>Ga0210394_10009166_pt1 | contig 10026 bp, 5 predicted proteins | sample IncBWC12MmetaG_FD_160121 | JGI IMG/M metagenome (GOLD analysis project Ga0210394, IMG submission 160121) | Forest soil microbial communities from Barre Woods Harvard Forest LTER site, Petersham, Massachusetts, United States - Inc-BW-C-12-M | ecosystem: Environmental > Terrestrial > Soil >...
GCCAGCGCATTTCGCACGGCTCTAGAAACCAGACTGCAGACGCGGGCGCAGGTGGAACGGACGGACTTGCAGCGCCTGCGTAGGCAAGTCGCCTTTGATCGCTTTCTGGCGAGATTGTTTCCGAAGGGACCAAAGGGAACTCATCCGTGGATCCTGAAGGGAGGTTATGCGATGGAGCTGCGGATTCGCTCTGCCCGAACGACGAAAGATATCGGTCTGACGCTCCACGACGGAACTCGCCTGGCCAAAGATCCCAGCGAGCGCCGGAAGCAATTGCGGGCGATGCTCCAAGAAGCAGCGTCGATTCAGCTGAATGACTATTTCGAGTTTCTGATCGGAGAGGCGCGCGAAGAACTGGACGGAGCGCCGGAAGGGGGAAGCCGCTATCCCGTCGATGCTCGGATGGATGGGCGAGAATTCGCGCGCTTCCACGTCGACGTGGGGATCGGCGACGAAGTGCTGGAGCCACTGGACGTTGTCGAGGGAATAGCGCCGCCTTCATTTCCTGTCATTTCGCGAGAGCAGCAGTTTGCAGAGAAAGTGCACGCGTACTCGCTGCCGCGCGGCGATCGCGTGAACACCAGAACGAAAGATCTGATCGATATGCTGCTTCTAATCCAGCACGGAAAACTCGACAATCCGAGACTTGCGGCCCAATACAAGCGACATTCGCGAAAAGGGCGACGCACCCCATGCCTCGAAAGTTTGAGCTGCCGCCCTCCGAGTGGGAACCGGTGTTCCAAGCGCTAGCTCGTGAGTGTGATCTCGATGTAGGGCTGTCGGCAGGGTTCGAAATCGTGCAAGGATTTGTCGGCAAGATATTGGGAAGGCAAACGGGTTAAGCCAATTAGAACGCGAGCCGCTTAGAGAAGTGGACAAGCACCCCACGACCCGAGACTGTTGGCGTGTCGAATTTGCTTCAAATTGTCTAATGGGCATTAGAGATCGTGCTTTGCATTGCCGCCGAGCACACCGGTGATTGAGAGGGTTCAAACAGCCCATTCAAAAAGATAGAGGAGTTATGAGATGGATTAGCGTCATTGATTAAGGGTTAACGGGATATGAATTAGGATGAAGTAGACGGCTACCGCAAAAACATAGTGCGAAGCAGAGTAAACTGGTGGAAGATTTTTCCACAGCCTAACTAAAAGAATTCCCTAGATTTATCTGTTGCTGTGCACATCTAGGCAATAGTGCACATTTATTTTAACTAAATCGGCGTTGACTCAAACAAGAACTATCTCGTAGACTCCCCGCGCTTTCCTTCTATACAGATTCAGAAAAGTGCAAATGCCTTTGGTGGGGGACACGAACTTGGGATCAATGCCTACCCGCGCGGTCAATCTTGTTTCTCCAGCTTTTCTTATTCGGTTAGTTGGCTTCCCCACTTGCTGTGATTTGAAATTCGCTCTCCGGTGTTGGAGGCTTCGAGCATGAGAGAGACTGCACGCTTTGGTTTCCTTATTGTGTTGCTTGCCCTGATTAGCTTTCTAGCAGCAAGTCCTACTGTCGCTCAGAGCGGCGTCACTTATGTTTATGACGATCTCGGCCGTCTCACGGCAGTAATCGATCCTTCAGGAAACGCTGCAGGCTACAGCTACGATGCGGTTGGAAATATGCTTGCCATCACTCGATATAGTTCCACCCAAATTTCAGTTCTCAATTTCACTCCGCAGAGCGGCCCTATTGGGACGACGGTTACTATTTCGGGAACCGGGTTCAGTGCTACGGCAAGCCTGGATACCGTCAAGTTCAACGGAACGAGCGCTACGATCAGTTCAGCTACGGCGAATCAAATCATTGTTACGGTCCCGACGGGCGCGACAACCGGCACAATTCAAGTCACCTCGCCGGCTGGTTCGTTCACCACGAGCAGCAGTTTCACAGTGACGGCCGGTATTTTAGTCCCAACAATAACAAGCTTTACCCCTACAACGGCGACCGCGGGGACCTCGATTACGATAACGGGGACCAACTTCAGCACCACTCTTGCAAACGACCGACTCGTCTTCAATCAGACGCAGCAGTTCGCGAGTTCCGCGAGTTCAACAAGCATCGCCACGACCGTCCCTGCGGCGATGGCGTCGGGACACATTTCGGTAAGTACTCCAGGGGGAATGGCAACCAGCAGCCAAGACCTCTACATCCCCTTTGGAACACACGCCGTCGGGGATATTTCGTACACGAATAGGACAACTTTGAGCAGCACAGTTACGGTGTCAATCTCAACTGCAAACAAAATCGGATTGCTCCTTTTCGACGCCGTGGCGGGCCAGAAACTCTTCTTAGGCCTAAGTAGCTCCACGTTTTCTTCTTGCAATTTGTACATCATAGCTCCCAACGGAGTGCAACTGACGAGTAGCGGATGTTCCAGCAGCTCCTCCACCTACGTTGACACCACCACCTTGCCTACGTCGGGCACCTACACGATTGGCATCGAACCTGGCAGTTCCACGGGCAGTGTAGGGATCACCCTTGATAACCCTACCGATATAACGGGTACGATTACGCCTAATGGGGCGGCTATGTCCGAAACGACGACTGTGCCGGGGCAGGATGTGCGGCTGACTTTCAGCGGGACGACGGGGCAGCAAGTAAGAGTGCAGGCCTCCGATGGATCTGGCTATTCAGGAACGATAAATCTTGTGGCACCAAACGGATCGGTTGTGACCTATTTCACCCTCGGTGTGAATTCCTCGGGGTATACGAGTCTTCAAACACTCGCCACAACGGGTACATATACAATCTGGGCTCAACATTACGTGAACTACACTGGAAGTGTTACGTTGCAGTTGTATAGCTATGGGACCCCTCCGTCTCGCCCTTCCGGCGAGACTTTGGATTCCTCCAACGCGCTTTCGACCAATCTGGTCGGCTTGTTCTTGATGAACGAAGGGACCGGCACTACCGATACCAATCTGGTCGACAGCGCGACCGCTGCCTTCTCCGGAACGAGTACTCCAACGTGGAACACGACGGATCCATCAATCGCTTTTGGTGGCGGAAGTTCCTTGAACAGTTATCTGAATGCGGGAACAGATTTGAATTTCGACCAATTGCCGACCCATCAGATAACGATTGTCACCGAGGTTTACGTTAGTGGTCTTTCAGCAAGCGGAATCTGCGAGAAGAATGATGGCAACAGCATTGATTCTGGTTTCACTTTCGGCTGGACCAGCAGTGGAGCCCTAGAACTAATGGTCGAGAAAAGCAGCGTGGATATGCAGGTCGAATCGATCAGTAATGTTGTTCCGTCGGGTGCTTGGGTTCAGCTTGCATTTACATGGGACGGAACAGTTGGAACTGCTGCCGCCGCGCACCTTTTTGTCAATGGTCAGGAACAGACAAAGTACACCTCTGTGAACGGCGGGGGGACGATAGGCTACGCCAACGCAACTTCTCAGCCATTCCGAATCGGGAATGCCTCCTTCGATTACCAGATAGCGGGGTCGTTGAACGGCAAGATGGCCTATCTCGCTGTCTATAGAGGGCGAATCCTCACGACGACAGAAATGCAGCAGCTGCACGCACAGCTGCCAATTCACTAGGAGCTGACCATCTTGAATTGGAATTTGTTTAATTCGTTTATGCGAACATTGTTTTATTTTGACGAGTGCAGGAGAAAAGAAATGCTACGAAAAGCTATCTGGCTCGTTGCAAACCTTTCCGTTTGCCTTGTTGTGAGTCAGCCGACGAATGCCGCCAGTCCTAGCGCAGATATGTCACATACATCGTCTCGCCATGCCCTCAAGAGCAAGCAGGCCCTCAAAGGTCTGCTCGGCCAGGGTATGACGCTGCTTCCCGACGGAAATGTCCTTCTCACTGGTGGCGAGGATTCAGAGGGGCCGGTCTCAACAATAGCAGTGCGTAACGCTCAGAGCGGTGCGATCACAGTCCTCGACAGCAAACTCTTGACGCCTCGGGCTTGGCATACCGCCACGTTGTTGCCAGACGGCACCGTATTTATTTTTGGCGGCCTGGCCACAAACGGTTCTCTTGAGAGCGTGGGTGAAATCTTCAACCCTGTCACTCAGACTTCACAATCCGTATCGATCCCAAATCTTCTTCCGCGGGCGCATCACAGCGCCACTCTCCTTACCGAAGGCCGCGTTTTGATCGCTGGCGGTCTGAGCGCAAACGACGAGGTGACCGGTTTGATCCAGATATGGGATCCTCTCACGGGCGCTGTCCAATCCGCGCCGCGCAGTATGCTTGCACCGCGCGAAGGGCATTCAGCAACACTGAATGCAGACGGCAGTGTGCTTTTCTGGGGAGGACGAAACCGAAGCGGGATTTCAATAAACTTCGGTGAGGTTTTCGACCCGTCGACAGATACTGGACGAATGGTAAGCAATCCCGCTAGTCTTCAGTCGAATTCTCCGGTGCCGTTCGTTGAAGTTTCAATTCCCGCAGACAATTCGGCGGATCTCTCGATCAACATGCGAGTGAACATCCGTTTTTCGAAGCCACTGACCGTTCAAACTGTCAACGCGAATTCTTTCAGCCTCAGTAGTGCCGTAGGGATTGTCGATTCGAAGATCCTACCTGCAGAGGGTGGAATGCTTGCATTTGTCACGCCGACCGCTCCGTTGAGTGGCGGAACTACGTACACACTCACCGTTAGTGGAGCAAAGGATTCTTCTGGGAACGAGATTCAATCAACGTCGATCATCTTTACAACGGCGGGAACACCTGCCCCTCCTGCGGTGGCGGGCAACGGAGGCACGTCGGGGGAGGACGGTTCAGGTCCGCTCAATGACACTTTCCATCGGCTCCCGCCGCTTCAGGCGCCTCGCGGTGTCACCGCGCTGGCTGGACAAGTTCTCAAATTGAATGCAATGCCTTTGGCCCACGTTCTCTTGCAAATTGATGGACAGAAAGCTTACACGGACGCAACAGGCAGATTTTTGCTGGAAGATGTAGCGCCAGGCCACCATGCAATGGTGATCGATGGAGCCAGTGCTAACCACGACCGCGTCGAATATGGAATCTACGACGATGGAGTTGACGTCACAGCGGGGCAAACCACTGTTCTCAATTACAAGATCTGGATGACCCCGCTCGACCGGCAACATGAAGTCACGATACCTTCTCCGACGACTAAAGAACTCGTTATCACGACGCCTCGCATGCCGGGTCTCGAACTGCATCTTCCCCCAAACACTGTAATTAGAGATCGCGAAGGTAAGGTCGTTACCGAAATCACCATAACTCCGATTCCCGTAAGTCAGCCTCCCTTTCCCCTTCCGGTGGGCGTCGAAGTCCCCACCTATTTCACCATTCAACCCGGTGGTGCGTATCTTGATCAGCAGCCTGGTTCCTGGGGAAAGGGTGCAAGACTTTTCTATCCGAACTGGAGCAAAGCGAAACCTGGCACTCAATTTGATTTTTGGAACTACGATCCGCTCAACAAGGGATGGTACGTTTACGGAGAGGGAACTGTAAGTAAGGACGGTCGAAGTGTCGTGCCAAATCCTGGCGTGGAGATCTACCAATTCACGGGAGCGATGTTTGGTTCGACCTCCGTCGCTCCATCGACGTGGCCTTGGTGTCACCACGTTCCTTTCATTCACTGCAGTGGTGACCCCGTGGATCTTTCTACCGGCCTCTTCCAGTACCAGAAGACCGACCTATTTTTGCCCGACGTAATGCCCTTGACTCTTGAGCGCAGTTACCGACAAAACGACAATCAGTCGCGGCCGTTCGGAATCGGGGCCTCGGATTCTTATGAGATATTCCTCGTGGGTGATACGTCTGCGTATAGCTATGTGGAATTGGTCCTTTCAGATGGCTTCCGCGTTTACTTTTACAGGACAACCTCTGGGACGAGTTTCAACGGTGCGGCGTTTGCGCACACATCCACGCCCACGAGTTGGTACGGTGCAACGGTTGCATATAACACATCCGCTTACCCTGGCGCAGCGTGGGTTCTGACGACCAAAGACGGAACAAACTACTATTTCCCCGACGGCTTTGGCCAGACCGCCTCTGGAAAGATGTCCTTGCTCGGGATTCGCGATCGAAACGGGAATACAGTTTCAGTGACGAGAGATTCGAACGGGAACATCACTCAAGTGACCTCGCCGAATGGCCGATACATCACATTCCAGAATGACTCTAACAATCGAATCACTCAGGCCACCGATAACGTTGGGCGTACTGTCCATTATCAATATGATTCCGTCGGAAGGCTTGGGCAGGTTACGGACGTGGCTGGGGGCATTTGGGAATATACGTATGATTCCTATAACAACATGCTGACGATTCAGGACGCCCGAGGGATCACCTATCTCACGAACCAGTATGATTCGCAGAATCGTGTTTACCAGCAGACCCAAGCCGATGGAGGCACCTTCCAGTATTCTTGGACATCCACGATGAATACCGTCCAAACTCCCTTCGCTGAATCCGGTGGCACTCCACCTGGGGGCTCTGCCAGTGCTGTCGAGGCATTTCGTGCCTGTTCTTCTTGTTCTGAGGGATACCCCTCGCTTATAACGAACGTCAATGTCACGGACCCTCGCGGGTTTGTCGAACGCGTGAGTATGGGCTTCTACGGACTTATAGGCAGTGATGTTTATGCGATGGGTCAGCCCGAGGAGCAGACAATCTCATATTTGTATTACCCTGACAACCTCCTCAAGTCCGTTACGGATGGCCTGGGGAGAGTCACGGCGTACAATTACGATGCCAACGGAAACATCACATCAGTGACCGCGCTTAGTGGCACATCGAATGCCGTCGCGACGTCTTTCACCTTCGATCCTACGTTCAGTCAACTTACCTCCGTGACCGACCCGTTGAGCCATACGACAAGCTTTAGCTATGATACGAACGGGAATTTAACGACTATTGTTGATCCTCTCTCGCACCTAACAACCTTAACTCACGATACCCAGGGCAATGTCTTGTCTGTTACGGATGCGCTCGAGAACACCACAAATTTCACCTATTTCCTGGGCGATTTGACTTCCATCACTGACCCGCTTTCGCGCACGACTAGCAGATTCGTGGACGCAGGAGGCCGCTTGGCCTCCGTCACGAGTCCTCCGGGGCAGACGACCCAGCTTGCTTACAATGCGCTGAATCAAGTGACGAGTGTGACCGATCCCCTGAATGGACAGACTTTGTTTAGTTACGACGCGAACGGGAACCTGTTGACTGTGACCGACGCGAACAGTCACACGACCACGTACACATACAACAACATGGACCGGGTCGCAACACGAAAAGACGCACTTTTGAATCAGGAAAACTATCAATACGATTTAAACGAAAATCTGTCGCAGTTCACTGACCGTCGCGGGAAGGTATCGGTTTTCAGCTATGACGGAATAAACCGAGAAACGTTCGCCGGCTACGGCATGACAACAGGGCCGACGTATGAGAGCACGGTGACTAACACTTACGACGCTGGAAATCGTCTGACGCAGGCGGTTGACTCGATCAGCGGAACGATTTCGCGAGCATACGACGGCTTGGATCGACTGACATCTGAAACTACTCCAGGAAGCACCACGGTGAGTTACACGTACGATGCGACTGGCCGGCGGACCAGCTTGACGGTGCCGGGGCAGTCGACTGCAAACTATACTTTCGACAATGCCAACCGGCTGACCCAAATCACACAGGGGAGCGCAACCGTATCATTCGCTTACGACAACGCGAATCGGCGGACAACACTTACGTTGCCGAACGGAATCACCACGACCTACGGGTATGACAATTCTTCACAACTGACCGCGCTGGCTTACGCAAATGGCTCGACCTCTCTCGGCAATCTCACTTACGGCTATGATCTGAATGGGCGGCGGACGAGCCAGGGGGGGAGCTACTCGACAACAGGGTTGCCTAACACTGTGAGCACGACCGCATACAACGCTGATAACCAACTCACGAGCTGGGACACCGCGAACCTTTATTACGACGCCAGCGGAAATATGACAAGTGACGGCACACACAGCTACACCTGGGATGCGCGCAACCGTCTCACGCAGATAGATTCAGGTTCAACGGCAACATTTGGCTATGATCCGTTCGGAAGGCGGGTGACGAAGAACGTCGTTGGGACAAGTACAACATTCCTTTATGACGGTGCAAACACCGTGAAAGAAGTAATCGGAGGATCGAACACTGCCAATTCACTTGCGGGTGGAATCGACGAAGTTTTCCAACGGACCGACTCCTCTGGTGCGCGTAACTTTCTCAACGATGCACTGGGGAGTACACTCGCGCTGACAGATTCCACCGGAACGTTGCAGAGCACTTACACCTTCGATCCGTTTGGCAACACGACCCTGAGCGGCGCTTCATCAACAAACAGCTTCGCTTACACCGGTCGCGAACTTGACGGCACAGGCCTTTACTACTATCGCGCACGGTACTACAACCCGAGCCTCCAGAGGTTTATCAGCGAAGATCCGGCAGGTTTCGACGCAGGAACAAACTCTTATAGCTACGCGGACGATGATCCTTCTGATCTCGTTGATCCACTTGGACTATCTCCGGTTGCTGGTCGGGGCTGCGCCCCCTTTTCGCCTTGCGACAGCCGTCACGGTCGTCCTTACGGTCCGCATCATCGTGCTCGCGACTTCACCGCCCCAAACGGTTACGGGACACCGGTGAATGCGCCTGATGACGGAAACGTAACCGCGGCGAATAGCGGCGTGAATCACGTCCCAGGCCCATACGACTACAACCAGCCCGGCCCAATGCCGGATATGATAACAATCACCACCGGTACTGGATATCAGATATCCTACATGCATGTCGGTCCGGCGGTGGCTATTGGATCTACGGTACACGCGGGACAGCCTATTGGCATCGTAGATAACTCTGGCCGGACGACCGGACCCCACACACATGTTCAGATTAAAGATCCGAGCGGGCACCGAATAGACCCGCTGACCTATTTCCCAGATTGTTTGTGAGTCCAGGTCTATCTCTATACTATGTGGAATCCATGAAAAAAGATCGTGTCTTAAATGCTGCTGTTGTAGGCCTAATGTTTCTATCGATCGGAGTTGCTGATGCGGCTCAGAGTTGGCCGAGCGAGCCCTTATTACAGGACCAAGACTCACGAACGCAAAGCGTTGAAGCCAGGCTAAAGAAAAGCGGAAGTGTGCTTATCGATTCGACCATAAATGAAAATACGGAGGGAATCGTCTCACTCTGGTCTGAATCCGGCGTTGCGGTTGGAATCGACGGCCCGGTTCTCTCGACCTCAGAAATAAAAATGGAATTCCAGACAAAGTCGAGAAGCTTCTGCCTTTTTTTCAACACCCAGTGCCTTCGCACACAAGCGGGATTTGAACGAAAGTATTCCTACAAGGATCTTCTTTCAAAGGCCGAAACCAGAGCTGTCAGTTATCGAATGCAGAAAGATGGCAAGACCTTGATCGGCGAAATGACCGTGAGCTTAAAAGGGGGACCTATCGAGAGCTTGAAAGTAGTCAATCCGCTGGAATTCGATTTTCAGTATGAGAATGGCCATTGGAAACTGGTCTCGCTCCCCGCGATATGAAGGAAACCTCTGAGCGTGCTTGGAGTGTATTTCGTTTTTTATTACGCGGGCCAACGCCGTTCTCACAACTGCGTAAAACGAACAACCAATTCGCGATCTGGGATACAACAAACTTGCTCCCACGACAAAAACGGAGATATGACGTGCAGCTGGCGGACGGTTGTAAAGGACTGGAGTGCGAACATAGCAAATTCTCCTACAGGTAGGATCGATGATGTCTTTCACCACATCCGTCCATGATCTACCTCTAGTTCCGCGCGTGAACTTCGGCGGCATAAAAATACCCAAAACAGCTTGGGCCTCTCACGATCATGCACTTTCCTCCAGCCGGCAATCTTCACCCACGCTTCAAACAAATTCCCGAACCATTGAACCATCGTAAGCGTCGGGTAGAAACCGTCTGGACGAAATGAGAATAAATAAGGATGCTCTCCGTTGTGGGCACATCTATAAGTGTCCACGAGGGATAAGTGGACACTTCGGAGCAGGTGGCGATTGGGACT
>Ga0210394_10009167_pt1 | contig 10026 bp, 3 predicted proteins | sample IncBWC12MmetaG_FD_160121 | JGI IMG/M metagenome (GOLD analysis project Ga0210394, IMG submission 160121) | Forest soil microbial communities from Barre Woods Harvard Forest LTER site, Petersham, Massachusetts, United States - Inc-BW-C-12-M | ecosystem: Environmental > Terrestrial > Soil >...
AGTTGAACAGCGGGAACGTCTCGTTGAAATTGGCGTGGCCCGTGCTGTCGGTGAACATGGTGTTGTTGAAGTGCCCGTTGCGGAAACGTATCCGCATCGGCACCTGGATCAGACCCGGCTCAGCCACCGGATCGTCCTGGATGCCGTTGCCGTTCAGGTCCATGAAGGCATTGGTCCAGATGTGGGTCTGCCACGAGAAGGTCGGGAAGTCCACGTTGTACGGGGTGTTTGTCCGCGTCGGGCACGTCCCCGAACTGCTCGAGCAGAGGTTCACCGGCTTCGAGGAGCCGTCGATGATCAGGTCGTTCCACACGTCGCCGACCGTCAGCGCCCAGTTGCCGTCGGGAATTCCGGAGAACTTGAAGTTGCCGTTGGCGTCGCACACTGCGAACGCGAACGTCAGGCCGTCCGGATCACCGAGCGATGCCCAGCACTGCGTGTGCGCGAAGGCCTGGTAGTTACGCGGGTCGCCCTGCGGGTACACGCCGCTGTCGTACAAGGTCTCGTCCGGCGCGCGGTTCTCGTGCAGGTTGCTCACCTGCCCCTGGACAACGTTGGTGCAATTGGTGGTCGACCCCGATGCCCCGATCGCACTGCCGGCGCAGAACGCGGGCAAACGGCCGTTGATGACGGCGGGATTGGCCATCCCGAACGTCACGTGCCAGCCGCCTGGCCCGTATTCCTGGAAGTAAGCGGGCTCGCCCACCTTCACGAACGAATCCAGGAAATGCGTTCCGTCCAGCGTATTGGTCTGGTACCACACCTCGCCGGCCGCTTCGCGTGCGGCCGAGGGGTGCACGATGACGCCGAAGCGCCCCGGCATCAGGTTCTTGATCAGCGCGTTGCCCACCAGGGGCGAGGGCGTGATGCCGTCGGCTTCGTACTGCGGGCAGATGATGACCATGCCCGAGGCCACCTGGTTCGGATTCTGTTGGGGCGAATTGTCGGCCGCGGTTGCTGCGACCGGGCAGGCATTCAGTCCGGTCAGCGGGTCGATGGTCCCGTTCAACGAGTTCGACAGCGGCTCGTTGAAGATGTCATAGGTCATCTGGCCGGTGAAGTCGCCGCCCTGTCCCATCTCGTCCCACAACTCGACCTGGAAGCCTCCCAGGCCCGGCTCGTTGTTGTTGCCGCCCTGGTCGTGCTCCCCGTTCAGCGGCGCATCGTCCTCGAACACGAAGATCGACAGTTGCGCCGTGATCAGCGGGTTCGGCTGGGCATACACGACGATCGGGTAAGCCGGCGATCCGGGCAGCGGGTTGCCCCCGGCGGCCGCCGCCAGCGTGCCGTTCGGATAGGTACAGGTGCGCGCCGTGCCGGTTCCGGTACAGGCCGTCGGCAGCGTGGCGGGAATCCCCGCGCCGCTCATCGTGTGGCCGCACTGGGTCACCGTCTGGCCCGTGGGCGTGCTCGGCGAGCTCAGGCTCAGCGTCTGGCAGGCAGCCGTCACCGTGCTCCCGTAGCCGACGTTGAACGGATTGGCCGAATCGCCCGGGAGGATCGAGATGTAGTACCGGGCCGGATTGCCGTTGGGATCAAGCGCATTCAGCTGAACCTGGCTCGGCAGCGATGCCGGCAGGCTCCCGGTTGCAGACGGCAGGCACACGCCATGGTTGCACGCGGCCGGCACGTGCGTACCGGTTACCGGGTCGTACACACTCTGACCGCGCTCGCAGCTCTGCGCACCCGTGCAGCCGCTCGCAATCACCGGCATGTAGCTGGTGTGGAAGTTGGTGCCGAGGGTCGGCGGGACGTGGTTCGCGCCGCCGGTCGGACACGGCAGGCCATCGGATCCGGTCGGAACCGTGCCCGTGGACCCGACGTTGACCTGGCAGGCCGGGTCGATCTTGAACGTCAGGTCCTGCTCGATCACCCACTTGTAGTCAGTGATCAGCGCGCCACTCACCCCGTCGGCCACCACCACGTTCAGGTTGGTCGGCTTCGGGAACACGACCGTGACGGTCTGTGCCGCGCTGGCAGTGCCCTGCGCATTGACTGCGTAGTAGTTGAATTTGCAGGTATTGCCGGCCGCGTTGGCCGGCGACTGCGCGGTAAACGATCCGTTGGTCTGCAGCGTGATCGTGCATCCGCCGGTGATGCCGGGTGGCGAGCCTTCGACCGCGTTGAGCGGAGCGGCCGGACCATACACCGGGTTCTGTGGCGCGATGCCGGCGGTACCCGCGGCCGCGGCCGTAGGCTGAATGCTGGCGTAGAGGCGGTAGCCCGACGGATCCTTGTCGAGGGCGAGCACGCCGGGCTGGGACACGTTGATCAGCGTGTTGACTGCGCTCGAGAAGCTGGGCGCAGCGCCCAGCGTCGGAGCCGCTCCCACCGCTGCAGCGGCCACCGACACGGTCGAGCAGTTAGCCCCGGCGTTGCCGCAATAGCTGAAGCTCAGCGCCGTATTGGCGGCCGTCGGCACATACGTGTACATACCGTTCAAGTACAGGCAGTTGATCTGCCCCGCAGCTTGTGTGGCGCAATTGGTCGCGCCGGTTGCAACGGCATTCGAGACGCCGATATCGTTGGCCAGCACGTTGAAGGTGAACGGTGCGACGCTGTTGGCCGGCAGGATGAAGTTGTCCGGGTTAGCCTTCGCCGTCACCGTGTAGTTGGTGAGCGAGACGCCCGAGTAGCCGGTGACCGCGCCCGTCGTCGCGTTGACCGTTGCGGTGCCGCCATTGACCAGCACGAACGCCTGCATGCCGCCGTCGCGCTCGCTGTTGTTCGACAGCGCCAGATCGCGCGCGAACGCCGGGTAGGCCGCCGCGGTGTAAGCGCCAGCGGCCGTACCGGCCGGCTTGACGGCGATGTCCAGCACCTTGCCGGCGGGCATGAAGAAGTCGTTCTGGACCTTCGGACAGGCGGCCGCGGTGGTGGCTGTCGTGCTCAACCGGATCGGAGAGTTACCGCTGGAACAGGTGGCGGGGGTTGTTCCCTTGGTGAACGCCAGCGCCACGTCGGGCTGCAAGTGGCTGTCGTCCGCGATCTCGGCCATCTGCAGACCGGCGACCGACGGCATGTGCATCCTCAGGCCCGCGTTGACGAAACGCAGCAGCACGGTTCCGGTCGAGTCGGTGGCGCCAGTGCCGACGTTGATGGCATTAGCGGCCGGATTGGTGCGATCGAAGCCGTGGCCGTTGACCAGGTAGTAAGTCGGCGTGTAATCGACGGCGGGCGGATAACAGGTGTTGTTTGGCGAGGTAGCCGCGGAATTGATTGCCTGGGCCGCCGCGAGCGCGGCTGCGGCGTTCGCCGGGTCGGGGCTGCCGACGGCCGAGCAACCCGGAGTCCACGGGGTGGTTGGGCTGAATCCGGTCGTCAGCGTGGCAGCATCGGCCGCCGCGTTCTGTACCGCGTCGATCTCGGACAGCAGCAGCACGCCATCCGCATCGTAGGGAACCCCGCCCGCAGTCAGGCAGGTGGTCGACGCGATCGCACCGCACGGGCTCGGATACGCCGTGCCCGCAGCAGAGCTCGTGCCAGTCGTTGGCGCGGTCGTCACCACCAGCACGCCGTACAGGCCCATCGGGCCCTGGATCGACGGATACGATCCGCTCTCGACCAGGTACGTCCCGGCCCGAAGGTTGGTGAAGGTGTACGTGATGCTCCCGCCCGACGTGCACGAGACGCCCGTGGTCGTGCTGGTGCAAGTGGCCGCAGCGGCTTCCTGCACGAACGACTGCGCGCGCGCGCCCTGTGTCGGCGGCGTGAAGGTCGAATTCTGGACCACCGTGGTCCAGGTGGTCGCGGTCTGTGCATTGTGAGTGCGCGGCGCGGCCTCACGGGCCGGATTGCCGGGCCCATTCACATCCGCAGTCGCGTTCGGCAACTGGCCAACGATCGTCAGTGACGTCGGAACCGCCAGCTGATTGCTCAGCGTGATCGTCAGCGTGTCGCCGGTCGGCACTGTAATCAGCGGCGGCTGCCAGGTGGTGGTGAGACCCGTGGTCGTTCCCGCGGTCGCTCCCGCCCCTATCGTCTGAGGCTGCCCGTTGGTTTGTGTGCAGCTCGCTCCGTTGGCCGAGGCCACCAACTGAGGAGAATTGCTGATTGTGACTGCCGGGGCCGTGATATAGCCAGTGCCCCCGCTGCTCACGGGGATGGTCACCACCCCGCCGCTGGCGCTCAGAGTGGGCGTACCGGCGACGGCCTGCGTTCCGCCGGTCGGGGGAGCCGACAGAGTGACGGATGGTGCCGTCGTGTAGCCGGCGCCGGGAGCCGTGATGGTGAATCCGGTGACCACGCCGCCGGTAATGGTGGCGGTGGCGGTCGCGTTGTTGGCGAACGCCGTGGAAGACCCAGTGGTACCGGCCGTGCCGTTGCCGCACGACCATCCCCACATCGGGACGATGTTGCCGTCCGGCATCGTCGTGGAGGTACGCGCCGCCGTGAGGTTAAGGGCGACCTGTGCTTGCGCAGCAGCGCTTGCCAGCAGGAGAGCCCCCGTGGCGAGCAGGAAGGTCTTATTAAGTATTTTCATGATTCGCATGTTCTGCTCCCAAACTCTTACAGCGTTTCGTCGATGTACCAGACCGGCGGATCGACGAGCATCATCATTAGCTGGCCGCCCGGGAAAACGTCGTCGGTCGTGATCTCGCGCTCGTTATGCGAGTGCCACATGAAGGCAATGCCGGACTCTCCGGGCGGGTTCTGCAGCGCGCCTCCCGGCGGCAGCGGCGTCGCGCCGCGGCTGCGGGCGACCGCATCGGGACCGAGATAGGGCGTGCCGTTGTACCAGAGGCCGTTGGTCGCCACGAGCGGATCGGGCAGGGTCGCCATGCCGCCGCCGCCCACTGCGTAGGCCGGGTTGGCCTCCAACGGATGGTTATGGTCGGCGCACCACTCGCCGTAGTTCAGCGACGCGGCAGCCGCGTTAGTGATCCCGTACGGCGGCGCCGAAGCAAACGTCGGCGCGACCGCGCCGGCAGCGTGCGTGAAAAATCCGTTCGCATCCGGGAGGCACTCGGGGTTGCACCCGACCGGAGCAGATGCCGAGTGGCCGGCTGGCTGCAGCACGTTGCCGACCGGCACCGTGTAGTTGCTGGAAGACCCATTGCAAGCCGGGCGCGGGCCGGCGGGCGTCATCGGCGAGTGGCCGTACAGGTCCCAGTTCACGCCCTTGCCGGAGAAGTAGAAAATGCCGTCGAACGCCTGGCCCGGCCAGGTGTCGGTGTTGAACATCATCAGGCCGGCGAGCTTCGTCGGGTCGGTCTGGCTCAGAAGCAAGTTGCCGTCGCGCGCCAGGATCCGGACGTGTTGCGCGTGCTCGTGGAACGGGTGCTCCCAGCGCCCCTGGCCGATCGTGCGGATCAGGATCTGCTCGAGCGGATGCATGTGCGGGTTACCGTTGTACGGCTGGGCCGGGTAGTTGGGCGCGTAGTCCGGATCCATGTCGTCGGGCATCGAGCGGCCGTTGATGACGTAATAGGCGGGGTGATACGGCTCTGTGAACACCGTCAGGCAACCGCGCGATGCGAGGGCCGTGGTCGGGCACGTTCCGCCGTTGGTTCCACCACTGCTGGCGGTGAGGTTCACCCCAGACGCCTTCACTTGGGCTTCGGCCTGCGAGTGGATGCGCGGATCCATCTCGCCCCACTGCCACAGGTATTCGCGGTCGTAGCAGGTGGCCGGATGATCATAGGCCGCTATCGCGTGCCGGTATTCCAGGCCGCCGTGCGCGCCAGCGGTGGTCCCGAGAGGTGTGCACGTGTTCGTCGTCATGCCCGCCCCGACCCCTAGTCCCGGGGTTGCCGGGATCACGACGATCGCGCCGTACATCCCCATCTCGACCTGCAGGTCGGACTGGGTGCCGCTGTAGTAGGCATGCGTGCCCGCTTTGCCGGTGGTGTTCAACGTATAGGTGACCGTTGCGCCGTGCGCGGCTTCGCAGGTCAACAGGCCGTTCGGGGTGGCACCGCAGCTCGTCGTCGTGGGAATGCCGGGGAACAAGATTGACGTGTTGCCGGCCGCGACCGGCAGATTGTTGGTCAGCGTGACGGTGACCGTCGTGCCCTCCTTGACGATCAGGGTCGGGCCCGGCATCTGCATGTTGGACGCGCTGAGCGCGGCGCTTGAGCTCGCCCCGGCGCAGAATTGCGGAACCCCGGCAGCCGCGAACGAAGCCGGCGCGAAGGTCGGGGTGTAGGTGCTCGCGCAACCATAACCCCACGAGTAGAGCTGCACGCCGTCCGGCTGCGAGTTGTAGCCCTGGTTGGCTTGCAAAGCGAACGAGGTGCCGCCGATGCCGGGCACGGCCGCCGCGGCGGTACCCGTCGCGAGGCTGAGCGCCGCGACGGCGCACCAGGTCAAGGCGCGACGCGCCGAGTTGCCGCTGTTGTTCATTGTTGAGTAGCGCATCTTGGCGGTCTCCGTTAGGGCGTGACGACGACTTCGGTCATCATGCCGCCGAAGTTTTCCGCGTCGTTGGACAGGAAGTCGAGATTCGGCGTGTAGATGAAGTAGGTCCCCTGGGGCACCGGCGTCGTACAGGTGTAGTTGGGCGGCCCCGAGCGCACCTCACAGGCATCCAGGATCGCGTCCATCGACTCGCCACCGCCGATCGTGATCGAGTTCGTGTAGTAGTCCAGGTTGTTGCCGGCCTGGTCACGCAGCATCTTCGCGTTCCATCCGATGACGTGAAACGGGATGCTGAGGGATGCGATCGTGTGGTAATCGGTCACCGACAGGTTGATCAGCCGGATCGCCGCGCGTTGCGGAGTGGACGCGCCGGCGCCGTCGACGCTGCCGGTCTGACTGAGCACGATCAGCGCCGTAGCCGGCTGCTCGGGACGCGAGTTACCGTCCGAGCCCATGGTCAGCTGCGCGTTGGTGATTGGATCCGGGTTGGTCGCGCCTGCCGAGGCCGCGATGCCGCCGGTCCAGCTCGTGGGCAGCGGAATCGCGCACGGAATCTGATACGTGGACGAGGTGGCGTTGGCACAGGTGCCTACCGATGCGCCCACTGGGACATAGCCACCCACGTTGACCGTCGATCCCTGAGTCACGCCGACCGTGTCCGGATAGCTGCGGCCGTTCAGCAGGAAGTACTTCTCCTTCATGTCCGCGAAGCCTTCGGGGTTGAAGGTCATACCGACGAAGTGGAAGTTCGGATCGAAGCTGTGCATGTGAAGCGGTACGTCGATGTCGTAGCGCGTCGAGCCGTCGCCGTCGTTGTAGACGTACTTCCAGCCCACCTGGTGGAGGAAGCCGGTGTCGGCCGCGGGGCTTGGGATCGAGCACAGGATGTCTGTATTCGTTCCGGTTGCCGTCGTCCCCGCGTACAGGTTGCTCTGGCCCGGTGTGGTCGTGCCCTCACCCGTGTTGCACGCGGTGCGCAGGTCGCTCTGCTGGCTCAGCCCCGTGGGCGAGCCAAACGTGCCGTGCGAGGCGATAGTTCCGGTACCCTTTATCGCATTGTAGGTATCGATTCCCGGCGGCAAGCGGTTCTGGCGCGGCCGCACGTAGAGCCAGCCGACCATGCCCATCTGCAGGTGCTCGGGCGGGGTGATGTGACAGTGCCAGAAGTAGGTGCCCGCATCGGGCGCCATGTAGTAGTACGTGAAGCTCGCGCCGATGTTGATCGCGAGCGTCGCATCCGGCACGCCGTCGTAGAACGAGGAGGCGTTCGGGTAACCGTGGAAGTGGACCGTGTGCTGCTCGAACAGGTCCGGCCGCATGATCATGCCGACGTTGGTCAGGGTGAGGAAGAACTCGTCGTCCTCGTCGAACGCCATCAGCGGGCCGGGGATGTTGCCGTTGATGACCCCGGTATTCATGATTGCCGCCGGGTCGGTGTTCGGGATCGGGTTGGCACCGCTCGGCGGCGTGAAGGTCACCGACGGTGCGGCTGTGTAGCCGACGCCGGGATTCGTGATCGCGACTTCGATTACCGCACCCAGACCGATCGTCGTGTAGCCCGTCGCTTTGGTCGGCGTGCCGACGCAAAGAACGCCGCCGATCGTCTGGCCGGCAGCAGTGCATTGTGGCGCACCGAAGGTCACGGTGGGCGGCGAGGTGTAGCCCGAGCCCGCTGACGCGGTCGGGTTAGTGTCGTCCGGGGAGATTTGGACCGCGGTCACACCGGTTGATATCGGTGTGCCGGCCGCATTCGTAGGCTGCGTCCCGTTGCCAACGAGCACCGTGAAACCGATCGCAGTGTTCAGGGGCGCGGAGGGCACGAAGCCGACGGCGCCGTTCTGGCTGCAGGAGGTCGTGCGATTGCTCGTCAGCGGATTCGGCCCGCCGTTCGTGTATGGAATCGGCTGGCCATTGTTGTAATTGCCGCTCGCGTCGCAGTACGGCTGATTGAATTCGTCGTCGAAGTCGGAACCGGCCACGCCGTTCTGAATCTTGTCCAGGCCACTCAAGGGGCCGAACGAAAACATGAACGTCTGGTTGCCGTCGGCCTCGGTCATGAACCCGTCGCCGCCGGAGATCTGCTGGCACTTGATGGTGCCACCGTTGCTGACGTACGTCAGCGGCACGCCCGCGGCCGTGTAGTTCTGCACGACCGGACCCGTGTAGTAGCCCTCGTAGTGCCCACCGTAACTGTTGATGGGATTAGGAAGCGTACTCGGGTCGGTGTAGGTGACTCCGACGCCCGTGGCGTTGTAGTCGTTGTAGGGCTGGCTGGTGGAACTCGCTGTCGCTGGCGGAGTCTGATGCAGTGGTGTTTGGTGTGGACACTGCACCATGAAGTTCTGCGCGCCTGCGGGCAGCGCACAGAAGGTCAAGACGAGAAGAGCGAGACCGCAGAGCTGTTTTCTTAGCATAGATCCCCCGGACCAACCTGCTGGCGCGTACGCGCCGGCCCTTACCTGTGTCGTTACGGGGTGCAAATTATCCTCAAGCGCGGTGCAACACACTGGGACTGAAGCCTCAACACGACAGGCAACCAATACCCACGCCGCCCTACTAACTAACCCTACCCTCCTTGAGGACTAAGCCCCGATACGCGGCGCGCGGATTTTCCATACTGCGGAATACCCAGCGAAGTAGGCGGTCAGCCGACAGAATTCCAACATTCTGTCAAATCGACGCCTGCGTGCAGCCCGTACGAGTTGGCTTCAGGTGCTCGCGCGCTCGTCACTGCGATCGGAAAGACAGCCGCAAGCAACCGCGAGTGGTGTCCCCTCGGAGCGAACGAATCCGCAGCTCACTTACGCGGTGTTGTAATCACGGGAGGCGCGGCCGGGGCGGGCAGCGCCGGCCCGATGCTCTGTCCTGGCACGCTGTAGCGATGCCAGCCATCGCCAAAAGACGGCGAGTAGATGAACTGCCAATCGCAGTAGCAGTCCTTGTTGGCGAAACCAAACTCGATGTCGGCGAAACGCCTGCGTTTGATCGGCACGAGCTTGGATTTGCTCGCCACGCCCATGATGCCCACGCCACTCGGATCCTTGATCAAATTCCAGTCCGTGTCGCCGGTAATCGGATCGCGGTAAATCTGCCGCAGATAGCGGCGCGGGACCGGGCTGCGGTCGTCCTGCAATAACTGCTGAAGCGTCAGGGGGTATTGACTCCCGAACGCAAAATACGCGCCGATCGCATTTCGAAACTGATCGCCGACGTACAGCAGCTGCCGCTCCTTGTCGCGCTGCTCGCTGAAGGACCACACGCGGGTTGCGGTCATGAGGATCAGCCCCATGATGGCGATCAGCGCCAGGAGTCCCAGGTAGGTGAAGCCGCTCTGTCGCCTCAGGCTCCTTTCCATCGCATCACCAGGAAGCAAATGCCGTCCCGTCACGGGCGTTGGCCTCGGAACCGCTGTGCATGTCACGGATTCCCGGGTGATCCGCATCGTCCGACTGAACGAGTACCCAGGTGTCCGCGGCCTTGGTGAAGGGATCCACCGGTACCGCACGCACGTAGTGTTTGTCGGCCAGCGCCTGCAGCGTGTCAGGATACTCGTTGAGGTCGGAGAAGTATTTGTCGATCGCCTCGCGCATGATGGAGAGATCGTGGCGCAGTACGGTCTCGCGCGCGCGCTCCACGGTGCGGAAATAGCGCGGCACGGCGAGCGCG
>Ga0210394_10009168_pt1 | contig 10026 bp, 9 predicted proteins | sample IncBWC12MmetaG_FD_160121 | JGI IMG/M metagenome (GOLD analysis project Ga0210394, IMG submission 160121) | Forest soil microbial communities from Barre Woods Harvard Forest LTER site, Petersham, Massachusetts, United States - Inc-BW-C-12-M | ecosystem: Environmental > Terrestrial > Soil >...
GATTGATTTCACAAATCCAGTTCGCCGGTGGCATCCCGGCCGGATGGAATCCCGCGTGCATTGTCACCCACGTCAATAAAGTCTATTACTTAGATCGAGTTTATGGAATAATTCGCCTATGAAAATCTCCCAAAAAGGACTCTACGCCCTGCAGGCCATGATGATGCTTGCCCGTCATCATCACCAGGGAGCCATCAAGATCCGCAACATCGCCTACGAAGAGGTGCTCCCGGAAAAATTCCTGGAACTGATCCTTCTCGAACTGAAAAACGCCCGCATGGTGGAAAGCGTGCGCGGCGCCAAGGGCGGCTACCAGCTGCGGCGTGACCCCGCCGACATCAATCTCAGCGAGATCATTCGCCTGATTGACGGTGCGCTCGCGCCCTTCGGCGACGCCGAGCAGCTACGCGAACTGATCGATCGCGATCTTCCCCACCGCGCTCTCTACCAGGTGTTTCTCGACGTTCGCGATGCGGCCGCCCGCATCCTCGACAACACCACTCTGGCCGACCTGATCGCCCACGACGGCCCGAAGGCCGGCAAGAACGGTAAGCGTTCGAAGAGCCAGAGGAAAGATCAGGCCAGCATCCTGCCCATGGTCGTCGGAGGCCACAAGGGTGAATAAAAGACTGCCGGTCGGGTTCGCTCTCTGGTTGGCGTTGGGGGTCTCCGGATGGGCCCAAGGGGCGGCCAACACTATCCGTGTCGGCGCGTTCCCCAACATCACCCATGCCCAGGCCATGATTGGCAAGGCCAACGGCTGGTTCGACAAGGCGATGGGCCCGCAGGTCAAGGTGCAGTGGACCAGCTTCAACGCCGGTCCCTCGGCGATTGAGGCCCTGTTTGCGGGCGCAATTGATATGACCTACGTTGGCCCGAATCCGGCGATCAATGGCTACGTGCGCTCCAACGGCGAAGCCCTTCGCGTGGTAGCCGGTGCGGCCAGTGGCGGCGCCTCTCTGATTGTGCGCGGCGATTCCGGCATCAACAAGCCCGAGGATTTTCACGGCAAACGCGTCGCCTCACCGCAATTCGGCAACACGCAAGACGTTGCCCTGCGCAACTGGCTCAAGAATCATGGCATGAAGACCAACGACAAGGGTGGAGACGTGCAAATCGTTCCCCTGGCCAACCCCGATCAGTTGACGCTCTTCCTCAAAAAGGATCTTGACGCAGCCTGGGCGCCGGAACCCTGGGCTACGCGCCTGATTCACGAAGGCAATGGCCGCCTCTTCGTCGACGAGCGCTCGTTGTGGCCCAACGGTCAATTCGTCATCGGTTTGCTGGTGGTAAACACGAAGTTTCTGAAAGCTCACCCCGATCTTGTGAAGGCCTGGATCCGCGCCAACGTCGACCTTACAGACTGGATCGGCGGCCACCAAACCGAGGCGAAGAAGCTCCTGAACCAGCAGATTCAAACGGAAACCAGCAGGGCACTTCCCCCCGCCGTTCTCGAGGAGGCTTTCTCTCGGATGCAAGTCACCTACGACCCGCTGCACAGCGCGCTGACCACCGCCGCCCAACAGGCCTTTGACGACGGTTTTCTCGGCCGCCAGATGCCCGATCTGTCGGGTCTCTACGATCTGTCACTTCTTAACCAGGTTCTCGCGGAAAAGGGACGAAAGGCCATTCAATGAGCACGAACGTTCAGAAATTTCCCCGCCATTTCCCGATTCCCGTCGACCCTCGCTTCCCGGCTCGCTCCGGCAGCCCATCCGGCAAAGTCGGTCCCGTCTCGGTGGGCCGCCCCGTTCGCGCGCCTTCCCCGGAGGTTTCCAAGGTCGGCCTCAGCGAAATCTGCCTCAGCTATCGTACGCAGCGCGGAGAGCGCCTTCTGGCTCTCGACAACATTAACCTTCAGGTGCAGGCCGGCGAGTTTGTCTGCATTGTCGGTCCTTCGGGTTGCGGGAAGTCCACCTTGCTTCATTTGATCGCGGGCCTGCAACCGCAGACCTCCGGCCAGATCCTGATCGACGGCAAACCCGTTCAAGGTCCGGGTACGGACCGCATCCTCATCTTTCAGGAGCATGGCCTTTTCCCCTGGCTCACCGTCGGCCAAAATGTCGAATTCGGCATGAAGATGAAAGGAATTCCCAAGGCCGAACGCGAAGAAAAAACGCGCTACTATCTCCGCCTCGTACATCTGGCGAAGTTTGAAAAGAGTTACATCCACCAACTCTCTGGTGGCATGCGGCAGCGCGTAGCCATCGCCCGCGCGCTGGCCACCGAACCCGACGTTCTCCTCATGGACGAACCCTTCGCTGCGCTCGACGCCCAAACTCGCGATCTGCTGCACGATGAGTTGGAGCGTATCTGGAGCGAGACGGGACGCACCATCATCTTCGTCACCCATAATGTGCGTGAGGCCATTCGCCTCGGCGACCGCGTCGTTCTCTTAACCTTCCGGCCAGGCCGCGTGAAGAGCCAATTCCCGGTCGAGTTGCCCCGCCCGCGCCATCTCGAAGATCCGAACGTCGCTCGGGTCGCCCGCGAAATTCTCGACGAACTGCGCGACGAGATTAACCGCTCCCTGGAGGCCGAATACAACGAAGGTGTAAAGCCACACGTAAAAACCGGGGTGGAAGCATGAAACGCGCTGCCCGCTACATCATCTTCTATGCCGCGCTCTTCGGGCTGTGGACCCTCCTCGCCGAACTGAAAATCTGGCCGCCGTACTTGTTTCCCACTCCGTGGGGTGTAGGCGAATCTCTCTATGCCGGATTCCAGGATCATTCGTACTGGATCGCCATCCGCGTCAGCATGCAGCGCGTCTTGATCGGCTACGCCATTTCTGTCGTGCTCGGCATGATCCTCGGCCTCGGCGTCGCCAGCAATAAATTCCTGGAAGAAACCATGGGCGGTTTGCTGGTAAGTCTGCAGAGCCTGCCCAGCATCTGCTGGTGGCCCCTGGCCCTGCTCTGGTTCGGGCTCAACCAAAACGCCATTCTCTTCGTCGTCATCATGGGTTCGCTTCTCTCGGTGACTCTGGCCATGGAAGATGGCCGCAAGCAGATGCCTAAGATTTTCGGCCAGGCCGGACGCAACCTCGGCGCCAAAGGATTCAAGCTGTTCTGGTACGTGCTGTTGCCCGCGAGTCTGCCGTTCATCGTCTCCGGGCTGAAGCAGGGCTGGGCCTTTGCCTGGCGCTCGCTGATCACCGCCGAGATGCTCTATCTGAGTCTCGGACTTGGCCAGGTCCTAATGATGGGACGCGACCTGAACGATATGAGCGCCGTGATCGCCGTCATGATTCTGATCATCGCCATCGGCTACGTGGTGGATGGCGTCGTGTTCAAAGGGATGGAGCATCATTTGCAGAATAAGTGGGGACTGACCTCCGCCACCTAGACCCTCGGAGTCGACACTCCGAGTTTTCCTGAACTAAAAGGTCAAAAACATAAAATAAAAAGACGTCGAATCTTTACAAGTATCTCTATTATGTTTATAGTGATACTTCAAGAAACGGATTAGGCAGCAAGAAACGAATGACAATGCCTTCCCGGAAAAAAGAAAGTCACCCCGCGATGTAGCGGCTAACGGCTTCTTGTTGTCTCCCCCTCGAAATAGCAGTGCAGGAACAAACCCAAAGGAGAGGACTGTACTTCCATGAAACTCAACCAGAACCTGTTTCTCACCGCTCTAACGCTGGCGGCACTGACCGCTGGCGCATGGGCACAAACCGAGACGGCGTCGAACGCCGCTCCCCCCAAGGGATCTGCGGCCTCCGCTCCGGCTCAGCCGTCCCTTGTCACCGCAGCCGATATCCAGGAATTGAAAGACGCTCTTGCCGCACAACAACAGCAGATTCAGGCGTTGCAAGCGCAATTGCAAAGCAAAGACCAGGCGCTGCAGCAGGTTCGATCGGGTGGTCCTTCTGTACCCCAGCCGATTGCAACCCAACCTGTCGAGGTTGCAGCCTCGGACTCGCCTGCAACCGAGGCGACGCCCCCTCAAGAAGGACAAGACAGGAGCACCCAGAACGCCGGAAGCTCCGACGAACGCATTCGGAACCTGGAGCGACAAATCAAGGGCATCGGCCCGATCTCGTTTAGCGGCGACGTACGAGTTCGCGCAGAGCCGTTCTTCGGTGGCCCGACCGACCACTCTCTGGACCGTGCTCGCGCCCGCATCCGCGCACGTTTCAATGCGATCGCAGATCTTGGATCGCAATTCCGAACCGGCATCAGCCTCGCCACAGGTGACGTAAACGATCCCGTATCAACTAACGCAAACGTCACCGGCTTCTACACGCGCAAGGCGGTTGCGCTCGATCAGGCATTTGTGGAATTCAGGCCGAAGGAGTTTAAGCCGCTGACGCTCACAGGCGGCAAATTCCGCTATCCCTGGTTCAACACCGAACTGACTTGGGATAAGGACTTGAACCCGGAAGGGGCGGCCGAGAACTTGGGATTCAAGCTCGATACGCCGGTGTTGAAGCGGATCGCGTTCGTTGGATTCCAGTTGCCCTTTGCAGAGATTGCTGGTACGTCGTCTACCAACAAGAGAATCGCGCAGCAGATCACTTATGGAGGACAGGTGCAGACGTCGTGGGCGCTCGGGCCAAGGATCATGTTGAGCGCGTATTCAGGCTTCTACGATTTCCGGGGTGCGGACTCAATCGCTCTGGCTTTGTCACGCGCCAACAGCAAGAACCCACAGACTCCCTTTGTAGGCCTTCTCCCCTTGAATTCTAGCAGTCCGGTTCAGAACTCGCTCTACACCACAACTGCGACCACAATCATCACAGTTAATGCGACAGCTTATCCGACCGGAGTTTCTTCGGTCAGTAATGCGCAATTCGCGTCGAAGTTCGCGTTATTTGACAACCTGGCGAAGATTGACATTGACACCGGAAGTACACGCTTCCCTGTGAGCTTCATCGGCGACTATGTGCAAAACACGGAAGCATGCGCCAATCTCGCCAACATTGTGGCTGTACCCACAAATACAACCACTCAGACCTTCAAGCAAACTCTGAACGCGCCCTGCAATTCGCATCAACGACGCGGATATTGGGCTGAAGGCAGAATTGGCCGTCTGCAGGAGAAGAACGATTTCCAGATTGGCTATACGCGCATCTTCATTGAGCGGGAGGCCGTGCTGGGTAACTTCAACTACAGTGAAATCCGGCAGGGAACCAACGTCACGCAGCACCGGTTCGAGGCCTTCTATCAGCTTGACCGAAGCGTGCAATTAGGATTTGCTGCACTCGTCGGGCGTCCCCTGGCGTCGGCTGAGCCATGGCTCACACGCTTGCAGTTCGACACGGTTTACATTTTCTAACTCTTTTCGAAGGGTGAGCATCCCTTCGGAGACGCCGTCGGCCTGGTTTTGGCACTCTCCTTTTCCGGGCCGGCGGTGTTAACGTAAACCAACACCTGAATCTGAAGTTACCTATTCAGGCCGCTGAAACACTCATGAACTCGAGACGCAGTTTTCTGAAGCAAATGTCTGGAGCCGCGCTCGCCGCCAGCGCGGCTCCTTCGCTATTATCCTGGACAGCCACCGCCCAGAGTGGAGCGATCGACCTTCCCGGAGAGGACGGAATGATCGTACGTTCCTTCCGCTTTGTCGACTTGGAGACGCCAGTTGAGTTCTTCGATACTTGGCTCACCCCGGCTTCGCACTTCTTTGTGCGCAATCACATGCACGAGCCGAGCGAGCTCAGCGCGGACGACTGGCGGCTGACCGTCGGAGGAGAAGTCGAGAAGCCGTTCACCCTGACTCTCTCCGAACTCTCCAAGCTCGAAACCCATTCCGTGGTCAATACGCTCGAGTGCGCCGGCAACGGACGCAGCCTGCACCATCCACAAGTCCCGGGCGTTCAGTGGGGCAAGGGCGCGGTCAGCACCGCTCGCTTCTCGGGTCCGCGCCTGCGCGACATCCTGCAGCGCGTCCTAGTCAAACCCACGGGCAAGCATGTTATGTTCCGTGGACTCGATGAGGTTCCTGGCAAAGTTCCTCCCTTCATTCGCAGCATCCCGCTGGAGAAAGCTCTCGACTCCGACACGCTCGTCGCCACGCACATGAACGCCGCGCCCCTGACAAAACATCATGGCTTTCCCGCGCGCGCTCTCGTGCCAGGCTGGATTGGCGCGGCATCCTGCAAGTGGCTGACGGAGATCAAGGTCCTCGAATCGGAATTCGTCGGCAACTTCATGAGTCCGGCGTATCGCTTTCCCAATCAACCCGGGAAACCTGGCGAAGCGGTGAAGCCTGAAGATACCCACCCGGTTACGGGCCTCAGCGTAAAGTCAGTGATTTCGGGTCCTCTCGATGGCGCCAGTCTGAAGGCCGGCAGTGTCGCGGTCCGGGGAGCCGCTTGGGCCGGCGAGGCTGACATCTTGAAGGTCGAGGTCTCCACCGACGGCGGCTCGACGTGGAAGCCGGCACGCCTCGGCCACGACCAGGCGCACTATGCGTGGCGACTATGGAGCTATGATTGGAAGGCGAGAGGCGGCGACTACACCATCCTCTCGCGCGCCACCGACTCGCAGGGACGGACTCAGCCTTCCACGCCCGTATGGAATCCCAGCGGCTATCTGTACAACGCTCCCGATCAGGTGAAGATCCATGTCGCATAGTCTGAGTTCGAATCGCCCGACACCGGGCAAAGGCATTCTGCGTCGAGCGATCCCTGCTGCTCTTGGGGTTATTGGCTTGGCTTTCGTGTCGACTCTCGCGGCTTCGCAAAAGTCGGCAGAGGATCTGCCAGCGGGACCGATGCAGGCGAAGGCCACTACGTCCTGTTTGGAGTGTCACGAGGCGCGCATCATCCTGCAGCAGCGCCTCAGCAAGGGGGCATGGACGAAGGAAGTGGACAAGATGATCAAGTGGGGAGCAGTGGTTGACGCCAGTGATCACGACGCGTTGATCGACTACCTGAGTACGAACTTCAGCCCCGACCAGCCTGCCTACGAACCGCCGCGGAGTGCACTCGAGAAAATATCGGGGAAAAGGAAGGGATCGAAGTAGAGGCGGTAGCAAAGCAAAGCGCCACCGACCCAGTGTCCAGAAGGCTTGAGGGACGCTACGGCAGCGCTGCCAAATTCAGAGCCCAAACGGATGGGACCAGTATGGAAGTTCGGATGCACCAGGAATAGTGCATTACAACGTACCGCGAAGTGACTGCGTGGAGGGGAATGGATCGGGATCCCGGGGGCTGTACGCGAGTTCCCGCCCTCCGCCTGAAAAACGGCTCCGGTTGGGATGACGCTTTAGGTCGCTCACCCCGGTCCGAATCGCTACGCCTTTGGCGGTCCCTTGGTGTCCTCAGTGGTTGAGATCTTTTCCGGACGCAGCAACGGGAATAGGATCACGTCGCGGATCGTGTGCGAATCGGTGAGGAGCATGCAGAGGCGGTCCACACCGACACCTACGCCGCCCGCGGGCGGCATGCCGTAGGACAGAGCGCGGATGTAGTCTTCATCCATCTGGTGGGCCTCGTCGTCGCCGCGCTCGCGTTCCTTCAATTGGCCTTCGAATCGCCGACGCTGATCTTCGGGATCATTGAGCTCGCTGAAGCCGTTGGAAATCTCCATCTGCCCTGCATAGATTTCGAAGCGCTCGGTCCAGTCCGGCTCGTCGGGTTTCTGCTTCGACAGAGGAGAAACCGCGGTTGGGAATTCGTAAATGATTGTGGGCTGCATGAGGTGCTCTTCGGCGACGGCTTCAAACAGCGCGGCGATGTTCTTCCCCACCGGAGCATCTGCTTCGAACGGCATGTGCGAGTGCGCCGCGTTGAATCGCTCGACCAGTCTCTTGACGCCGTCGTTGCTGGTGAAGTCGCTCATCGCCGGCTTCGCGCCCGCCGCTTCCGGCCAGTAGTGAATGATCGCCTCGCGCATGGTCATGCGCTGCCAGTTGGCCCAGTCAATTTCCTGATCGCTCCATTTCGTCTTCGTCCCGCCACTCACGGCCTTGGCGGCCTCGGTAATGACTTCCTGCGTGACATTCATGATGCCCTGATAATCGGTGTAGGCCTGATAAGCCTCGAGCATGGTGAACTCAGGATTCCAGCGCCATCCCAGGCCTTCGTTGCGGAAGTTGCGGTTGATCTCATAGACGCGATCAAAGCCGCCGACCAGCAGCCTCTTTAGATAGAGTTCCGGCGCGATGCGAAGGTAAAGATCCATGTCGAGCGTATTGTGGTGGGTGACGAATGGGCGCGCCACGGCGCCGCCCGCGATGGGCTGCATCATGGGAGTCTCGACTTCGATGAATCCGTGCGCATCGAGAGTGCGGCGCATCGACTGCAAGAGCCTGGTGCGCTTCAAAAACACCTCGCGTACCTCCGGGTTGACCACCAGGTCGACATAGCGCTGCCGGTAGCGCATTTCAACGTCAGTGAGCGCGTTCCGGTTCTCCGGGCCACCTTGGGCGGAGGCATCTGTCTCAATTGCCTTCCCAATCGGCAATGGGAGCAGGTCTTTACTTAGAAAGGTAATCTGTTCGACGTGAACGCTGAGTTCGCCGGTGCGGGTGCGAAACAAATACCCGCTGACGCCGATGTGGTCGCCGAGGTCGAGCAGTTTGTACAACTCGAAGCCGTTGTCGCCAACCGCGTCCTTCTTCACATAAATCTGCAAGCGCTTGCCGCCCTGCTGCAAATGGGCGAAGCCGGCCTTGCCCATGAGACGAATGGCCATGATCCGCCCGGCCACGCGCACGTTGACGAGCGCTTGCTCCAACTCTTCGGCAGTCTTAGGTGTGTACTCCGCGAGGATCTGATCAAGAGTATGGGTGAATTCGAACTTGCTACGGTAGATAGCCTGTCCGAGCGCCTCAATCTGCTTCAACTTCTCGCGGCGCAGGTTGTAAATATGGTCGTCGAGTGCCAAGGGAATCCTTTTATGCCTTCGAATAAAAGGGAGATTATAAACAATGCGTTAAGGCGAGCCGAAGGAGGTCCCCGTTCGGCAGTTGGCTGTAATGCGGGAGGTGTAGGGCACAGATTTTTCTCGCGCGAACTTCGCAGGTATTGATTTTTTTGGGGAGTGCGGCAGGGGTTGCCTTCCGCGCAAAGTTTTGATTCGCTTGGAGTTATATCTACGCTCCTGCAAAGTAAGGAGTTAGGGGCAGATTGAACCTGCGGCAAAAATGCAAACGCGGTAACGGATTGCCTCGGATCGGGCGAGCAAGACCCGAGAAAAGCAAGAATGGCCAGCCAGGCCGGGGATTTGCCAATACACGGTTAATTCCGCAATTCGCCGGACGAGGAAGAGTGAGGTTTGTGACGATTCCGGGCAGCCTGAATAGGGGCGAGCGAAAATATGCGGGTTGCAGAAGGTGGAATGCAGGCTGCGGCAGGAACCCTACAACTTAAATGGCGATCGCAAAGTATCGTCATCAACATGGCTGTGAGGCGCTAGCCGGTGAATAAACTCTCTGACGCTAATGTGCGTCGGCCTTTGAACCGACTTCTTCTCAAATCCAGACTCAAGCAATGCGTGTTTGCCCGTGTTGGTGATCACCCTCCGCGTCTTCGTCTTCATTCGTCTTTGCCTCGCTTGATCGCGGCTGCGCACGACATTTAAGTGCCTAAATAGCCGTAATTGGCGGAGCCTCACGCCTGGGTATTCCCTCGAAGAACAGTCGAACCGATGGGTCTCCAGATTGAGAAGCCCAGCGACTCATACTTTCCTTCATCAATCAATGCAAATCAGCAAGCACCTATCATCGTCCTCTTGCGCATACCGCGATGGTACTGAAGTTCGCTCGTGACGACCCCATGTCTGATGTAATTGAGAGGGTGGGCGTTCAGGTTTGGATGAAACCTCGCACTGGCGCTGGCGCGGCGGTGTTTTGTACATTCGGCACTTCAAGGGGTGATAAACAAATGACCATCGACAGGTGGCTGATGATCGCTGTAGATGTACTTCTGCCCCTCTGGATTGTGATGCGCATCATCATGCTTCCGGTAATGCTCAATAGTCCGGGCAATAGTAGATCGCTAACGACCTACATGCAGTACTGGGCCGAACAACGCAGAAAGCCTCGCCGCAACAAATGAGCGACATTCTTACT
>Ga0210394_10009169_pt1 | contig 10024 bp, 6 predicted proteins | sample IncBWC12MmetaG_FD_160121 | JGI IMG/M metagenome (GOLD analysis project Ga0210394, IMG submission 160121) | Forest soil microbial communities from Barre Woods Harvard Forest LTER site, Petersham, Massachusetts, United States - Inc-BW-C-12-M | ecosystem: Environmental > Terrestrial > Soil >...
CAGTGCCGCACTCGGGCCAATTGCTGCCAGTTGCCGCATTGGCTTGAGATCCCGGAACCAGTCGTTCAAGATCGGCTGGGGCTTGGTTTGAAACGGTTGGGTCTGTAGCCGCCCTAGGCAGTTGGGCCGTTGTGATCGCAGCGAGGATTCAACCATGACGCGCTTCATACAATCCCTTGTCGCACTGGTCGCCCTCACAAGCTGCACGCCGCCAATGCCCCAGGCGCAGATGAAAGGGCCGCAAGCCGTAGGCGTCTCGCCCGACGCGCCGAAGGATCCGGTTGGAATCATGCTCGGCTGGACGCCTGACCAGACCATCACGAACTTCAAGCATCTCGATCGGCTGTTCTCGGTTCGCACCGTATCGCGCGGCTCTTCAGTCTTGGACTTGCCCAACGGCGAGCCCATCGATCCGATCGTGCCGCTCGATGACCGCAGACTCACGGTCGACCAACTCATGGATGAATACCGCGTCACGGGCGTCATCGCTCTGCATCATGGTCGTATCGTTCTTGAGCGTTACGCCCACGGCCGCACGGCGCAAGATCGGTGGTTCTCCGCGTCGGCCGCCAAGTCGATCACCTCGACGCTGATCGGCGCAGCCATCAGGGATGGACTAATCGGCTCGGTGGACGATCCCATCACCCGGTATATACCCGAGCTCAAGGCCGCCCCCGCCTTCGATGGTGTCAATTTGCGGCACCTTATGAGCATGAGCTCCGGTCTCAGATTTCACGAAAGCACCACCGACCCGACCTCGGACCTCGCCCTGACCGACGGCGGCGAGATCATCGATGGCCGCCCGCCAATCGTCAGCTACGCTATGAAGCTCACGCGAGCGCATCCGCCAGGCACCTTTGAGGAGTACCAGAACATCAACGCGGACCTAGTCGGCATCGCCCTCTCCCGCATGCTTAAGGGGCGGACAGTCTCTGATTACCTCTCCGAAAAGATCTGGCGGCCCGCGGGCATGGAGGCCGATGCGAACTGGGTGCTCGACAAGGCGGGAATCGAACGCGGGGGCTGCTGCATTTCGGCGACCCTGCGGGATTATGCGCGTTTTGGCGTGTTCATCGCGAAAGGTAATGCGGGACCTGCGGGCGCCGTACTGCCGACTGATTGGATCGACAAAGCCTGGACACCAGTATGGCCCGCAAATGATGAAGGTTCAGGATATGGTTTGTTTTGGCGGGTGCGCCAGGATGGAGGCTACGAGGCCGTGGGCGCATACGGTCAGTCAGTCACCATTTATCCTAAGGACGACGTAGTCATTGCAATCAACGCCGCCTCACGCGACCCACGAGGGTTTGGCTCTGCTCGCTGGAGACTCTTGCAGGCTCTTGACGCAGCCGCAGCGGGCCGGTCGGATCCGAATGACAAGACAAAGTAGCGCCGGCACAAAGTCGTAGCGCATCAATGTCGGAGTGCATACTGAACAGAAGACAACGAGTACTGCAATCTCTTTTCGCTTGCTGCGCAGCCTGGTTGCTGTGGCAGCCCGCCTTTTCCGAGAATTCGGCGGCCCCCAGGGCGGGCTCCCCCGAGGACCGCGCTGCTGACTTCGATCAGATGTGGCGAGAGGTCAATGAGAGTTATGTTTATCTCGGCGTCGAGGCGGAATCGTGGAGGGATGTAAGGCGAAAGTTCGCCGCGCAGGTTGAAAGCGCCAATACGATCGATTCCTGGACGTCGGTGCTGGCCAGCGCGCTTGCGGAACTCGCTGACTTTCATATCGAAGTCGATCCACGACCGAGTGACGACTGGCGACCGGTACCCACGTGCGCGATGGTATGGGCCGAATGGCGCAATGGCGAGGCGCTCGTTACGGGCGTACAGCCAGGGAGCAATGCAGCGCGAGCCGGAATTCTCCCTGGCGACATCATCCTAAAGATCGGCGGCCGAGACGTCGGCGCTGACATTCCAGAAAACGCAGCGTTCGGGCTGCGAAGTCACCTCTTATTGCAGCATTTGGCTGGTCGCAGGGATTCAAATGTGGATCTTGATTTGCGCACGCCAGACAAAGCGGTTCGATCAGTCAGGCTTGCAAGCGACTGCAAGATTGATCGACCGGAGGCGCTGGTTTCCTCGCGGCGATTGCCGAGTGGCTATGGGCTGATTCGCTTCAACAACAGCTTTGGCAACGCCGACACGGTTACAGCGTTTGATCAGGCGCTCGCGACATTGCGAGACGTGCCAGGGTTGATTGTCGACTTGCGCGATATACCGAGCGGCGGGACTTCCACCGTCGCGTTAGGCGTGCTCGGCCGTTTTGTTGCCCGTCGAGCACCGTACCAGATGCACCGCATCCCGAATTTCGGGCGGCCCGACGTAGAGCGGGTTTGGCTGGAGGAAGTCACGCCGCGAGGACCGTTCCAGTACACCAAGCCCGTAGTTGTCCTTGCTGATCATTGGACGGGCAGCATGGGTGAGGGAGTTGCGGTTGGTTTCGACGCGCTCCATCGCGCGGAAGTGGTGGGAACGTCGTTAGGCCGCCTGAACGGCTCGGTTCAGACGGTCACCCTGGAGCACACGCATGTCAAAGTCAATATCCCCGAGGAGCAGATATTCCATGTCAACGGTACACCGCGACACGAATGGAATCCGCCCGTTCTAGTCGATCTCGTGGCTGAGCGTGGCCAAAGTGACGCGGAGTTGGCAGTGGCGGAAAAGGTGCTGCGGAATCAGCTGGTGAAGTCGGGACGATAAATTTGCGACTGGTCCCATGCCGCACTCGGCCAGCAGCGAGGCGGAACATTTGGAGCCGGTGGAGGTGTCGCGTGTCTGTGTAAAGAAAAAAGCCCTCTCCCCGTCGTCCGGGAGAGGGCTTTTGCCGTTTGAGACGCGGCTTAGTCGTCGAGGTCAGCGACGCGCGGTGCCGCGCTGACCTTGAACTCGCTCGGGTGCAGAACCGTCTTTTCGCCGGGGTAGGGTCGCGTGAACCCGGTCGCCTCATACCAGTTCAGATGGTTGACGATGTTCGGGTCTTCGGCGTCCGGCTTGGTCCACTTGCCGGCGAAGATCTCACGCTTCTTCTGAAGCCAGGCCGCCTTCAGACGCTCGACCGGATTGCTGCTCGACGCGACGGTCGGACCCGACGTGTTCATCGACGCCGTAACGCCTTGATCCAGCGGCACCTCGTTCGCCAGGTGAGTGAACGGCTCGAAGTTGGACGCCGGCGGCTTACCTTTGACGAAGGCGGTCCTCATCGGCGAGGCCACGAGGTCGAACTGGTTCATCGGCGTCAGACCGAGGATCTGCTCGATCGTTCGGGTCATGTTCACTTGCGTGTAGTAGGTGTGGTCGGTCGGTCCGTTCTGCACTGCATACGGGCTGATGACGTAGCCCGGACTGCGGTGGCCATCGACGTGGTCGACGCCGTTCTGCGCGTCGTCTTCCTCCATGAAGATCGCCGACGACGCCCACACCTTGCTGTGGCTGATGTAGTCGATGATGCGGCCGACGGCCAGGTCGTTGTCGGCTTGTTCGGCGTCCGAAGTCGGCGGGCCGCCGGTGTGGTCGTCCATGATCCACAGGACGCTCAGGTTCGGCACCGTATTGTTCTCGAGGTCCTTGTTGAAGTCCTGCACCCACAGGTCCACCCGGAACTGGTCCGGGATGCCCAGGTCGAACTGCGGGAAGTTCTTAATCAGGTAGTTCGAAACCGCCGGGACCGACGATTCCGCCTGGACCGTGTTCTGGTAGTACAGCGTCGACTCCGTACCTGCCTCGAAGGCCAGCGCGTCGTTGTAGAACTGGGTCCAGGACGGCTCGTTGTGAGTGCCGTCGGGGTTGTTGAAAAAGTCGTTTTCGACGTACTCGCCGTAGATCTTGACCGACAGCCCGGCCTTCACTGCGTTCGACCACACGAAGCCTTTGTCCGTGTACGCCAGTGCGTCGCCGGCGTTGCCGCCCGGATAGCTGCGGTTCCAGTCCGGCGACTGGATGTCGTCCGCGTAAGGCGCCATGCCCTCGGAGATCCACTGGTGACCGTCGGCCGACTGGCGGCTCGGGTCGTAGAAGTTGTCGAGGAGCGGGAAGCGCTTCACCAGCGCGTGTGCGTTCGGCGTGTCCTTGCCGCCGAATACCGCCAGCGAGGCGTCGCCGTTTCCGGCCGCCACGTCGCCCAGGACCTGATCGTAGGTGCGGTTTTCACGGACTATCAGGAACACGTGCTTGATCGGCGACGGATCGCCGAGGCGGGCTGGGATCGCCTGCGGTTCGCCCTCTCCCTCGCCACGGCCTGCTGCCCTGATGTTCTGCGTCAGGTCCCAGTGGTTGTTCTGGAACACCTGCTGAGTCATCGTCGCCAGGGTTCCGGCGTCCGGCACGGGAACGATGCTGACGGTGCCGTTGTCCTGGTGGGTGTTCAAACTGGTGACGCCATGATCGGTTTCGGTCGAGTTGCGGCTGCCGATGCCCTTGTCGTTGGCAACGATCAGCACCTTGTCCTTCCGGTCCAGCACGACCGAGCTCGGAGCATAGGCAACCGGGATCAGGCCCAGGACAGGCTTCTGCGCATCGCTGCTGAGGTCGACCACGCCGACGGCATTGGCGTGGTAGAGCGCGACGTAGGCAATGCCATTCTCATGGTCCACTGCGATCGAGTTCGGCGAGGCGCCGGAGGCGGGGCCTTGCCCTGGTACTCCGATCGGGAGTCCAAGGTCAATCGTTCGAACCACCTCGTTGCTGCCCGTGTCGATGACCGAGATGCTGTCGCTGTAGGTGTTGGTGACCAGCAGGTGGTGTCCGAAGAACGCCATTCCGGTCGGGTGCAAGCCGGTCGAGATCGTCTTGGTGACCTGCATGGAGGCCAGATCGACCACGGAAACCGTACCGGTCGTCGCGGAACCGACGAACGGGTCGGCGACGATCGGCGTGCCCGCCGAGTAGACCTGGAAGTCCGCCGCCGTAGCGGCACGGCCCCCCTCGTTGCTGATGTAAGCGGTCTTGCCGTCGTGGCTGACCAGGATGCTGTGGGGCGCGTTGCCGACGCGGATCTGCGTTCCCTGCACCGGCGGTGTGGCGGTGAGGTCGAGTTTGGCGAGCGTGTTGTTCTGGTTCAGCAGGGCGTAGGCGCTCTTGCCATCCTTTGAAAAGGCGACGCCGCCAGGATAGGACGTGCCGGTCGAATAGAACGTGCCGCAGGCGCGGCCGTAATCGCCGATCGGGCTGTTCGGGAAGCAGGTGATGAAGGAATTGTTGGGCGGAACGGTGACCTGCGCGTAGTCGCTCAACGTGCCCTGTGGCGAGACCTTGGCGATCGCAACTTTGCTGGTGTAGTTCGCGCTGGCGTCCGTGCTGTAGTCCTGGCTGAACATCAGGTACTGGCCGTCCGCCGAATAGGTAATGCCGCTGTAGCTGCCGTACGAGCTTCCGCCCATCGACGAGTAATTCTGCAAGACTTGGCCGGTGCGGGTGTCGAACACCTCGACGGCTCCGACCCCGTTGCTCACCGAAGCCCCCAAGGTCAGTACGGCGGCGGTGTGGGTGCCGGCATTCGGGTTCAGCGCGATCGCCTTGGAGCGGACCCGAATTCCCAAGTTCACTTGAATGCCGGCCGGGGTGATGACCTGGCCGCTGCCAACGACCCAGCTGCAGCCCGGGGCCATCGTCTGGTCACAGCCCGGCGCCTGTGGGCCGGCGGAGTAGGTCGGGTAGGGATCCGACGGAGCGGCAAACGCCGGGACGGCGAGCCCCGTCGCGAGCAGGCCCGCGAGCGGACGGAGACGGTTGATTCGAGACTTTTTCTTCGACATTGATCGAGCCCCCTTGGATAGTCCAACGACGCAGCCGGATTGGCTGCGCGACTGGGTGGGCGGAACTGCGACACACCCGCGCGCCCTCGACTTCTTGTCAGTCGATTGGCGCAGCGGTCAAGCTACAGGCGGGTGATAACGGACTGATGACGATCGAGAGGCTTTCGCGGATACGTAGCCTGTTTTTCTGATGACTTGTCACGCATCCGGCTCAAGCGCAGGAGCAAGTGTGTCTTTATCGTGACAAGGTGGTCATCGCGCCATTCCGGAAGCGAGGGCTTGCCCGAGGCGACTACGACCGGGCGATCGCCGTGTTTGTTTCCGAGCTTTCGTCGACCAGCGCACGCAGGGGGCCCAGCCAGGGCTCATAACGTCGCCAGCGCGCGACCGAGTGGCGGTTGATCGGCTGCCGCGTCTGCCATTTGCTCGGGGTCTTCACGGAGCGAGGATTGCGCTCGGGGCGCAGGCAGGCATCGTTCCACGCCAGGCCGCAGGCCGCGATGACGCGCCGGATAACCGGCTCGGGCTCGCGGGTCAGGTCCTCGTATTCGACCTCGATGAAGCGATCCGCCGGCAGCACGCTGCGCCAGTGATCGGTCAAGCGCTGATAGGTGCGAAAGTACGCAACCAGCTCGGCACCACCGGTCGGAAAGGCCAGGCTTGGATGAAAATGGGTCTGGTGGATCGATAGCGCCGTGTCGACTGCTGTGCGGCGACAATGAATGATGACCGCGCGCGGGAACGCGACGTGGATCAGCCCGGCCCAGAGAAAGTTGAACGGCATCTTGTCGGTCACCCGCGCGGCATGCGGCGCGATCGAGCGCAGCACGCGCAGGTAGTCAGTTGCGGCCTTGGCGAAGAACGGCGCCTCGGTCGCCGCCGCTGGCTGTCGATACCAGGCCGCTCCGCGCTCATTCCAGAAATTCAGCTCGCCGCCGGCACCGACCTCGGGATGGCTCGAGACGATCTGTTCGACCAGGGTCGTGCCGGACCGGGGCATGCCGACGATCAGCACCGGCATCGGATCGGCGCGGCCGAGTTGCGGCGACCGCGCGATGAAGTCGGACGTGCAGCGCGCGATCAGGCTGTCGATCTCGATGTCGAACGCGCCGGAGTCGAACGATGAAAAGCCCCGGCGCACGGAGTCGGCAGCGTCGAAGTGCTGCATCGCCACGGCGAACTCGCCAAGGTCTTCGGCTGCCTTGCCGAGCGCGAGGTGCAGACGCAGGCGTTGGAACGTTTCCAGACCGGGCGTGGCGAGCGCGCTTTCCATTTGCTGCATCAGGCCACCGTCATCGCCTGTAATACGGCGACACCGGACCAGGTCGTAGTAGCTTCCCGCCAGCAGCGGAGCGGTCGCGATCGCGCGTTCGAAGCAGTCGCGGGCCTCATCGAAGCGGCCGGCCTCGGACAGCAGATTGCCCAGCAGGTCGAGGGTCATCGCGTCGGTCGGATCGCTTGACAGTGTCTTTCTCAACACCTTTTCGGCTTCCTCGTCGCGATCCTCAGTGAGCAGCGCTCGCGCCTTGCCAAGCCGGCCGAAGCGGGTCTTGGGCCCGGTCTCCGCCGCGCGGCGGAAACAGCCGATCGCCTCGTCGCGGTGGCCCAGCGTGTAGACCAGGGCGCCGGCCCGGAACCACGCCTCGGTCAACGAAGGCAGCAGCTCGGTGGCGCGGTCGTAGGCGACGATTGCCCCGCCGATGTCGCCCAGCTTCTCAAGAGCGATCCCCAGGCGGAAATGGGCATCGGCGAAGCGCGGGTCGTTCGCGACGGCCCGCCGCAACGCTACGACGGCATCGGCCACGTGGCCGACTTCGAGACAGGCGAGGCCAAGATCGTGCTCGATGATGGGATTGGACGGCTGCCGCAGTGCTGCTTCGCGCAGCGGCGCGATCGCGTCGCCCGGCCGCCCGGCCCTGAGCAGGTCGGTGGCCGACGCAAGCAAGGACGCCAGTTGCGGCGACTGGGTTGGGTTAGGAGACTGGGGCATGGGGGGATCGTGGCGCCGGAACTGTAGCGTAGCGATCGGAATCCGTCTGCGCCGCTCGGGGGCCCCAGCTCACAGATCCGCCGTAGCGACTGGAGGCGTCCCTGCAAGTCGCCGCGAACGAGTCTCCGATCGCCTGACATCAGTCGTTCAGGAACTGGTCCTTGCCGAACGCCAGATCCGGCAGCCAGGTGCTCAGGATCGGCACGTAGGTGATCAGGATCAGAAACACGACCAGGATGGCCAGCCACGGCAGCGCCGCCTTGGTGACGTCCCACAGCGACTGTTTGGTCACACCCGCGGCGACGAACAGGTTCAAGCCCACGGGCGGGTGCACCAGGCCGATCTCCATGTTCACCGTCATCAGCACGCCCAGGTGAATCGGATTGATTCCCAGGCGCGTTGCGATCGGGAAAATGATGGGCGCGAAGATCAGCACGATCGACGTCGGCTCCATGAAATTGCCGGCGATCAGCATCGCGATGTTGATCGACAGCAGGAACATCCAGGGTTGCACGTTGCCTCGGGTCATCGCCTCCGTGAGCGCCTGGGGAATCTGCTGCGAGGTCAGGACGTAGGCGAACAGGCCGGCATTGCTGATGATGAACATCAGCATCACGATGATCCGTCCGCTCTGCAGCAGCACCGGAAAGATGTCCTTCAACTTCAGGTCACGATAGACGAACACCGCCACGATGAAGGCGTAAACGGCCGACATCGCCGCCGCCTCGGTCGGCGTAAAGGCGCCGACGTAGATGCCGCCGAGGACGATCACGACGAGCAGCAGGCCCCAGACGGCATTGATCGCCTTGTTGCCCAGATTGCGCCAGCCGCCCCAGGCGACGCGCGGCGTGTCGAGCCGACGCGAGGAGATGTAGACGGCGAGCATCAGCATCAGCGCCAGGATGATCCCCGGGATGATGCCGGCTACGAACAGGCGGCCGACCGACTGTTCGGTGGCCGCCGCGTACACGACCATCACGATCGAGGGCGGGAGCAGGATGCCCAGCGTGCCCGCGTTGATCACCACGCCCGTGGCGTACTTCAACGAATAGCCGTTGCGCACCATGCCGGCGATGGCGATGGAGCCTACCGCGATGACGGTGGCCGGGCTGGATCCTGAGATCGACGCGAACAGCATGCAGGCGACCACGGCCGCGAGGGCAAGGCCACCGTGGAAGTGGCCGACGGCCGCGTTGGCAAAGTCGATCAGACGGCGCGCAGCGCCTCCGGTGGTCAGGAAGGTCCCCGCCAGAATGAAGAAAGGAACTGCCAGCAGCTCGTACTTCTGCGTCGCCTGGAAGAACTTGAGTGCCACCGCCGCCAAGGACTCCTGGCCGAATATCAGCAAGGTCAGGACGCTGGTCAGACCCAGGGCGACGGCGATCGGAACGCCGACCAGCATCGTCCCCAGCAGCATGAGGAACAGAAACGCGATGTTCATCAGTCTGCTGCGGTGTCGGACTCGGGCGCCTGCCTCGGATCACCGTGCGAATGCCCCAGGGTGTCGCGATGGCCGCGAACGACTTCCGCGGCGATCTGGGCCAGGCGCACGCCGAGCAACAGAAACCCCGCGGGGATCATCGACATGATGATCCAGCGCTTCACGGGCAGGTCGCGCGCGCTGGTTCCGAGTTCACGCAGGTGATTAACCAGCTCCAGGGAGCCCCAGATCATCAGGGCCAGGTACGCGAAGCAAAGTGCGATCGCCAGCAGAGTCACCGCGCGCTTGAGCGGCCGCGGAAGCGTGTTGACGAAGGCATCGACATTCATGTGTGCGTGCAGGCGCATCGCGTACGAGATCCCCACCATCAACAGGGCGCCGAACATCGTGGTCGTCGCCTCCAGCGACCATACCCATCCCGCGTCGAAGCCATAGCGCGCGACGACCTGCGAAAAGGTCATCAGCGTCATCCCGGCCAGCAGGAGCGCGACCAGGCCTTCTTCCAGCCTTGCCAGGGCCCGGTTCAGCGCCGCCAACACGATGCCGTGGGCCGCATCAATTGTTCGCCGACTGAGCCGACTTGATCAGCTTGTCGCCGATCTGCCCCTCGAACTGCTTCCAGACCGGCAGCATCGCCTCACGCCAGGAAGCAAGCTGCTCCGCCGTCAGCGTGTGGATCGTCGTCTTGCCGCTGGCGGCGACCTTGGCGCGGTCGGCCTGGTTGCTCTTCTCCTCGTTGGCGTTGTTATCTTCGGTGGCGTCCTTGATCGCCTGCTGAAGCCCCGCACGGACGTCGGCCGGCAGGCCGTTCCACCACTTGACGTTCACCGTGACCAT
>Ga0210394_10009170_pt1 | contig 10023 bp, 8 predicted proteins | sample IncBWC12MmetaG_FD_160121 | JGI IMG/M metagenome (GOLD analysis project Ga0210394, IMG submission 160121) | Forest soil microbial communities from Barre Woods Harvard Forest LTER site, Petersham, Massachusetts, United States - Inc-BW-C-12-M | ecosystem: Environmental > Terrestrial > Soil >...
CAAGGATTCCCGGACCATAGGCGATGCAGTCGCGCAGCTTGCCGATGCGATCGATGTGCTTCTGATCGTAGGTGCCCGGTGAGCAAATGAATTCCGGCTCGCGGCCGATCACGCAGCGAATCGCCGCGGCAACGCTGCGCGCCACCGGGCCGTTGCGATCCGCCATGGTGGGCTGCACTTCGAAAATGTCGCGAATGCGGTACGTGAAACCCGCGCGCTCCCGCGCCAATTGGTCGAGCAGTTCGCGCACCTCCGCTTTGACGCCGTCCATATTCTCTTCGACGAGCACGCGCCGATCGATGACCATGCGGCAGGTATCAGGCACGCAGGGCGCGGGATACCCGGTCGCCTCCGCCGCACCGCCGTGGATGGAATTGATGTTCAAAGTCGAGTGCCTGGCAGCCAAGGGCACCACCGGCATATTCGTGCGCCGGGCGGCGAGCTTGGGGTAAAGATCGCGCTCCAGGCGATCGATGACGGCGTTCATGTGGCGCACGGCACAGTCGCCCAAGAATGGCATGGAACCGTGCGCCATGCGCCCGCGCGTTTCGATTTCGGCCCACCACACTCCGCGGTGTCCGATGCACACGCGATCCACGTTGAGGGGTTCCGGGATGATGACATGATCGACGCGACCCGGCGAAAACCAGCCGCGCTGCGCCAGATAGTGGACGCCGCCGTAGCCGCCGGTCTCCTCATCGGCTGTGCCGGAGATTTCCAGCGCACCCGGCAAATTCAGCCCGCACTCGAGCAGTGCTTCGACCGCGACGATGGATGCCGCCAACCCACCCTTCATGTCGCAGGCGCCGCGCCCGTAGACCCTGCCGTCCTTGACCACGGCGGCGAACGGATCCACCGTCCACCCTGCTCCCGTCTGCACCACATCGATATGGCTGTTGAAATGCACGCAGGGACCCTTTGCGCTGCCTTCGCGCCGCGCAACGACATTGATGCGCGGGTGGCGCTGGTTGTCGCCGGGCGTGCCGGCCGCATGCACATACTCGACGGCGAAGCCGCGCCGGCTCAAGCGCCGGCCGATGAATTCCGCGCAAGGCTGATAGGCTTCGCCGGGCGGATTGACGGTGGGAAAATGAATCAGCTCGCGCGTGAGCTCGATCAGTTCGTCGCGACGCTCGTCGATCATCTGGAACAGTTTCGCCGGCGTATCTTTCAACATTTTCATTGGCAGGAATGCCGGAAGCGGGCGAGCGCGACACGAGTGCGCGCCTGATCCGCCAAAGCCTCGAGGCCAAGCTTCGTGTACACCGATGCCAGCGCTGTATTTACGGGCACGCCGAAAGGATCGGCGCTGCGTCGCTGTTCCAGCATTTGCTGCGCGGCAGTAAGCCGCCCGCTTCTGAACGCCGCATCCAGCAGGATTTGCTCAAACAGATCGCGTTGCGCATGACTGCCGCCGGCCTCCCGCATGCGAGGCACGGCCGGCGCCAGACGACGCCAGGCGTCGGCGTAGTCGCCGCGTGCGTAGGCGTACAAACCCTCGCAGCCGGGCAGCGCGACCTCCTGCCACACGGCTCTGCTGAACTGCGGCGCGCGCGCTGCGTAGCGGCGCACCGTTTCCAGCAGTGTCTCGGCCTGGCTTCGGCCCGCGCGCGCCAAACCGTACAGGTATTGCAGGGTCAGGAATGGCTGCACCGTGTCATTGGCGCGCGCCGCGAGATGATCGGCAAGATCCTGCCAGCGCGGTCCGACATCGATGCCCGCGATCTCGAATCTTGCCAGCAGCGATACGGCGCCGATCTGATCCTGCGAATAGTCCTTCGCGATGCCCCAGCAATGCTGGTCATATAGCCCGAGGGCTTCACGGTCGCGCCCCTGGCTCAAATAAAACAGCGCCAAGTGCCACCACAGGTGCGTGAGCATGAAGGAATTGAGGTCAGTCCAGGTGTCCGCGACTTCCTCCAGGAACTGTGCTCCTGCGTCGATGCGTCCGCGGGTCAATAGCACGTGCGCAAGCGCGTGCTGCGCCCACGGCTCCTTGCGGCGCATCGCGAGCGCGGTGCGGGCCGCGGACTCGGCCTCTTCGAGCAGATGGCATTGCTCATAGGCGAAGGCTGCCATGCCGTGAAAATAGGGGACATCCGCGTTCGCGGGCCCGACTTTCAAGGCGATCCGCAGCATTGCGGGAGCGTCGCCGCGATTAAATTCAAAATACTGATGCGTCTTGACGATGACAAGATCGCGCGGGAATTCGTCCGATGCCTGATCGCAAAGACGCAGCGCGAGCGCCGGATCGTCATCGACCCACGCGCGCAGCACCGCCGCGTTGAGTTGCTCGCGCCGCGTGGCCAGGTGCGCCGCGCGCTGCGCGGCGGCCAGATACTTCGCCGCGCGCTCGCCGGCCTCGGGCGCTTCGAGCAGCATCCACAGCATGCCGGCATACGCGTTGGCCACGCACGAATCGGGATCCGCGTCCGCGGCCCGTAGAATGTGCTCGGCCCGCGTTTCGTACGCCAGAAAGCCCGCCACGAAATCATCGACGGCACGCAGCGTGGCATCACTCTGCCCCGTGACCGGGTTGCCGAGATAGTCTCGTTGCATCACGGCGAGGAAGCCAATTCAAGCGCCTCCAAGCGAGGTCCCTCCAATCTGCCGATTTTCACCGATGTGTCGTACAGCACGACAGCGAATGCGAGCAGGGCGATCAGAATGGCGATTGACGCTCTGACGTGGCGCGACTCGAAACTGCGTATGGCGGATGCGAATGAAATGAGGCCGAGAACCGCGGCAACAACGATGATGGCATCGACGCTGGCCCGCTGCCAGTAGCTGCCTCCCAAGTGCAGCCACATGCCGAATTCATCGAAGGTCAGGGCCATGGCAACGCCGTATGCCAACGCGGCAATGCGCAAGTCCCGCGTGCCGCGAATGCTGAACAGAAGAAACGCACCTACCGCGGCCAGCAGGAAGATGCCGTAATTCAGATGATGGACATGCGTGCCGCGGAGAAAGAAATACAAGTTCGGCATGCGGTGCGACATGATGAGAAGCACCATCGTACGTGCCGCGATGAACGTAAGAATGAAGCCGAACAGAGCCAGGCGTGCCAGCCGGGCCGATTCGCTGCACGGCTCGCTGCCCGATTTACTGCTCGATGCGCCGCTCGTCGCGCTGCTCGAATTGGCTTCCACGCATGTATTGTAGCGCGACTAGCGCGCCGCGCTTTCGTGCGCAGGGACGCGAAATCCCGCGCCGCGACCGATCGCCGGAGGCGGCGCGGATCGGCGCCTAATGTGCGGTAGCGCCGAATACGTCGTTCATGACCAAGGATGTGGCGTCGCAAGCGTGATTCAGGCAAGGCAAGCCGAAACCCGCTTCCAGGGTGCGCAACAGCGAGTAGTGATCATAGGGCACGCCGCTTACTGCGCCGTTGGCGGCGTAGTTCGTCTCGACGAGGAGCACGACGTGATTGGCCGCGTTCGAGTAGTCGTTCTCGTCCCAAACCAGGACGATGGCGTTGCGTCCATGCCGCCAGCCCTTTGAAGCCTTGATGCCATTGACGAGTTTTGCTGCCTCGGCATCTCCTTGCTGGACGGTCAAGCTGGTTTCCAATTGGTTGCCGGTCGAGCAAATCGCGGTGCCGCCGGAAACAAAGCCATGCATGTCGTGACACTGATTGGGAACGATGAATGCCAGATTAGGCGTCTTCTCCCCGGAACTCAGGTCCGCCCAGAGTCCATTCGGGCCATCGAAATCAACCACCTGATCGAGGCTTAAGTTGGCGTCAGCGCCGCTTTCGACATTCTCGAAATAAACAAACGGGTTGTGCTTCACCGCATACAGCTTCTGGATATTTGTAGCGGGCGTTGGCGGGCCTCCATTCACCTCGAAGACCGTTGCGGGGCTCAGATTGGACCACTCGCCGTCCGAGTAATTGACGCCGAAGACCCCGGGAACGATGGCCGGCAGGCTTTCCTGATAAGTCTTCCAGGACTTGCCTGTCGCGACCAGCTGGTCGGCGATCGATTGTGGGGTGAAGGGCGCGGCCGGATAGTTGCGCAGGGCGCAGTTGTTGGCAGCCGGCGGGTTGCCTCCGAGCGAGACCTGCCCGTTGCAATCCGTCGACGCGGTCGCGGTTGCGACCACCGGGTTGTCGAGGCCGGCGGCCGAAATCGGCGTAAAGGCATGGCCGCAACCGCTGCTGGGCGCATTGTCCTGGCATCCGACGCCATTGATCCAGACCGGCCAATAATCGTTCGTCAGGCCGAAATTGGATCCGCCCACGATCTCCAGATAGTTCGGGGCGCTGGGATGTCCGACCGCGAAATACTGGGTCGCCTGATTCACCTGGGCGGCGTATTGGTTGATGAACGGCGCGTTCGGATTCTGCAGGATGTCCGTGTTGGTCTGGTTTTCCATTACGATCAGGAACACATGATCGAGTCGTCCGAAGTTGCTTTCCGGATGCTCGTTCGCACTGGCGCCGGCGCTGCCGGCAGCCAACGCGGTCGCGGCCAGCGTGAGCAATGCCTTTGTCTTGGGTTTCATTTGTCGGGCTCCTGGTGAGTGTTGAACAGGGCCTGGCATTCTTCATCAGAGGCATAACCGTCTTGTTGCAGTTATGTTTCGGGATTACTTCACGCCCAATCCACGCGTAAACTAAGCATTCCTCGTGTGACAAGGATTTATAATGCTGCGGAATCTTGTTCTGCCGGTAGCGTGCGCGCTCGCGTTGACCGGCGCCCGCACGGCGCGGCCGGATACTTCGCCCATTCCGCAGGCAAGCTATACGGTGGCCGGAAGTTGGCGGCTGGGCGGAAACGGCGGCTGGGATTATCTGGCTTTGGAGGCCAGCGGCGGCAGATTGTTCGTCAGCCGCGACGATCATGTCGATGTCATCGAGACAGTCAGCGGTAAATTGGCGGGTACCATTCCGCGCACAGCCGGAGTTCATGGCATTGCGTTTGCGCCGGCGTTGAAGCGCGGCTTCACCAGCAATGGCCAGGCCAACACCGTTACTGTTTTCGAACTCGACACGCTGCGCGTTACTCATGAGGTGCCGGTATCGGGAGCATTGCCGGACGCCATCCTCTACGACCCGCAACAAAATCACATCATTACGGGCGACCGCGAAACGGCGAATCTGTCGGTACTCGACGCCAGCACTCTGCAAATCATCGCGAAAGTGCCCCTGCCGGGGCCGCCGGAGTTCATGGCGACGGACGACGCGGGGCACGTGTACGTCAATATCGACACCGCGCCGGGCACCATTGTCCAGGTCGATGCCAAGTCCCTCAAGGTAATGGGCAAGTGGCCGCTGAAGGAATGCGCGAATCCCACCGGGCTTGCCTTCGACGCGGGCAATCATCGATTATTCTCAGTCTGTGCAAATCAGGTCATGGCTGTCACTGATTCGGTGTCGGGCAAGCCCGTCGCCCGGGTGGTGATCGGCCGAGGAGCCGATGCCGCGGTGTACGACGCCGAATTGGGCATGGTTTTCAGTTCCAACGGCATCGACGGCACCTTGACCGTGATCCATCAAGACAGTCCGGATGAATATCGCGTCATCGCCACCGTCTCCACCCAGGTCAGCGCGCGCACGATGGCGCTGGATCCTGCCACGCATAGAATTTATCTCGCCGCCGCGCAGTTTGGACCGCCCCCGGCGGCGACTGCCGAGCAGCCGCGGCCGCGCGCCAGCGTGATAGCCAATAGTTTTGTGATCCTGGTTGCACAACCCAAATAGGCCGCCGGCATGAGCGAGAGGATCAACGTGGTTTGCGGACACTGCGACTCGGTGGTGGGATTGCCGGGCGATCGTCTGCAAGATGCCCCGCGCTGCCCGAAATGCCACTTTCCCCTGTTCGCGGGCAAGCCAATCGACTTGACGGCGGCCAACTTCGACAAGCACATCGGCCGCAGTGATGTGCCGCTGGTGGTGGACTTCTGGGCTCCGTGGTGCGGGCCATGTATCGCCATGGCACCGTTCTACGAGGCCGCCGCGCGTCAGTTGGAGCCCAAAATGCGCTTTGCAAAATTGAATACCGAAGCCGAACCCAAGCCCGCGGCGCGTTTCAATATACGCAGCATTCCGACGATGATCGTGTTCCGCGCGGGCAAGGAAGCCGCTCGCCAGACGGGCGCCATGGATTCCGCCGCGATTTCGCACTGGCTCAACTCAGTCTGAATCTCGCGCCGATTTGCGGCCCCGCCTCAGGTCTTGCGAAACACCAGCACGAAGCGATCGGTTTTGCCGAGCATGGGACCTTTGTAGCTGATTTGATCACGCGCATCGCCAGGCATTCTCAATAAATCGCTTTTCGCCGCCACCTCGAATCCGTGGGACTTGAAATCCTTGATGGCATAGGCTTCTTCGATGCGATGCAATTCGCCGGCATCGGATCTGCCATGCCCGGTTTTTGCCGAATGGTCCACCAGCAATAGAATCCCGCCCGGCTTCAGTGCCCGCGACAATTGCTCGAGCACGGTGCTGGGATCGATCTTCGGCCAGGGGTTTTTGGGGATGGCATTCACCCAGTACAAATCGTGATAAACCTTGACCAGCAGAACGGCATCCAGGCTCGCCGGCGGCAATCGCATGGCGTTAAGGTCCAGGGTTTGATGCGTGACATTGGGCAGCCGGTTGTTGCCGACGCGATTTTGCAGATCCGGCTCGCTCCACTGATCGAACGCGGCATTGTTGATCAGCAGCACGTGGCCGCTAGGTCCCACGATGTAGCTCAGCAATTCGCTGTAGTAGCCGTCCCCGGCCAGGACGTCGGCCACGGTCATGCCCGCATCGATGCCGGTGAGACGCAAGATCTCGGCCGGATGATCCTTGGCATCGCGCGTCAAATCCGCGGCAGGTCGTCCCGGCTGGGCGACCGCTGCATCGAATCGATCGGCCGCGCGCGCAGGAGAATTCACGGCCACCAAGAGCGTGACCAGAAATGCTGCGGCAAAGGTCAGCTTGTGTTGAATCATGTTTTTTCCCCCTTTATGAACAGCAGTGCAATCAGGGTAATGAGCCCGGATACCGATAAATAGTAGCCGACGAACGCCAGGCCGTAGTGCGACGCCAACCAGTTGGCGATGGGCGCTGCGATCGAAGCGCCCAGTATTCCGGCGAGATTGAAGGTGAGCGACGTACCCGTGTAGCGCACCGCAGTCGGGAACAGCGTCGCCAGTGCGCTGCCCAGCGGACCATAGGAGATGCCCGCCAGGCCGAAGCCCAGGATCAAGAACACGAACACGATCGCGGTGTCATGGGTGCCGAACAAGGGCTTGAAAAAGAAGCCGAAGACGATGATGGACACGGTGGCGATCTTCAGCATCGCAAGTCCGCCGATGCGATCCGCCATGGCTCCCGAGAACGGTATGGTCAGCGCAAAAGACACCACCGCAATCATTTGCAGAATCAGAAATTGCTGGCGGCCAAATCCCAACTGGCCGGTGGCCCAGCCCAGGGCGAACACGTTGGCAAGATAAAACACCACGAATGTGGTGGTTGAGCCGAAAGTTCCCAAAATGAGCTGGGTCGGATACTTGGCAAATGCCACGGCGAAGGGCACGCGCACGCGTTCGCCCTGCGCAATGCTGCGCTTGAACGCAGGCGTTTCAGCCAGCTGCAGGCGTACGTACAGGCCAACCACCACGAGCACGGTGCTCGCCAGGAACGGTACGCGCCAACCCCAACTGAACAATTGCGCCTCGGATAGGCTGTCGCTGATCAGCAGAAATGCGCCGATGGAGATGAACAGCCCGAGCGGCGCCCCCAATTGCGGGAACATGCCATACCAGGAATGCTTGCCCGGCGGCGCGTTCTCGGTGGCGAGCAATACCGCCCCGCCCCATTCCCCGCCCAAACCCAATCCCTGTCCTATCCGGCACAGCGCCAGCAGCACCGCGGCAGCTACGCCGATGGAGGCATAAGTCGGCAACAAGCCGATGCAAACGGTGGAGATGCCCATGGTCAGCAGGGCCGTCACCAAGGTGGTCTTGCGTCCGACTCGATCGCCGAAGTGGCCGAAAATGGCCGAGCCGATCGGCCGCGCGACGAAAGCCAGCGCAAAAGTCGCCAGCGACTGCAGCGTGGCGGTGGCCGGATCGCCCTTGGGGAAGAACAATTTGGGAAATACCAGCACTGCGGCCGTGGCATAGATGTAGAAATCGTAGAATTCGATCGTGGTGCCAATCATGCTGGCGAACAGGATGCGGCGCGCAGCCTTGGCATCGGGCGAATGGTTCGAGTCGAGCAAAGGGCAACCCCAAATTTTCCCCGGTTTTACCGACAGTCTACCAGCGTGGTTGCGATATGCTGCACGGGCGCACGCGGGACTACGGGACGCTCACTGGATGGCCGCATGATCAAGTCGAACGATTTTCGTGTCCGCGAAGGCAGGCGCGTCGATCTCAAAGAATGGCCGACGCGCATCGATCCGGTGTACGAGAACAAGCGGCAGTATCGCGATTTTTTAGACGCCCACAGCAAAGCCCTAAGATCGCAACAACAGCTCCTGTATGCGTCCGACAGCTATGCGATTCTGCTGATTTTCCAGGCCATGGACGCCGCCGGTAAGGACGGCGCCATCGCACACGTCATGTCGGGAGTAAACCCGCAAGGCTGCCAGGTATTCAGCTACAAGCACCCGAGCCCGATTGAGCTGAAGCACGATTTCCTGTGGCGCACTACACGCGACCTGCCTGAACGGGGCCGAATCGGCATATTCAACCGCTCCTACTATGAAGAGGTACTGATCGTCCGGGTTCATCCCGAGATTTTGCGTGCCGAAGGCCTGCCCAACGGAGTGCTGGATGAAAAGGACATCTGGCAGGAGCGCTACCGCTCCATTGTGAACCTGGAAAGGCATTTGGACCGGAACGGCACGCGCATCATCAAGTTCTTCCTGCACCTGTCGAAGGAGGAGCAGCGCAAGCGCTTCCTCGAGCGAATTGAAAGGCCGGAAAAGAATTGGAAATTCACAGCGGCGGATATCGAGGAGCGGAAATTCTGGAATCAATACATGAAAGCCTATGAAAAGTGCCTGAGCGCCACCAGCACCAAGCATGCCCCTTGGTATATCGTTCCCGCGGACGACAAGCTAAATGCCCGGCTCATCGTGTCTCGAATTCTGGTCGATACCGTCGAAGCACTGCAGTTGAGCTATCCCAAGACCAGCGCCGCGCGCCGCCGCGAATTGCGCTCGTTGCGCGAGCAGCTGGGGGAATAGGCGGGGCCGCCTAGGCGCCCGGCGTTCCCGGGATTTCCTTACCCACCACGGCCAGGGCCAAGGTGGCGGCGGAAGGATTCACGCTGTCGACCATGGAGGTGGGCATTAGAATCGTCGCGCCCCGCTCCTTGGTGGTCTCGTAAATAATATTCATCGCCCGCAGCTGCAATGCCACGGGATGGCCGGCGTAAATCTCGGCGGCCTCGACAAATCTTCCAGCAATCGCGGCTTCTGCCGAACCGAGAATCATGCGCGCCTGTTTTTCTCTTTCCGCTTGGGCCTGCCGGGACATGGCATCCTGCAGAGCGACCGGTATGGCGACATCGCGGATCTCCACCGAGCTCACCGATATACCCCAGGGAGCGGTTTTCTGCCCGATTTCAATTTTCAATTGTGCGTCGGCCTCCTTGCGGTCCGACAGAAGCGCCGCCAGCAGCGACGCGCCAATCATCTCGCGCAGCGAGGTTTGCGCCACCCGGTCGATGGCTTCCCGATAATTGGTAATGGCCAGGGCAGCCTTCTCGGCATCGTGCACATTCCAGAAAATAATCGCATCGACGTTGACCGGCACCGTATCCTTGGTCAGCGCCTGTTCGGCATTAAAGGCCGTGGTTTGAATGCGCACGTCGATGACGGCCACTATGTTGTCGAGCACCGGAATTATGAGAAACAGCCCGGCGCCCCGCACGCTTTGCAGCTTGCCCATCCGCAGAATGACGAACTTCTCCCAAACGTTGGCCATCTTCAGGGATAGCGAGATCAGCACCGCGGCCGCAAAAAATACCGCGCCGATGAAAGGATTCAACCAACGGACTGCCGCAAGACCTGCGGCAAT
>Ga0210394_10009171_pt1 | contig 10023 bp, 10 predicted proteins | sample IncBWC12MmetaG_FD_160121 | JGI IMG/M metagenome (GOLD analysis project Ga0210394, IMG submission 160121) | Forest soil microbial communities from Barre Woods Harvard Forest LTER site, Petersham, Massachusetts, United States - Inc-BW-C-12-M | ecosystem: Environmental > Terrestrial > Soil >...
ACTTTCGTCCCCGAAAGCATTACGCTGTGGTTCTTGATCAAGTCATTCAGACCCGTCTGGTATGCCTTCGCTCCGAGTTCTGACATGGCCGCATTCGCTGATTGTTCCAGGCCATACGAACAGAACGAGTCCTGCTTGAAGCCAACAAGAACATCACCCATTGCCGAACCACCCACGCTGGTGAGCCCGGTGATTTTCGGATGCGTCGTCGCTGGCTCCACAGTTTCCCCCGTCAGGAAGCAGATCATTCTCTTGGTGTCACGATGGCCCTTTCGTTCCCTACTGGTGTGCAATGCTCGGCGGAACTCACGCCACCATTCCCGCAATTCTTCGGACTCCGCCGGAAACGCGCCATCAATCTGGACTGTGACCTTATCCGTCGGCATCGCGTTCTGTTTAGCGAGGTCCGCCCTCAGCTTGGCGAGATTCTCCTCGTTGCGTAGCATCCGAGCGATCGCGCCGAGCGCTGGCATTGCGCTCGACGCATGCTCTAATAGTTCAACGAAATATGCTTGCTTCTCCAATGTTTTCTCATCTGCGCCATCGTTGCCGTAGCCCGCTACGACGTTCGCTGTATCAATGAGGAAGTGGCTCTTGGTAATGCCACCTGATTTCATTTCAGGCTGGCTCAAGTCGGGAGCTTTTGAGAATAGGCGCCCCGGATTTCTCTTCCGGCTCCCGTCGCCCAACTCCACGAGCCCAAGGTATTCGCCGCGGGCAGTGCAAATGACTGCCCACCGAGTTGCCTTGGGTGAAAAGCCCGGCTCGGCGTCAATCCCATGTTGTCGTGCGTAATTCACGACCTGATCCAACATTAGACAGCCCCTGCTCCCAGCTTGAGCACGGCAGAATCGTCGTAGGGAGGCACGCGCATCACTCCCTTTTCGACCGCTGCCCGAAAAAGGCTGATAGCGGGCGCGTCGTCCCCTTTACCTGGGCGCGAAAGATCAAATACGTCGTAAAGCATCAACCCTAGGTCTGCACTCCAGGGCTTGGGCGCAGGACCGACGACCTCCTCGCGCAACTCAAAAAACGCTGCAAACTCGCGGCAACCGAGATAGGGTTGATAGAAACACTTCCCGGCCTCTGCGCGGCGGCGGAACTGGGCCTCGAAAGCCGCTAGGTTTTTCTCGTAGCCCAGCCACGGTCTGATTGTGGCGTGTAGACGATAACGCACGTTCCGCAGCGCCATCGTCTGACGCTGCGTCCGGCCTTTCTCGTCAGAACCCAAAAGGTATCGGTCGCCATCCGCCAAAATCGGCTCGGGCGCATTCTGCCCTTTCATCCATCGTTCAATGGCAGCGACGCTGGCTTTCTCCTTCACCTCATTGCGCCGTAGCGCGATAAATGAAGGCTCCTCCAGTAACTCGACTCGTGTGGGTTGCCAGCGGAATTCCTGCGGCTTGCTGTAGATGGCATCGAAGATGCCTCTCACAGCGGAGGGCGGCGGCAGAGGATATGAGAACCGCTCCACCTTTAGCTCGGGCCTGGAATAGCAAGCAAAATCCCCCCAGACCTCCAACACCTGCGTATGCGCTTTCAAGCTACTCCTCCAAGTAATCTTGCTCGTTGGGGAGGTTCAACCCTGTGTTATGGTCGTAATGTTCGCTACGAAGATACAAAAACCAATCGCCCGATGGTGTTCGCTCCTTGTCTCTCAACCGGACCGGCTCTACCGGCGCTCTTCCGAGATCGAGGAGGAAGCAGCTCACGGTGTGGGGACTTGCTCGCATCACCCAATCCCGACTCAGACCCTTCGATCGCGCTTCATCCACGAGCTTGTCGTAACAATCGCGATCGTATGCCACCAGCACGTTAACGCTGTCCTGTTCGATTACGCGATAATGCTTGCGAACGAGCGGAAAGTGCTTCGTCTTGATCGCTTCCATCAGATCGTGGGCTTCCAAGTTCGCTATGGAATACAAATGCCGGAAGTACTCAGCGAAACCAGAAGAATCATCAATGGAAACTCCGTGCTCGCGGTTCATCAGAGCACTGGTCAGAGTGGTTGCCTGTTTGTAAACGCCCGCCGGATATTCCTCATCGTGCGGCAAGAATACGTGGAGCGTTCCCGCCTCCAGCCTGCCGTTCCAGTTGCAGCGGCCACCCGGCCCTAAACCTGAACAGGATACCGCACCACGCTGTTGCAGACGGGCATTGTGTAAGGAGTCTTCATTATGTTCGCCGGACTCTTTTTGCGGAATCCGCCCAAGGGTACGGTGCCGGCGGCATAGCGAGGAGAATGCTGAGAACGCCGTATTTCTACGCGAGGGTCGCCGCATTTCCCAGGTATAGCATCGAGTTGGCATGTAACGGCACCAAATCCAGCGCAGCTCAGCTCGCGGACGGCTGAACGTTCAGGGCTTGCCGCAGCCCTTTTTGCGGCAGTGGGATCCTGCGGACATACAGCGCCATCAGGGCGGAGAGCAGAGCGAGCGCAGCGCTCGCGTAGAAGGCATAGTTCCAAGTCCCGGTTTTCTCAAACAGCGTCGCGGCGAGGCCGCCGCCCAGAAGCGACGCGAAGCCCTTGGCGCTGTACAGGAAGCTGTAATTGAGCGCCGAGTTCTTGCTGCCGTACAAGTCAGCGAGCACGGCCGGGAATAACACATACAGCTCGCCCCAAGTGAGGAACACGAGCACCATCAAGAGCACGAATACGGCGTCGCCGGTCCGTCCCAAAGTCGGGGTGGCGAGCAGGAAGATGGCCTGGAGTAGGAACGCGGTGAACATGGTACGCTCGCGGCCTAGATAATCCGAGACCCAGCCCCACAGGATGCGGCTGGAGCCGTTGGCGAGCGGCGTCAGGACGAGCGCCACCGTCAACGCGGCGTCCGCGACCTTGAAGTTGGTCGCCACCGGTTTGAGCTGCGCGGTGACCATCAGCCCGCCGATTCCCACCGCCAGCATCGCGAAAAACAGGAAATAGAACTGCGGCGTGCGCAGCATTTCCGCGTACTTGAAGTCGAGATCGTGACGCCGGACGTTCGGCTTCACAACCGCCGCTCGGACCGTGTAGCCGACCGGCGGGTTCACCAGCACCAGGCCGGCCAGTAAAATCAGTGCGCCGTGCGAGACGCCAGTCCATAGGAACGTGTCCGCATAGCCGATCGTGCGAATCAGGTGGTTAAAGAGGGGGTTAAAGGCAGCCGCGCCCATTCCATAGCCAGCGGTGATGATACCCGAGGCGATGCCTCGCCGGTCGGGGAACCATTTCACCGCGATCGCGACTCCGCATGCGTATACGCACGCGACGCCAACACCCGCCACCGAGTAGAGGAGGTAAAACGAGGTTAGGCTGCCGACGCGTCCCAGCGATCCCCAGCCAACCGAGCAAAGCAGGCCCGACAGAACCATCCAGACGCGGGGCCCGGACTTGTCGATGTAGGAAGCCACAAACGGCATGGTCCACGTGCCTGCGGCGATGAACAGGCCAAAGCCCCACTGCACATCGGAAAGCTGCCAGTGCTGTTGTGCATGCGCCTTCACCATGGGCTGCGCAAACAGCGTCCAGGCGTACTGCAGGTTGCCGATCATCACCATTCCCACGAAGGCAGACCACAACCGCACCCATCGATTCATCGCACTCCCAGCGCCTCACGTGTCGGGCTCTCCGTTGTAGGCGCAAGTGGAATCATACCGCAGCAGCGCACGTCAGCTTCCGAGCAGATTGCCCGCCTGAACACCTCCGGCCTGCGCGAGTTCGCCGCCGCCGATTTTCTTCCCGTCTTCGAGCTTGGCTTTCAGCACTTCAATCAGGCCGCCCTGCGCAACCACCTGGAAGCCTTGTGCCGTGACTCCGGTGACCTCGCCGATCTTGCCGGTCACATCCGCGAAACGCCGAAAAACAACCTTGCGGGCGTCGAAGATCTGCAACTTCTTGCCACTCGCCGTGGTCCACGCGCCCGGTGCAGGGTTGCATCCACGAATCAGATTGTAAACCTGGTCGATGGGCTTGGCCCAATCGATCTTGGCCTCGGCCGAGCGGCACCATCCTTCATAGCTGGCCTCCGCCTTATCCTGCGCGGTCTCGGTGTGTTTACCGGCGACGACAAGATCCGCGGCCTCCAGCAACGCTTCAACGCCCATCGGGAACAGGCGGTCGAAATATACGCTGCCGAGCGTATCGTCGGCGCCAATCGCTGTCCTTTTTTGCAAGATAACCGCGCCTTCATCCAGCCCGTCGCTTGGACGGAAGATGGTCAACCCGGTTTCCCTGTCGCCCTTGATGATCGGCCAGTTGATGGAGCTGGGGCCGCGATATTTCGGCAACAGCGAGGGGTGATACTGGATCGTGCCACGCTTGGGCAGCGTGACGAATTCTTCTGGCGCGAACTGCGTCACGAAGGCCATGATGCCGATATCAGCGCCTGATTCCTGCATGGCGCGCGTGGCTTCGGGATCCCGCAGCGACTTCAACTGATGGACGCGCAGACCCCTCTGCTGCGCCGCCAGCCTCAGCGCATCCGGTCGCGCGCCTTCCTTCTCAGGGGCGCAAAACACAGCCACCGATTCGTCGCCGCGCGCGAGAAACGCTTCCAGCGCGGCCTTGCCAAAGTCCTGCTGCCCGATAATTGCGAATTTCATTTGCGCGCGCCGGTCGGTTTCGGAGGTAGAGAAAATGCGCCGGCCTGTTTCTTGGCTTCAATCTCGCCGTCGCTCCAGCCCAGCATTTCTTTAAGGATCTCAGATGTATGCTCGCCCAACAGCGGCGAGCGTTCGATCTTGGCCGGCGAAGCAGAAAGCTTGATCGGCATGCCGACGTTGAACCATTTGCCGCGCTCGGGATGATCGAGTTCCACGTACATTTCGCGCCCGCGCACGTGATCGTCGTTAGCCAAATCCTCGGTGGACATGATGGGACCGCAGGGAACATCCAGCTCGCTCAGGATCGCCATGAATTCGCGCTTGGTGTGGTTGGACGCGAACTGGTCGATCAGCGGCCACATCTCGTTCTGGTTCTTGCGGCGGTCGCCAATTTTAGCGAAACGGGGATCGTTCGCCAAATCCGGCTGGCCCAACTCGGGCCCGATCCGCTTGGCGAGGGGCTCCCACACGGCTTCCTGCACTACGATGTACACATAGTCGTTGGGACCGCCGGGCTTGCACTTGATGGCGTAGCCGAGTTGGCCGCCACCCGAATCGTTACCCGCGCGCGGGGTGGCTTTCAGGCCTTTGGTGGGCACGGAATATTCACTCAGCTCCTGGCGCGTCAGGCGCTGGTGATCGCGAAATTTAACGCGGCACAGGTTCATCACACCGTCCATCATGGCCACTTCCACATATTGGCCCTGGCCGGTGCGGTTGCGCTGCTGCAGCGCCGCGAGAAGTCCAATGGCGAGGTGCAGGCCGGTGCCCGAGTCGCCGATCTGAGCGCCGGTGACATACGGCGGGCCTTCGGGCACACCGGTGGTGCTCATCGCGCCGCCCATGGCCTGTGCCACGTTTTCATACGCCTTGAAGTCGGCATACGGGCCGGAGGAGCCGAAGCCCTTGATGGAACCCATCACCACGCCCGGATTGATTTCGTGTACCTTTTCCCAACTGAAGCCGAGCCGGTCGAGCACGCCCGGTCCGAAGTTCTCCATCAGGATGTCGCTCTTCCTCAGAAGCTCAACGAAAATCGCCTTGCCCTCGGGCGACTTCATGTTGAGCGTGATGGAACGCTTGTTGCAGTTCAACATCGTGAAGTACAGGCTGTCCGCGTTCGGCACGTCACGGAGCTGGCCGCGCGTGGCGTCTCCGGCGGGCGACTCGACTTTGATGACGTCGGCGCCCATCCACGCCAGCAGCTGCGAGCAGGTGGGTCCCGCCTGTACATGCGTCATATCGAGGACGCGAATTCCCCTCAATGCTTCCATAGATCGAAGCTATCTCCTATATGTGTCGTTCCACCAGCGCCCTAAGACCGGCGTCTCTGAGGTTCTGGCGCGAGCGTGCCGGACTTCTTTTACGCGACGGATTATTTGTACATGGTCTGGTTCGAGGTGCCCGACGAATAGACATCGCGATTGATCACCACGTCCACCAGCGCCGGTTTCCCTGAGTCGCGCGCTTTTTCGAGCGCGGGCCGGATCTCCTCGGGCCTTGTGACGCGGATGCCAAAGCCGCCCATCGCTTCCGCCAAATGGTCGAAGCGCACGTCGCCCACGATGTTGCCGATGTCGCCGCGGCCCGGATACTTGGCCTCCTGACCAAACCGAATCTGATTCCAAGACGAATTGTTACCGATCACGCCGACATAGGGCAGTTTCCGATGCACCATGGTGATGAAATCGAAACCAGTCAGCGTAAACGAGCAATCGCCGTAAAGCGTGACCACGTCGCGCTGCGGTTGCGCCAGCTTGGAGGCCATGGCAAAGCCCGTTCCGACGCCCAGCGTGCCGAGCGGGCCAGGGTCCATCCATCCGCCCGGTTTATGTGGTCGCACAATGGAACCCGAGAACGTCACGATGTCGCCGCCGTCGCCAACGTAAACCGTGTCTTCCTGAAGGAATTCGTTGATCTCGTGGCACAGGCGGACCGGGTGGATCGGAACCTCGTTGGCCGCAATAATCTTGTTGTTCTTGCCTTGGCTCGCTTCTTCGTCGGTACGCAGCATCTTCAAGAAGGGATCGTGTATCCCCGCCGTATCGCCCTTCGACGCCTCACACATCGCATTCACAATCGTTCGCAGGTTGCCGACCAGGCCGAAATCGAAGTCGCGGTTGTTGCCGACGTTTCGATAATCCATGTCCATGATGACGATCTTCGCTTTCGGATTCAGCCGCCGGCCGTAGCCCATGCGGAAGTCCAGCGGCGTGCCGGCCAGTAGAATGACGTCGGCGTTGTCGAACGCGGTTTTGCGCGAGGGCATGAAACCATGAGAATGGTTGGGCGGCAAGGTTCCACGAGCCGCGCCGTTGACATAGATCGGGATGTTGAAATGCCGGGCGAACCGGTCGATCGCATCATGCGCGCGGCAGGTGCGAGCCTGTGTTCCGAACAATGCTACCGGGCGCTCAGCACTCGCCAGCAAATCGGCCACCTGTTGCACGATATTGGGGTCGCCGATGAAATCCGGCGCTCCGCCATCCGCGCCGCGTACACGGAAATTCTTCGGATAGCGCACCTTAGATGGGTCGGCCTTGCCATCCATAATGTCGTGTGGGATCTCGAGGAAACCAGGCCCTGGAGCGCCGTTGTACATCTCACGAAATGCAATACCCATCATTTCCGCCACACGATCCGTGGTCATCACCAGCGAGGCGAATTTGCTAATCGGCGTCATCATTTCGGTGTGACGCAACTCCTGCAAACCGCCCATGCGGTATTGTTTGAGCGGCGAGTTGCCGCCGATTAGCAGCATCGGGCTTTCGGCACGGAAAGCGTTCGCCATGCCGGTCACTGCGTCGGTGGTACCGGGACCGGCGGTCACCACCGCACAGCCTAGCCCAGTGATCCGCGCGTACGCATCGGCGGCATGCGCGGCTACCTGTTCGTGGCGCACATCGATAATCTCTATACCCTCGTCAATACATCCGTTATAGATATCGACAATGTGGCCGCCGGAAATCGTGAAAATGTGCCGGATGCCTTCCTGCTTCAGCATTCTGGCGACGATCTGGCCGCCCGAAATCATTTCCGCGCTGGCGACGGCTTTGGTGTCATTGGCGTTGGCAATAGCGGTTCCCATGTAGACCTCGTCCTATAAGCTGCACCCGGACTATTGTAGCTTATGCGGATTACCATCTTTCCGCCGTGAATTGATTCTGATTCGATAGGCCTGGATCGCTTGGTGATGGAAACCCTCGCGGCGGTCAAACGCTTGCGGATGCTCGTGAAGCGGCCCGTGTTTTGCACCCAACCCTGACGTCAGGCCTGTGTTCCAGAATGGAGCTTGCTGCTGACTGTGCCATACGCGGTCATCCGTCCACGATCCGCGGCTCGCCTATGAACAGGACCGTAAGTATCACCGAAACGATGCTCACGATACCGGGCTAGCTCTTCTATGCGGATACCGGTACTGCGGATACCGGCACTCTGGGCAACACGATCGCCTTCCGTAGGTCCGAGTGAGAGCACCGTCGCCCGCTGTCCTTCGCGAAGCACTTGTAACAGCATGCGGCGACCGTTTTTGAACTGGATAGCGTCGCGGTACGTGTTAACCTCGGCGGTGGTCTCGACAAAGATGACCACCTCGGTTCCGCTTACGCCCAGTTCCCTCTGCGCGCGCTTCGGGATATCTCGGAGAAGCAGCCGGGCACCCGGCGGCAGACACACAGCTGGGATGTGCTTCTCCCATCCGGGCCGTTGCGCTTTAAGACACTCCTTGAGCCCGGCCCAAGACCAGAACTTCGGGGGAGCAGCCCCACACTGGGTCGACGCAATATGCCCACCAACATCCGCAGGGGACGCTAAACCGAGTGACACCCCACCGAATCTGTACGCGATCAGATCTTCTCCCTCGACCGCAAGCCGGTTGGGATATCCGTGCAGTGAATAGTCACACATGGTGTCTCCTTCTGCTCAGGAGTTCCATGCTTGAACTCCTGGATGGGAACGATCATACACCCCGATCCGCGCTCTGTGAATGGGACGGGTTCAATGGCAAGAGCCCGAATGAACAGGTTCTGAAAAATCGGTTGCGCGAAGTGGTTAGAAGTTTGGTGAGCCGCGAAAAGCGGGGGAGGTTGACCCTCGTCCCCGTTAATAGTCTTACTCGCCGGGAATTGTCAGCGGCAGTCAAACGCTTTGCAGCATTGCGGGGAAATTAAGGAGAGAGGTTCAGTCTTCGATGACCGCGGACGAATATTTGCAGGCGATTCTTGCCCGAAAGGCCGTCGATACGGGCCTGTTTTCACCTGTGCGCGGCGTTCAGACCGTGCTGCAGCCCGTCATTCAGCAGTGGGCCGGCAGGTTCTTACTAGTCGGCCGCACAGCTTGGAGGTGTCGGTACAAACTTCGTACAAAGGGAAGGTGACTCTCTTGTAAGTTATGGCGGTGAAGAATTAGGCGAGTCTCGCTTGACGAAACTGCGTGGGACTCATCTTGCAGAGAGCACGGAACACTCTTGCGAAGTGTTGTTGGGTTTGGAATCCACATGCAATAGCTACATCGAGGACGCGTGCGTCTTCTTTTACCAGCAGCTCCTTGGCTCGCTCCACCCGTGCCCTCAAAACAAATTGGTGCGGAGCAACTCCCGTCGATTGACGGAACATTTGAGAGAAGTATGCCGGGCTGAGCTTTGCTTCCTCGGCCATCTGCATCAAGCTCACGTCTTCATGGAGGTATTCATGAACAAAGCTGGTCACCCGACGGAGTTGCACTGGGGAGAGACCTCCACGGTAGTGACGCATCGGGCTCCGCAATACTCCCTGCGAATGCATCAGCGCGGCTGCGAGAGCGCGCCCGATTGAATCCGTGTAGACTCTCCCGGCTGGAGATCCGTCTGCAAGGTCTGCTTCGGCTGCCGCCACCAACGCGCGAATTCGCTCGTCTTTAAGGAAGGGCGTTCCGTTCAATTCCGGCACTCTCCCACCCATCTCTTCTGCGACAGAATGGAACGTCTGGTCCGGCACCGTGATCAGCAGCATTTGAATGGGACTGCGCCAACGCACCCATTCCTCGGTGTTCCTCCGGCAGAGAATCATTTCTCCAGGTGCGTAGCAGTATCTCGACAGGCTGTGCGATCCAAGACCGAGCTCAAACTCGCCCGGAGTCAGAACCTTCGCCAGGACCTGTTTTTCGAAAATCTGACGTATCGGTTCCGGCGAGATTTTGTTGGCGATCGTCTGAACGAGGACTTCGGCATTCATCATGCGACTTAGATGTCTTTTCACCCTGCAAAGAACCGAACGATTGGATACAGAAACGAAGTATTTGACCCGTCGCTCATTCATTTTTGCGTTTTCATGGACTTGTAGGTACTTGGACCACATAAGGAGATTTCTCAATGAACGCAACATCTGAAACACAGACGGGCATGAGTAGAGGCGCCGAACAGCAAACATTCATGGTTCTCGGGGTCTTGCTTCAGTTTCTTTC
>Ga0210394_10009173_pt1 | contig 10022 bp, 17 predicted proteins | sample IncBWC12MmetaG_FD_160121 | JGI IMG/M metagenome (GOLD analysis project Ga0210394, IMG submission 160121) | Forest soil microbial communities from Barre Woods Harvard Forest LTER site, Petersham, Massachusetts, United States - Inc-BW-C-12-M | ecosystem: Environmental > Terrestrial > Soil >...
ACGGCAGTTCCTTTACGATCTGCTTGTGCGGCTTTGTATTCGGCAGAATCTCTACCATGACGAGCTTCAATGATTGGAAGATTATAGTTAATCTCTTGGATCTTATCTTTGTAGCCATCCATCTCTTTTTTAATATCAACGATAGCATTTTTTAAATTCTTGAATGCTCCTACTTGAGCATCGCCGATGGCAGAATTAATAGATTTACCAATTGAATCGAACGATCTGGCAAAAGCTTGTACGCTTGTTCCCATTTTAGCTAATTGGTCTACCTGATTAGTCAATTCCTTGATAGATCCGGCACCGCGAGATATTTCTTGGATTTTGGCAATGGATTCGCCAAGTGATTTAAAAGCAGTATTAACTTGCTTACCAGCTCCAGCTCCAACATTACCGAGTGCAATCAATTCCTTTTGAAGGTTTTTAATTGCAGAAGCAACTAGCTCGGCATCGCGGAAATTTGCACTAAACTCAATTTTTGCCATGATTACAAATACTTATCTTAATTCGATGGAATTGAAGGATCTTCTCCGAGAAGACGAATGCCATCAAGATTTATCTCGCCTTCTTTTGAAATATTAGGGTCTACTGACGGTCCTTTTTGTCTGTCTAATTTAGCCTTATTTACCATATCACTAACATGTTTCGCTGTATTATCAATGATTTGACTAATATCTTTCTTTGGTCTTTCAGCGGCCTTTAGTTTGGCTATTTCCTCTTGTGCCCACTTTTCATCTTCTTCATCTTGACTATTAGCCTTACCGGAAATAATATCTGCCCGATAAATTTCATATTGTTTCTTTTGCTCTTCATCCCCATGGTACATAGAATCAAATGTATCTTCGTAAAACGTTTGAAATAGTGTAGTTTCTGGAATTAAATCAACTTCAGCAAGAGGAGTGGCAAATTCACGAGAATACCATCGAGCGACCTTTCTGTAAAAAGAATCGCCGTCCTGATTTTCCACAGCATTTAATGCGAGGATTTGCAGTGCTCGGAAATAGTCAATATTGGACATTAGGGGAGCTTATTTTCGCTAAGTTTTTCCAGAGACGACTTCGCTTTAGATTGCAGCTCTTTTACGGCATCAGACTCTGCTTTTAAAGCAAGTTCAAAAAGCTCTGGCGTAACGTTCTCGTCTTTTAAATCTAAGCCACAATTGGCATTAGACCACCAATCTGGCGCTTTTACCACTCGCACCCATAATTGACCAATCATAAAGGCTTCGCCTTGTAATGTTGGTAGGGCTGAGTCTCCTCCTGGCCCTAGCACTTCTCTACGTTTTTGATCTGCAGCGAAACGATCCCGTCTTGAAAGAACGGTTTTGACTTCAAAATTGCCAGAATATGGGTGACCTGTATCTTGGCCGGTTGTTACTAGTTCGATTGTCTTTATTGTATCCATTAATTACCTCTGTTCCTTTGCTTTATACTCACTCTCGAATATTACCATAGATTCTCATCGGCGGTTGCTTAAAATGTTTTTTGTGGTATTATAAGACCATGAGACAATATATTATTAAAAGCCAAGTTAACGCCCCCATTCAAGAAGGTGGGACCATCGCACTAAAAGTTACTTCAGGAGATTTCCCAGACATGCGCCTTAAAAGTGGTCTCACCTCTTTGTATTTACCATTTAAATTAGAGCTTATGCACCCAGATGACGAAAATAGTATGACTTTCCAATTTAGGGCTCCAAAAGAACTTTTCGAAAAAGGCATCATGATGATGGGAGCCTATAAAGAGGGCAATTTTATCAATGTGGCTCTTTATAATGTAAGCGAAAATGAATTTCGATTAAGAGAAATGCAGCAAGTACTTCTTATCGATGTTATTGAAAGAGCTTCTTTGAAATCAGTAAAAGAATTCCCAGGAGACAAACCGAGTCCAGCTCCAAAAGCTACGATTAAGCCTAAGCGTCGGGGTCGTCTGCCTTTATAGAGGCCATTGGCGCATACTGAGGCTCATAGCTTCTTTTGTTATTATTTTGATTACCATCCCCGCCCTCAAATTCAAAACTTTGTTGCTGTAAATTGAATTTAGCTTTATTTATCTGACGAATAAGATAAAATACAGTAGACATTGACCAAAACATGATGCAAACCAAAACTTGCATAATATTACACATGTTGTTTAAATATCTGAAAACAGCAAAAACAGCAATAGTAAAAGTAAAATGGGCAAAGGTGATCGTAATAGATGGTTTTTTAGATACCGGATCATAGCCCAATGGCATCGGAATACCTTTTTCGGTAAGGTATTTATAAATTTTATTTAATTTTTCTAACATTTGCTACTCCAAAAACTTAGAGAGTATTTTGTCTGCACCAAAACCTATTGCTATAAGGATGATGATTTTAACTATTGAGAGAGTTTTTTCTGCAAAAGAAGCTGTTGTTCTAAACCAAACGAACGGAACTTCTACTTTAGTCATTCTTGAGTTTATTTCGTTTACTTCTGCTGCAACCTGATTTCTAAATAAACTGATTTCTTCTCGCATCAATCCATTCATTTCTTTAAGCTCTTTTACTCCTTGAATATGGATCCCGAGTTGGCGAACGTTTTCCCCTAAAATTAAACTCATCTGAGAAATGTCCGCTGTATTCTTTTCTAATGTGGCTCTATTGGCTTCGAACTTGACATCCATCAATTCGCGAATATGTAAGACATCTTTCTCAATACCGCTCATGTCGGGTTGAGGCGCAGCGCCGTTATTTTTTGTATTACCCGATTTGTGATCCAAGCCATCCCCTTAAAAATAATTATACTAAGATATTAGGTATTTAGTTACCCTTGAGTTAACCTATTGATATTTCACATGATATATTTTGGGTATTTTAGATAAAAAATATGTTTGACAGATTAGATGAGTCGTGTTATCCTGGTTATGTCAAAGCACAGAGGTGTGAACTCTGCGAGGGTTTTGCTAATTCTTAGTCCGAGATAAACTCGGTAATGTGGTTCCAATCCACACTTTGACACCAGAATTTAAGGAGCAGCATGGATAAAGTTGAGATCGATGATAAGGCAATTCAAGAGATCAAAACATTTGCCCACACTGCCTTTATGCAACAAGGTAGATTTGACTGCAACAACGAGAAAAGTATACAGACTTTCTGTATCCTCGCTGGGCTCGAATCATACTTAAACAAAAACGGAGTAGAAGTACAATGGAAATTAAAAAAGTAAGCATGACCACTAAACAAGACGATGGCACCTCAAAAACTGAAGATATGGATGTAACCGTGTTATCTGCGGCTGCTCGTAAAAATTACGAAGACCGTGGGAATAAAGTAGAAATTCGCGATGCTCAAGAAGCTGCGCAAACTTTCTGTGCTGCGCTCGACGAAGCTACACCCCATACGATGTTAATCGCAATCGCAGGCTACGGCGAAGATGACGTTCTTTCTAGTGCTGCAACCAAAAATCCTAATGCTGACGCTGCAGTAATGCTAGCTCGTCAAAAAGCATTACTCACTAAAGCTCAAAACGAAAAACCTACCGAAGGATAATCATTGATGCGACTCCTATCTCAAGAAATTCGTCATCGTAAGGTTTTGATTAGAATTAGTCTAAAAGAAGCTGCTCTATCGAGTGGTAAATTAAGAGATTTATTCCTTTCCCAAGCGGCCAGAAGTGATATTGAGTTAGAACAATTTCGCATTAAAAGATCTGAAAGGAAAGCCAATGGGCGACCAAAGAACCCCGTTTGATGCTCAATCTATGGCATTTACTGATGAGACTGGATTAACGACCCTTCAACCCGGTCAACAGTCTCAAGATGGTGTGCTATATTCTGTCGAGCATCTTATCAATGGATTATCTCAGGCTGCATTTTTAGAAGATGCAAAAGCTCGGGCTAAGGCATTGGTTGACATTTTCAAAATCCTTACAGTTCAGCCAGGATTGCAACGACGTTCACCGGGATCCACTGAATATGATTCAATGGATAACACAACAGCTCGTCTTGCATTCGAAATGATTATTAAAGATTTAAACTTAGGCGTGGAAGATCTTTTCGCCGAAGGTATGAATTCTTTTAATTCCAAATCTAATCTTACTGAAGCCGATACCTCATATCCAGATGCAGGACAAGTAACAGAGTCTCAACAAACTCTTCTACTTGCAAGGATTATCGGTTTAGGCAAAGCAAGATTCTGTTTTAACGTAAGCGATCCGACTAAATTTTGCTTTTATAGCTGGTTTGGTCGAAGTCCTGGGTTATTGGCCCTTAAGGATTTCGCTGCCGGAGGGCTTACTACTCCACTTCGGTGGGTGGGTCTCCTTGTCGGGCAGATGATCGGGATGTTTGCGGACCCATCTAATACAGATGCTCGCACGCTCGCTTACGTAATATGGTTTCCGCTGAAAAAGAGAAACTGGTTTTGGGCACTAATGTATAAAATTTGGGTATGGCGTTTGATGAAGACTTATCCAAATGGAATGATTGATGTATATAAATTGTATTATTTAAACCCCGAGCAACCTACGCGATTATTCGCAATTGCTCATCACTAGGAGAAATCAAATGGCAGTTAAGAAATTAGTATTAAAAGAAGGTCTGACCGTAAAGTTGAAACCATTGTCTGTATTACGTTTTGCGCGAGATGTTGGTCCAAATTTTATTGATGATATGGATCGTTTTGCTGGCAAAAAAGTTACTGTAAATCACGTTTTCCGAGATGGCACATTTAACATTAGAGAAGATAAAAAGTCATATCAATTTGGAAAAGAGTTTATCGATGGGCAACCTTTGTCTATTGATTCATTAGATTTCGATATTGGCCCAATTTATGGGACCATTGATTCTGAAGGAACGATTTCTTTTCATAACGACGTTGACGAAATTCCATCTATCGTTTTAACTAAACTGTTCAAAACACAACAGGCTTTTTTACGAGCCCAAAAACAATTGGAGTCACTCAATGCAAAAATCGAAACCACTTCTAGCCGCAAAAAAACCACAAGCAAAAAAAGATATTAAGATCTTAGGTGCAGTCCCTACACAAGAAGGCGTTCGTTTCCAATTTGAAGATGAGATTCTGCTTTCTAAAAAAAGCGTCCCATCTAAAGAATGGTTCGTAAGCTGGGAAGCGATTGTAAATTCCTTATTTAAAGCCCGTAAGGGTTAATTAAGGAATAGGGGTAGGATTACCTACAACTGCAGCAATACGATCAATAGCGCTAGCAATATTTGCTGGGGCAGTACCTGACCAATTACCAGAGTTAGCAGGAACATATCTGAAATCAGTAGCCGAAGATCCGTAATTTACTCTCGTTCCAGTTAAAGTATCACTAGTTTGATTACGAAGAACGTTAGATAGAATATATGGAGAAGTACCGGTTTTATTGATGATGTAATATGTTCCTGCACCTGTTTCAAAATTAACATTACTGATGCCCATTAAATCGCCAGCCCCATTGGTAGTAGAAGTAATGGAAGATCCCGCAACAAAGTTACGACCTCCGTCCATAATTAAAACACCCGCTGTTTGCGTAATATTTCCGACTGAAAAACTGTCATATAAATTTAATGTTGCATTCGTGGCATTTACAGTATAGTTTCCACCACCTCGCACACGCCAGCAACTAATAGAAGAATTAGCTGCCGGAGTTCCTGCAATACTAATTGCACCTGAAATGGTGCAATCCGTAAACTCATGCCATCTCGCCCATGAACCGCTAAATTGAATACCTCCGCCGCCTTGGAATCCTACATTAGCATAATAATGTCTACCGCCAGTCGAAGTATCAATTAGATCCGGGGAGGTTCCGCCTGGGAATAACACATTAATGTCTTTGATTTTTACTCGCGTACTGGTTCCGCTAATGGTAATATTACCATTTAAAGCAATTCGCTGACTATCCACAGTATTCGAGACGGCTGCTGTAATTAAAAGGCCAGCCGTAGAATTATTGATTGTAAGATTTTCAGTCGAAGAGTCGTGCATCAAAACAACATTATTCACACCGCCATTAGTGATCGCAGCATTAATTGCTGCTTGAACGGTGGTGTATGGTTTTGCTAGAGATCCGTCGCTCGATCCACCGGCATAACTCGTTAAAACATTATACTCGCTATTAAAGCTAGCTTGATAAGTGGGCAGTGTAGAAGCTCCACTGGCAGATGCTGCGGTAATACGACCATCTGCACCTACAGTAATGGTTGCAGCTGCATATGTACCTGCGGTGACTGCAGTCGCAGCAATAGATGGATTAGGATAAGTTCCTGCTAAAGATCCACCGGCTGCTCCGTTTGGCGGTAATGCAGAAGGAGTTCCTGATAAACTTGAATATGCTCCTGTCGCAGCTACAGCGGCTAACCCTAAATTAGTCCTAGCTGTAGAAGCGCTGGCCAAATCAGATAAATTAGAAGATTTCTGTAAAGAAGAGGCTAATACGGCTGCTGCGCTACCAGAAGGATCGCTTGCAGCTTGTGCTGCTGCAGCAGCTCCAGAAGCATCAAAGGCAGAGGTTGGTTGAGTAGCGGCTGTGCCTAAGCCTAAATTAGTCCTAGCTGTAGATGCGCTAGCTAGATCAGAAAGATTATTAGCTTTAAGTGCTGCGGTAGATGCTACAGCTGTACTAAAATCGGAAATCGTAGAAGCAGTTTGCGATCCTGTATGATTAGCACGTTGAATAGAAAATGCTTCAACCGCAGCATCTGCTGCAGCTTGTGCGGTACTAACCGGTTTATTAACATCTGAAGTATTATTTACATTACCTAAAGATACATCAGATGGAGCTAAAGTAACAATTCCTGTCTTACCGGCAACCGAGACTACATTTTGGGTATTGTCAATGTAATCCCACTGAGTCCCATCATAAGCTGCCCAATCGCCAATATTATACACGTGTCCAACGATTGTACCAGCCACATTAATTACATAATAATCACCTTTTGCTGGGGATGCTGGATACGATCCGACTGAAGCGTCTAATGTGCCTTTGTAACTCAAAGCACCTATAACCGACGCAGGAATTTGAGAAGAGGTTAACTTGCCAGATCCATCCAAAGATGCAAAACCGTTTGCAGTTCCTAAAGCAGTTTCTGCGGCAGCCAACGCTGCTGGAGTAAAATCTGAAATGGTAGAAGAGGTTTGTGTACCTGTTTGATTTGCACGTTGTATCGCATACGCTTGTACTGCGGCGTCTGCTGCCGCTTGGGCCGTGCTAACGGGCTTATTAACGTCTGAAGTGTTATTTACATTGCCGAGACCTATTTGTGTAGCTGTATAGTCTCCTGTTTGAGCGGATACTGCACCTGTGCGACCGAAAACAGACGCAACTGCGCCGCCACCTCCGCCAGATGGATATGAACTTTTAATTGATTCATCGGCGTTTTTGATCAAATTACTGCTGGTATCGCGATATTCCGTTATGGTGCGATAAATAAAATGTCCACCGTTTAATGCAATTTTATAAACTAAAGTAATTTTATTGTCTGATCCATTAAATGTTTGACTTGAACTGTCTAATTGCCATGCCCATGTAGTTAATGGGGTAAGTCCAGTCGCAGTAATAAAATCTAAATCAGATTCTACGATTTTTACGTATCCAGCACTAACGTTTTTGGCGTAAGTGGTACTCGGATCAGAATAAGTAGTAACACTTCTAAAGAAGGTGCCTGAATCCGTTTCATTTTTCAAAAGTTCATTAGAACGATCTGGTGTTTCTTTTGTAATAAGTAATGAACTAAATGCCATTGTGTATTTCTCCTGACATAAATATTAGGAATGGGTCATGTTCGATTTAATAGATAAGCAATTATATATACTTAAACACGTTAACAACTCGTGGTTGATATTTGTTGAATTACCGGGTATTTTTAAAAATAAACGATATCAAGGGAGACACATATGGTTCAAACTATAATTATTTCGGGTAAACAAGGGTCTGGGAAAACAACACTGTCAAAAGAATTGGCAAAATGGTTTAAATCCAAAAATATACCATCAAATCAAGTTAAATTCGCGGATACGCTTTATGCTATGCACAATAATATCAGAGATTTGCTTCGGGCTAGAGGAATCGACGCTCCAGAAAAAGACGGCTCATTGCTACAATGGCTTGGGACCGATTTTGGGCGTAAAACGTATGGAGATGATATTTGGGTCAAAATTGCCCAAAATGTAGTTAATAGTTTTAATAGCGGAGTTGTCATTATTGACGATTGTCGTTTTCAAAATGAATTTCATGCATTTCCTAATGCTTTACGTATTCGATTAAAGGCTGACGAACAAGTGCGAGCAGGTCGTACCGATGGGTGGCGTAACAATACCAATCATCCTTCTGAAATTGATTTAGATTCAATTGAGGGCCAATTTGATCTAGTGCTTGATACGGCTGTCTTGAGCGCTGATCAAGTATTTTTAAGAGTGATAAATGAGTTTGATTTAAAATTTGCGCCACCTTACAGTCTTACATAATTTATATTGACATATCCCTATAAAGAAAGTACACTATAAGTAAGGAGACCTAATGAAATTATATTTGAAAATGTTACCGGTATTACTTTGCTTCAGTTTAACTCTATCTGCATGTGGAAAAGGGCCAAAAGGTGACGTTGGCGCTGCCGGGCCTGCGGGAGTATCCGGCAGTGGCTGTAGTGTTGCTACCTTAGCGGTTGGCTCCCCTGTAGCTTCTAATGGAGGTTCTCTAATCACTTGCTCTGATGGAACTTCTTCAGTAGTTTTAAATGGCAATCCTGGATCAAATGGAAGCCAAGGTACGCCTGGTACTGTTATTACGCCAGTGCAATTTTGTAATGGCTTTACCCAATCTTATCCGAACACTTTTGCAGAAAGTGGTATTTGTATTAACGGTAATATCTGGGGAGTTTATAGCTTAAACGGAGGATTCCTAGCTGAGTTACCACCGGGCACCTATAGCAGTGATGGGGTAAACGCAAGTTGTACTTTTACTATCAAAGCGAATTGCGTTATTACTCAGTAGAAAGTTTATGAATAAAAAGAAAGATTTCATTTCAGTAAGCGGCAAAAAATATGACGGCATGATGGGCAGATGCTATAGAACGAGCGATAGATCATATAAAAATTATGGAGAACGTGGTATTAGGGTTTGCTCTGAATGGATTAAGGATATAGAAAGTTTTAGATTTTGGCTTTTAAGAGAAATAAATAGACTAAATATAGATATTTCATTTTTTATTGAAAATAGTAAAAAACTTCAACTTGAAAGAAAAAATGTTAACGGGCATTATTCACCTGATAATTGTACTCTAATTTCTGGCCAAGCAAATACTAGAAATAGAAATTGCATTAAACGACGGACTCTGATTTCAGCAGAAGGCGAGAAAATCACTATCGGAGTTGATCAAAACGAGTAATTAAGGAAAAAGATGGGTTATCGTAATCGAGAAATTGAAAAAAAATTTGAAATTAAAAATGGCTGGAGATACGACGCTACTGCTAAAACAGTGAAATGCTGTCTTCGAAAATTAATTAAAAAAATCATTCACGGTGATTCAACTGATATTTATTTTAATACCCCTAAGTCAATTAAAGCGGATTTTGCTAGAGTTAGAATGATGCCACATGGTGAAGCCCAAATGACGGTAAAACATAGTGATAAGGGTAGTACTACTAATAGAGTAGAGATTGATGTTGACGTTAAAGACCCAGCCCAGGCGATAGCAATATGTACTCAATTTTTTGGGTTACCAGCAAGATCTGTTCGTAAAAGGTACAGTGTATTTTTCTTAGATAAAAAAGACACCAATGTAAGTATTTATAAAGTCCAGGGAGATCACCGTATTTTCTTAGAAATAGAAGCTAGGGACATTAAAAAGGTCGAGCGCATCACAAAAAAACTTAAGAAAGCTATTGATCTTCATCATGAAAAAAAATCTATTTATCAACTATTTGTAAAGGGCAGAAAATGATCACCGAGCTGTTGTTAAGGGTTCATTCATTTTTAGCTAAAATGGAAAATAGTTCCCCTAATGACCCCTACGAGCAACTTTACTTTGCATGTGATACAATAGTAAATTACTAACTTGAG
>Ga0210394_10009176_pt1 | contig 10021 bp, 9 predicted proteins | sample IncBWC12MmetaG_FD_160121 | JGI IMG/M metagenome (GOLD analysis project Ga0210394, IMG submission 160121) | Forest soil microbial communities from Barre Woods Harvard Forest LTER site, Petersham, Massachusetts, United States - Inc-BW-C-12-M | ecosystem: Environmental > Terrestrial > Soil >...
GGTAGCCGATGTGGCTGGAATCCTCAAAAACCATGACGACGCGGTCGGGGTCGAGATAGGGCAGCGGGCGGAGGACGACGGCGTCGAGCGTGGAGAAGATGGCGGTGTTGGCTCCAATGCCCAGAGCGAGGGCGAGAATTGCGATGGCGGCGAAGGAGGGTGACTGGCGGAGAAGGCGAAGGCCGTAGCGAAGGTCGGCGAGAGTTCGCATATAAGAGGAATACGGCGGTGGGGAGCAAAGGTGTGCAGAAAAATCTTCTCGAGCGCGCTGCCCTACTTTGCCGGGAGCATGTTGCGGATGGCGGCGATATGCCAGGCAGTTTGGTCGCGGGTGAGGAGCAGGGTGGTCCACATCTTGCGGTCGCCTAGCTCATAGCGGGCGTCGGCCAGGGCGACGCTGGGCGAGAGGAAGCGGACGGACTCGACGGTGATCGTTCGCTTGCCAGTTTCACTCTGCGAACTGGCGATGGAGCCTCGGACGACTTCTTCGCGGCCTTTGCGCCATGTCCCGTTAGAGACTAACTGGTCGGCGTCGGGAGTGAAGAGGGCTTCGAGAGTCTTCGCGTCAGGATGATCGCGGGCGTCGGTGTATTTGCGGACGACTTCGCGGACTTGGGCTTCGTCGGCGGATTGACCGAAGAGCGCGGCGGCGAGAAAAATCAGAAGAAACTTCATCCTTATAGATTATTCGTGACGGAGGGCGTGCATGGGGTCGACCCGGGATGCTCGGCGGGCGGGAGTGAATCCGGCGGCCAGGGCGATGATCACCAGCAGCAAGGCGGCAGCGCCGAAGGTGGCGGGATCGGTCGGTTTCAGGTTGTAGAGCATGGAGGCGGCGAGTCGTGTCAGGGCGGCGGCCGCGGCGAGGCCGACGGCGATGCCTATGAACGCGAGGAGGAATGTTTCGCGCAGGACCATCGACAGGACTTGGCTGGAGCGAGCGCCGAGCGCCATGCGGATGCCGATTTCATTGGTGCGGCGGGAGACTGTGTACGCCATGATGCCGTAGATTCCGATGCTGGCCAGGATGAGGGCGAGGAGGCCGAAGCCAGTGGTGAGGATCGCGAAAGCGCGCTCGCTCGATAAAGACGCTTCGATTTGTTGAGTTTGCGTACGGACTTCCTGAATCGGAAGGTCCTTATCGACGGAGCGAACGGACTCGCGAATTCCGGCCACGATGCTGGTCGTGCTGGCGGCGGTTTTGAGTGCGAAGGTCGCCCTGCTTTTATAGTTTTGCTGAAAAGAGAAGTAAATCGTCGGTGGAGCCTCGGCGCGAATATCGCTATATTTTGCGTCTTCGCTGACGCCGACGATTTCGATCGGTGCGGGGTTATCACCGGGTTCGCACGATGTGATCGTCCGGCCGACGGGGTTTTCGTTTGGGAAGACTTCTTTGGCGAAACGCCGGTTGACGATGGCGACTTCTGGAACATTCTGGTTATCGCGAGCCGTGAAGCTACGTCCATTGAGAATCGGAATAGCGAACGTTTCGAAGAAATTCGGCCCGACGCTGTTGGTCCACGGAGGGTCCTGTTCGGCTGGGCCTGACGGGTATCCGGTGGGTCGAAAGCAATTGCGGTCCATCGAATTGGCCAGCAGGGGCGCAGCGGACATAGTCACGGATTGGACACTGGGAAGGGCCGCGATTTTCTCTTCGATTTGTTGCAGAACGCCCTTGGGCCACGGATATTGCGACCGCGGTGGGTTTATATCGAAGAGCAGAATGTGTTCGGGGTTGAAGCCGATGGTGGTCGTTCGAAGATTGAGCAGTGTGCGCAGGAAGAGTCCGGCGCCAATCAGAAGAAGAAGCGAGAGCGATACCTGGAACACGACGAGCGCTTTGCCGAGAAACGCCTTGGGGCGGCTGGTGCTCATACGGCCGGTTTCCTTTAGACCGGAATTCACGTCGGCTCGGGTGCAACGCCACGCAGGAGCGACGCCGAAGAGGAGGCCGGTAATCAGCGTAATCGCGAAAGCAAACGCAAAAACGCGCCAATCCATTTGCGGGTCGATGCCGCTCTGGTGCCAGGAATCGTCGAAGAGGCTCGGAATGAGGTTGCGGCCCCAATAGCCCAGGAGCAAGCCCGCGCCTCCTCCAAGAACCGCGAGCAGCATTGCTTCGGTAAGAACCTGCCGCATCACGCGCGGACGGCTGGCGCCCATGGCCAGACGGAGGCTCATCTCACGCTGGCGGGTGGAAGAGCGGGCGAGCAATAGATTCGCGAGGTTGGCGCAGGCGATCAACAGAACGAGTCCCGCGAGAGCGAGCAGCAGGTAGATTGGCTTGGTGAACTGAAGCTGGCGGCGATCCATACCGCGGCTTCCTTTGATGATCGAGAAACGCGGGATGTCTTTCGTATAGCGGATCGCGGCGCGAAAGGAATTGCGGAAGGATACTTCCAAGGCGGCATTTGCGGCTTGATCCGTGACTCCGGGTTTCAAGCGGCCTATGATCATGAGCCACCAATAATTGTCGATGGCAAGCAATGAGCCGTCGCGGACCGGCAGCACCTCGCCTTGAAGACTCAGCGGGAGGAAGATCTCGTAAGTTCCGCCCGCTTTGGCGCCTTTGAATTCCGGCGCGTTGACTCCGACAATCGTGACGGGGACGCGGTTCAGACTGATTACTTTTCCGAGCGCGTCCACGGAGCGGCCGAAGCGCCGCGACCAATACGCGTCGCTGATCACGACGACGGGGCTTGCCGATAAGGAATCGTCTTCTTGCGCGATAGGGCGTCCCGCGATCATACGAGGCGCGAGGCTTTGATAGAAATTTCCCGAAACCAACATTCCGTCGACGGGTTCCGCTTGGCCATTGACGGTCGCACTCAGGTGATACACATCTTTGAAGGCGACCAGATCGTCCATCACTTCGTTGTGGCGCCGCATATCCTGATAAAGACGATAAGGGAACGGCGAGGGGAGACTGGGACTAAGGCTTCCCCAGACCGGGCCGGGGAAATGCGCCTTCGGATCGACGACCTCCCAATTGAGCATTCGAAGGCGTTCGGAATGAGGCACGGCCATAGTCGTCAAGAGGATTTCCTTTGCGAAGGTGAAGATCGCGGTATTCGCGCCGATGCCGAGGCCTAACGAGATTACCGCGACCGCCGTGAAGCCGGGGTTTTGGCGCATCATGCGCAGGGCGTAGCGGCAGTCGCCTCGGAGTTCGTCCCAGAGGCGGAGGCCGAGCGATTCGCGGCACTCTTCTTTATGAACTTCGATGCCGCCGAACTCTATACGAGCTCGGCGCAGGGCTTCTTCGCGGGATGCGCCCTGGCGGACGAGGTCGGCGGCGAAGCTGTCGATGTGAAAGCGAAGCTCGGCGTCCATTTCGGTTTCGATGCGGCGGCGATGGAAGAGGTAGGAGAGGAATTTCATATTTCCTCGGCGTCGAGAATTCCGCCGATGACGTCGGCCATGCGGTTCCAGTTTTTCGTCTCCAGTTGGAGTTGTTTCCTGCCGGCGGCGGTTAGGCTGTAATATTTCGCTTTGCGGTTGTTCTCGGATTCGCCCCAGACGCTGGAGATCCAGCCCTGATGTTCCAGGCGATAGAGTGCGGGGTAGAGAGAGCCTTGCTGGATTTCGAGGCGATCCTTGGAGATTTGCTGGATGCGCAGGAGAATTCCATAGCCGTGAAGAGGGCCCAGGGAGACGGCTTTGAGGATGAGCATGTCGAGGGTGCCTTGCAACAGGTCGAGTGGTTTTGCCAAAACTGTACTCTCCTAGAGGATCTAGGAAGAGGATAGCCGGGTTCTCCTAGGCTGTCAAGGAGAAGAAATCGAAGGGCCTCTTGAAGCAGTCGTATGGATGTAAAACGATCGCAGAAGAGCCGCCCGGAGGGCGGCTGCCGGCTGAAAGCCCGCCCCACAAGAAATGCGGTCGCAGTGCTTTCTAGGAAGGTGTATTAAACGCTTAAATTCGGGTTGCCGGATTTTCATGATGCGCGTTGCATCCTTCAGATCAAACGCTTACACTGTGGTCGTGAGTCCCCCCGTCAGGACGAACGTGAGCATTCGGGATGTCGCCGCCAGGGCTGGAGTCTCCACTGCTACGGTATCGCACGTTTTGAACGGAACCAGGGGGTCGAGACCGGAAACCAGGCAGCGGGTGCTGGATGCCATTCAGGCGCTGGGGTACTCGCAAAACCAGGCCGGGCGCGATCTGGCGCGAGGGCGGAGCAGCCTTCTAGGGCTGATCATTTCCGACATCCGCAATCCATTTTTCCCCGAGGTGACGGCGGCGTTTCAAGAGCATGCGCTGCTGAATAATATGGACGCGCTGGTGCTGAACACGAACTACGATGCGCAGCGCACGTTGAATTCGGTAAAGCGGCTGATGGGGCTGCAAGTGCCGGGCGTGGCGGTGCTGACGTCGCAGATCGATCCGGCAGTGGTGAATATGCTGGCTGAACATCACATCGCGGCGGTGTATCTGGATTTGGGGAGGGTGGATCCTTCCATCAGCAACATTGTGCTGGATTACGAGCACGGGATCGGCGAGGCGCTGGAGCATCTGACGAAGCTGGGGCACCGGAGGATCTGTTATATCGGCGGTCCCTTGCATTTGCACTCGGCGCAGCGAAGGAAGAACGCGTTTCTCGAGAGTGCGGGGCAGATGGGGCTGGATGCGCCGGCGACCATCGACGCCGATTTCACGGTGAAGGGCGGCTATTATGCGTTCGCGAAGCTGCTGGCGGGATCGAAGCCGACTGCAATTGTGGCTGGAAATGACTTGACCGCCATCGGCGTGCTGCATCGAGCTTACGACGGCGGTCTCCGGGTTCCTGAGGATTTATCGGTCGTCGGATTCGACGATATTCTGTTCGCCGAATACACGCAGCCTGCGCTGACCACTGTTTCGGTGCCGCGCATCGAGATTGGACGCGTGGCATTTCAGGCGCTGTGGACGATGATGGCCGATCCGTCGCGCGCTGGACGCGAGTACCGGGTGGGCACGAAGCTAATCGCGCGCCAGACCACGGCGGCGGCGAAATCGGCGTGACTATTTGTTCTTGTTGGCTGCGCCGGCGGCCTGCTTCAGCTCCTTGTTGACTTCGTCCAGGAGTTCCTTGGCCTTCTTGGCGTGGCCTTGCATATCCCATTCGTTGGCTTCCTGCGCGGCGGTGATTTTCTCATAAGCCTGTTGGCTCAATCGCTGGGCCGCGGCGAGATTGGGATGGCGCCCTTTGGAGACGTTCTCGACAGGTTTTTGAGCGATCGCGATACCTCCGATAAGCAGCAGGGAAGCAACGACAGGGGTGAGAATGCGTTTTGTCATCATTCGGAAATTATAAATTCAGGGCGAGGGGAGTGCAATGATTATTTCGCGAAATCATACTATAAGGTATGTCGCTGAACGTACCGGACGAACCGGAGTTGTCGCAACAGCCGGATGAAAACATCCATCTCATTTGTCCCAACTGCGATGCGCCGATGCTGGATCGGGGCTGCAAGCTGGTGTGCGAGCGCTGCGGGTATTTCATGGGGTGTTCGGATTACGTTTGAGACATGGTAGCCTCGGTGTTTATGCGAGAGTGTTTCATCACACTGCTGGCGACGGCATCGTTTGCGCTGGCGCAGACACCGGCGGAACGCGGTGGGGCGGTGTTCCTTCAGCAGTGCGCGTTCTGTCATGGGCGCGATGCGGCTGGAGGCGAGGAAGGCCCCGACCTGACGCGGTCCAAACTGGTGGCCGCGGATGCGGGAGGCGATAAGATTGCGCCCGTTGTGCGCGAAGGGCGGCCGGAAAAAGGGATGCCCCGGTTTGTTTTGTCCGAGGCTGATATGACCGCGGTGGTCGCGTTTATCCACGACCAGAAAACAAAGGCTGAGGCGCAGGTCGGCAAGCGGCGCGGGGTGGAGGTGGCGGACTTGCAGACGGGCAATGTTGAGGCGGGGAAAGCGTACTTCAACGGAGCGGGGAAGTGCGCGTCGTGCCACTCGCCTACGGGGGATCTGGCGGGAGTGGCGAAGCGGTTCGAGGGGCTGAAGCTGGAAGAACGTATGCTTTATCCGAAGGGCGCGAAGGCGAAGGTCACGGTGACGCTGGCTTCGGGCGAGAGCATTGCAGGAGAACTGGCTTATCACGATGAGTTCACCATCGGGATGCGCGATAGCGCGCATCATTACCGGTCCTGGCCGACGAGCAAGGTGAGATTCTCAATTGACGCTCCGGCTGACGCGCACGCCGATCTGCTCGCGAGGTATACCGACGACGATATTCACAACCTGATGGCGTATCTGCAAACACTGCGATAGAAATCTTATGACACGACTTCTTCTTTCCATTGGTTTTGCCGTTGGTATGTTCGCGCAGGGCGTGGATTCGGGAATCTTATCGAATCCTCCGGCCGATAGCTGGCCGGCTTATCACGGCGATTATTCGGGCCAGCGGCACAGCCGGCTGACGCAGATCAATGCGGAGAATGTCGGGCAACTGGGCCTCGCGTGGGCGTTTCAGACGGGGCAGCAACAGCAGATCAAGTGCTCGCCGCTGCTGGTGGATGGGGTCCTTTATATCACGGTCACGGATAATGTCTGGGCGGTGGACGCACGCTCCGGCCATCAATTGTGGCATTACGCGTATCCGCCGAACAAGGGATTTAAAATCGGGTCGCGCGGCGTTTCGATGTACAAGGACTGGCTCTATTTCATGACGCCGGACGCGCATCTGATCTGCCTGAACGCATCGGACGGCACGGTGCGGTGGGATGTGGTGGTGGCGGATTCCGCGAAGGGATACTGGACCACCATGTCGCCGCTGATTGTGCGAAATCACGTGATCGTGGGCGTTTCGGGGGATTTTGATAACCTGACCGGCTTTCTCAAGTCCATCGATCCGGAGACGGGGAAGACGCAGTGGCGATGGGACAGCACGCCTCCGGCTGGGACGCCGGACGCGACGACAGGCGGCATGACCTGGATGACGGGGACCTACGATCCGGCGCTCAACCTGATTTATTGGGGCACCGGGAATCCGACGCCGGTTTTGAACGGCAAGGCTCGGCCGGGAGACGACCTGTATAGCTGTAGCATTGTCGCTCTGAATCCGGATACGGGGAAATTATCGTGGTCCTTCCAGCCGTCGCCGCACGATACGCACGATTGGGACGCGGTGGAGACGCCTGTACTGGTGGATGCGGATTTTAAAGGCAAGCCGCGGAAGATGTTGATGCAGACGTCGCGCAACGGGTACTTTTTCGTGCTCGATCGGACGACAGGCGAGAGTTTGTTGACAACTACGTTCGGGCCGGTGAACTGGAGCAGCGGAGTGGACAAGAAGGGGCAACCGATTCCGAATCCGGCGAAAGAACCGGCGCCGGATGGGCGACTGATCGCGCCGGACGAGGGAGGGCTGACGAATTACCGGTCGCCCAGCTTCGATGCGAAGACGGGGCTGTTCATCGTCGACGCGCATCCAAGCTACGGCATCTATTTCGCTAAACCTGCCGATGGGAGTTTCGGCTGGGCGGGGGCGGATTACGGGGTGTGGGGCAAAGCAGTACTGGACGCGATCGACTATCGGACGGGGGAGATTCGCTGGGCGCACGAACTGGGTCCGAATGGCGCGGGCGCGGGAGTGCTGACTACGGATTCGGGGCTGATCTTCACGGGCGACGCTCAGGGCAACGTTCTCGCGTTGCGAACCAGCGACGGGAAGACGCTGTGGCACTCGGGTGCGGGGTCGCCGATGCAGAGCTCGCCGATTACGTATGAGCTCGATGGGCGGCAGTATGTGGTTACCAGCGCAGGCGGGATTTTGTTCTCGTGGGCGCTGCCGGGGCGGGAGTAATCGGAGCGGACCACTCTCAAGCTGAGCGCCGGACTCCTACGGGTGCTCCAGGCGGGTTACCAACCCGCCGCAGGCTGCCGAGGTGGCTGAAAAAGGCGATTCAGTCTCCGCTCCCTGTGGTCGCGGCTCGGTAGATCATTGATAACAGGCAGCCCCGATTCCGAGCCGTGACCACAGGGAGCGGAGTTTACGAGTTTTTCAGCAGCCTCTGCCAGCCTGCACTACAAATGACTGGGACATCTAGTGTGCGTGGAGCCACTTAACGGCTTGTTCCTGTGATTCGATTTGACCGCGGAGAATCGCTTCGAGTAGAGGCTTGGTGACGATGGTGTGGAGGAGCGAAGGGTACGCCGCGATTGAGGTTTGGCCGGCGAGCTTGAGCGCAAACGGGACGCGAGGGTCTGTTTTGCCGTCGACGGAGACCGAGGCGCGGTAGGGATGATCGGAGCTGACCAGCACTGAAGTCTTGTCCCAAAGGCCTGCGCGGGTCATGGAGTCGCGAATATCGCCCAGCATCCGGTCAGCTAACGCGAGGCTGTCGGGATAGCCGGCGGGACCGGCTGCGCGCCTGGTGAAGTTTCCGGAGAAGCGGTCGTAAAAATGAGGTGGGTGAGGCGCGGGCAGGTGCAGCAGGACGAAGTCGAAAGACGGGTCTGCGGCGTAGCACTGGGACTCCGAAGTCATGGCCTGAATCATGCGGGCGCGGTGCCGGGCGCGCAGGGATTGGCGAAAAATGGAGACGTACCCATATTCGAAGAGCGATTGTTGCTGTGAGGCAAAACCCCCGAAGGTTCCTTGGATGTCGCTCGAGGAATTTTCGAGGTCGTGCGAGGAGCAGGCGGCGAGATCCTCTGCGAACAGGCGGCAATAGGGCAGATACCAGGCGTCGACGGCGGCGTTTTCTCCCATGCCGTGGACGGCGGAAAAAATCGTCGGGAGCGATGTCAGGGGAACGCCGTTGGCGGTGGCATGGCTGGCATCGAGGGTCGCGATTGAAGTGATGTTTACGCCGGTCAACAGCGAGTTCATAGAATAAAGGGTGTTGTCGGCCGGAGGCGTCGCGTTCTCGGCGAAAAACGATTCGGCGCGCATCCGGTCGAAGTTCGGCAGAGGGAGGTTCGCGGGGCGATCCGGAAATGCGAGGCGGTAATCGAGCTCGTCGAAGACGATCCAGACAACTCGCGGGCGCGTGCCTTGGGGAGCCCGGGGCGCGAGAGGGCCATCGGCGTATTGCGTGGTGCGGCCGGTCCAGCATTTTGCGATGGAGAGTGCCGCTTCGATCGCGATGAGAGGAGACAGCGTCACGAGCACAGTGGCGCCGACGGCGTATGTTTTTCTTCGCGCGATGAGCCCGGTCGCGCCGATCGGGAGTGCGAGCAGCGCGATGGATCCGCCGATACCGAGCGTGGGAATACCCGGCGCCATGAGCCGGACGAGGGCTCGGGCGGCGGGCAAAATCATTAGCAGAAGAACGGGCGCGGAGACCAGGGCGCCATACCGGTAATACGCCCGGCGCGCGATGCGGATCGCGACGAAAAACACCAGACCGATAAGCAGGACGTTGGCCAAGGCAGCGCCGTATTGTGCCGGGTGGGGTGCTTGCCGAAGAAAAAAAGTCTGATCGGGAGGCGTGTTCAGGAGCGTGTTCCACACCCCAATCAGGCTCAGATTGGCGAGAGAAAGGGCGGCGAAGGCGTCGCGGAGAAAGTGGTCCGTCAAGGGGTTCTCCGCAGCAGGTAGAGGGTGCGGCTGGATTCTGCAATACGATGTTTGCGGAGGATTTGAAAACGATTCGTGCACGCCAACTCAAAGTACGAGGCGGTGAGGTGGGCGTAGAGAGCGTCGCGGCCGCGAGCAAGGCGGCGGAACATGGGGTCTGAGGGCTCGACGAACTCGATCAGCAGGAGGTCGGTGGTTAACTCCGCGGCGAGGTCCAGTATCTCTTCGAGCGGTGCGCGCTCCGAGACGAGCATGTGGTGGACCAGGGCGAGCATCATCACCATGTCGAAGCCTTGGCGGGCGCGATCGAGAAACGATGTGGTTTCGAAGTTGCGCCAGCCGAGCGCGGGAGTGGGGCGGCACAGATCGATCACCAGAGGCTGGATGTCGAGCCCTTTGTCGGAGGCTCTGTGCCAGAGGCGCCCGACGACGGCGGGGTCGGAATCGATTGCAATGACACTCGAGCCCAAGCGGGCGGCGAGTTCGCTGAAGTGGCCGGTGTTCGCTC
>Ga0210394_10009179_pt1 | contig 10021 bp, 9 predicted proteins | sample IncBWC12MmetaG_FD_160121 | JGI IMG/M metagenome (GOLD analysis project Ga0210394, IMG submission 160121) | Forest soil microbial communities from Barre Woods Harvard Forest LTER site, Petersham, Massachusetts, United States - Inc-BW-C-12-M | ecosystem: Environmental > Terrestrial > Soil >...
TTTTCAAACCAATGATCGAAATTAAAACGACCGTTTGAGACAGGCCTGGGTCCGAACCAAGGAATTTTTGTGACTTTACAGTGCCCTACCTGTCAACGGCGACCGGAGATGGGCGCGCCGAGGGATGCGGCATCGGGAGAGTTATGACCGAAGGGGGCGAGCGCTCGGGTCAGAATCACCTGACGGATGTCCCGCGCGATTGGCTTCATTTCATCATCTCGCTACTATGTCATGGCATCGGGTACGTGCGTGGGATCTGTCAAGGCGATAGCGCTCCCTGATCGTAACCTCGACAAGTCATTTTTGTAAGAGGGAGCGGTGGGAGCAGCGGGGGCAGTGCTAAGCGTAATTGTTAGCGCGTAGTAGCGCTGGCGTACTCATCGAGAAAATTTCCACTGCCGCCCTCGATAATGCATTAATCAACAAACAATATGTTACGCCCCTTCTAGTCCGCGGACGGCGCTCATATTTCTTTGAAACGATAGCCAATGCCGTAAAGCGTCTCGACCATATCGAAGTCAACGTCGCGCGCCCTGAACTTCTTGCGTAGTCGCTTGATGTGGCTGTCGATCGTCCGGTCGTCCACATAGCCCTCTTCGCCATAGGCTACATCCATCAGGGCTTCTGCCGGATCAATCACTTCTAAGGACAGCTAACGACCCGCATGCCGCCATCCTGCGATGGGCCGACGACCACCCTCTTGAAGCATGGGCAGTGGTGGCGGCGGTCCGCGGAGCGGAACCGTCGGCGGAGCCGAGTGCACCGCCGGTATCCAGTGACCATGGGTTTAAGGCTAAACAAAACGGCGTCGCGTCGCGTTGGCCTATCGTTCAATCCTATCGCCGTTGGTTTTGCGGAGGAAGATCATTGTCGCTACCAAAGAACTTTTGCTCAATCTCCATCGAGATTTGATACAGCCACTTTTCAGCTCGGTCTGCCCTATCTACGTGATGCCGGACCGTTGCCTCAAGTTGCCTTATCCGATCTTCAGCGGCTCGTAGTTGAGCCGATAGTTTGTGAGCCATTTCGATGGCCTTCTGGTTGTTTGCTTCGGCAGTGCTGGCCGCTTGGTGAAGCAACCCCAAAATTGCTTGTCCGGCCCTGTCAAGCTCAGCTTCGGACTTAGAGTTCGATTTAGGCGCAAACGGAACGACTGCCTCTGCCATAGCTGCACCGCGGCTCAATTGGGTTCCACTCCATTTTCCAAAACACTGAGGCAAAATTTTCACCACCCCATCGGTCCTGACACAATTCGCCCCCCCTGTGGATAACTCATTTTCTTCTACGGTGTGGCTTTAAGCCAAGCAGCGGAATCAGCGAGTTGCCTTCCCGATTGACTTTCTGATAGCCCGTTCTCGCTTGCAGAGCGCGGTTGAAGCGCTCGGCCTCGTCACAAATTCTGCCGGTACTGTCCTCATTCCCGTCCCTATTTCGCCTCCGGGGATTGAGCGAATTGAACCATTCGTCCGCTGGGGGGCGGCGAGGCTCGGGGGTCTTGCCATGCACGAAGCGTTTCTCACGAAACGCGATCTATATCTCGCGGCGATTGGTCCGCTTTGCAAAATCGGAGTGCCTAGAAGACCAAAACGTCGCGTCACCGGAATATCCCAGACGCAGCCGCACAGGGCAAACCTGATCAAAGTGTGGCCCAAGGTGGGCCATCTAGAACCGATGGTACACAGTATTCTCGAGCCGCTGCAACAACGTAGCGAATGGTCCAAATGCTCGCTTGGATTCGCGGAGTGGGTTTGCGAGGAGGGCCGAGGTCGAGGTCAAGTTAAATGGGAATAATTGCCCCTGAGCAAATGCTGTCATAGTTCTCGATTTTCTAAACGCCCCGATGAGTGCCGAGTTGTCAGGCATGGGGACCACAACGAGTTTGTTCGAAATCGGATTTCCGAAGACGTGAAAATCATGTTGACCATCAAAAACTAGGTCAATCGGGAAGGCCTGATTAGGAGTAAGTTGCCAGGAAGGATGCGCAAATCCTAAAGACCACGTCACGTTTGAACTAACGGAAACTGCAAAGTAGATGCCGTTGTGATAGGTTGCGCCAGCGGTACATCCGCTAAATTCACCGCTCGCGTCGTTAGTATACGCCCCACCATTCCAATTTCCGACGTGTATAGAACCGTAAGGCCCCCGTGCAGCGGCGACGGAAATCCCGGCAATGGTTGCAGCCGAAGCAACCACGAACGCCAATTTACGCATCGTGTAGCCCCCCGCTCCAAAGAGCATATTATCGCACAAATAAACGCCCCGCTATATGGTGAGCCCATATCGCCCGGTAGTTGCGCCAGCAAGGCGCATGTCTGGCACCTCTCAATTGGCCGCCCTCGCGCCGGAAGGCGACCTTCCCCGATCCCACCGCCCGTCTGCATCAGTTTAGGCCCTGGCCACCACACGATAGGCCTTCCCGGCCATTCACCGCATCGATTTTATGAGCCTCCAAAGTGCGATGGTCTCTTTCGTGCTAGCGCCGTGCCGATAGTTCCCATTCCTCTTGCCCTCGGGAGCACCGCCGCGAGCGCCGTGCATCCGACAAACCCGAAAGCCACGCACCGCCGGAGCCTTGCACCGCTGTCCGGTCCTCTTTGACCGGGCTCGGCAGCGAGGGGCGGCGTGCACCTTTTGCATGGGGTTGTCGCTCATTTCCTCTCTGACCCTCCCCTCTGGATCCCCACCACTTCCTTCCGCATTGGCTCAATGATTTCCATCGCTCTGTCGGTAGTGGCCGGCAGCAAGGCGGCTGTAAGGTCCTCCCTGCGCTCGCCGCTGAGAACCTGGTCTGTCACCACTGCTTGATCAGCGTTCACGGTTACATGTTTCACGGTGATCTGCTGCTGGCCGCGCCCTCGGTGCTGATCTAGCCTCTCAGTCAGCATCGCTACCGTCCGTGAAGCTTTGTCGGCGAGCTGTAAGTATTTGGTATGAGCCTCAAAGTGATGATCCGGAGGACACGCCCACGCGCGCTGGTACAGCGACAAGGCGGCCTCGTTGGCCGTGGCCAACTGCGCGATTAGGATACCTTCAACTGGATCGGCTGGTTTCATGTCCACCAAGCCCGCGGCAACAGCGGACCCTGCCTGTGAAACGGCCTTGGCGTTCCTTTGGTCGATGGGAAGAGCTCTTATGACGAGGTCCGAAAGCCGCGTATTCCATTGGCCACGCTCTCCGCCGCCAAGTGACTTCCATTCGCCGTTAGGGGCTCGATCTATTTCAATCATGACGCCTGATTTGTCAGTCGTTTGACTTGTCACATTTGGATTTTGTTTCATTGGATCGCATCTCTTCGTTTGGGAAAGTTGTTAAAACGCTATAGAAAACAATGGACGCGGGGTTGGAAAAGCAGGGTGCGGGAAAGCCTTCTTGGAGTCGTCCGCGGCCCGGCGGCTTGGCTGCTTTCTTCATGTCCCGGCCACGAGCGAGCAACCGTTCAGCCGTTCACTACCTAGGAAAAGGACGAAGACGAACGCCTCTAGAATGGGATCGGAATTATCCCTTCTAGAGTTCGCGGTATCCTCAAACCCGAATTTGAACGTCACGGAAGCCCCAACGGAATCAGTCACTTAAATCCCCCCCGTTCATTTCCGCGTTCGGGGCATCCATCCTCTTGCCCCCGCTTTCTTGCCCGGTTCAGTGACCACCAGAAGGCCGCGCTCCGAACGAACGAGCTTGGCGGCCTTCAGCCGCTCCAGAACGCCATGCACCTTTGACTTCTGCGGCTGGCCGTTTTTGGTCAGCCAGCCCATTCGCTTGGCGAGGGTGGCGATAGAGGCGTGGCCGTGGTCGATCAGATTGGTCAGCAATGCGTCTTCGTCGCGCCGGGCAGAGCTTGCCATCTGCTCTTCAGCCTCGTCCGACAAAAATTTGGCAAAGACCGTCCAGATCGGGCGCCCCTTGCTATCGCGCAGGCGTTCAGTGGTGACGCCCTTGAGCAGGAAGCTAATCGGCTCGAACTCCGGCCCCCTGAACTTACCCTGCCAGTGCATCTTGACTGTCATGGCATTTTTTACTGCGGTCAGATTGCCATCGACCTCCGCGAGGAAGGCCCCGCCACCACGCGGGAGCAAGTTATCGTCCGCCGCGTTCTTCGGCGGATGGCAATTTATCAGCGTGCATGGACCGCCTGGAATGCGCAGCTCGCGCATGCTGGATGCGTGCTGGCCCAGCTGTACGTTGTCGTTTTCGTCGTCGCCCTGGAAATAGGCGGCACTGGTGTCGATAATTAACAATGCGCAGCCGCCGAGGGCTTCCATTTCGGTCCTGATCTTTTCGATCAGATCTGCGATCTTGAAACGGCCGGGGACGAAGTGAACATCGATTTTCTCAACGTCAAAATCCATGTAATGTGCGAGTGCAATCCACCGCGCGCAAACGTCGTCGGCATTCTCGCCGGCAAACATGAGGACGCGGCCCCTCTCGATATCCCGCTCGCCTAGCGGCCTGCCCAGCGCGACGTGCGCGGCCAGCGCGAGCACGATTGCGGTCTTACCGGAGCCGGTCCTTGCGGTGAGGCTGTAGCAGTAGCGCCGCTGCAATATGCCGTCGATCAGATAGTCCGGGGGCACGTAGTTGCGGGTGAACTCGGCGCTGCTCTGAACGATCGGCCGGCTGATATCTGCGGGTTGCCAGACTGGCGTCGCAAGCGCCACACGCTCCAGTTCCTCTTTCGTGTTGGCAGGGACATTGAGCCAATCGCTAACATCTTCGCCGTGAGCAAGCCCGGGCAACTGTACGATGCGAATCTCCTTGGCCACGTCGCGGAGGGCGTTTGCGGCATCGAGAGCCTTGCGACGCCCCGTCTCGTCGTTGTCCTCAAGGATCAGTACATCACGTCCGCGCAGCGGGTTGACGCAATCCTCTGTCCACTTTCCAGAGGCCACGGTCGTGGAGCAATAACCGAGCGAAGCGACGCGGTCGCTGTCTTTTTCGCCCTCACATACAAAGACCGTCCCGTCAGCGTACTTGAGCAAATCCGGTAGACGGTACGGCACCCGCGGCTCAATGCCCTTGTATATCCATCCGCCCTTGCCGTCCGGCTGGCGATGCCTGAAGTCCTTCGGGTCGTAGCGAACGACCTGATAAAGCAATTTGCCGCTGGCATCCTTGTAGTCGTAAGTCGCGACAATTTTCTGGTTTGCATTGGCTGCGGCGTGGCGCGGACGAAAGGGCTCCAGTCCCAATTGCCGCAGTACGAAGTCCTTGCATTTTAGGTTGTCGTCTTGCGCATGGGAGTAGACAACTAATCCGGCAGGCGCGGCCGGCTCGACCTTGATGCAAAGACTGCGATCCTTTGGTGAATGCCCTGGTCCGGGGCATGCAACTTGATTGCCTCGGATCTCTCCGTTCATGCGCTGCGCAATAAAATCCAAAGTAAGAGCAGACATCAAAAAGAATTCCTCGACGGACGTGCCCCGAAGACCTCTTCAGAGAAGCAACGCGCCGCGTAAAACGCCATTGATACTGATTGGCCGCGAGTGTATCGTCGCGGCAAGCTAGATAGGTCTCTGGCTCGGCCGCCGTCTCTCGGCGGCCTTTTTAATGGCGCCACAACCCAGCCACGCTTTTGACGTGCTGTAGAGCGTGGCTTGCCATAGGCGTTGATACCAAGGAGCCGCCCGTGTGATTTCGTCCGGCGGTTCGCGCTTCAAAATCTGCCGATCAAGCATGTTGTTGTGCCGCACGATGCTAGTCGGCCCCGTAGCGTGGGGCTCTTCGTCTGTCGCCATGTTTCCCTGGTAGCGCATCATGCCGCCCCAAGCCTGGTAGGTTCGATCTTGTCGAGCAGCGCCTCCATAGCCCGCACCGGGACTCGCAACAGCCGCCCAATTCGGACGGCGGGAATCTCGCCACGCTCGGCCGCCGCATAAGACGCGTTGCGGCTTAGGCCGAAGTAGCGCCGGCCCGCCTCCGGGACCGAGATCGTCAGCTCTGTGTCCTTAGTCATTCTAGCCCGCCTTTTCTTGGCACCATTTTATGGTTCCATAGCCCATTTAATGGTTGCCACTCGCTCATTTGTCAATGGTGCCGCTTGTGGAACCAACAGGTTTGTGCTACGTGGTCCCACATTGTTCAGTTAACTCCTCGGCTTCTTTTAGGCAGATGGTCGCGCGGGGCACTAGCCGTGGAAAGGTTGTTGATGGCTCGCAAACGTAAGTCCGCGCTGCGAAGGCGGGCTCCCTCGCGGCTCGCGCAGCTCAAGGTCAGGCTGCCCGAGTCGCTACGCCGCGACTTAGAGTATGCCGCAGGCTATGCCAATCATTCGATGAACACAGAGATCGTTAAGCGGTTGACTGAGTCTTTCCACAAGTTCCACAGAACGAAACTAATCGCTCGCGCCCTGCTCAGAGAGATTGACGACGAAATCATTGACGAGATTGTCAGGCTCCGCGGCGATGTCCCCACCGACATCAAAGACAAGGAAGTGGCGGGTATCATGGAGGAAGCGAAACGCCATGACATCGAAGAAGAGGTGAGATCAGTCGATATATGGCGTCAGGGCAGCCCCAAAGATGAGGAACCGAAATGACCGGCCACATCCGCCAGCGCGGCGAAGGCACCTGGGAACTGAAGTTCGACGTAGAAGCCGATCCGCTTACCGGCCGCCGACGCATCCGCTACGCTAGCTTCAAGGGCTCCAAGCGCGAAGCCAAAATCGAGCTTGCGCGGCTGATTACCGAAAACGAAAACGGGACGGGTATTAACCCGACCAGGGCGACCGTCTCCGAATTCATGGAGCGCTGGTATCGCGATTGGGCAACCCACAATGTTTCGCCGACGACCCTGGAACGGCACCGTATCCTAATCGACAAGCAGATCATGCCGCACATCGGTCAACATCTGATCCAGAAGCTGCGCCCGGTCCATCTCGCCGAGTTATACGGCGAGCTGTTACGGGATGGCCGCAGCGGCGCTGGCCTTTCGTCGCGCACCGTTGGCCTTGTACACCGTCTCCTTCACCGAGCGTTCGGACACGCCGTCAAGTGGGGCGTAGTGCAACAGAACGCCGCCAGCAATGTTGCCCCTCTCGCGTAGTGGCCGCCGAAATCGAGATCATTCGCGAGAACGAAATCCAGATCGTGCTACGCAAGTTGCGCGGCCGCTCCATCTACATGATCGCCGCACTCGCGCTATCCACCGGCATGCGGCGCGGTGAACTATTAGGGCTGCGGTGGCAGGACATTGACCTCAATAGCGGCACGCTGCGGGTCGTACAGTCGCTCGAACAGACGAAGGCCGGCCTGCGCTTCAAAGCCCCCAAGACCAAGCACGGCCGCCGGACCATCACGCTCCCGCCCTCGATCGTCGCCGAGCTGCGCACCCACTGGAAGGCGCAGCAGGAACAACGGCTCGCTCTTGGGCTCGGCAAGGCACCCGACACCGCCCTCGTGTTTCCGGCATGGGACGGTAACCCGCGCAGCCCTGCTGCGCTGACCAAGGAATGGACAAGGGCCATGAAGGGCGCCAACATGAAAGTCACTCTGCATGCCCTGCGCCACACCCACGCCTCCAGCCTGATTGCGGCCGGCGTCGATGTTCTGACGATCAGCCGCAGGCTCGGACATGCCCCGACGATCACGCTCGGCGCCTACGGGCATCTATATTCCAACACCGACGACCGGGCCGCGCAGATCATGGAGGCGATGTTCTCCAGGGCTGGCACGGACTAAGAACATTCCGCGGTCAGTCCGGTGGCAATCGGGTGGCAAATCGCTGTTTGTGCCCTCCCCGCCCTCTGCTAAGTAATTGAAATGACACTGTCGAATGGTTACGCCGCCGCGGCGTCACTGTTCTGTTAAAACGGCGACGGAAACACCTATGTGGAAATACCGATGCAAGAGGAGAGCATAATGCGTTGCAAGCCATTCGCCGGGATCGCGCTGTCTGCCGCGGTATGGGTCCTGACTTGCGGTTTTCCGCGTGCCGGCGAACTCGATCCCGCCGCCTTGACCTACAAGCTGCCCAGTCAGATCGAATGGAAGGCGCCGTTTGGGCCAGCCGCCGGGATTGAGACCGCAGTCCTGGTCGGCGATCCGTCGAAACCCGGATTCTATGCGGTTATGGTCAAGTGGGCCCCGGGCAATCATTTCAGCCGGCCGCACTTCCATCCCCACGACCGCTTCATCACCGTGCTCAAGGGAACGTGGTGGGTCGGCACCGGCACGAAATTCGATCCCGACGGCACGGTTGCGATGCCGGCGGGGAGTTTCGTGGTGCACTACGCGCGCGGGGTACATTTCGACGGCGCCAAGGACGAGGAAGCGGTCTTACTGATCGTGGGCGACGGCCCGGAGACGCCGACACCCGCCGAGACGAAGTAAGGGGAACCCGCCCGAGCGATCGACGGCCAGTCAGGCCGCGGATTTGGCTGCCGGTTTCCCCGATGCCGGCACGGCGGCGGCGGCGGCAATGAGATCGGCGGCGCCACGCCTGGCGTGGTCGAGGATCAGTTCGATGGAAGCGACCTCGACCCGGTTGCGGCCGTTGTCCTTGGCGCGGTAGAGCGCATGGTCGGCCTGCGCCAAGAGCGTCGAGAGATCGAGCACGGCGTCATGGCTGATCACGATCCCGACGCTTACGGTGGCGACGACCGGGCACTCCTCGGCTTCGCGCGTCGCCGCCGCAAACCGTGTGCGGATCTCTTCCCCGACGGCCAACGCCCGCTCGCTCGTGGTGTCGAACGGCACGGCGGCGAATTCCTCGCCGCCCAGGCGGCCGAACAGGTCGATGCGCCGCAGGCAGCCACTCGCCACCTCGGCGAAAATCCCCAGCACACGATCGCCGATGGCATGGCCAAAGCGGTCGTTGATCGATTTGAAGTTGTCGAGGTCGAGCAGCATCACCGCGGTCGGCCGCGGATCGGTTGCCTGGCGCTTGAGCTGGGCTTCGCCGTCCTCAAGGAAGGCGCGGCGGTTGGCGATGCCGGTCAGGGGATCGATGAGGGCCGCGGTCTTGTGGCGGTACTCGGTGCGCTCCTTCGCCATCGCCAGCAGGATGAACGCGATTGCGATAGTGAACAGCAGCGCCTCGAAGCTCAGCACGGTCATCCACACGCTCTCGAACACCTGGTTCGCGGTCGGCAACCAGGGCAGCATCGCGCCGAGCGGCGTGCGCAGCAGATAAAGCGAGCCGTCGGCGAACAGCATGAAGATCGCAGGCCAGCGCGACACCAGCGGCTCGCTCCGTCCCCGCCAGAACTCATAGGCGGTGGCCCAGGTGTAGGCGGCGATGATGCCGCAGCTGAGCAGCACGCGCACGTCCCAGGCATTTTCAACGATCGGCAGCCGGCAAGCGACGAGCCAGAGCGCGGCGCCGCCGAACAGCAGGATCGGCAGCGGCCTGTGATGGTCGAAGACGCGCGCGCCGGTCCAGGTCACGGCGAAGGCGGTGAACAGCAGGCTGTTGGCGAGGTCGATGGAGATCAGATCGGGCGCGGAGCCGTACAGGCCGAACAGCATGATTGAGCCGGCGCGCAGCAGATGCGCGAAGCCCCACCACGCCACTGCGGTGATCGCGGTGTTCTGCACCCACGCGAACAGCAGCAGCAATCCGAGGATCGCCTCGACGTAGATGGTGACAAGGAACAGTGTGTTGACGTCGAGATTCATCGCGCTCAACCGGTGCGCCGGAGATCGGGAAGCGACGGTTGAAACCGCGCCACTGCCCGCTTATTGCCGCGGCCGCAAACAATCGGTGAATGCGGGCGACTATTGTACTGTGATACCACTCTATGGTTTCGCCAATGTTTCGGCGTCGTCTCGGCGGCACTTGATTCGGCCTTGTTTCCAAAGGGTTGGTCATCTAGGGTCGGCGCCCCGCCGGGGATTTGCGAGAATGCAGTTCTGCAATGGAATTATCGAGGCGATCGGCAACACGCCGCTGATCAAGCTCGAACGCGTATCGGCGGCGACCGGGTGCACCATACTCGGCAAGGCCGAGTTCATGAATCCGGGCCAGTCGGTCAAGGATCGCGCCGCATTATTCATGATCCAGGACGCGGTGAAGCGGGGCGAACTCA
>Ga0210394_10009181_pt1 | contig 10020 bp, 9 predicted proteins | sample IncBWC12MmetaG_FD_160121 | JGI IMG/M metagenome (GOLD analysis project Ga0210394, IMG submission 160121) | Forest soil microbial communities from Barre Woods Harvard Forest LTER site, Petersham, Massachusetts, United States - Inc-BW-C-12-M | ecosystem: Environmental > Terrestrial > Soil >...
ATGTACTGCGTGAACGGCCGCGCGAGGGCGTCGAACATCGGCCCCTGCTCGGCGTAGAAAACGGTGGCGCGCTCGACGGCGTTCCACTCGGTACGCAGTGCCTGCGCCCGGTCGATCAGCCGGCCGAGCCACGCCGGGCCGTTCAGCGCCTCGTCGATCTCGACCAGCTCGTAATCGAGCATCAGCAGCGGCCAGCCGTGGCCGGGCGAGTGCGCCCACGTCACGGCGCCGACGCCGGTGCCCGGCCGGTCGCACGCCGCAACGGTGACGAAGATCCGCATCGGGAGGCCGGAGATCAGCTGCCCGTCGCCTTGATCGACCTTCACCTCCGCGACCGGCTCGCCGCGGACCAGCAGCGCCGCGCGGTCGATGAACCCGCCGGTCGGTTGGTTGCGGATCAGCGGGCTTAACGCGTAGCGGAGAGCGTCAATTAAGTGGTTGTGCTTGTCCTCGACCTCCGGGAGGACCGCGCCCGTCAGGCGATCGGTTTTGAAGCTGTACCGGCTGCATTCGTCGATCAGGTGCCGGCACGCCGGATCGATGACGGTGCGCGAGAACGAGCGCAGGAACGCCACGCCGTCGTCGACGGAACCCGGCCACTTCTCCACGCTCACCGCGCGCGGGACGCCGTTGCGGGCGAGGTAGCTCGTGGTCTCGGGTCGGGCGGAATCGCAGTACACCACGTACCGGCCGATCCCCGGGACCGCGGCCTCCATGAGACCGGGCAGCGCGTCGATGTCGGCGCCTAACCACCAACCCTCGTGGGTCACGTAGAGCGTGCGAGTGCCGTCGTCGATGTAGCACCGCAGAGCGGCCGACGGGTCTCGCGCAAAACCATAATCCGCGCCGTGGTAAGACCCCGACCACCGCGGGTCGACGTCGAACGCCTCGGCGACGAACTTACCCTTGAGGATCTGAGCATCGCTCGCCGTGCGCGGCGCGCCCTCCCACACGTGTTGGTAGGCGTCCGGGTCGACCTTCGCCAACCAGTCCTTCTCGGCGCGCGCCTCGGCCGTGAAGTGCGGGTTGTCCCGCCACGAGACTTTCTTCGCGACGACGTCGGCGCGGTGCGACTCGACGAATCGAGCGGCGACCGGGTCGGTTTGCGTCAGCGGGTTGAACGAGATGTAGAACCGGTGCCCGCGGACGCGCGCGATGGTCGGGATGAGGATCTCCCACGAGCGGTCGCTCACCGACTGCCCTTCCTCGACCCACACCCGGTTGATGCCCTCGTAGGATTTTATTTTCTGCTCGTTGAACCGCAACCCCTCGAAGAAGAACGCCGTCCCGTTCTTTCCCTCGATCCGATCGGCGCCGACGTGATAGGCGTCGTCGAGCCCGAGGAGGTGGATCTGGTCGCACAGCAGCCGGTACACGGACTCCTTGATCGAGGCCTGGATCTCGCGACAACACAGGACGCGCAGCTCCTCGCGCGTTCCGTCGACGAGGAGCACGCGAGCGATGCTCCAGCTCTTGCAACTGTCCCGGCCGCCGAACGCAACGAGGTAGCGGGCGGGCTGGAATAAGAACTGAAACGCCGCGGGCACCAGCTCTTCATTGGAGCGAGCGAGTGCCGCAGCGAGTGTGCCGAACGCCTTCTTCGGCGGCGGCGGTGACTTCTTAATCGCTTTGGCCGTCACGGGGCCACCGCCTGCTCGTGTTCGAGCAACCGCCCGGGCGGGGTCGGCTCCGGTTCGGAGTCGTCGGCGTTCGCTAACTCGCGGAAGGCCTTTAACACCTCGGCCCGGGCGGCCGGGAACTTCGCGAGCACGCGGACCAAGGTCGCCTCGATCTGGGTGAACTCAGGCGACATGAAGATGTTGGTGGTGTTGCTGACGAGCGGCGAGCCGGCGAGTTCGCCGGTCAACCGCGCGACCGAGTCGAGAACATTGGTGAGCTTCCCGGCGATCACCGCGCCGGCGGCGCCGTCGCCGGCTTCGACGGCGGCGGTGAACAGCGTGTACAAGCCGCTGCGCACCACGCGGTAGTGATCGAGGACCGAGGTCGACTCCTCGCCGACCCGTGCGGCGAGGGCTTCACGCGCGACCGGGCCGAGGACGAGGTTCGCCTTCCGCTCGTCGGAGATGTGGTTGACCCAGTGCCGGCCGACGGCGTTGTGATTGAGCCCGTACTTCCGCGCGGTCGCGCGGCGCGATACCCCGGAACTTAGCGCTAGCTCGATCCGCGCACGCTCGACGTGCTGACAGACCGTGCATCCTCCGAGCGGTCGACCCACTTGCTTACCTCCGCGACAACGCGTCTCACTTACGCCGATCCTAACGACGGAGGTGTGGGAAAGATATTTGGAGACCGAAGTGCGACAAGGTTCGCACTTCTTCGGATGTTAGTTTCGCGGGCGCGCGTTTAGGCGGGCGGGGCGGCGATTACCCGGGTGACGGTGCCCACGCCGCAGTGAAGCGTCTTAGCGATCGCGACGATGCCCTTGCCCTTCGCGCGGAGCTTGCGGATGCGACGCTCGACGTCGTGCGTAACCTTCGGCCGGCCGATCGCTTTACCCGAACGGGTACCGACCGCCTTTGCGCGGGCCATCCCGGAGTGGATACGCTCGATGGTGATCCCGCGCTCGAACTCGGCGATTGCAGCGAGGACGTGGAAGAAGAGTTTGCCGGCGGCCGTGGTGGTGTCGATCGACTGCTTATAGAAGTACAGCCCGACGTTCTGCGCCTGAAGATCGGCGGCGAACTGCGATAAGTGGAACACCGAGCGGCCGAGACGGTCGATCGCCCAGGCGGCGACGAGATTAAACTTCCCCTGCGCCGCGTCCTTACACAACCGATCGAACTGGGGACGCTGATCGCGGCCCTTCGCCCCCGAGACCCCGGCGTCGGTGTACGTGTCGACGACCACCCAGCCGCGCTGCTCCGCGACCCGGGCGAGGTCGAGCCGCTGATTCTCGGCCGTCTGGCTGCCCGTGCTAACGCGCAGATAAATTGCGACTCGCATGTTAGATCCCTCGGTGTTAGGTCCGGTTCGGGGATCGTACCGAAAGGGGATGGTTCGGAACAGTCTGAGTTCCCCGGTCGATTCGCCCGGAGGATCGCGGACTTACGTGCAGTGATGAGACTAACGTTTCGGTACACCGCGGGGGTCGGGGTGGCGAGACTGAAACGAGGAAGTGTCGCGGTGGCCGGGCGCTTACATCGCCGTCGCGAACTACCCCGCCGTATATACGGGGGGTCGGCGGGGTAGTTTGACCCCGCCCGACCGCCCCTGCTTCCCGAGCGAACTCCCCCAGTCCGCCGGCGGAGTTCGGCGGAGTGGCGGAGTTCGCCGGTTCAGGCCGCCGCATGCTTCGCCTCCGCGACCGTGTAGCGCTGCCCACCACCCCGGCCTTGCTTGCCGGATGACGTGAGCATGCCGTCGCAAACGGCGCGATCGAGAAACTCGATTACTTTGGCGCGTGAGAGATCTTTGAAGATTTCCGTTCGGTGCGTCTCCGCGACCGTGTTCTGCGAGAAGGGTTCCGGGTGCGCGAGCGCCCATAGCCGTAGGGTTTTAGCGAAGGTCGCGTAGTCATCGGCGGCGTCCGCGAACTCGGGTACGAAGCTCTCGAATCCGCCGTACTCGCCGCGCAGGAGCCAGAGGTCCTGCATCTTCCGCGTGTAGTTAGACTTTGCGTGTACGAGCCGCATCACGTCCCCGCGGGCGACCTGCTCTAGCGTCACGTTCTTGATCCGCTTGCCTTCCTTCTCATCGATCGCGCGTAAGACGAGAACGCAGCGGGCGGCGTCGGCGATGCCGGAGGCGCCCCGGGCCGCGTACGCCGTCTCGTTGCCACTGGTGGCGTTGGCCTTACCGGTGTGGTGGTTGATGAGCACGGTGCAGCCGACCTCGCGGGCGATGCGTTCGGCGGTATTGATAAGCGCGGTGCCGACGGGGTTGGAGTTCTCCTCGGTGCCGTGGAGGCGGGACATCGGATCCAGCACCAGGAACTCGACGCCGGCGTCCTTGAGCTTCGCGATCAGTTCGTCGAGGACCTCAGACTGCACAACCACGCCGTGGTCCATCCCGATAAGGTGCAGCTGCTGGCCGACCAAGCTCCGGATGGTGAGATTCTCGCGCACCGCGTCCGCGTAGCGTTTCTCGCGTGCCGGGTCGTTGCGGATTCGCAAGTCTGCGAGCTGGTCGCGGTAGATCCGGTGCACGCGGCGGTGGAAGACCTCCGGCGGGTCTTCGAGGCCGATGTAGGCGACCCGGGCCGCTCGGGACTTCAGGTCGAAGAAGGTCTCGCCGCCGGCCACGGCCGTCGCCAGCTGCAGCGCCAGATTCGTCTTGCCCGCGCCGCCGACCGCGATCAGGAGCGCGACGATGCCGCGGGGTAGATACCCTTCCAGCAGGAACTCAAGGTCCGGCGGCGCGCACGTCAGCCACTCCGTTACGTTGGGCTTGAGGCTGAACTCCGGCAGCAGTGCGGGTTGGCCGGTCGCCCCGGTGATGCGCTCGCGTTGCCGACCCGCCCACGGCGAGTCGTAATCGTGTTCCGGGGCGCCGAGGAAGGCGTTTGTGCCTAGGTGCTGGATGACGTCGTCCGCGCCGGACTTGGCAAGGTCGGGCACCGGCGGCAGACTGACGAATCTGACCTTAATCTTCTTAGCAGCAAATACGTCAGCGGCGGCGAACATCGGCGCGAGGACGCCGGGGACGTTCTCCATCTGGTCGGTGTCGTACGCGAACTTAAGTACTTTGACACCCGGCAGCGCGGCGGCGATGTCGGGGTGCAGCTCACCGTCCAGCATGAAGCTGCGTACTCCGGGCACGCTGATGATGGTCGCGTCCGGCGCGGCCTCGGCGATCGCGTCGGCCTTGAACTCGCCCTCCGTGATATAGGCGACGCCGCTCTTGCCCTTGCGCTTCAGCGCCCGGCGGACGTGGATAATGACGCCCGTGCCGTAGCGCTGGGTGTACTTCTTACCAGTCTGCTTGCGCGTGTCGTCGTCGATGAGGCAGTACCGGCGTTCCTCCTGTTCGGTGCCGTCGGCTTTAAGACACGTGATGGCAATGGTCGGGCCGACGTCCTGTCTGATCGCTTTTCGGGTCTCGAGAGCGGTCAGGGGCTCGTACCCGCGGGCGATCGCTTGCTTGACCGTCAGGCCGCGGCGCTCGAGGCTCGCGACGTGCTCCTTATAAGTCGCGCTCTGCCACTTGGCGTGCGCGCCGAAGCTCTTCCCGCTCACGGGCATTCCTTTCTGAATACGCCGTTCTTAAGAAGCGGTGGTGCCCACGGGCCTGTGTGCTTCGTGCTTCGGAATTTCTTAGCTGCTTCCCACGCCGTGTAAGTCTTCACCGCCTCCGCCTTCACGGCGCGGGTGTATTCGGTCGCGAAGGCGGTCGCATCTATGACCGGGTCGTATAACCACACGCCCTTCGTCAGCCACGCGTGCGCGACGCGGGTGCAGTGCCAAACGCCACCCGCGTTATCGAAGCCAACGGTTGTGCCGTGAACTAACGACCATCGTGGATCATCGACCACGTAGCAATACGCGTACTCAAAGCAGTTGCCATTGCGCGGCTCCACCGGTAGCGGCCGCCGCGCCACTGGCCGCGGGGCGCCGCGGTAAAGGTGTACGTCGAACGTCGCGCCGTAGGGGTTGCCACGGTCCGCAGCTTCGTACGCGAGGCGCAATTGCAGTTCGCTTGAGGAACCGACGCGAATCAGCGGGGCGGTCTTCATAATTTCGGGTCCCGTGTATTCGCCATCGCTTTAAGGAACGCCCGGACGGTCGGCGTCAGCGCATCGGCCTGGATGTCCACGCCTTTATCGGCGATCGCGAGCAACAGCCGTTCTTCGCGAGCTGTAAACGGTGGGATGACGGCGTGCTCCGTGAAATACTTACGGCACTCACGAATGAGCTTTCGGGTGCGCGCTCCGGCCAAGTGCTTGGCGACCTCGGCGGCTTCGAGGAGCTGCACGAAGGTCAACTCGCCATCAGCGAGTGCCCATAGGGCGTTGTGGTCTGTCCAGCAGGCTGGGAGGCGGGGCTGGCCGTCGTCGAAAAAGCCCCGCTTGGGCGTCAGGTGTACGGCGGGCGCCGTCTGCGATATAGTTTCCGAGTCCACTGTATTTCCTTTGTGGTGTTGAAAATCGGAAGCCACTCCTGCCCGGGAGTGGCTTTCGTCATTTGGGGCGCTCGATTCACGGCGAGCGGGTCTCGCGCTTCTTCCGCGCCGAATCGCACTTCGCGATGAACTCGCTCAGGACCTCGGACACTAAGGCACTGCGCGAACAGCCGCGGCCAATCGCAATTTCGTCGATGCGTTCGCGCACTTTCGTCGGGACCGAGGTCCCGATCCCACTGCGCGGCGTTCTTCCAATCGGTATGGCCATTTCAAAATTACCTCATGACATACAACAACCAACGGGTAACCGAAACGCTAACGACGGAATTACTCATTAGCCACGAATGCACGTCGCAGATTTTTAAAATTGGGAAAAAGCGGTGAGCGCGCTTGGACGTCCGACCGATCGAAACCAACACCGATAAATCGCGCGCGAGGGTCACCTTGAGGGTCATGGCGCCGCGCGGCGCCGACCCGCTGGGCGACGGGGCGGGGGCGCGGAAGAGGGCGCTCACGCCGCCTTCGTTTTCCGGTTCGGGCGGCCGCCGCGCTCCATCGCTTCGATGACGGCCGGGGACCAGCCGGCCAGTTCGCCGCCGATGTATACGTCCCGAGGCGGCAGCTTTCCCTGCTGCTCCCACAGCCAGCGCGTTGTCTTGCTGATGTTGTAGCGGGCCTCGATGCCCTTAGGCCAGATGATTCCTTCGCCGGCCGAGCGGAATTTGCCGGGCACGCCGACCGGGCGGCCGCGTTTTCTCTTTGAAGGTGACACGTCAACGACTCCTGTTCCATGGAGGTGCGTGCGTCTTAGAACTGAAAAACGCCGCAGCTCCTCGACGGAACGTGCGGCGGTGCGCGAGGGTCGCGGGGTCCGACTAAACCGACCCGCGGTCGCGTGACATTGCGCATCTCGGGCTCTTACGAGCCTGATGCCTTACAGGAGGCTTTCACCCCGACCACCCTTCCCGGCGTACCCTCGTGAGAGGTTTTCGCCGGCTGCGTTCGCCTAACTAGGCGGTCGATGGGAATAGTAACCCAACTAAATTTCGAATGCCTATAACAACATTCTGTTTATGGATCCGCTTAACTTCGGACCGTCGTGACGTGGCAAACACATCACGCGTGTATCATCACGCACGGGATGGCTGCAGATAAGACACTGGTGATCGGTTCGACGGGACACGCGCATGTCAGATGCGTCGAATGGCGTGACGCGCTGAATGTCAACATCGTCGATTTCGCTCGCGTGCTTGTGAATTGCAGACCGCTTACCAGTGAATTTCTGAATGCATTCAAATCGGACTTCTTCGAAAAGTTGAGAATCCAGTTTACACGGCTACTCGATTCGGGAGGAGAGATCGTCGCTCTCGGAATCGCGAGCCAACGCGCCACGAAGAGTCTCGCAAGCCGTCTGCCGGATGACACCTACTCATGGAGCCCGATCGACATAGTGACGGTCGAAGAGGCGGGCGACAGCATAGAGATTCTCGAAACGGACTTCGCGTCCCTGCTCACGAAGATGCAGCGGTGGAGGTATTGGTATCGCCTTTCGCAAAGCTGTCTGACCCGAGAGTTGGTCGCGTATTACGGGGGTGCGGCCGAGATGGAGTTCCATATTGATACGCATCCGCTGGCCACGAACCGCTACAAGCGTCCGCTCGCGGTGATGTTCACCGCTAGCGTTCGTTCGAGGAAGGTGGACCACGGAGATAAGTTAGGCCCGCTTATTCTGTTGCCGGACGTACCCGAGCTCGATTCACGTGAAGCGGTAAACCTCGTCTTAGAGGACCTGGGCTTCCCTCAAACGACCCTGCCGCCCGAGTGGGCAGAGGGCTTGATCGTACCGGGTGTGCCGAAATTAACGGCAGAGATTGCGGGCCGAAACGCTACGATTGAGAAGCTTGAGGAGGAGATCCTGGCACTCGAATCACAGAAGACCGAACTCGAGTGGTACCGAAAACTGCTCTACGAAAGCGGCACCGAGTTGGAGAGGGTATTCAGCACCTGTCTCGAGAAGATGGGCGGCACCATCAGTCCGGCGAAGTATTCGCAGGAGGAATTTGTTCTCGACTTCGAGGGTCGGCGGAGCCTCGTCGAATGTAAGGGCGTCGCCAAGAGCGCGCAATTAACACATCTCCGTCAGCTTACCTCGTACATGTTGCAGTACCAGGAGGATGAAGGAGTCGCAGGTCACGGAGTGCTTTTTGTGAATGCTTGGAGGACCTTGAGGCCATCGGAACGAGAGGATGAGGCGACGCCGACCTTTCCGCCGAACGTAATCGAGCAAGCGACGCAATTTGGAATAGCGCTTGTTTCATCCATTGAGTTCTTTGCCGCGTTTTGCCGATTCGCAGAAGGCGAAGTGGGCGGCCCCGCGATCCTGCGGAAGGTAGCGACGACCAACGGCGTCGTGGAATTCACCTAATCCGGAGCAAGTCCAGCCAGGTGCGCCGCCCACCGATCGAGGGCCGCCCGCTTCTCGTCCGCGTACTGATGTAGGTCGTAGGTCGCGACTACCCCGCGCTGCGCGTGGTTGAGAACCCGCTCCGCGATGTGGGGCTGAATTCCCAGACGCGCGAGCCCGGTGCGCACCGTGCGCCGGAGGTCGTGAAGTACGAACGGCTTTGCGGTGATCTTTTTCTTTTTCAACCGATCGAGGTTACGTTCGAGGCTGCGGGTGAGAATGAGCGGGTTCGCGGGCGCGTCCTTATCGCCGAACTTCGCCGGAAACACGAACCGCGAGTTGCGAGCGTTGACCTTCAGGCGCTTGAGCTCCATCACCACCGCCGGGACGAGGGGGATGAGGTACGGGACGCCGGTCTTCGAGAGTTCGGGCGGGACGGTCCACAGCGGAGCCTTGCCGGTGAGCTGGAAGTCGTTCCACCGCGCGAGCGCGATCTCGCTCCGGCGACACGCCGTGTGAACGATGATGCGAATAGCGGCGGCTGTCCGGTGCGCGTGGGTGAACACGTCATCGAGGGCCGGGAGGAGCGCCCCGAGTTCGGCGTCGCTTAACACCCGGTCGCGTGGTTTCTCATCGCCACCGGGCTTGATGAGGATCTGCACCGGATTCGCGTCGACGATCGCCCGCTGCACACCGAGCTTAAAGAGCTTCGAGAGCGTCCCGGAGAACCGGTTCGCCATCTTCGGAGAGCCGCGGTCGACGATCCCGTCGAGAAGGTCGACGACCTCCCGCGGGGTGATGGTGCGCGCATCGCGGCCGGCCCACGACTTAAGCTCCTTCGCGAGAAGTGCGCCCACGGCCTTTCGCGACCGCTCCGGATTCTTACCGCGCTTCGCGACGTACCGATGTAGGTATTCTTCGATGAGCGTCTCGATCGAGTGAGCGCTATCGACCGTCCCGCGATCCGTGTCGGTGACTACGGTTGCAGGCGGCGGGGCGCGGCCGACGATCCCGGCGCGACGTGGATCGATTCCCTTCGCCATCGCCTCGCGTGCTTTGCGTGCGAGGTCCTGCGCGACGCCGATCGCGACGTCGGGGTACTGTCCGAGCGTGAGCGTTTGCCGCTTCCCGCCCCACCGAAATCGGAACCACCAACTCTTCGCGCCGGGCGATCCGTCGGCGTGCGTCGGCCCGACGTACACTAAGAGCCCTGCAGTCTGGATATCACCGACCGTGTACGCCTTCGGCCGCGACGCGAGCTTACGGAGGCGCGAGGCCGTCAATCGCTTAGTCGTTAATCCCACGTTAATCCCCCGAGGTCGAAACGAAGAATAACGATTAAAACCGATTAAACACCTATTTTACACGACTCATCAATAAGTTAGAGCGTAAGTTGCTGATCGTTCGGGATTAAAAGTCAGCCTCGGATGCGTATGGCATGCAAGAGGTCGGCGGTTCGATCCCGCCTGGCTCCACCACTTAAGTTCCACCCCGCGGCCGGCGCGTTCTCCAGTCGATTGGATGCGGGCCGCCGTCCT
>Ga0210394_10009182_pt1 | contig 10020 bp, 9 predicted proteins | sample IncBWC12MmetaG_FD_160121 | JGI IMG/M metagenome (GOLD analysis project Ga0210394, IMG submission 160121) | Forest soil microbial communities from Barre Woods Harvard Forest LTER site, Petersham, Massachusetts, United States - Inc-BW-C-12-M | ecosystem: Environmental > Terrestrial > Soil >...
CCCACCAGCGATGGCCGTGTTCCCAGCACCACTCCCGCGCTGCCACCAGGGCTCGACGCTTCTCTGCTGCCTGCGGGCTATCCCAGCCATGTTTCTCAGCGGCCCTGTGCAGTTCGTGATCCACGCGACTGATCCGCTTCTGGCAGTCGTCATCGTCGGCACGCGTCTGTGGCGCACCAAATAGCAGCAAAGAACCGGCCAGCGTGGCTCCCGCCAGCAGAGTTTTTCTGAAGAATGAAAAATCTTTTTTATGTCCCATCGACGTTTTTCTCCTCCGTTCTCAAAATAACGATTCCAGCCTAATAGGGATGGAAAACGACGGCCATCGGGTAAAAACCGTAGAAGGATCAAAGGCCCAGCTGTAAGAAACAGAGGAGGCTAATGCTGCCTAATACGCCTGCAGGAAGGGATCGACTTCCATGTGGTACTTCTCGAGGCCCGCGCGGATGTGGTCGAAAGCTTCGTCCACGCTGTCGGCGAACTGCAGCATCCTGTATTCCTCTTCGTTGATCGTGCCCCAGTTCACCATGGCCTTCCAATTTAGAACTTTGTCCCAATATTTGCGGCCGTAGATGAGGATGATGTTGTGTTTGGCGAGCTTTCCTGTTTGTAGAAGTGTGAGCATTTCCCAAAGCTCATCCATGGTGCCAAAGCCGCCCGGAAAAACAATCAGCGCTTTGGCGATTTGCGCGAACCACAGTTTGCGCATGAAGAAGTAATGGAAATTGAAGCTGAGCTCGGGGCTGATGTAGGCGTTGGCGAACTGCTCGTGGGGCAGTTCGATGGAAAGGCCGATGGACTTGCCGCCGGCTTCGCTGGCGCCGCGATTCGCGGCTTCCATGATGCCGGGACCACCGCCGGAGCAGATGACGAAGCGGCGCGGCCGGGGTCCGAGCGTCAGAGACCAGGAGGTAATTTTGTGCGAGAGTTGGCGCGCTTCTTCGTAATAACGGGACATTTCGAGGAGACTCTTGGCGCGGCGCAGTTCGCTACGGTGCCTGGTCTGCGCGGCGGGGGAAAGCTTGCGGATATTTTCCTTTTTCAGGCGCGTGCAACGTCCCTGAGCCGTTTCGTTCGATTCGATGCGGGCGGAACCAAACATAACGATGGTGTCGGCGATCCCTTCTTTTTTGAGCTGTACCAGTGGATGGAGGTACTCCGCCAGGATGCGCAGGGGCCGGGCAGTCGTGCTTTCCAGAAACCGGTGATCTTCATGAGGGGCTTTTGGCGCATGCTGGGGCTTGAGTTTTGGCTGACCTGCGGACATGGGGTTTTCTCTCCGGAAGATGCAAACAATCATTGTAGGAATCGCCGAGGCTCGCGGCAACGTCTTCCGGTGTGGGTGCGTCGAATTGAGTACACGGCGGGGACCGGGGCCTTTTCTAGCGGGAGAGGGAATGAAACAAACCAAAGGGAGATGGGCGCTGCTGCTCGTAGTTCTGCTGGTGCGAACGGGAGTCCTGCGCGCGCAGGCTCCGGAGGGGCCCATGGCGCCGAAGCCGGGCCAAGCGGTCCAGCAAATGCCCCCGGACGTCGCAGCCAAGCTGAAAGTTCGCGTGGCGCTGGTGAATATGCCCGTGACGGTGCGCGACTCCCAGGGCGACATGGTGCATGACTTGGACGCCAAGGATTTTCGCGTCACAGATAACGGTGTAGAGCAGAAGATTTCACACTTCGATCTCGGCGGCGATCCTCTTTCCGTGGTGATTTTGATGGAGACGAGTTCGCGCATCGACCCGATCCTGCCAGAGATGCGCAAGACAGGGATTCTTTTCACGCAAACGGTAATGGGGCCGGAAGGAGAGGCCGCCGTTGTGGGCTTCAACGATGCCGTGGACAAGCTGCAGGACTTCACCAGCGACAGCGATGCGATTGAAAACGGCGTGGCGCGCCTCGCAACCGGAACCTCCGGCTTGAAGCTCTACGACGCTATGGCCGTGGGCGTGGAGATGCTCAGTAGCCACCTGCCGCAGCCCACAGCGGATAAGCCCGGAAAGCGGCGCGTGATGCTGATTCTGTCCGAGACGGTGGATGCGGGAAGCGAGGCGAAACTTGGCGAAGTGCTGCGAAAGGCGCAGCTTGCGAATGTGACGATTTACAGCGTGGGCCTTTCCACCACGCGGTCGGAATTGAAGGCCAAACCAAAGGACACGCAGATTCAAACGGCTCCGCCAGGCATTTTCACGCTGCCTCCACCGCCCGGGACGGTGCAAACTCCCACGACCGAGGCCAACCGCAACAGCGGCGTGGACTTACTGGGCCTGGCCGTGTGGGCGGTCGAACACGTGGATAACAAGGTAAAGGATCACGCCATGGAGGTGGCTTCGGCGGCGACAGGCGGCGCGCACCTCTCGACCTACAAGGACCGTTCGATCGAAAAAGCGATCGACGAAATCGGCGGCGAGTTGCATTCGCAATATACCCTCGGATATGCGCCGACGGATCCGCATGACCTCGGCTATCACGAAATCAAAGTGCAAGTGGATCGTAAGAACTTGAAGGTTCGCGCGCGGCCCGGGTATTACGTCGCGCCGCCGGAAGGCTGACAACGTTTCTCCGAGAAGAGTCAAACAACGTGCTTCCAGTAGGTGACGTCGCGCGAGGCGAGGAGAGAATCCTTGCGGGCGTTCCAGCGCAGGAAGTGCGGCGTGTTGGTGTGCCGGGCATGAGCTTCGCGGCTGGCCCAAATCTCATGGAGCAGGAAAGCGCTTGGGGCGTCGGCGGAGCGGTGCAAGTCATAGGTCAGGCAGCCCTCTTCTTTTCGGGTGGGGCCAACGAGAGCGCGCAGTTCGGCTTCGAGGAGCGTTTCTTGGCCGTCGCGCGGGCGAAGTTGCACGATGAGCGTCAGCGCTTGTTTCCAGAGCTTGACGGTGCTGGCTGACCCGGATTTGCCGGGACGAGCTGGTCTTTTCTTTGTTCTGGTTTTGCGCTTCGCCATAGTGCGGGGATTCTACCCCAACAGGGGCGGAAAATCTCAATCCGCAGGGATGGTGATTTTTTCTTTACGGTCCCCTAAGTCCCGCCGATGGCGGCTATTTTTCAGCCAGCTTGCGGCCGGCGTTGAGGCTGTCAAAATTCAGGATGGTGTTGAGCACGAGCGAATACGTGCCGCGCGTTTCGCCGCGATAGACCGGATTGATGGAAAAGAGCACCACGTGGCCACTCCCCGTGGGCACGTCCACAACGGCGGGGTGCTGCGCGATTTCATCCCCGCCTTCGACGAGTCCCGAGACCAGCAGCTCCTTGCTGTCCGCATAGCGGAAGATGACGCGCGCGCGATTGGCTGGAGGAATCACGCGGAAGTTGTTGTGCAGTTGCTCGTCAGTCAGCAGCGGATTTTCCCAGATTTCGGCTTTCGGCTCTTCGGGAACTTCGTAGCCAGGGCGGCCGATCGTGAAATCCGGATCGTCCATGGTGCCGCGGCCAGTGGGACGCGTGTGCGTCTCGCCGCCCAAGCGGCGGCCGCCGCGTGCGCCGGAAATGCTGCTTAGCGAAAAAATTGGGCCGTTGTCGCAGTACACCGAAAGCTTTTCGTCGTAGCCGTAGGCGATGGGGCTGCGGCTGTCCACGAGCCGCGCGCCAACTACGGAGCCGACAATCTTCAGTTTCTGTGCGTTACCGACGCTGACGCCGTCAGCGAGGCCGATGGACAGCGCCAAGCGCGAAGTGTCAGCCGCGGTCAGGAGAACGCCGCCCTTGGCGACGAAGGATTCTAGATTTCTGACGCCTTCCCAGCCAAGGCCGGGGCGCATGTCGTCGGTCGAATCGTTTTTGCCGACAAGGTTGGGCGTTTCCGGCGTGTTCTTCCACGGAAGCGGATTACCCCAGGTGCTCGGCAGGCCGTTGATGACCGCGGTCGGGCTCGAGAAGAAGCCCACCGGTGGAAACAGAATGACGTCGTACTTGGCGTTGAGGTCGCTGGTCTTGGAGACCGTCTGCGTGCTGATGTAGTCGTAGGGAACGCCGAGATTGTCCAGCGCGATGCGCCACCAGCCTTCGGCCTGCGTGCTGAGCCAGGTGTGCACAAACGCCACGCGCGCCGCACGCACCGCGTGGGTCTTGACGCTGGGCATCGCGGAGACCGCCATGGCCTCGAAACCCAGGTCGGAAATGGCCTCTGTGAGCTGCGCGCGGCTGACGTTACGCAGAAGAAACGATCCGCGGCTGAACTTTTTTCCGCCGCTTTCAAACGGCTCCTCGGCCGCTTCGATCGAAGCGTCATGCAATTTGTAGCGCAACGTGGCCAGCGCAGGCTCGGCGTTATTGTTAATCGCGTAGATCGTGCCGTCGCCGCTTACGCCGGCCGGCGCGTGAATCTCTTTTACCCGCTCCATCCTGACATCCAGCACTTTCGGATCCGTGACGCGCGTGACCTGCACGCCGAACAGCTCGCCAAAGGTCCAGCCGGTATCGTCATACGGCGTCTTCTGAGGATCGTCGGGACTCCAGTATTGGTAGTCGAGGAGTGCGTCCGCGATTCGCGAGTAAGGCTGGTCCATGCGGACGATGTAGCTCCCCGCAGGAAAATCGCGCGTCGTGGGAGCTGGGGGCGCGTCTTTTTCTTCTCTATCTTTTCCGTCTTTCTTCGACTTTGCGGACTTTTTTACAGGAAGCGTTACCGTGAAGGCCGCCGGCGCGCGCGAGATTTCGACCGCTTGCTTTTCGAGGACGCGCAGCAGTTCGGCTTGTGAACCCGCCCGCGGATCGTCGGCAGGCAAAACATACGCGACCGGGCCTTCCGCGGCGGGTTTCGTGACGGACCGTTTTGCTTTGAGATAGAAATTCTTGAGGAAGAGACGCTTGTTCTCGTTGAAATAATGCAGCGAGGTGAGCAAACCGGTCTGTTCATAGTTGTTGTTGTCGCGCTGCGACCAAAGGACCTTCGGGAGCGGTGGATTTTGCCTGTACCAGGTGCGCGCGTAGTCCTGCGGATCCAGCGCGCGTTCGAGGGTGTCGGCGCCGCCGTTGCCAAATGTTTCGTACAGGCGGCTGATGCCATTGTGCATCGCGGCAATGAACATCAGATAGCCCGGCGACCAGGTGTCAAAAACGCCGTGGGTGAAGACGCCCGGCATGCCGAACTTGGTCATGTCTGAGACGTTGCGCCAGCCAATCATTTCCCACTCGTCGGTGAGAATCGGATCGACCCAGGCGTTGAACGGGCCGTCGCCGGCGGTGTTGTCGTAGAGATAGGGCACGGATTCATGCAGGTCGTGCAGCACTTGGGCTTTCCAGCCAACATAGGTTTTGAGCACGTTTTCCGTGAGCTTGAGGGTCACGCCCATGGCGTCGCGGTTGTTGTCGTGGGCCACGTACTTGCCCCAATAAATAAGCGGCGGATAAAAATCCTGGGGATGAGAGAGATGCCAGCGATAGATGTCCACCATGCGGTCGCGGCCGTCGACCTCGACGACCGGCGTGATGAGCGTGATCATGCCGTCGCGGATTTCGCGGATGTACGGGCTTTCGTCGACGGCCAGACGATAGGCCAGCTCCATCAAGGCCGTCGGCGCGCCAGTTTCGGGCGAATGAATCGTGCCGGTGATGTAGTAGACAGGCACGGCTTGGGCGACGGTGCGGTCGGCCTCTTGGTCATCGAGCTTTATTGTTCTAGGATCGGCGAGCTTAGAGAGACGCGCGCGATTTTCTTCCAAGTTCTTCAGATTCTCCGGCGAGGAGATGGCCACGGCGATCATCTCGCGGCCTTCTTCTGTCCGGCCGATGGAAAACACTTTCACCGACGGGCTGTTTTTCTCGAGCAGACGCATGTATTTATACACCTCTTCCGCATAGGGCAGGATTAGAGGCGCGCCGGCCACGTCGCCGAGGACGACCTCGGGAGTGGGAACGCTTTTCGAAGCAGGCAGATAGTCAACGAGCGGCGAGGTGAAGAACGGCTGCGTGGTGTATTTGTGAATTTTCGCCGTGTAGGCGTCGTCCACGGGCTGCTTAGGGTCGCGAGCGGGCGCGGTTTCGCCGTCGGCGAGAGCCGCGGTTCCGGCCCAAGAAAGAATTACCAACAGGACGAAACCGCGAAGAATAGCCATGCGCGCTTTTGCGGTACGAGTCATTGTGGTTCTCCCGAAACTAGGAAATGGAAGGCGAATTGTAACGCAGCTGCTATGGGGCGGCGACAAATGTTATGCACACCGGCGAGGGCACCTCGATCGTCTGGCCCGTCGGCGTCAGATGGCCGGTTGCGGGATCGATGTGGAAGACGACGATGTTGTTCGATTCCTGATTCTCGGCAAGGAGGTACCTGCCCGTGGGATCGATGGCGAAATGGCGAGGCGTTTGGCCACCGCTCAAAACCTGTCCCAGCGATTTGAGCGTGCCCTTCGCTGGATTGATTTCGAATATGGCCACGCTGTCGTGGCCGCGATTCGAGGTGTACAGGAATTTCCCGGAAGGGTCGACGGCAATCTCGGCGGCTTCCTTCCGGCCGGCATAGTCCTTCGGCAGCGCGGAGATGGTTTCTAGTGATGAGAACGCGCCATTCTTGGGTTGATAGGAGAAAACCGTCACCGAGGAATCCATTTCGCTTAGTACGTAAGCAAACTTGCCGTTGGGATGAAACGCAAGGTGGCGCGGGCCGGCGCCGGGTTTTATTTTCGCAAAGCCGGAAAGCATCGGCGTAAAGATCCCTTGGCTAGAGTCAAAACCATAGACAATCACCTGATCGAGACCCAAATCGACGGCGAGAGCAAAGCGATTGTCGGGCGATGTGCCAATCCAGTGGGCGTGCGGGCCTTCCTGGCGTTCTTTGTTCGGACCGGAACCGGAATGCTGAACGAATCCGCTGGCGGTCCCGAGACTTCCATCCTCGTGAACAGCGAACGAGGCGATGCTGCCGCCATCGTAATTCGCGACCAGCACGTAAGCACCGGTCTTGTCGACGGAAACGTGGCAGGGTCCGGCGCCGCGGGTGGGTACCTGATTGAGGAACTTGAGAGCGCCGGTTTTCGCGGCGATGGAAAAGGCGCTCACTGCGCCGCCGGCGCCTCCATTGAACGTGGAGATTTCATTCACAGCGTAGAGATATTTGCCGTTGGGATGCACCGCCAAGAACGAGGGATCCGCCGTTTCCGCAGCAACGCCGATGGAGGTGAGCTGGCCTTTCTGCGCATCAAAGCGGAGGGCATAAATCCCTTTGCTGCTGGTTTTGGCCGTGTACGTGCCGACGTAGGCGATGTACTGGCCCTGGGCAGCGGATTTTTCCGGCGTTTGCGCCGGCGAAAGCAAGAGCACTGGCGCGGAGACCAAGAATAAGAGTAGAAACAATCGTCGCGTAATTCTCATAAGGGGAAAGATTCTAACACTAACGATTGGAGTTGTAGTGGTCGAGCATTGCTGGGTAGTGTCTCAGTTTGCCCAATGAACCAACCCAAATGCTAATTCAAGAAGAAACAGGCACACGAAAAAGAGTGCCATGTATCCGACGAACATGACCCGCTTCACTTGCGCGGCATTCGGAGTCTTACCCCATGACCCAGTTCGATAGCACTGAGCGGGGAACTTCACGAATAAGAACCCCCATCCAAAAAACCACACCAGTATTATCGTGTGAAAGATGCGTGGAGAGAGCATAGGTATTTAGTTTGTTAGAAGAACGATCTCTTCTAAGCTCCAAACGTGATCGATCAATCCCGCTGCCATTGCTGGTGTAACCCTTAGCGTCTTGTGAATCCGGCCAAAGTTATAGTACATGAAGTGAATCGCCACCATCGCAGCGTGATTCTCAACCTTTTTGCTGAACGCATTGGTTAGCCGCGTAAAGCGCCGAATCCCCATTCGCATGGTGAGATTTAGGCGCTCGACGAAACTCGTACTGACGTGCTTGGGGTCCGGGTCACCGCTAACTACCTTCATATCGCAGCCAATGCAGACGGCAGGAGAATAGCGCGTTTCGTTCTCAAGGACCGCGCCATAGATTTTCTGCAATTGCGCGTAGTCCACATCCGCCCCGAACGCATCTTCTACCGCATCCATGTAAACCCTATGCCCGTCCGTAGTGATCTGAATGCGCCCATTTACGCGCTTGGCGCAATCGTTCATAAACTCGCGTGCCCACCATCCATCTCGACCGCCAACCAAGTAGCTGACGCACAGCTTAGTATCGGCATCCAAAGCGACCCAAGTCCAAGTATCTCCCCAGCCTTCTGCTCGACGCTCGGCTCTGACATTCTTCTGCTTCGCCCCGACAAAGCTCCAGATTTCGTCACATTGCAGACGGCGCACGCGCACATTGCGAACATTCTTAAAATGGTATTCAGCACATGCCTCGCCTAGTTCTACAAGTAGCTTGGTTACGGTGTTAATGGAAACATCTGCAAGCCGGCTGGTTGCTCGCAGGCTATTCCCCTCGATAAGCATCCCGAGAATTGCGGCTCTCTTTTCTAGCGGTAGGCGATTCATAATGCAGAAATCATAATGAATTGAAATTCATTCGTCAAGCATATAGTTCAGTTTAACAACTTAAGCTAAGTAGGTATTGACAACGCGCTATCAATGATTTAGTGTCATTTCAGCGTGATTCATGGACTACGAGTTTCGAGACAAGACACTCGCGCTGGTGCTGACGGATCGGGCGGCAGAAACACGATTGCCCATCTCGGTCATCAACTCGCTCAGGAGGAAGATTCAACTCATAATCGCCGCACCCGACGAACGTACGTTACGAAACTGGAAAAGCCTTCATTACGAAAAAATGGATGGCGAGGAACGATCAATACGGCTGAACGACCAGTACCGACTTATCTTTACGTTGGATACGAAATGCAGCCCGAACAAGGTAACGATACTAAGGGTTTGGGATCATGATTGAGGGGGAATCTATGGCGATGATTGCGAATACAAGTTGGGTTGTACATCCCGGCGTTTTCATCAAAGAGGAAATGGAAGCAAGGGGATGGAGTCAGCGCGATCTGGCGTTCATCCTTGGCTGTTCTGAACAGGTCATCAATCCTATCCTGAATGGTAAGCGGGGCATTAGCCCGGAAATGGCAAAGGCCTTCGGTGAAGCATTCGATGTTCCACCTGAGTTTTTTGCGAATCTTCAACAAGCCTATGATCTGGCTCAGGCCCGCACTCCCGACCCAAGCGTGGCCGTGCGCCGCAAGATGCAGAGCATCTATCCCGTCCGGGAAATGATTAAGCGGGGATGGATCGAGCAAAGCGATGCAGCGATGCTAGAAATTCAATTGACCAGATTTTTCGACGTTAAAGTACCCGACGAAATTCCCTATTTTGCCCATGCTGCCAAGAAAACCCCTGGTGAGATGTCGGCGCCTCAATGTGCGTGGTTGTATCGCGTCCGGCAAATTGCCCGATCAATCAGTGTTCCGCCTTACTCGGAAAAGGCATTGCGGGATGCAGTCTCGCAAGACTTTATTTCCATGCTTTTTTCTCCAGATGAAGCGCGGGATGTGCCACGTATCCTGATGGAGTGCGGTGTCAAATTCGTTCTTGTGGAGAAATTGCCGAACGCAAAAATTGATGGGGTATGTTTTTGGCTAGAGGGCACGCCAGTAATCGGCATGTCCTTGCAACACGACAGAATAGATAATTTTTGGTTTGTCCTGCGACACGAATGCGAACACGTGCTAAAGGGACACGGAATAGAAAAAGAGATGGTGGATATTGATCTTGATGCCACGGCAGTTTCCATTTCAGAAGAAGAAAGAATTGCGAATGAAGCTGCAACGAATTTCTGTGCTCCATCGGACAAGCTCGATCTTTGGCTGAAAAGGAAAAGTCCGTATTACTACGAAAAAGATGTAGTGGCGTTCTCTCGTCTAATAGAGAGGCATCCGGGTATTGTAATCGGACAAATTAGGAGAAAGCTCAACCGATACGATTATTTGACGCGGTATTTGGTCAAGATACGACATTTCGTGGTTCCGGGATCAATGGCTGATGGTTGGGGACAGGCAGTTCCGGTTTCCCTTTGAAAGGAATGGCGATGGCAAGTCGAAACGAAATAATGCAGAGAATTTGGCATCGTTACGAGTCTCTCCGGAA
>Ga0210394_10009185_pt1 | contig 10017 bp, 9 predicted proteins | sample IncBWC12MmetaG_FD_160121 | JGI IMG/M metagenome (GOLD analysis project Ga0210394, IMG submission 160121) | Forest soil microbial communities from Barre Woods Harvard Forest LTER site, Petersham, Massachusetts, United States - Inc-BW-C-12-M | ecosystem: Environmental > Terrestrial > Soil >...
CCGCAACAAAACCGGTGTCCTCCGAAATGTTTCCTTGCTCATCGAGCGCCAGGAAATCCTCGGATTGGTAGGGCAAAGCGGTTCTGGAAAAAGTACGCTGGCCCTCGCACTGATGGGACTCCTCTCATTGAAAGGGGGCGGAGTCAAAGGGAAGATTTTGTTCCGCGGCAAAGATCTGCTAAAAAGTTCCGAAAAAGAACTCCGAGCAATTCGCGGCAAAGAAATGGGCATTGTGCTGCAAAGCCCGATGGCCGCTTTAAACCCCGCTCTCTCCATCGGAGTTCATCTAACCGAAGCCTGGAGAGCCCACGAGCGGGGAAACGACGCACTGGGTTCGGCATCGATCCAAGCCGCTTTGACGAGCGCCAGCCTGCCGCACGATAAAGATTTCCTCCGCAGGCGCGCTTCACAATTAAGCGTTGGCCAAGGTCAGCGAGTCTGCATCGCCATGGCCATCCTTCACCGCCCGGCACTCCTCCTCGCAGACGAAGCGACCAGCGCCCTCGATCCAATCACACAATCCGAAATCCTGAATTTGTTCGCACGCCTGAACCGCGAGATGGGCACCGCTATCCTCTATATCTCCCACGACCTTCTCTCGGTCGGAGCTCTCTGCCACCGCATCTGCATACTCCATGAAGGTCAGATTGCAGAATGCGGAACGCCCGATGCCATCTTCAATTCGCCCCAACACGAATACACGCGCAAACTGGTTGCCGCGCTGCCCAGCGCACCCACGCGGAAAAACTCCGGAACCAGAACTAGGCAAGACGCCGAGAAGACTCTCCTGGAGGTAACTCCTTACTGAAGGTTTTCTAAAAGCGTTTCTGAGAAATAGCGAGGTTGCCCTGCCATTCTCCGCTGGCGGTGCTTATCGCCACTGCCTCACTGCATTTTGTTTCCGTGAGTTCCAAAACTTGCCACCGCCGCCGGAATGGCTTCCAGAGCGAGCACTTTGTGCGCCGCGCCAAGTCGAATCGCTTCCTTCGGCATTCCAAACACAACGCAGCTCGCCTCATCCTGCGCAATCGTATGCGCTCCCGCCGCGCGCATCTCCAGCAATCCGTCGGCGCCATCGTCTCCCATGCCCGTCAGTATCACGCCAAGCGCCGAGTCGCCCGCAGCCTTCGCCACGGAACGAAACAACGCATTAACGCTGGGTCGATGCCGCGAAATCAACGGTCCATCGCCCACTTGAATTGTGAGATGCCCGGACGCACGGCGTATCGTGCTATGCCGGTTGCCCGGAGCCACAAAGGCCCAACCGCGCTTAACATGATCCCCATCCGCCGCTTCCTTCACATGGATCCCGCAATTCGTGTCCAGCCATTTCGCGAAAGCTGCCGTAAATTGTTCCGGCATGTGCTGCACAATCACAATCCCGGGAGCTTCCGCTGGCAACGCGCCCAAAATTTGCGCCAATGCTTCTGTTCCACCAGTGGAAGCTCCAATGACGACAATTCTCTCTTCCTTACTCGTCACGCCGGCCGTATTGGTTTTTGTTCCAGAAGTCTTTCGCTCCGAGTGTGGCGGTGCCAATCTGGTTCGCCGCCGCATCCTCGCCGACGCCGCCGACCGCACCGTATCGATCAGCATCACCGCCGACTCATGCAAAAAGTTCCCCACTCCAAGCTTCGGTTTAGTAACAATCCCGATCGCGCCCTCTTCCAAAGCCCGAATCGCCGCAATCGTCCCGCGGCCCGCGACACTCGAGCAAATCAACGTCGGGATAGGATCTTCCGCCATCACCTTGCGCAAGAACGTCAGCCCATCCATCTTCGGCATCTCAAGATCCAAAATAATCACATGCGGCCGAACCTGCTTCATCTTATGAAGCGCAATGATCGGGTCCGCAGCAACGGTCACTTCCATATCGCTTTCCTGCGATAGCACTGCCTGCATCACCTGCCGCACCACGGCCGAATCATCCACAACCAAAACCTGGATTCGAGTCGCCGCGCTATCGTGCAACATCGGCCTCTGAGTTCACTTTGACGATGGGAACGTAAACGGTAGTGATAACACTGCGTACCACGTCATGCATCGCGTGCAGGCTCTCCGCATGCCCCACAAACAGGTACCCGCTCGGTGCTAGGTAACTCAACATGCGGCGCACAATTCTGTCCCTGTCTGTCCGGTCGAAATAGATGAGCACATTTCTGCAGAAGATCAAATCAAATGGCCCGTTCACGGCGTACTCTGGCTCATTCAAGTTCAGCCGCAAAAACTTAACGACAGAGCGAATCTCAGGCCCCGCCTTTATCCTGCCTTCCTGCCTCCCGCAACCTTTCAACATATAGGCCTTCAAATAAGGCTCTGGGATTTGGCTGCACGCCGCAGATTCCCAAGTCGCGCCACGCGCAACTGCCAGCGCGCGGCTCGATAAATCCGTCGCGACAATCTCTATTTCCCAGCCCGCAGCCGCTGGAAAGTCGTGACACAAAACCATCGCCAGCGAATACGGCTCCTGCCCCGTCGAGCAACCGGCACTCCACACCCTGATTCTGCGGTCACGCGCACCTTTCGCCGCATCCGTCTGCCATTGAGGAAAGACCCGCTTACGAAGAAACTCGAATTGTCCAGGCTCACGGAAAAACCGCGTCTCATTCGTGGAGATCGCGTCGAGCATGCAGTTTTGCTCTTCCGAGTCGGTCGTCACCACGCGGTAGTATTCGCTGAATGTGGTTAGGTCGAGTTGACGTAATCTTTTGGAGAGTCGGCCCACCAGCAGCGCCGACTTCGCGTAAGTCAGCCAAATCCCCGAGACGCGATGAATGAGCTCCTGAAAACGCAGAAACTCTCTCTCGGTGATCGTCTTCGGCTGAAATTCCAAAGACACGCCGGACGGCTCGGCTTCCGATTTCTCAGAGACACCACCCCGCAGCGCACTTTCACTTGTAGTTGTATTTGACCGTGCCAAGGGACCACCGCCCTTATTCCGCGTTTCAGGATTTCGACTTGCCGGCTTTGGAACTCACTGTGACGTTCTTCGAAGCGTTCGTCGGCGCATCCGGCCGATTGCTCTGTGCTCCATCCGCTTCCGTTCGAACCGCTTGCACAGGCACTTCCCCAAGTCTCACCAGTTCTTCGCCCGAGAGCACCTTGTGAATGTCGAGCATCAGCGCAAACTTCTTCCCAATCTTGGCCATCCCCAGCAAATACTCCACGCGCACACGAGTCCCGAACGAAGGCGCCTCCGCGATATCCTCAGCCGTAAAGCTGGTCACTTCGTTCACTGCGTCGGCGATGACTCCCATAATGCTGTCCTCGCCATCCAGCTTGATCTCCAGAATAATGATGCACGTCGTCTTCGTCACCGGCCGCGCCGCCACTCCAAACTTCACCGCCAGATCCACGACAGGCACCACGCTCCCGCGAACGTTGATCACTCCGCGGATCCACACGGGCGCTTTCGGCACACGCGTTACGGCGCTGTATTCAATAATTTCCCGCACGTGCGGGATTCCGACGGCATACTCGTCTTCCGACATCTGAAACGTTAGGTATTGCTGCTGTTCCGCTGCTTCCCTTGTAATCGTGGATTCCATTGGATTCTCCGTTAGAACCGCACGAAGTCGCGTTCATCCTCGTTCACATTCGCTGTACTGGCGGCATCTTGATCCGCCTTGGACCGTCCGTCTCTCCCAATCCTGTTCTGCCGGTACGCCCGTGGGTGCAACCTCTCGTTTCCCCGCGTGCCCCCAACCGAAGAGTCTTGCCGCGCGTCCTCTACCTTGAAAAACTCCATGAGCTGCTGCATGCCTTCTGCCTGCGAAGACATCTCCTCTGCCGCACTCGAAAGCTCTTCCACCGAAGACGCATTACGCTGCGTAACCTGGTCTACCTGTGACATGGCTTTGTTGATCTGGTTCACTCCCGAAGCCTGCTCGCGCGACGCCGCCGTCACTTCCTGAACCAAATCCGCCGTCTTGCGAATCGCCGGCACCAGCGCCCCCAGCAACTCCCCGGAGCGTTCCGCCACCTTTACGCTCTCCCCCGCCTGGCCTGCAATCTCCTTCGCGGCAGCCTGGCTCCGTTCCGCCAGCTTGCGCACTTCCGTGGCCACCACGGCAAATCCTCTTCCATGCTCTCCCGCGCGCGCCGCTTCGATTGCCGCGTTCAACGCCAGCAAATTGGTCTGATAGGCAATCTCCTCGATAATCGAGATCCTCTCCGCGATGGACGCCATCGCATCGACCGTATCCTTAACAGCCTGCCCGCTCTCCTCCGCATCTTTCGCGCCCTTCGTGGACATCCGTTCCACTTGCCGGCTGTTTTCCGCGTTCTGACTGATCGAAGCGCTCATCTCTTCCAGGCTGGCTGTCGTCTCTTCCACCGAAGCCGCTTGTTCGCTCGACCCCTGCGAGAGTGACGAAGCCGAAGCAGAAACCTGCGCCGCTGCGGAAGCCAGCGTCGTGGCTCCGTTGCGTACCTCATCCACGATATTGGTCAAACTTGCTTTCATGTTCTTCAAGGCGGTTAGCAACTGTCCGGTCTCGTCCTTCGTTTTAACTTCCAGATAGCCAGTCAGATCTCCTTTAGCCACCTGTTCAGCAATTTCCACCGCAGCCTTTAGCGGATGAGTGATGCTCCGCGTGATCCAGAAAGCGAATAAAGCACTGAACAGCGTCGCAAGAACTCCTATCGACGCGATGATCCCGCGTCCTCGGACATACGCTTCTCTCGCAGCATCGCGATCTGCAGCCGTCTGCGCGACTTCGTAATCGATCAGTTTGTAAAGCTCGTCCAAATACAGCGACTGTTCTGGAACGATTTTTTCCATGAATTCCTTTTTCGCCTCGTCCGGATGATTTGTTTCCAAAAGCCGGATGAATTCGTCCTCGTGCGGAACGTACCTGTTGCGCGCGTCCATCACATTTTTTACGAGTTCCCTGCCTTGCTCGGTGTCGATCGTCTTCACCAAATCCGCCCGGTAGCCCGCGCGCAGTTTCTTGAAGTCTTTCAACCGCGCGAGTTGCTCCCCCATCTTGTCGTGGTCAAACAGATAGATGTTGCGGATGTAGTTCCCTGTCTCCAGCAGGGAGTTGGCCCATTTATGCGTGATCACTAGCTGTTGCACCCGATCGTTGGCGAAGTTTCCAAGAAGCTGATCTTGCGATTCAAGGCGCAACACCGCTAGACCGATAATGCCAAGAACCATGACCAATAAACTGGCGAACGCCAGCCCCAGCCGGGTCCCAATCTTCAAATTTCCCAAGAACATAATTATCTCCTCAAAGACAATCACCGATCTTTTCCCCCTCGGCCGCCGAACTCTTCACAATTTCCGTTCCCCAAGGGCTTCTAGCGCACATCCATGTAACTCGACTTTCATCCGACCATAGCCGCTTCTGCTTCAAAACTGCGCATCAGCGCCGGGATATCCAAAATCAGCGCGACGCGCCCATTCCCCAAAATTGCCGAACCGGAAACTCCCGGAACATTTCGAAACACATGCGGCAAAGGCTTTATGACCGTTTGCGTAGCCCCATAAAGCCGGTCAACTGCCAGCCCCGCTCTATGCGAATCGTGCTGCACCACGACGACGTTCTGCCGTGCCGCCCGCTTCCCGCTACTTTGAAAATGCTCCCTCAATTGCACATATGGCAGTGGCTCGCCGCGAAGTTCCAGCACGCCCGTCGCAAATCCTGAATCTCGATCCTTCGCAGGCAGTTCCACACACTCGATCACTTGATCCACGGGAATAACGTAAGTGTCCTCGCCCACGCCGACGCCGAATCCTTCAATAATGGCCAATGTCAATGGAAGCCGAATATGAACGGTCGATCCGGCTCCTGACTCGCTGCTAATAAATACATTTCCGCGCAGCGCTTGCACATTCCGGCGCACCACATCCATCCCTACTCCGCGGCCCGAGAGATCGCTGACCGCACTCGCCGTGGAAAAACCCGCCTCAAAGATCAACTGAAAGAGATCGTCGTCCGCTATCTTTTCAGGCTCCGCAACAATCCCCCGCTTCCGCGCAACATCGCAAATCCGTTCCCGGCTCAATCCCGCCCCATCGTCGGATACTTCAATCACGATGCTGCCGGCTTCATGCGCTGCGGTTACTGTGATCGTCCCTGAAGCCGGCTTGCCCTTCCGTTTGCGGACCGCGGGAGCCTCGATACCATGGTCGATCGCATTTCGGATCATGTGCAGCACTGGATCCTTCAAGTGCTCGATCACGGAAGTATCCACTTCCACGTCTTCCCCTTCGATTTGCAGCCGCGCCAGCTTGCCGTGGGCTTTCGCCAAATCGCGCACTGTGCGCGCGTACTGCCGGAAAAGAGGTCCCACCGAAACCATCCGCGCCTTCAACACCGTTTCCTGAAGTTCCGTGTGCAGGGAATCTGCGGCACGCGCTGTTTCTCGAATCGCCTCCAGATCGGCTTCGCCTGGGTTCTCCAACAACTGCGCAATTCGCCCGCGCGCAATGGCAATCTCACCCGTGAGATCCAACAATCGATCTAGCTTTGTCACATCCACGCGCAGACTCCGCAGCGAGTCATTCGCGTGGGCTGTCCGCAACGCTGCGGGCTCTGCTGCGACTCCATTTTCGACGGCTGCACTCTCCTGACCGTTTTGCGAGCTGCCCTCGATGCACTTCGAAATCTTGCCGAGCACTTCCTTGGCGCGCGCACTGGTTTCATCCCGGCCCTCCGCAGCGCCAGCAGCCATCTCCCGCAAGATGTCCAGCGACGCCAGCATCAGATTTATGATTTCCGGCGTCACACTCAGATGGCGGCTTCTGATCTCATCCAACAGATTTTCAAACGTGTGCGCGAAAGCCTGCAGCTTTGGCAGCTCCAGGATGCTCGCGTTCCCCTTAATCGTGTGAACCACGCGGAAAATCGTCTGGATCAATTCCCCGTCTTCCGGGCGCGCCTCCAGCTCCAGGATGGCCTCTTCCATCTGCGCGAGACCGTCTCCTGTTTCCACCACAAAGCTCTTCAAAATAATGTCGCGCTGAATTTCCATCCTAATTCCCTATCAATTTCAACGCCGCCTCGCCTGCGCTGCTATCCGCGGATGCTGGCCAGTTCTCACTCCGCATTTTTTCCTTCACCGACCCGCTCATTCGAAACTATCCCCAATCCCTAAATGCCGAAGAGGCTCGGCCCCACGTAAACCGAAAGCAATCCCAACAACTCCCGATCCCCCGAGTCGAATGACTTTCTCTGTGGCAAGAGATTAAAAAATACGATCGCCCCCTCCGCTTTCTGCCCCTGGGACAACGGAACCAGTGCGCTCACTCCGATGCTCGCCAAAAATTCATCTCCCGCGATCCGCTTGTCCACAATTCGCGCCTGACCGCGCTTAATCTCCGCCGCAATCTCGTCGAATTTGGACGCCAACGCCCGGCGCTGCGTAGCCGAAATTCCCACCGCTGCCAAAAATGACATCAGCTTCGTTTCCACGTGCAACTGCACAATCACAATCTCTTCGCATCCCAAAAGATTCGACCCAATTTCAATCACAGCATTTGCCACATCGCCTTCGCGCACCGCCATGCTCAGCCGCTCGCTCGCCGCATAAAGCCGGCTCCAAATCGTATGCCGCTCCACCGACGGCACGGTCTCATAGCACCGCCGCAAATAATCGCGCGAACGCGTCTCCAACTGTTCCGCAAGAGCCGCGGTTGAAGTCTTCTCGCTCTTGCCGCCGGTTTCCGGTCGCGTAATAGTTTTTTCTCTCATCGAATGTCTTTCTTCCAATTTTCCTTTCGCGTCTTTCTTTCGCCTTGTGTTTCGCGTCTAGATTTTCGCTTTTCGCTTGTCGCCTAGCGGCCCTCTTCGACGCCCAGATACCCATTCACCATTTGCACCAGTTCGTTGCTCTCGATCGGCTTCGTCAGATAATCGTTACAACCGCTTTCAAATCCCTGCTCCACATTCTGTGGCTCGCCCCGGCTCGTCACCAAAATGATGGGCACCTTTTTCAATTTCTCTTGCCGCCGCATTTCGCGGCACGCCGCAAACCCGTCCATCTTCGGCATCACCACGTCCATCAAGATCAAGCTGGGCTGCTCCTCCAGCGCCACCTTCACGGCCTCCTGCCCATTCCGCGCCTGCACCACGTCAAAGTTGGTGTACTTTTTCAGGAGCATCTCCTCCATCAAAAGGGTGGTAACCGAGTCGTCGACAATCAGGATTTTCGGGCGCATCTCTTCTTAGAGTCCCTTCGTCTCTTAGTGCCTGAATACACGTATCCGAGAGGCAAGCCAATGATTAGGGCAATGCAATCTCCAAAGCCCCGAAAAAGCTCCGCCGCTTTCGGCGGCTTCTCCGAAAGGTACTTTGCAAGGCACGTTTATTTATCTAGGATTTGTGATGAAGTAAGTCGTTCACTATCAATAGCTTATGTGTTCACGAGGCAAGGGGCATTGAGGGGCTCGAACCGACAACTTTCCGCAACTTTATCAAAGGGCGCGCGTCTTCGACTGCTAACGTCTCAGCAATCTCCGTGAATCAGCCCATCCATCTCAAACTGAGATGGCCGGGCATCCCGGTCTCCACGCAGATCTGCGCGGCTTCACGAAAGCGCTTCGACTGCGGGAGGCGCGGGGCGAGGGCGCTTGCGCTTCCATTCGTAATCTTTGCGCAGACGCGACTGGTGCTTCTTCAGTTGCGCCTCCAATTCGCTGAACGCTTGCTTGCAGCTGGCGCGCACGTTTTCGCCCGTTCCGGTCGCGTGCAGCGTCCCGGTTGGCAAAGACAAATTCAGCGAAAACGAAAGCTCCTCGCGATGCGAATTTTTGGAAAATACGCCATGCAACAGCACCAAATCAGGTTCATAGCTCTTCAAAATACGATTCAGCTTGCTCGCGAAACGCTCGACTTCTTTTTCCGCGGGCTTGTGCGGCTCGACATTCTTGTAGCTGATGGAAAGTTTCATGGATGCACCTGTAGGAGTTCTTGCAGAAGAGGCGGGCGACGCGGAATTGTTTCTTCCACCGCATCATACTCCCAGCATACCAGCGCGCCCGTCCATCGGCAATTGTACTGAGACAATTTGTGGCACAGGCAATCCTGCCTGTGCGGTTCTTGCAGGGCACACAGCCAAGCGCGCGATGGGGCGGAGGCGGCTGCGCCACTGACGGGCTGATCCACCACCAATAATTCACGATGCGTTGACAGCGACGGCTGCTCCACTCTACGCTGCTCCATCAGCGACGGGCACAGCATGCTGTGCCCCTACAAGAACATTCCAAGACATGCCTCCCTCGAAAAAATCATCCTCCAACTCCAACGCTCCCGCTGCCAAATCGGTAATCCGCGTAGGCCCAGCTGGCTGGTCCTATCCAGACTGGTTCAGTTACGTTTACCCTTCGCGCCGCCGCAAAGGCTTTCACGAAGCAACTTATCTCGCCGAATTCTTCGACACTATTGAGATCAACACCTCGTTCTACAATCCCATTCGGCCCGACCACGCCGCCCAGTGGATCGACCGCGTCGCGGCCAACCCGCGCTTCGTCTTCACCGCCAAACTCTGGCAAAGGTTCACGCACGAGACAATCGGTAAAAATGCGGATCCAGCAAATTCGGCCGGCGCCGTGTCATCCGGCATAGTCGCCACCACGAAAGAAGACGAGCGCGCCGTGCGCGCCGGCTTCGACGTTTTGCGAGCCGCCGGCAAACTCAGCGCTGTGCTTCTCCAATTCCCTTTCTCGTTCCACCGCACGCCCGAAACCGTCGCGCACCTCTCCGCGCTTTTGAAGCGCTTCGCCGATTACCCGCTCGTCGTCGAAGTCCGTCATGCTTCCTGGCAGACGCCGGAAACTTTCGCGCTGCTGACAGAATCAAACGCCGGATTCTGCAACATTGACCAGCCCATCATCGGCCGGTCGCTCGAGCCGAGCGCCGAAATCACTTCCCCCATCGGCTACGTGCGCCTTCACGGCCGCCGCTACGACACCTGGTTCACCGACGATCCCGCCGTTCCTTCCCATGAGCGCTACAACTATCTGTACTCCACCGAAGAACTTGCGCCGTGGGCCAAACGCGTCGCAAAAGT
>Ga0210394_10009186_pt1 | contig 10016 bp, 10 predicted proteins | sample IncBWC12MmetaG_FD_160121 | JGI IMG/M metagenome (GOLD analysis project Ga0210394, IMG submission 160121) | Forest soil microbial communities from Barre Woods Harvard Forest LTER site, Petersham, Massachusetts, United States - Inc-BW-C-12-M | ecosystem: Environmental > Terrestrial > Soil >...
GGTCGAACTTGCCCTTGTATTTGTCCGCCCACTCTCTCGGAACCTGGAGCGGCGCATGGCAAGCGCCGGGTGCGAAATAGACGAAGAACGGCTTGTCGGCCATCAGCGCTTTCTGCTGCCGCACCCAGGCGATCGCCTTGTCGGTCATGTCTTCGGTAAAGTGATATCCCTCCTCGGCCGTCTTTGGTTGTTCTATTGGTGTTGTACCCTCGTAAATCGCGGGGGCATACTGGTTGGTCTCGCCGCCGAGAAATCCATAGAAATACTCGAAGCCGCCACCGCCGGTGGGCCAGCTGTTGAATGGACCCATCGGGCTCGTCTGCCAGACCGGCACTTCGTGACACTTCCCGAACTGCGCCGTCGAGTAACCATTCAGCTTGAGGGTTACCGGCAGCGGCGCCTTGTTCTTAGGCAATACCGAGCTGTAGCCGGGTGCAGAGGTGGCGATTTCGGTAATGCCGCCCATCCCAACCGAGTGATGGTTGCGACCCGTAAGAAGCGCTTGACGCGTTGGCGAGCAGAGAGCTGTAGTGTGGAAACGGTTGTATTTCAATCCAGCGGAGGCGAGCTTCTCAAAGTTGGGTGTCGCGCACGGCCCGCCGAAGGCGCTGGACGCACCGAAGCCCACATCGTCGAGCAGGACGATGAGCACGTTGGGTGCGCCTTTGGGGGCGCGAAGCGGCTCGATGGGAGGGAATTTCGTGTCCGGGTCCTTCGCATCGTAGGTGATCAGACCTGTGCGCGGTCGGTCCGGGATGGGTAGAACACTTCGTTGAATCTTATCTTGCTCACTCATTGACTTGCTCCTTTACAGAGATTTTAAACTTGGGCATATTGACTCTTTTTTGTTTTTTCTTGCATCCATGCTGCTTTTTCATCTGCCGACATTTGCATGATCTCGTCGGCGTAACGACCGCGACGTAGGAGAGCGGCCATAATCTTCATCGTCCCGTCGATGTGGTTAAAAAACGTCTTGTACCCCGCGCACAAGTAATTCAATCCTTCCTCACCATCGGGAGTCTTGATAAAACGATTCTTGGGGCATTCACCGTTACAGGCGAAGCGCACCTCACACTCGCGGCAGTAACGTGGCAAGGTGTTCTTCTTGTCTTGACCAAACTTGATCTGTTGCGGAGAGGCAAGCAGCTGGATCAAATGGGTTTCGCGGATATTGCCAAGCTTGTGTGCGGACTCCACAAAATGGTCACAGGAATACAAATCGCCGTTATGCTCCAGAGCCACCGCTTGCCCGCAGGTTTCTGCAAAAATGCATACCGCGCCGGGAACTCCAACCCAATTGGCCAGGGCTGAGTCAAAATGCTGGACATAGACCTTGCCAACGTCCCTTTTTACCCATTCATCGAAAATGGAGTTGAGGAATCTTCCGAACGCCCGTGGTTCTACAGACCGTTCGGTAACCAACGTACCCTCATTGACATAGAGTGGCCGGTCGCCCCCCGGGCGTTTGCTCCAGCCTAAATTGGCAGTCGGCAGCGTGGACGCACTAGCGCGTTCGATGATCGGGATGAACTGTATAAATTGGGCGCCCAATTCATCGCGAAAGAACCGATACACCTGCAAAGGATGGTGTTGATTCGCGGCGTGCACCGTGCAGAGGATATTGAAATCGACTTGAAGCTTCTTCAGAAGATTAACGCCACGCATCACCTGATCGAATGAACCGGCCCCGCCTTTATTCACACGATACACGTCGTGCAGGTCCTTTGGCCCATCCATGCTCAGGCCGACGAGGAAATTATTTTCCTTAAAGAAAGCGCACCATTCGTCGTTAAGCAACGTGCCGTTGGTCTGGATCGTGTATTGGATTTGCTGGTCGGAACGTTTCAATTTGTTAACCAGCTCGACGGATCGCTTGAAAAAGTCAAGTCCCATTAATGTCGGTTCACCGCCCTGCCAAGCCACATCCACTTCCGGGGCTCGATGACTTTCTAAGAGTTGCTTGAGATAGGTCTCCAGAAGGTCGTCGGCCATCCGAAACCGGCTGCCGGGATACAACATTTCTTTCGACAAGAAGAAGCAGTATTTGCAATCGAGATTGCAGATAGCACCGGTCGGCTTGATCAGAACGTGGAACGCGGGTGGCGCATTCCTTGGAAAAGTAAGGCCACCGGTCTGATGAAGGGTCGCTGGACGATTCATGTTTTCTTCCGAAGCTGCAGCATCCGATTAATCGGCCCGCGCAGCAGGAGATACGGGAAAATCGCTAAAGCAAAGGCCACAATGAGTGTTTCTCCCGGGTAAACTGTCGAATGAACTTCCAACTGGTAGACGACGTCGAGAATGACGGCGAGGATAAAAATCTTTCCGACGGACTTCCATCCCTCCTTCACGCGCTCTTTGCGAGAGTTTGGAGCGGAAAGTAAAGCCCAAAAATACGCCGGCTTTCCGTTCTTCGCGTCTGCGATTCCGTCGACGGTCGCGAAAAGAATCGCCATTGATGGCTGCACGATGAAGCGGAAATGTAGCGGGCCATCGAGGCGAGCAAATAGATTCTCGACAGTTTTTTCCCACCCTGTCATCCCTCAAGCCCTTCCACTTCTTGCGATTTGCCACGGCCAGCAGCCTTCAATTTCGACAGTGATAGACCAGCTGAGGAACGTGCGCACGACAATCAACAAACCTAGTGACACGATTCCTTCCCTGGTAGGTCCTATCGTGATGGTCCTGATGATGTCCGCAGCGACCAGGAATTCCAGCCCCAATTGCAGCGCTCTTCCAATGAAGACTTTCAGCACGTCATAAGCATCAGGCTTGCGTTGCCTAAAGTGCAGAAGGCCACGAAGGGTTCCGTAGAGGAAGGCGATCCCGATCACTGCAACGCCCAGATATTCGAGCCCTTCCGCAATCAATTCAACTGCCTGAATCACCGCATTCGGTTTCATTCACGCTCTCCGCTACGGGTCAGAAAAACTCTCTGTGAATCAAAATCGTAAGGAACAAAATCAACCCCAGGAGGGATGTCAGAGTTCCTACCAAAAGTGCAAAACTCCACGGTTTACGGCCGCTTTCTCCCTCTAAACTTTTCGCCAACCTGTAGTAGTCAATAAGACCGAAAATGATAGACGCAGTGCCCAAGCCGATTAAGAAAATGCCAAACCGCCGCGGGCCTTGCGCACGGAGGATGCTCCCAGAAGCGCTTTCTTTTACGTACTGAAGAAACTTGTAGATGGTGAAACCGAAACTCAACATCGACAGGCCGGTACGGATCCATGCCATCAAGGTCCGGTCAGCGGCCATGAGGGTTCGGGAAACTCCCAAGTCCAAGCGCTCTTTCCCCCGGCCGGACGTCTCCGTGGCGAGATCGGTGCGCGAAGTTGCAAGAGCGTTGGGCATTCGGCGAACTTCGTCGTGGTTGACTTGTGCAACCTGGCGACCAAAATCCAGGCACTTCTGGATCAGGGCAACGCGCTGAAAACGTGGCCGTTGTGAAGATTTACCAGCTCGGGGCGGACGAATTTACCCCGACATATCGGAGCATCTCCGAAATGTCGTAGCCATGCGAATTGCGGGGTTTTTTGCTGCCTTGCTCTCGTTAACCTGGAACAATTTTGAAGTCGAGGTCTGCTGGAGGTGTTCCAGCAAATTGTTTCAAAACGACTGTGCTTGAAGGTGAGAAATACCGACACGGAGGGCAAAAGAACGCTAATCAACGCAATAGCGGCCATTCGATTGTGCGTGCACCTAAGCGGTTGATCTATTTTGCCCTTGATTATTCTTGTAAGTTCGCTCTTTAGAGTGGTCTCAGACCTAATTCCAATTTCTCCCAAGCCGAATAGTTTGATATTCAGGGGCAAACTTCGCGGTCTTCGACCGAAATCTTTCTGGAACACAACACCATCCTGGCGTCGGAGGGGGCGGATTCCAAATCAGATTTCGGTGGGACAGACTACTCCTCGTCGTCAGTACGATGCCAGGTCTTATCCGGGTTGTAACGTTCCATTGTCGACGCGATCTTGTCGGTATCCTGACCAAGGTCCTTTTGATAAACGTCACCGTCGTAACTAACAATAAAAGTCTGAACGCCCGTGACTCTATATTCGGCAGGCCATGCAACCATAGCGAAACCCCCGATCATCACGCCGTTCAGCACATAGTCGAGCTGGCCAAGCGGTGCGGCGGGACCCTGGCCTTTCAGAGTCTTGAAACGATAACCGTGGTAGGGCCCAGACTTGTTTGTGTATCCTTCCTCGATCGCTTTGGCGACCGCTTCTCCGATGGGACCGCCCTCACTGCCATCGGGATTCCGCCAAAACAGCCCGTCGTGTTTTTCAGGAGTGCTGATAATTCGCTGCGCGTACTGATTTACTCCGCTATCGTCATGTATTTCCGAAGCATATTCCTTCTGGGCCTCTACGTAACCCCGGCAAATGCTGATCACGTCCAGTTCGTTGGCTCCGATGCGGCGGTCCAGAATCTCAGAACGTCCGGCCTTTGAATCGAAATGCCACGTTCCGCCCTGCTTGATGATAGGAACCGGTAAGGGCCAATCCTCATTGCCGACCGAGAGAATGGCGCGTTTCGTGTTATGGGGATCTGTATCCACATGCATTTTCTCTTTTGCTAGAGCGGCAAACGAGACGCGGGAGTTTTTGTCCTGTACGTCGTCTCCGGTGGTAACAAAATCCTTGCCATCCGATCCGAAGATCTGTAGCAACGCGGTCACGTCGTCGTTTTGGACCGCCAGAAGTAGCGCCTCCGCGGCTTGCTGTGGGGTGTCGAATGTTTTCTGTTGAACCTGCCCGGACACACCGGCGGCCACTTTTGTTCGCGGCACAGCGCGCAGGGCCACGGATGACAGAAGGCAGGTGCCACTAGCAAGTAATGTCGAGAGAATCCCAGCAGCGACGGTCTTCAATTTTGTAGAGTTCATGTGTTCTTCCTTGTTCGTTGTTTATGACTACCGGCGGGCCCCGCCGCCCGAACGAGCGGTTCCGCCGCCTCGGGTTGCTCCCATGCTGGAAGCACCCCGGGCACTACTGGCTTGAGCATTAGCCTTATTCGATATTCCGTCAAAAGCGCTCTTGTTCCGCGATGCATCGCTGCTGGGAATCTGACGGTTTCCAATATTGTTTCCGCTGCCGCTGCGGTTCGTGCTCGTGTTACTCGGGTTCGCACCGGTGCTTAAACCGGATCGGTTTGTTCCCGCAGTGCCTGTGTTGCCCGGACGCGCACCGGCATTCGCACTACCCCGGTTAGCTCCCCCGACGCCCATATTGCTTGTGCCCGACCCACTGTTCGAACTTGCCCGATTTGTCGAAGGAGTGCCTCGGTTGGTCGCGCTGGGCTGTTGCCTAGTGCTCGACCCTTGCTGCTGCCGCGCATTTGCCTGTCGTGTGGACATGGAGTCCCCGCGCGTGGTGCCACCGTACTGAGTCGCGATCCCTTTATTTGGATAAGGCGTACCACCACGGTGTTGAGGATTGTGCTGCCAGGTGTTGTTGCCGCCAGCGGGCAGCTGCGATGGCCGATTATTGATATTATTGCGATTCACGTTGATGTTTGTCTTGTTGTAGTGGCTGATGTAGTTGTTGTTGACGTTGATGTTGATAGTGGTGCGGCTGTATCCCCACCCGCAGCCGTAGCCCCAGCCACCGCGGTAATACGATCCGTAGGCTACTCCGGCGCCAAAAGCAATAAAGACACCCGCCGGGTAATACGATGGCGGCGGGTAGTAGATTGGCGGATACGGGTATACGGGAGGTCCGTAGACGATCACGGGGCTATAGACTGGCACGTAAACGACCTGTGTGCTGGCTGGCTGAATCACGACCACGGTCTTGGTCTCCACCGTTTTTGTTTCCACTTTTTGTTGCTCGTTGGATTTCAGATTTCCCGCATCCATGGCCTTCTTGCGCATTCGCTGCACTGCGTTCATCACGTCGTCTTGCTGCGCCAGGAAAGCGTTCCCTAGATCCGTGGTCCACTTGACGTCATCCGCTAAGCGCTTGACCAGATCCGGAAAGACGGCCATGGCTTGGATACTCGGGTCCCAGTCCTGCTTTTGAACTGCATTGGTCAGATCATCACCTTTTAGACCACCATTCCTCTGGATCCACTGCTGCAACTGGATAATTTCGAGAGGGTACGTCGAAGCCACCAAAACCTGGCTCAGCAACGGGTCTGGATAAAGGGCGATCGGAGCGACTAGCGAATCCAATTGATCGTTGGGAATCAGCGGCGCTTGCCCCGTTGGGGCATCCTGCGGCTGCGCCGCCAGGGCGTGCATGTCAACTGTGTCATAACTGAAAGGGCCTATCAGCAAACTCAATGACAGAACGCTAGCCTGAATGCTTTTGTACATGGTAATGACTCCTCTTCGGTCTCTACCGTTAGGCTGACTATTGCTTAAAGTCCACCGGGGGACCGCTGACTCGCTTTCCCTTGAGGTCAACAGTCACTTCGACGCGGTCGGCGATTTTGACGAGGGGAATACCTTTGGTCATCCCGTAGTCCTTACGGTCGAAGGCCATTGTCCCTGTGATCGAGCCGCTGCCAGTCCCTTTGCCTGCAATAGTAAAAATTAGTTTTTCGGGCTTTGTTACGCCGCGAATCATGAAATCACCGTCGAACTCAACCGTCTCGGGACCAGTTTGTACAACCTTCGTTGAGTGAAAGGTGATCAGCGGATTCTGATTGGAGTCGAAGAAATCTTTGCTCTTCAGTTTGCCGTCCTTCATGCCACTTCCGGTATTCACACTGTCTGCTTGAATCTTAATGTCCAAAACCCCTGTGGAAAGATCAGGCGACGTAAACGTAAGACTGGCGTCCCACTTATCAAAAGTGCCGTCTATCGCCACTGACGCCTTCACGTGGAACTTAACCGAGCTGTCTTCAGGCGTAATCTTGAAAACAGGAGCCTGGGCTCGACTCACTGACTGAAACCCGGCGGACGCTATCAGGCAGAAGATTGCTAACCTTAGGGGTGCAAAGTAAAGCAACCAGTGACCTTCTGGATGTTCAAGTTTGTGTGCACCCTTCGACCACAAATTCATTCGCTTCATTGTTTTACCCCTTCAATTTCCACGTCTTGACAGCTTGGATAAGCAAAGCATGGTACGGTTCAGCCGAGCCCGGCTCCGGCGCAAATCCAAATTCTTCTTTCACAGACGCGTGTTTGATTTACTTCGCCGATACGATTTTCTCCGTCGGCGTGGCTGCGTCGCCGTTAATGTGTTTGATCAAAAGCACTTCATTGCCAACTTCGCTGAACATCATTTCGTCGACAACGTTACGAGCCATCAGGAGTCCGTATCCTCCGGCTCTCATGTTGGCGGCCTCACGATAATTCAAGTGAGCCGTTGGGTCGCCCGGCGGATTGGACAGCGCTGAATGGGCAAGTGCATCAGTCCGAAAACCGGCGCCCGGGTCGTGCACATAGAACACGATCGCTCGCGCGGTGTGCACCGCTGCGACCTCGACCACTTTCTCTGGGTCGAACTTAGCTCCGTGCTCCATGGCGTTCATCAGAATTTCCCGAAATGCCAGCATCAAGGATTCATGGGCGTCTGGGGCCAAGTCAGACCGCATTCCCTTTAAAAACGTAACCAGCCGTTCAGCCGTCAGCATCTGGCAGTTCGCGCGCAGAGAAACCCAGCCACGGCGGGCGGACAAGACTTCGATATTGCTGCTCCAGTTCGTTCCGTCCGAGGCGCGAGAAGCAAGTTCGGCAACCTCGGACGCGTCAAACGGCGGAGTAAAACAAGCGAAGGCGCAAGCGCGAAGTGCCGCAATCACGCCTTCGGGCGTGCTCTCTGGTGCGAGGATGACAACCCTAACACCCGGCCGTGCACCCCGTATTCCTTCCAGAAGCGCCAGATCTTCGTCGACCGAAGTGAGTGGGCTGGTGACTACCACGTCAAAGAATCTTCCTCGAATGCGACGCAGCGCATCCGCATCACCCGCTGCGCACTCGAAGGTGCATCCGACCCGCGTGAGCGCTTCTCCAAGCGAGCGGTTCACATCGGACTCTGTTCCGATTAGTAGAACTTGCCGCATGGTTTCTTGTTCGGTAGTAAGCACGGCGAATTCCGAGCGCGCCACTTTCCTCGCCAGCTTTTAAATGCTTATTGTTCTTAAGATTGCGAAATACCCATCGGAAAACAGTGGCAGTAATAAAGCTAGTCCCGCCCGAGATTTCGGAGCGCCCCCGATATTTCGGAGACCGAGACCGTGGTGATGCATATGGATTAAACGGCGATAGTGTGCCACGCGGAATTGTAGTCAAAATGCTTCGCCAACTCCCAATCCGAAGGTGTGACCGTCCCTGCCCTGGGCGATATCAGCCCGAAGATTGACGTGATATTGCTTGCTCAGTTGGAATCGCAGGCCGCCGCCACCGCTGGGCAGAAAGTGGCTGTTCTGTATCCTCTGTAATAGTTGAGTCCCGCCCGGGATCGTTTCACCAAGACCACCAAATACTACCAAACCAAATCGCCTGGGCAAGACCAGACGATACTCCACCTGTGTCGCGATTGAGTACCGAGTGAAGTAGCGCCCGGCTGTGTACCCCCGCAGCTCGTTATTAGTCCCGTATATGCAGTTCCCGTAGAACGGTGGAGCGCCGCTTGTCCCACAAAAATTGGCATCATAGGCGATGACCTGACCCTCACTCAGACTCCAATATCTGTCGAACTGAGTTTTGTACGATTGGAAAGAATACTTGCTCCCTATACCCTGCGAATAGAAATCTGACGCGAAAGTGAAAAAGGTTCCGTTAGTGGGGTAGAAGTGGTTGGGCCGAGTATCCCGATTAAGCTGCGCGCCGATAGAGGTCAAAGTCGAATGCAGCCCAACTTCCGGAGGAATGGGGAAGTTAGGCAGGCTATTGGGCACGACGGTGATAAACGAATGACCCGTAAGAAAGCGGGGGCCCACAAAAAACTTCCACCCGATACGTCGTAAGACCTCCCCAAAGAATGCCTCACCAGTTTGCTGGAGAGGTAACTTGAGGTTCGCTGCGATACCATTGCCGTAGATATCATAATTTACGTTACCATGCGCGAAGCCGGCGGTGACCTCATAGGTATTTTCTTTAAAAAACAGTTGCCCACCTATTGCGAAACCTCGACTACCGTTGTTCGTTATGAGACCGGCCACTCCTATTGTGGAGGGCGGCGAAATCTTGTCTTGTGTGCTCAATGGGAAAATATAGCCAAGTACCGGCACAATTCCCGAACCTACTGCGGGGCTCGAAATCGGAAGAGGCGCAACCACGATTGCACCGCGTCCGCCAAGCTTCTTGTTCTTTTTTGGCTGCGTTTCTTCAGGAGAAGCCTTTGACTGCCCGGACTCGTCATTCGCCTTAGGCGGAGGAGGTTGTTGTTGTTCGCTTTCTTGTTTCTCCGGCGAGGGCTCAGGAGGAGTTGCCCGCGCTAAGGCAGGCAAAACGCAGGTAATGATCAGCAGCAGAATGCTTGCTCGCAAGAAATTCGCCATTGGGCCGCTACCGCATGAAGACACCTGGCGCTTCAGGCCATCGTGCTCCCTACTTCCATCACGCCTTCGCTGTTCAATAAAATCCGCATGGATCACGCCTAGCCGGTTGCTTCAAGCGGACTCTCCTGTGGCAACCCGAAGGTCGAGTAAGAGTGGATAGCTACGCAAGGAAGTCAACGACTCCCGTTTCGAGGTTGTACATCGAGCCTGCAATCTTTATGGCGCCCGTGGATTCGAGTTCCCGGAGGACCGGGCTCTTTTCCCGAATGTTTGCGATAGTCAGTGACACGTTTCTTCGTGCCACAGCGTCAACGAAGGTGTAGTTTTTGGCCGAGCGCTCTCCCTTGTAGTCAGTGGCCTCAACAGCCGGACGGATCTTCGCCAATAATGCCGTGAGATTGCCAAGCTGCACCGCGTCAATCGCACCCTTGATAGCGCCGCAGGCGGTGTGGCCCATGACAAGCACGACTTTCGCGCCTGCCACTTTGCAAGCGAATTCCATGCTGCCCAATATATCCTCGTCAGCAACGTTGCCTGCCACACGACCGCTGAAGATATCG
>Ga0210394_10009187_pt1 | contig 10016 bp, 7 predicted proteins | sample IncBWC12MmetaG_FD_160121 | JGI IMG/M metagenome (GOLD analysis project Ga0210394, IMG submission 160121) | Forest soil microbial communities from Barre Woods Harvard Forest LTER site, Petersham, Massachusetts, United States - Inc-BW-C-12-M | ecosystem: Environmental > Terrestrial > Soil >...
ATCGCGATGGATGACGCCGCGACGATGAGCGAAATCGAGCGCGCGGCAGGTTTGGATTACGTAGCCGACCTTGGTGCTGAGAGACAGCGCCGCCTTGCGAGCGACCAACCTCTCCAGGCTCTCGCCTTCCAGGTACTCCATCGCTATAAATGGGGAGCCGCCGGATTCGGCCATTTCGTAAATGGTGACGATGTTGGGGTGCTGCAAGCCTCCAGCAGCTCTGGCCTCGCGGTAAAAGCGCTCCAGCAAATCGACACTTTCAGCCACGCCGGACGTGATCGTCTTCACGGCCACGGCACGTCCAATGAGCGGATCACGCCCCTTGAACACTACGCCCATGGCCCCGCGGCCGATCTCCTCCAGGATTTCGTATCTTCCGATCTGCTGCACGGCTGAGGCTCCCAGTAGGGCTAGTTTACCTATGGGGTCTGGTCGTCCTTGAGGTGGTTAGCGGGAGGCGTAGCCGAGGCGTTAACCGTAATCATTTGGAGTCGTTCCCATTGACCGCAGCGGCCGGTAATACCAGCTAACTTAGTCTTGCATCTCACGACACGCCGCAACTAATGCATAGCACCTCGCCGGGGTACACTGCTCAAATGGTGGGTTCAGTGGGGTTTAGCGAATTCATGAAGACCTATTTCCACGTTGAGGATCTCTCATTGGAACGCCTCCTGGAAGATTGGCGGTGGCTCTGTCCCCAGACCGTGGCGCTGGTCGCGAGAAACGCCTTTGGGGACCTGTACCTTCGCGATGAATTCGGAAAAATATTGAAGCTGGACGTTGCCATCGGCCAAATCAAGGAAGTGGCTGAATCCGAAGCCGAGTTTCGCAAGTTGGCCACCACGAAAGAGAAGCGGGAGGAATGGTTTGCCGAAAGCGACGAATAGGCTGCGTTGCAACGGGGACTGAAGCCGGGCGCAAGTCAGTGCATTGGCTTCAAGACTCCTCTTGTATTCGCCGAAAGCGGGACCCCAAACAGCGCATATGTGGCTGACCTGTACGAATACGTCTCTTTCCTTGGAGAAGTGCATCGGCAGATCTCGCAACTGCCTGACGGTTCGAAGGTGCGGCTAGAATTCACGTGAATCGGCAACCTAGTCGCCAGGGGGCTGGCTCCTCGCGTCGTGCGCGAGCGATGTATACTGCTGCCGCAAAAGGATCCGAGGAGTCGTCTCATGCCTAGAAATGCCGCAGGTCTGCTTACTGTTTTAGGCGCGCTGGCAATTGCTCTTTCGCTCTCGATTTTTCCTGTGCTTCTGCATGCTGATTCTTCGAATGCACAAGTCGATGCCATACACACGTCTCGAGGAGAGCTGCGTCTGAGGCCGCTGTATCACGGCAGCGTGATGCTCGAATTTGGCGGGAAAGTGATTCACGTCGATCCGTGGAGCCAGGGGGACTACACCGGCGTTCCGCAGGCCGATCTGATCGTCGTGACCCACACCCACGCCGACCATCTGGATCGCATGATGATCGACAAGCTGAGGAAGACCGGAACGATCATCGTTGGGCCGCCCGCGGTCATCGACACGCTCAACTGTGCGCCCGCCTGTGGCGAGGTGGAGGCGATCGGCGATTCCGAGCAGAAAACGGTCATGGGCATTGAGTTCGAAGGCGTGCCGATGTACAACATCGTGCGCGGATCCGGGCCGGGAAAGCCCTTCCACCACAAGGGCATCGGAAGCGGCTACGTTCTGAATTTTGGGGACACACGCATCTATTTTTCGGGCGACACGGAATGCACGGCGGAAATGAAGGCGTTGAAGAACATCACCGTCGCCTTCCTGTCGATGAATCCACCCCGAACCGAATCAACGCTCGAAGCGGCGGAGTGCGTGAAAGCATTTAAGCCGAAGATTGCCTATCCCTACCACTATCGCGGGTCGAAACCCGAGGAATTCGCGGATGCCCTGAAGGGCACGGGTGTGGAGGTGCGAGTTCGGAAGCTCGAAGGTGAACCGTAGGAATCGCAGGGCGTGAACTCCTGCAAGCTGCGGAAGAGTTGTCCGAAGCTGTTGAGAAATGTAGTATCAATTCTTGATCCAGTGGCACGATAGCTCAATGGCAGAGCGGCGGTCTCATAATCCGTAGACCAGGGTTCGATTCCCTGTCGTGCCAAACCCTTCCCCGAATCGAAACTTAAAGCTCCGCGACGATGCCCTCGGAAATTGGCGATTCCCCGGGGGGCGCTTTGGCCCGCAAATTCGTTGAATCAAGGCCCCGGGAGGCGTACGATGCGCGAAACAGAGCTCCAACCGAAAATTCAGCATTATCTAGCGCCGAAGAACGCCCGGATGGCAGAGGGAGAAACGCAATGAAGCACCTGATCAAACAGTACCTCGATAGCGGAATATCCCGAAGGCAACTGCTCTCAGGTTTAGGGACCCTCGGAATCACAGCCGCTGCGGCAAATTCCATGGCGCAGTCGCTTGCTCCATTTCTTCCGGCTACGGCGGAGGATGCTGCCGCAAGTCCGCCGTCAGGATCGTCGGCATCGCGAAACGTACAAGGGACTGGCGGCGCGCTGCTCGTGGCGCAGCTGAAAGCGTCCGGCGTCGGGCACATCTTCTTTAATCCATCTTCCGGAGCGGCTCCATTCTTTGACGCGTTGGTGGACGAACCCCAGATGACCTTGATCAAGGCGCTTCAGGAAGGCGCGCTGGTGGCGATGGCGGACGGTTACGCGAAGGCGTCCGGCAAGACTCCTTTTGTGATTTGCGCGCGGCCCGGGTTTCCGAATTCGATGACGCAGCTATATAACGTCTGGAAGGATGAGATTCCCATGGTGGTCGCAGTGGATTACGTGAACCGCGCGACGCTGGGCGAAGACGGCTTCGAAGATGCCGACCATCTGGAAAGCATCGCGCATCCGATCACGAAATGGAATTGGGTGGCGCAGTCGGCGGACAAAATTCCGGAAGTGACGCGCCGTGCCTTCAAATTTGCGTCCACCATGCCAAGCGGCCCCGTTTTTCTCGCCTATCCGGAAGACATCCTCGACGATGAAGCCCAGGCGGCCGTAATCGACCAAGCTAAATTCGAAGTTTCGATGAAAGTCCGTCCCGATCCCGATTTGATCGAGAAAGCCGCGCGCATGCTTCTCGAGGCGCAAAGCCCTCTGCTCTACGTGGGAGATGAAGTCGCGCGGTGCGGCGCGCAGAAAGATGTTGTGGAGCTGGCCGAGCTATTGGGCGTGCCGGTAACGCGTGACGGCGGCACCATCGGCTGGTCCAAAGCATTCCCGACGAAACATCCTCTGTACCTCGGCGCGGCCCTCCGGCAGATGCGTTATCCATCGAATGTGGACGTGATCTTGAACCTCGGGAGCCGCCTCGCGTATGGCGAGAGAATCCAGCCGGGCATAAAGCTGATTCAGGTCCGTATGGATCCCACCAACCTCGCCCGTACCGCGGCGACGGACGTGGCGATTTTCGGAGACTTGAAGTTCGCGACGGCCGACCTGGTTGCAGCGCTGCGGAGCATGGCCACGGCAGACCGGCTGCGGCAAATCAGCCAAGAGCGCACCGGCAAAACTCGCGAATACACCGCAACCATGGCGAAGTTCCGAGAGTCGCTTGGGCGCGAAACGTGGAACCACAGCCCCGTCAGCTACGAACGGCTGGGCATGGAGCTCGAGACCGCTTTGGACAAAGACGCTTGCGTCGTGGCGGAAAGCGATTCGGGCCGAAAGATGGAAGATTTCATGTCTTTCGGGGGATCGGACAAACAATACCTCACGACCACCGGAGCGGCACTGGGATGGGGATTGCCGGCGGCGTTCGGCGTGAAACTGGCGCATCCCGATTTGCCGGTGGTGTCGGTAGTCGGCGATGGCGCGTTCCTCTTTGCGGGCCCGCAACCTCTCTGGAGTTATGCTCGCTACAAGGCGCCCGTCACGATCATCGTTTGCAACAACCGCAGCTACAACAATGAGCGCAACCGCATCTGGAACATCGGCGGAAGGCAATTCCAGACCGGCCGCGTCATGACCTGCTACCTCGGCGATCCGGATATCGATTATGCGAAACTTGCCTCGGGATTCGGAGTGGAAGGAGAAATTGTCGCCGAACCTGCGCAGTTGCAGGCGGCGCTGCAACGCTCGAAACGCGCCACGGCGGATGGCCGGCCTTACCTGCTCGATGTCCATATTGAGCGCAACGGCATTGGTGCGACGTCGACGTGGTATCCGCCGTATTCCATTGCGGACTTGCGGCAAAGGAAGGTGTGACATGCGTTCAGACGGGGTGCCCCGCTTCCGAACGTACGTCGCGCGGCTGTGTGCGCTCGCGGTCATGGCAATCAGCTTTATCCCGCCGGTCCATGCCCAATTGCAATCGCCAGCGAACAACTTGCCGGCGGGAAACGGAAAGGACATCGTCGCTGTGGCATGCACGCAGTGCCACGGTTTAAAACTGATCGTGGCGTTGCGAGATGGCCCTGTGGGTTGGAAACACTTTGTTGACGACATGGTCTTGCGGGGAGCGCAACTTTCGCCGCAGGAAGCGGACACTGTAGCCCAATACCTCGCAAAAAACTTTGGGCCAGGCACGTCCCCGATGCAAAGTGGCCTGAAAACGGAAGCTCTTCCAGCAGGCGGCGGCCAGAAACTCGTCGAATCGCACTGCGCCCTGTGTCACGACTTGGGGCGGATCACCACCGTAGGAAGAAGCAAGGACGAGTGGAATAGCACCGTGGGCAACATGATGGCGCGCGCAGGCACAAACGTCGCGACCCAGGATGAAGTCTCGACAATGGCATCCTATCTGGCGAGCAACTTCGGCAAGAAATCGAACTAACCGATCTTCTACCGCGACGTTACGTTAACGGTGGTTGGTCCCGGAAAAACTCCGAGTGAGCATGGCCGTACTCTATTCGTGCTTTCCGCGCCGTCCGTAATTATCTTTTTCGAATTTTTAATAAGCTAGGCACTTCGAATCGGCTGGAATTGGCTCTTTATGCCCTCCACCCGCGAGGCGTCAACCAACGGATGGGACTTTTGGTGGATGAGGGCTGGGTTAGCTCACGCCCATCGAAAGCTTGCAAAGCGATCGACAACGCCGGAAAACATCGCAGGCGGTTTGGCCGGCGAAAAAATCTCGAGCAAAAAGTAAGCTCTACTAGTGCTGCGGCGCAGCTGGCACGCACACTTTATCTTGCGCCAGCAAGTCTACAGAACGAATCTCGCTGGAAACCTTTACCGATTCGGTTCCGGCCTTCGTTTCGGGCTTCGCCAGGAACGTCAGGAGAGACTGGTGTCCGAGGCGTTGGGCCATCTCATTAAGATAGGGCGCGAAAGACACCGGCGCCTGGGGACCCAGGAAATAGTAGGATTCACCACCGGTCTCTTCTGAAAGCTGAGAAAGATAATTTTGAGCCCAGTTTATTCGCCAATAGCTGTGTCCGAAATGCCCCGCCGCGGGAGTATAGATCGAGAAAACAACGATGCCCGCGCACTGTGCATCTTTGATGGTTTCGTCGACGTAGGGGTCCGGATATCCGCCGCCGTAAAAGGCGTCAATGCCGGGCGTGATCATCAGGACCTCGCGCCGGGGAATCGCCGGATTGGAAGGCCATTTCTTTATGAAATCAGCCAGTGAGAAATATGGGCTCGGCCCGGCCCCGCCGAAGCCCTCGGTCAGCCGCAACGATTTCGCCGCAGCGGCATGATCCTGAGTGAAGTCATGCGCCAGGTTTACCGTGCCGTTCTGCATATAACCCACCGCCACGAGAGTAGTTGGCGCCTGCTCTCCGATGAACGCGCGAAGATCCTCGACTTGAGAGCCAAAGCTGAGCCCGGCGCTATCGTCGATGAGAATTGCTAGAGCTAAACCGGCATGGTCTCCGGTGGCAGGGACCCAATTCGTGACCGGCCGCCGGTCGTGTCCTTGGTTAACGATCACGTCTTGCTGCGTAATCATCGGAGTCTCGTTGCCATGCTTCGGTTCCACACTGACGATCATCTGAACGGGAGTGCCCGTGGTTGTGTCCGTTTGATCATTTTTTTGCGGGGAGGCAAAGGTAAGGGTCGAAAAAACTGCTGCAAATAAGAACATTGAACATATAACTCTGGGCGAGTGCATCTCAATCTCCTCTAAAATTGAATCGGAATCCGAACGAATTGAACTGGATCATCGATTTTGAACGCAGCATTCGCATGCGCGCTTGGCCGCTTGGCCGCTATCGGATCAAGGTCAAGTAAGAAAGGCCCACTATGTTCGATGAATTCGTTGCATGGTGTGTTGCATAGAAAGTTATCTCAAATACGTGGTGAGTTCGCAGTATCTGACCTCAACCTCCAGACACAAAGGCTACGCTCGGCCGCTCTTCGAGATCGGCTAACTTATCCTGTCCCCTAGTCCCTTGGTCCCAACCTGCGACAGCGCTATCGCTGGGTGTATATTTGCCCGGGCTGGAGGTCAATGCATATGCTTGCTGAAGAGATCAAACAATTACTGAATCGCCGAAGCTTCCTTCGCAAATCCGGCTTGGCGGCTGGCGGCGTCGCTAGCATCGCTGCCTTAGCGCCCTTTTCCTCTTTGGCTCAGGAAGGGCAAAACGCTCCGCGCGGCATTCCGCAAGATAACAGGCAAGCTGCGACTGCAACGCCATCGCTTAGCCGGCAATTCGCGCGCTGGGTTTTTGGGTTGCGCTACGAAGACTTGCCGCCGGCAGTCGTAGATCGAGCCAAGGGCGTGACGCTTCAGGCTCTTACCTCCGCACTCCTCGGCTCCCAATTGCCGCAAGGACAAGAAGCCGTGAGACTCATGCTCGAAGAAGAAGCAGGTGTGCGCGGCGGCGGGACAATCATGGTGAACGGCGCCAAGGTGACCAAGGGTGGCGCGGCTTTTGCAAACTCGGAGATGATGCTCGCCGGCGGAAAATATGACACCTTCCGCATGCTCACGCATCCGGGCACGAGCATCGTGCCGAGCGCATTAGTCGCCGCCGAGGTCCAAGGCGCCTCCGGAAAAGAGTTCATCACCGGTCTCGCCGCAGGTTATGAGGTGATGGAACGAATGGCGGCTGATTTCATTCCCACGGTGATGGCGCGAGGCTTCCACGCCGGTCCCGTGTTTGGCATTTTTGGCGCCGCGGTCGCCGCCGCGAAAATCATGCGCTTCACCGAAAACCAGATCACAGACACGCTCGGCCTGTGCGTGAATCTTGCCGGAGGGAATCTCGAGAGCGCGGCCCTGCGCGAGGGCGCTGCAGCACGAAATGCCATGCTGGCAGTTCTTCTGGCGAAGCAAGGACATCCAGGCGGTGAAACTGCGCTCGAAGGCAAAGCAGGGTTCTATCACGCCTATGCCGGCAATAACCGAGGGCAGCTCACTTATAGCTTTGTTGGCGACACGCAAACCAGCATGGCCAAAATTGCCGCCAATCTCGGCAAAGAATGGATATTTCTCGAGACGCTCTACCGCATCTATTCGATTGCCGGTTACAACATCGCGCACATTGACGTCACTGCGAAGCTTTGCGAAGAGCACAACATCCGATACGAAGATGTTGATCGCGTGGAAGCCGTGGTCAACTGGCTCGAGACGCAGTATCCGAGCCCCGCGTTTCCGACGAGAAGGGAAGACATCGGCGAAGCAAAGCCGGGAAGCACGCGCTATTACAGCGCGTACGGCGTCGTCAAACGCAGCTTCCCGCTGCTGCCCACCGGTGCTGATTCGCCGGAAGTTCTCGACCTCATGAAACGTGTCACGATTATTCCGTCTCACGATATGCCTCTTTTCGCTCCGCGGATCACCATCTTCACCAAGGACGGCAAGAGTTACACGAAGCAAGCCACGGGGCGCGAATTCATTTGGGACTTCAGCGAAGAGGCGCGCCGGATTCGCGAGGTCATCCCCGGCTTGCCTATATCGGGTAAGCGATTCGAAGAAATTATCGCCATGTGTCTCGGACTCGAGCAACAGGAGCGAGCCGACCGCCTCATTCAGTTGACGGTGAAAGAGAGTGCTTCCGCAGCGCTAGGACATCTCGCAGACGCTTGACAGTCGAAGTACATCAGCGGTACATAGCGCCCTGCTCACCGAGCCGAACTTATGGAACATTCGAGACGCTACGAGAACCGGCTTGTCCTGATCCTCTTTTTTACCTGGGGCACCGTCTTTCTTGACCGCATGTCCCAGCTTTATCTGGCGCCGTATTTCGCTCCTGAATTTCATCTGTCGACTGAGCAAATCGGCTTTCTAGCCGCAGTCGTGTCGGTCACGTGGGCTCTGTCGGGTTTGTTCTTCGGCGCCTTGTCTGATCGTTTCGGACGGCGAATCGTATTGATCCCGGGTGTGATTTTATTTTCAGCTTTGTCGTGGCTATCGGGCATTGCTCATAGCTTCGAGCAGCTGTTACTGATCCGCGCCCTTATGGGCGTTGCCGAAGGGCCCTGCTGGGCTGTGATCAACGCGATTACGGAAGAGTCTTCTCCACCGAGCCGCCGCGGACGAAACGTGGGGTTCGTCGTCAGCGCCGGCGCCCTGGTGGGGCTTTGCGCAGCTCCCATTTTGACCACTCAGGTCGCATCGCGTTGGGGCTGGCGATGGGGATTTTTTGTCACCGGCTTGCCCGGGATCATCATGGCGATTCTGATCTGGAAATTCGTTCGCGAGCCAAAGCGAACTGAAGAAGAAGGCCAGAGACACGGACCCGTAACAGTTCGAGGCTATTTTTCGATCTTGCGTTTTCGCAACGTTTGGCTTTGCTGCATTGGCGCCGGCGGTTTTATCTCCTGGCTGTTTCTGCAAAATGTATTTGCTCCGCTCTACATTACCGAAGTCATGCACCAACCGGGAACGACGGCGGGCTTCCTGCTTGGCGCCGCTGGACTGGGTAGTTTCTTCATTGGCTTGGTTTTTCCGGGTTTGTCCGATCGCTGGGGACGAAAGCCTACGCTTTTGTTCTTGGCTTTCCTCTCGACGCTGCTGCCAATCGCGCTGTATCTGCCATTTCTCTATGGCCACTTGTGGTTATTGGCCGCGATCCTGTTCCTGACGCAAGGCGGTCAGGCGATAGCGGCGCTGATCATGGTGCTGGTGCCGGCGGAAAGTGTTCCGCCACAGTTCTCAGCCACCGCCATTGGGCTCGCGACCCTGGTCGGAGAGATCATCGGTGCGACAATTGCGCCCGCCGCCGGAGGGGCCATCGCGCAACAGTTCGGTCTGGGCATGCCGCTATTGATGGGTGCGGCCAGCACAGTAGTGCTCTTTCTGGCAGCTCTCTTTATTCGGGAACCCGGGAACTTGCAAACGCGGCGAGCCCCTGGATTGACCGCAGTGGCGGCGCAGTGATCCATCGCACTAATGTGAAGCACATAACGGTCGTGGAAGCCACGCTGAAATAGACCTACTCCCTTAATTGCTGTACTTGCGATCGTAAATCCTGTACTTCCGGACGGCTTATCTTTACTTCCAGGGGCTTCCACGGGTGTAGCGATTGCATTTACGAATGCGGCTACAACTTATTCGACTGCATCTTGCATCGACATCCATAAAGTGTATGGTTGGAAGAGAGCAATCCCGCTTGAAGAGGGCCATGCCAGCCCCGAGCGGGCAATGGTGGAGCAAAGCAAAATGAAAATTACAAACACCTCAATTTACGTAATTTTCGGATTTCTGGGCGCAATCTCGCTTCTCGTCCCTGGCCGCGTCATGGCGCAGGCAGCGCCGGGCCCGTTGCCTCGAGGACAATCAAAGTCGCAGGGTCAGACGGCGGAGCCCCAGGCGACTCCGGCAGCCAAGCTTCAGGAGCCCGCCGTGTCCCCCAGAACGACCTTGGCCGGAGCTTGGAAACTGAATCGCGACCAGAGCGACGACGGGCGGCAAAGGGTTCGAGTGGCGGAAGGCGCTGGCAGCAATTATCCGGGAGGAGGTAGTCCTGGCGGCTACCCTGGCGGAGGATATCCCGGCGGGGGCTATCCGGGCGGTGGCTATCCAGGCGGCGGTTATCCCAGGGGCCCTTGGGGAGGTTCTCAGGGCGGAGGTCCCAACGGCGGGCCGAGATATGACGGG
>Ga0210394_10009188_pt1 | contig 10015 bp, 8 predicted proteins | sample IncBWC12MmetaG_FD_160121 | JGI IMG/M metagenome (GOLD analysis project Ga0210394, IMG submission 160121) | Forest soil microbial communities from Barre Woods Harvard Forest LTER site, Petersham, Massachusetts, United States - Inc-BW-C-12-M | ecosystem: Environmental > Terrestrial > Soil >...
CGGAGCTGCACCTCATAATTGCGGGTCGAGCTGTGGTTTTGCTTGAGCGAAATCAGGATTTCGCCGTCGGCGCTGGAGATGGTCGGAATCTCGCCTTGGGCGAGGCAAGCCCAGCAATTTACGATCCCAATATTATCGATCAGGGTGTCCATCTCGCTGGCCGGGATCACGTCTCGTATTTCGTGCTCAATCGCGGCGAACCTTACCTCGGTCTGTTCGAGGCGCGTGCCCGCCGGAGCGCGCGCATCCAGGCGCATCTGGCCGGAGTCAACGTCGGGGAAGAAATCCTCACCCACCAGCCATGCCAGGCCCAGCGAAGCGATCGAAACGGCCATGAAGGCCGAGAGAACCTGCGCGCGATGCTGCAGGGACCAATTCAGCAGCCCGATGTAACGGAAGCGAAGGCGCTCGAACAACCCGTTAAATATACTGTTGACCCGCCAAAGGAAGCTTGCCGTTCCTTCTGACTTTCCGTGCCTCCCCTCTCGGTACAACTCCACTTCGGACTTGAGAAGGTAATGAACCAGGGTCGGAATTAGAGTACGGGACAGCAGATAGGATGCGAGCATGGCGAAGACCACCGCCATGGCCAGCGGCGTGAACAGAAACCTCGCAGTTCCAGTCAGCAGCAGCACCGGGACAAACACGATGCAGATCGAGAGAGTGGAGACGAAGGTCGGAATGGCGATCTGTGATGCGCCATCGAGGACGGCGCGGACCAGCGGTTTTCGCATGGCCATGTTCCGGTGCGTGTTTTCCACTTCCACCGTGGCGTCGTCCACCAGAATGCCCACAGCCAGCGCCAGTCCTCCGAGCGTCATCACGTTGATCGTTTGTCCCAGCACACTCAGGATGCAGAGCGACGCGAGAATCGAGAGCGGAATCGAGATACAAACGATCAGCGTGCTGCGCCAACTCCCCAGAAACAGCAGGATCATGATCCCCGTTAAACCGGCGGCAATCAGGGCCTCGCGCACCACGCCTTGAATCGAGGCTCGCACAAAAATCGATTGGTCGGCGAGCGTCGTCACCTTCAACTCTGGTGGAACCGTGGCAAGAATGCGGGGGAGAGCGGCTTTGACGGCGTCGACGACAGCCAGTGTTGAGGCTTTTCCGGTGCGGGTGATGCTCAACATCACTCCGCGAGCCCCGTCCGTGCGGACAAGATTGCTCTGGACGGTGAAGCCGTCCCGGACCTGTGCCACGTCCTTGATGTAGATCGTGGCGCCATTCACGGTTTTGATAGGCAGATTGTTCAATTCGTCCAGGACGACAGGACTGCTGTTCACCTTGATCTGATACTCGGTCTCGGCCATTTTGGCCGTGCCCGCCGGAAGGATGAGGTTCTGCAGGTTCAAGGCGTTCGAAACATCCAGCGGCGAAAGCTGTTTGGCGTAGAGTTCATCGGGGTTCAAATCCACCATCACCGCCCTGTTTTTGCCGCCAAAAGGGTAAGAAACAGCAGCTCCTTGCACGGTGGCCAGCGGAGTTCGGATGAAGTTTTGCCCTATGTCGAAGATCTCCTGCTCGCGCAGAGTCTTGCTGGAAAGCCCAAGCTTCAGGATGGGAACGCTGCCCGCGTCGTACTTGAGCACGTTGGCAGGGAACATGCCAGGCGGCATCGAGCGCAGGCCGCTTTGCATTTGCGCGGTTACCTGAGCAACCGCCATATCGATTTGGACGTTGGGGTGGAAGTAAACCCTGACCACGGCGATGTCTTTGTAGGACTGCGACTCGATGTGTTCGATGTCGTTCACGCCCGAGGTGAGATTGCGCTCGAAGTTCGTGACGACGCGCTTTTCCATCTCCTCCGGAGATAGGCCATAGTACGGCCACACCACGCTCACGATGGGGATGTCAATGTAAGGGAAAATGTCCACGGGCATGGTGACAATTGCGGTTGCGCCGAGAATGGCGATCAGAACCGCCATCACTACGAAGGTATACGGGCGACGGAGAGCGAGCCGGACAATCCACATAATGTAGTTTCCTCGTCAACTATTCCCGTCAACGATCGGGTCAGCCGGATGGCCTCAAACGCCACCCGCACTGGACTGGAATCCCTATTTTGACGTCTATCTTCCTGCAATCGTAACGCGTCCCCGGCCCGCCACACAACGAATTTGCCACCAAGGACGGCCCGAGCGGGGATCAAGAGGTTGTGTTTGCCAAGCCCCGAGAAACGGCCTTCTCGGCAACAGGGAATCCGCTAAACCCCCGTTCCGAGAACAAGACTTTTCGGGAGTTGGGTAACCACGGCTTCGTCTTGACTGCGGCTTATGCTTCTCCATAGGATAAGCTATTCAAGTAGCTACCATTACTAAGCATATATAACGGGTAATGCAGCCTTGGCGGGTCCGACTGAGAATAAGCTCCAGTGCAGGCGCCTCTTCTCCGCAGCGTTGACCTTGATGGTGGGGCTCGGGTGCTCAGGTTGTGGAAGCACGCCGTCCAACCCCACGAACACATATTCTTCGTTTTCGCTAAAGCTGTCGCCTGGATTCCCGACAGCTACTCCAGGCACGACCGGAATACAGTTCACTGCGGTCGGAGTTACCTACACACCTGCTGGTTGCTGCGATTTGCCTGGCACGACGACGTCGCAAGATGTGACGAACCAGGCAACCTGGACGTCCTCTGCGCCGATGGTGGCGACAATCGATGGCTCAGGGGTTGTGACCACGCACACCAGCGGGCAAACAACGATTACGGCGTCATATCGCTCCGCTAGCACGATGACGACGTTATTCGTCGGCAATTTTCCACAGTTTGTCGGAACTGCTGACATGACAGTTGCTCGCCAAGGAGCCACCGCGACCCTATTGAACAGCGGAAAAGTTCTTGTGGCCGGAGGTGAAACGCTCGGAAGCGAAACTGCTAGTGCGGAGGTATACGACCCATCCACCGGCACATTTAGCGCGACAGGCCAGATGACCGTTGCTCGGCAAGGAGCAACGGCGACGCTGCTGAACAATGGAAAGGTTCTTATGCTCGGAGGTGCGAACCCTACCGGGCTCGCCGGATTGACCAGTGCCGAAGTATACGACCCGCTCACCGGCACGTTCAGCGCAACCGGCGGCATGGCTGTTGGTCGTTATGAGCATACGGCGACTCTCCTGAACAACGGAAAAGTTCTTGTGGCTGGAGGTGCGGTCTCCCCAAACGAAACTGCTAGTGCGGAGATATACGACCCATCAACCGGCACGTTTAGCGCCACAGGCAGCATGACGATGGGCCGTTACGGGCATACGGCGACGCTGCTGAACAACGGAACAGTTTTGATCGCAGCAGGCGTCACTTTCACAGTTAATGGGACAAGCGCAGAAATTTATGATCCGGCGACAGGCTCATTCACCGCCACAGGGAATCCGCCAACCTTTCGCTGGCAGCATACGGCCACGCTCCTGAATACAGGCCGCGTGCTACTTATTGGAGGCATTATAGGAGGTAGCCAGGACACATCCAGCGCGGAGTTATACGACCCCGCGAGCGGAACCTTCAGCGCGACCGGCAGCATGTTAATCTCGCGAGACGGACACACCGCCACGTTATTGAATGACGGAGAAGTCCTTGTAGCAGGAGGGGCTGGATATCGGGTTGCTGAACTCTATGATCCGACTAGCGGGCAATTCAGCGTCACGGGCAGCTTACTCAACTTCCTCGCGGGTCACACAGCAACGCGGCTGACCGGCGGCACCATCCTCATTGCGGGAGGTCAACTCAACCAACAGAGTCCCACGGCATCAGCCGAAGTGTATCAGCCCAGCTCGCTGATCCCAGCGGGATTGGTGTCCATCACGGTCACACCAGCGAATTCCAGCATTGTTGTGGGAACGTCACAAACCATGATTGCCAATGGAACTTTCAGCAACGGCAGTGTGCAGCAACTTGCCTCGGTTACCTGGAGTTCATCGAGCGCGGCCATCGCTTCAATTTCAAATGATGCCAGCAACTCCGGGGTGGCTCTCGGCATTGCCGCCGGAACGACTACCATCACAGCGACTACGGGTAGCGTTAGCGGCTCAGCGATACTGTCGGTTCACTAGGATTTTCTAATAGCCAGCCTTCGCATTTTTGGCTTTGATTCTCAAGTCCCGAGAAACGGGATTCTCGGATACTGGGATTTCAGCCTGAGCCAGTTTCCGAGAACAAGACATATCGGGACTTGGCTATTACCCTCTCGACGCAATTTCTGGCTGTGCAGACACTACCCACTTCTCAGAATCCGTCATACCAGACAAGCCAACTCAAATCTCGTCCGTCGCACCCCAACAGTGGAACACAGGCAATAGGCACGCGACACCGTCTAACGTGCTGCTTTATAATCCGCCCCGGTGGAAGCGGTCGGGGAATACAGCTGGGCCAAAACTATTGGGAGTCTGCTATGAAAACAGTATTGAGAATCGTTGGCGTGATCGTAGTTTGCTTGGTCGTCGTGCTGGTCGTGCTGAGCATTACCGGTTACGGACCACACGACCGAACACCGGGTCTATGGCTCAAGGGAAAGGTCGTCGCAAGTCCAGTTACAGACTGGTCGTTTGCTGACAATTACCCTACCGTGCAGTTGCAGACCCGTTCGTGGTATCTGCTCCCTCACTCCGTAAACATCGGGTGCGAGGTGTTTAACGGCCAGCTTTACGTGTCGACCGTTGACCGTGCCGGCACGCCGGCCTACGTCTGGAATGAAAATGTGATGCGGAACGGGCACATCCGGATAAAAATCGGCGATCAGGTGTATGACGGCACAGCTTCCCTGGTCACCGATGCGGCCGAACAGCACGCGGTTCTGGAGGCAAGAACAAAAAAATACCATGGGTTGAGCATTCCACCGGGTTCGGTCTATTGGATCTTTCGCATCGCCAGCTGAAAGCTGCTGCATTCTAGGGCGCTCTGTCGGAGCGCTGTCAGTCGAGCGTTGCGCCATCCGTTTCGTGCTGTCCACAAGCCTGTCGGTTCTAGATTCAGAGCGGTGTCGAGATCTCAACTCGACAAGGTTCTGGCTAACGCTAATACACGAAGACAGAAGTAGTCTGCCTTTATCATGACGCTCCGCACGAGCGTCGCGATATAGAGACGGCCCTGTCCCTCATCCAGATCAGGTGGCCTACTCAGGCATCACCCGAAAGACAGTAGCTTTCGAGACCGGCGGCGCCTTCCATGGAGAATATTTTTTTTCTTTAGCCTGGAGCACAGCTGCTTTTTCAACTGGATCGTTGGCAATGGACAAGGTGCGATCGAACAGTTGGTCTCCTATTTTGAGTCGCACGTGAGGATCACGCAGTATATCGTCATTCCACAGTTTGCCGGGATTCGAAGAGATATAGAGATTGCCATTATAAACAGCGCACCAAATCGTCACTGAGTGAGGCAGCAGAAACGGGGTCTGGGTCTGAATCTTGATCTGTTGAATTTTGTCCGTGAACGACCAGTCGGTGACTGGGGTAGTGACGAGTTTCCCTCTAAGCCAAAGCCCTGGCAGGCTGCATGACAAAGATCTATTGAACGGCGAACAGTCCTCAGGTTCGAAACCGAAGATTCGCGACGCCGACAGCAGCAAGATCAAGCAGATTAAGATCGACCCAGCAATCCTCAATAGAATCTTCAACGGTTCCCCTCTTAGCTCGCAAATTAGTGAGCTCTAATCCCAGCAAGATAGTTCCAATCCAGTATTTCCATGAGGCTTCAACGAAGATACACCCAACCGCCTCCGTAGTGCTACCCGGGCGATTGTGACCTTTGGGGTTAGCGGAAAAGTCCCATGAGTTCAGGCATAAGTCTTGGTAAACGGTGTCCTCGTACAGTGGGATCTCCTGCCTGCCAGTTTACGAGAACAGAACTTGGCGCGGGCTCCTCAAGCGAAGCCGAACTGGCAGATGCTTATGCCTGCGGACTATTTTTTGTGTGGGCCGCCAAGCGAGGGGCGCGGCGGGAACGAGGGCGAGGTCAAAATTGACCTCGCCCAAGTTTTTCCTCATCCAGGAAACCTAAATGTTCGAGCTATGGAAGGTTCGAGCTACGGATGTCGCCGTTGTTTCCCCCGCGATCGGCAGATGCGTTCTTCCACTCATGTTGTATGAGCGTCTGATCGCCGGCGCTGTAGTGGAAGAAGAACGTGGTCACCGTGCATGTAGCGGGGTAGCAGGGGGTGAAATGGGTGTTGATGAAGGTAGTCGTATCGCAGTTTGCGTCCGTCCCGAGAGTCGCGTTGCAATACGGACTGGTCGATGTCTGGGTCATAACACCCGGAATAGTGAAGTACCCCTGCAAGCTACCGGTCACCCCATCGTTCACAATGCCTTGAGGAGTGCTGCTGTTCTGGCACGCGCCGGGGCTGAAGTTCACGGCTGGTGAATCCGATGCAGGGGTACCGAAGCTACCATCCTTAAATTGCTCGACCACCAAGAACGTACCGTTCGTATTCTTTCTGACGGTGAAGTGCCGGTCAAACGTATCGTTTGCCCAGTCGTTTCCGCAGGTTCCCGAGTCGGTCGAGGCGCTCGCGTATGGCCCGTAGTGCTGCGTCGTCGCCCCCGACGGATCGAGTAGCATGGTAAGGTCGGTTGTAGCAAAAGAGTCGTCGCCGGTGGTAGTGATGAGCGTAAGTAAGCCCGGATCGGTAACCAGGGCCGGTCGGTCTACACCGGCGAAACACCAACACGCTCCGCCCAACAGTTCAATAATCCCGAAAACCAGAGTGAGCGAAAGTCGCATACATCCACCTCCTGGGCTGAGACTGTTCTGTGTTGTGCATTACTTAGCCTTCGGTATCCGTCTCTTCAATACGGGACATGCCGTAGGACAACAGACGCTTCTCAGATCCTGAGAACGGGATTATCGGCAACTGGTAGCCCCCGCGGCTTCACCGCCTCGGACCTCGAGGCCCGAATCCTGCCGTGTCACATCACAAGTTGAAACAGGGGTACAGAACTTTTCCGGAACGGGGCACGGAACCTAGCGCCCGTTCGGCGTTACGCGGGAAGGGGAACCCGCGCCTCTGGACCGCGATTCGGTCTCCTGCCGAAAAGACGACTTTTCAAGAGTTAGCATATGGCCACCGTTTGGGCGCAACGGGTGTCGAGGCGTATATTTCTCTCAATATGGCTCGTCGAATGACACTTGCGGTTGGCACGCTCATTCTTGTCACCGTCTTAGATCAGCTCGATGGGCGTGGTATGTTGCGAGTACAAGAAGGAGACTTCTCGGGAGCTGAACCTATCTCCTCTCCGTAACTCTTATCGCCTATTCACAATCAGATTGTCGGTGTCTGAGGCACTACTGGCCCTACGTGTATAGCATCGGGTGGACTAGCCGAATCTCGAAGGGCCTTTAACGGAATCCCTGTGAGTTACTGTGCTGCTTTTTTCGCGACGGCTTCCGCCTCGGCCACGCGAGCTCCACGGAGGGTATTCGCCAACCCATAATTCGCCTCATGGCAGGCGTACTCGTAGAGTTGGCCCGAGAGCTTCTTGATGGGCACTTCTCCCGACCATGGCCGAGTCCACATACCTGGGTCTTCCACCGTGAACTCGTATAGGATCGTGTCCTCGTCGGTACGCGTGATGCGTTCAATCACGTGCAGGTTCTGGGCTCCCGGGAAGGGATTCAGATCCGTGAAATTGGCGGTGTCGACCACCAGCGTGTCACCCTCCCAATGGCCGACCGAATCGCCCATCCACTGGTGGATGTTCTTGGGAAGATGCGGACGCCCGTCCGTGGGAACGATGCGCACGTCGTGGATCTCCTCGGCTTCAATGGCCACGTATCCAGGACCCTGTACGATCTGCAGATTGCTGTTGTAACGGGTGGGAAGCAAGGGCGGTCCCCCGCTCGGCCGAGCAATACACCGCGCGGCCAACGGCCGGTTCTCGGGGCCGTCGAATTCATGCCCCTTTTCCTTAGCCGCGATCTGGGCGAGTCTCTTTCGGGCTTCGGGCGTCAAGGGAGGGATGGTTCCCTCCGGCCCCACAATCAGCGACGTTCGCCGGTTCCAGGCAACCTTGGACTGAAGCCAGTCCAACCCGAACTGAGCGTGATCGTAATGCACATTCTCCGCGGGGGCGCCTTCTACGCCTGAATGGTTAGCGGGCGGCTCGCCCTCCACATCATCCAGAGCGAGGCGATCGCGTTCCCGCTGTTGAAGCTGCGCCAATTCCGCTTCCGTATAATATTCTTTCCCGGCGAGCTCCTTGGGGCGCTGCAAGGGTGTAACGCTGTTGTTGGTCCATACTCCCTGAAGGTCGGGCTGGCCGTCCGGCGTCCGCGGCATGGTCCCGGCCTTCTTATTTATCGCCGGTTTGGTGGCCGTCTTTGCCGCGGCACTCGATTGCGCCTGCGCCGCAACGAATGTCGGGGCGCACAGGATCGCCGCCAGCACGGCTGCTATGGCGCCCAATGAGAAACAAAAGCGATTTCTCATTTGAACCTCCTCGACTTGTCTGTTGGAGCCCTTGAGGCCGACTATAGCTCTTTTTCCCCGCGAACTCCATCCGCGCACAGCAGCGGCGGAGTAATGTACGAGATGGGCGGCAACTGGTACATAATTAATTACTATGTGCCGGTAATAGGTGTCATCCACGTGATGATCTAATCAAGGACCGGAATCGATCTTATCCGCCTCAAGGTGTCTGAGACCGAAACAAGAACCGCGAGAAACGTCCCTATGTTCTTAAGTCAGAAGGCGCATCTTTTCTGAGATGCTCGGACATGTTCACTGCTTTACTGATGGAAGGTGATCATGTCCGTGCGGCTCAGCGTTGGGGCGTCAGGTTTTAAAGGCTGGTTCGTCATGTTGCCATTGCGCTGATTCAATATGTTATAGAAACCGATAACCTGCTCGTAGTCAGTGGCGGCTGCGGTCGTATCCACCGGGATGACCACGGTATAGCCCCGCACCGTCGCTCCGACCGATGAGTAGGCCACCGAGCCGCTGACCTTCCAGCCGACCATAATGATCGTCGTGATACCCTTCGCCTTCAGCGCCTTATCGAGGTCAGTGTTGTAAAACCTGTCCTGGGCAGTATTCACGATGTTAATGTCGCCCGGCTTCGGAGCCACCTCCGGCAGCCACTTGGACACGTTCTCCTCGAGGGTGCCATATGCCACAACCAGGCCGGCCTTGCGTACCCGCGCCATGAATGGGGTCATGGCCGGCAGCATCTCGCCCTTGCATTTCGGCTGGGAGTTGCATATGGGCTCGACATAGTCGAACACTAGCAGAGCGGTGGTCTTAGGATTAAGGGTAACGGGGACTGGGGCTGGTAGCGCCGGCATTTGCAAGGTCACCATAGGCTTGCTAGCGGCGCGACTGGCCGGTGTGTCTTGAGCGCTCGGTTGCGCTTGAGCCGCTTCACTTGAGAGCGCGAGGACAAGACCGCTCGTAAGCAGGACAGTGCGAAACAGCGTCATGTTGGAATCTCCTCTGAGGGCTTCCGGCTCCCCTTTTCAAATAGATTGAAACAAGGCCATATACACGGTGATTCGAGAGATCGGCTTTACGGAACGTCGGAACCCATCGAGCATTGCGCCTTCGGGGAGGGTTGTCAACACCTGAAGAGAAACTCCGAGGAAATGGCCACAACGTGAGAGCCAAGTCCTGGAGAGTCGGGTTATCGTCATCTGGGAGTCAGTTGACGATAATCCCGTTTATCAGGACCTAGAAACCCTTGATACCCCAAGGAATCAGAATTTGTAAGGTCATTTCAGAGGAACCATCCCCTGAGAAACTGTGTCGAATCTGTCGTTAATCTTGCGCGAACGAATAGAATGAAAGATTAACCTCAGGAAAAAACGGTCCGTTTCCAACGTGGCTTCAAACATTGGCCGACCAAGTCTCCTGCGCCATTCAACAGCGGTGGCTGAATCGGGAATTGCGCGGATGCCCGGATAGGCAAGTGACCAGTTTGTGCCCCAGACGTAGCCTTCCGGCTCTCCGGCACTGACCCATTTTCCGTACTCGGTAAACTCGTCACCCCAAGAGTTCGGCCAAACCTTATCTGCCACGCGGGTCTCATAGTCG
>Ga0210394_10009189_pt1 | contig 10014 bp, 30 predicted proteins | sample IncBWC12MmetaG_FD_160121 | JGI IMG/M metagenome (GOLD analysis project Ga0210394, IMG submission 160121) | Forest soil microbial communities from Barre Woods Harvard Forest LTER site, Petersham, Massachusetts, United States - Inc-BW-C-12-M | ecosystem: Environmental > Terrestrial > Soil >...
TGGCAGCGTCGGCCGGGGCCTCGTAGGCCTCGTCCCAATCGGCGCTGGGGTGGCGTTCGAGATATTCCTCGACCAGCTCCATGTGCGCTTCAATCCAATGAGCCTTGCTCATCCTTGGGGGGAGGGGGGCCAGAGTCGGAGCCGTCGAGTATGAAGGTGTGAAGAGATTCAAGCTCGTTGATCTTGAGCTTGTCCCCAAACTTCTCAACTAGCCACTTCCTGAGATTCATGGATGAGACTATTTTGGATAGTTGAGACTCGTAGTGGGAGTGGAGAGATAGGAGTTGGGGGGTGGTCAAGGGTTTTGTCATCGGTGGACTCTGCCACATCGGGCGCTCTGGTTCTTCGCTCACCACGTCACCTTCGCAACTCTCTCAATAGTCGCGAGCATGTTTTCTGAGAGGGTCATGTAGTTCCGCTGCATCGAAAGCGGCAACTTGTCGAATTGCTGTCCCGCTCCGATAGCGCACTGCCGCGCGAGTAGCAACTTGGCCTTTGCCCGGTTGTCGGCCGGCGAGAGAAATTCGGACGGCACCGATTGAACAATGCGTCCGCGTGGTATGGCATTCTGTGTCATAGCTAAATATCCAAGCCTGGGTTAAGTTCACGCAACGCGCGTTCGAGGCGTTCTATTCGCTCGAGTAGCGTTACCCCCTCTTGTTTTCCGCGCTCGTGGACGGCCAAACATTCGGGATGAAACATTCCCGATAGCGGGAACGATGTACCCCGAAAATCTTGGCCGCAATATTTACAAGGCGACACAATCATCATGGAGCCCTCCTTTGAAAGCCTCTCGATTGCAGCTTGCGGCCTTGCGGAAACCGGCTGCGGTTTTGTCTCGGCCGCTTCACCGGCACCAACACGCGACGCCGGAAATCCTCATGCTGCGCACTTAGCCGCTTCACCTTCGCGGCGATCGATGTGTCCTGTGCGTCCTTTGCTTTGAGCTCTGGTCCGCGCAAGCGCATGGTGAGATTCCAAGCTTTGTCCGGGCCGCCTAGACTCCACAATTCGTTATGATCCGGCGTGAACAAACTTATTATCTTCTTTGCTGGCACTCTCGCGGCGCGGAGTTCATCGCGCAGCATCTGCGGCAAGAGTTGCAAAAGCGCCGCAGCCAATTGCTCGCGTATCGGGATGTGCTTTCTGGTGCGCTTACCGCGACGGGACATCATAATTGATCTCTTCCGGCTTTTGCGCGCCGACGCTGTGAAGCCTGCTTGACTTCAAGAAGTAGCGCGCGAGCCGCTTCTCTGCCTTCCGCAAGCCCACTGACAAATGCCTCGGTAAAGATTCCAAGGACATGTCCAACGATAGTAAATGGCGTCATCAGCAATACCGCTATGACTTCGGCGAAGTCCTGCGATTTTTGCTTGCGCTCACTCACGGCGCAACTCCCATAAACCGACCAATCGCGATAACAGCAAACAATAGGGCCGCGAGCAACGCGATGCCGATCAAATCGGCGGCTACTTGTCTTTTCGCTCGTTCGCTCATTTCTTCCCTCCACCTTTCTCCCGCGCCACCCGTAGCGCAGTCACAATCCTAAGCGCATGTATCGTCAAGCTCCCCATTTTACCAAGATGCTTTTCCAACTCCAATAGATCGTCTTGAGACTTGGATAACTTTGCATCGGCCAGCACTGAAACCAGTTCGTTGTATAGCGCACCAACGCGCTCTAGCTCCAAAGTGATGCCCGGGTGTTTGTCTTTCTTGGCATCTTCGATTACGGGATGGTGAGCGCCGCTCAGCAAGTGCGCCGGGTCATCGTCGCCGAGTGGAAGTGATGGCGTTTCTTTGCTCATGGCGATGGTTGCTGGGGCGGCGAGAATACCCGCCACACGCTGTGACCGTGGGGGTTCGGCCGAGTGCAGATGCCTGCGTTCGGTCCTTTCAGAATGAAAATCTGTCGGTAGTTCTTGCCCGAAATTTCAACTCTGATGTCACCGCGCTTTACGAGGGCGTGAACAGCATCCTTGTTAATCCAAGGAGTCCCGTTTTCGGGGCATCGCATGTGCGCAAGCGCGGCGCGTTCAAGCCGACTGAAAGTTTGTGCGAGGAATTCCGGGTCTTTGGTGCGCTCCCTCATAATCCGCCCCCAGACTGCCGCCGCATTGTCAGCAGATCGCGCACGTCGTCTTGCAGGCCAGGGCGGGCGTCTTTCACGTTAACGCCTTGCGCCTCCGCTTCCTCGTTCAAATCTTTTTCAAACTCCGAATCCAACTTCGAAACCGATGGCGCGCTATTGTCTATCGAGATAGCCAACTGCATTCCTTGTGCGGTCAACCATTCCTCTAACGCGGTAACTCGTTCCTTGGACATGGCTGTGAAATCGGAGAGATTAACCCAATAGTAGCTCATGGCTTTGTTGCCTTAAGCACCGCGAGTACCGTCCGCGTTTCGAGATACACGCGCACTTGCTCAACATCGCCGATCGATTCCCGATTGCTGTAACCCTGCTCGCGGCAGGCCGCACCAACCGCCATCAACGCATCGTTCTGTTCTGTCATCGCCGCATGAACCGCGCGTGCTGCATTGCGGACGTGGTGAGCAATATCGCTGAAATGCTCTCCGCTGTCTTCGGTCATTCCGTTGAAGATGAGCTTGTCAAGTGTGTCGAGAGTCAGCATTTGCGTGCCCCAAACGACGCGGCGATGTTGGGCGAGTCTTCGGCAAATACTGCCGCCGTCATCAAGTTCGCCTCGGCGCGGCCGATACGCGCATCCGCCCATGGGCTGATATCGTCGCCTTCGCCGACGCGGTGCTTATTGAAGCACGGCCAGCATGTGAGGGCGCTGATCGGCTTATCGTTGTCGCACAGCGGGCATTGGTGGAAGGCGCGGAGAAGTGGGTAATCGGCCATTACACGCGCTCCGATAATCCAAGGAGGTAGTCGGCTGACACCATCAACCCCTTGCACAGCGCCTTAAGGTTTTCGGCGTCGGGAAGCCGCCTAGCGGCCTCGAAGTGGGCAATGTGGGTTTGGTCAAGGTGGACTCGCTTACCCAAATCGAACTGGGTCAGCTCCCGCATTTCACGGACAAACCGCAGGCGGTTTGCAAAGTCCTTTCGAAGATTAGCCATTGATTGAGTCTCCTTACCCGTCATCCTATGACTTATTACGGACTAGTCAAGCCCCTTGCGAATCACGCCGAACGCGCGTTCCGTGCGGAAATGATAATCCGGCGTCGTCGCACCGCAAACTTTACCGTCATCGGGAATGAACTTTTCGACGATGAGCGCTTGGAGGCCGACGAACTCGGCATCCTAGCCTATTTGCGCTCGCGACCGGACAAATGGGAAGTCCGCCGGCCCGCTCTACAGCGGCGGTTTCGACTGGGCGAACGCGCAATAAAGCGAGTTATCAACAATTTCTTGCGAACCGGATGGGTTCACGTCCTACGGCTACGGGGACGCGGCGGCCGGTTCGTGGTCCTCTACGTCGTCCTGGACCAGCCCGGCCCAGAGTTATCCGATGAGGCGATCAGACAGGCTTTGTCACTGGAATCCAGTGAGGCCGTGGCGTCTGATGCTGAATTGGATGCCCTGACCGAGATATGCGGGGATGCATGGCAGAAGCATTAGCTATGCGTCCACGCCCCCCACATCAGCGCGGGGGCGGTGAACGCGGGGGCGCTAGTGTAGGGGGCGTATCTAAGAGAGTAAATACTGAGTCAGTAAATACTCAGCTAGCAAGGAAGGATTCAGGAAGGAGTCTAGCGAGGAAGTTTATCGAAGAGTCTAGGCTGAATCTCTTGGTGGAGGCTGGCGCGAGTTTCTTTCATTGCCAGACTCTTTTTTTTGGAGGGCACAATGGCCGCAAGAATATCGCTCGCAGCGCAAATCTCGGAAGTCGAATATGAACTCAAGCAACGCTTGAGGGTCTATCCTCGCATCGCTGCCAAAGAGCCACGCCGAACCTCGGAGCTTGAACTGCACCAAGAGCGAATCCTTGCGGTGCTGGCGACGCTTCGATGGCTACAGGAAAACGAGACTGAGGTTTGCGCCTTTGTCGAGGCGAAGCGCCTCAAGGCAGCGTCCTGAAAATGGAAACGCTCGAATCCAAAATCAAACGCCTAGAGCGCGACCTTGAGCAACTTATCAGCGCCGCGTGCAGGGCTGAGACGGTGAGAGTGTTGGAATTGTTGCGGGGCAAATTGGCGGAACAGGGAGCGAGCAATGGGCGCTGAGGCATTCCCCCTTCAATGGCCGGAAGGGTGGCCGCGCACGGTAGCGTGGAAGCGCAGCAAATCCCGGTTTGGAAAGAACCTCGGATTTTCGGAGATTAGGAAGTTGCAAAGCGAACTCCGGCTTTTAGGTGCGCAGGCGGTCGTAATTTCCTCAAACGTGCCATTGCGCAATGATGGGCTTCCATACGCTAGCGAAGTAAATCGGCGGTACGATGATCCCGGCGTCGCCGTCTATTTCACTCTCAAAGGCAAGCCGCTTTCGATGGCGCGCGACCGTTACCCGACGCCGTGGGAAAATATCCGATCTTTGATCCTTGCCATCAGCGCCATCCGATCGATCGAGCGCCACGGTGGCTCAACGATGATGGAGCGAGCGTTTGCCGGCTTCGCCTCTATCGCGCCGCCGGATTGGAAAAAACCGTGGCGTGAAGTGTTCGGCGTCAAGCCGGATTGGCACGGCGACATCGCGCAGCTCTATCGAGACAAAGCCCGCAAGCGGCACCCGGACGCGGGTGGCAACGATTCTTTGATGGCTGAATTGAACGTCGCCTATGCAGAAGCAAAACAGGAACTGGGCGCGTGACAGAACTACCAAACAAAACTCTGGGCGCCGCGCTCATTCGCTCGAAACTTGGGCCGGCGAATCTTGCGGGCAAAGCCGACGTGCCGCTGCGCATCGCCGCCAACGCAATCTGCGGCCGTCCGGTAGCGACCATTTCGTATCTGAGAATTTGCCGCGCGATCGATTTCGATCCGGCGCCGTCGTTAAAAATGCAATCCGGTTGCGGCCCCGATTTTGATTTCGCGTATCTCGCAATGGCGCTGAAAGTTAAACGCGGATTAAACAAACACAGCGACCGCGAAGCGGCTAAGGCTATTGGAGTCGGTGCGTCAACTATATGCCGGGCAGAGCGCGGGGAGCCTACGCAGATCGGGGTGGTTTTGGGGATTTGCGAGTACCTGAAAGTGCATCCATTCGGATACATGCGGTAAAAGGTTTCACGTGAAACATTCATTAAAACAATGGGATGAGGGCTTATACGACGCCACGCGGAGGGCTAAGAAGGCGTGGATAGATGATGCGAGGACATTTGATTTCGGCGACCCGGAGCCGTGTACGGTGTGTCTGGTCGGATTTGAAATATGCCACGCCCATCATGTGATTCCTCTGGGGTCGCAATTTGATCGCGGCTTTGTCGAGCCGAACCATGAGATCGAATGGCTCTGTCCAAACCATCATGCAATTGTCCATGCTTTGCTGCGCTCGTCGATCACAGCAAGCCGCAATGACTTTAAGCGCAAGATTGAATGTTTTTATCTCATAGCCGCGCACAAACCCACCAAACAAGAAATTGATTGCCTTATCGATATTGTCACGCGAGGTCGCGCGTGAAAGGGCTTATCAAATACGACGCCGCGTGCCGAGCAGTTGCGGCGGCCAAGTCAATCGATGAAGCGAAAGACATTCGCGATAAGGCCGTGGCGCTCGCGGCCTACGCGCGCCAAGCAAAAAATAGAGACTTGGAAGCCGACGCAATTGAAATTCGGATGCGCGCGACGCGGCGCCTCGACCAACTCCGACAAGCGCAGAAAGATAGCGTTGGCCTCAACGTCGGGACCAAAGGAAATATCAAGCACGGGCGGGTTGATAAAAAACCCACCCTGGCCTCGCAGGGGATAGACAAGAACCTGGCGCACCAAGCCCGCACGTTGGGCGCTCTGAGCCAAGACAAATTTGAGCAGGTCGTGACGGATGCGCGCGACGCCGTATCTCGCGCGGTCAAAAACGTCATGCGTGGCGCGTCGATTGAAGCCGAGGTTGAACAGCGCGAGCCCATTGGCCGGCAAACTGCGAAAAACCTAAACGCTCTGATTGCTGCGGGCAAAAAGTTTGCTGTGATTTACGCCGACCCGCCTTGGAAATTCAAAGCCTACAGCGGCAAGGGAAAGCAGCGCTCGGCTGATAGGCGTTACGACACTCAATCGCTCGATAAGATAAAAGCGATGCCCATCGAAAAACTTGCCGCGAAGGATTGCGCGCTTTTGATGTGGGCTGTTCTGCCGGAGTTTCCCGGCGCGCTTGAAGTTATCAAAGCGTGGGGCTTTGAGTACAAAACAGTTGCCTTTGTCTGGATCAAGCAAAATCGCAGCGGCAAGGGATTATTTTGGGGAATGGGTTATTGGACCCGTGCGAATGCGGAAGTTTGTTTGCTCGCGACGCGCGGTAAGCCCCGGCGGCGGGCAAAGGGAGTACATCAAGTCGTGATGTCGCCCGTTCGCGACCACAGCCGCAAACCGGATGAAGTGCGGACCAGAATCCAACAACTGCTTTCCGGTCCATATATCGAATTGTTTGCCCGCGGTAAGGCACGGCCGGGATGGACAGCGTGGGGCAATGAAGCGGAATAGTTATTCCGTCTCCCCCTTCCACGCCCTACACCACTTGTCTGCGTCTGTTGGGGGCCATGCGCCTTGGAGTCCTATCTGCGATTGGCCGCCGGTTAAAGGACTCGGCGGCATCGCGATTTGCATCAACACTGGAGGATTTGCGCAGCACCATCCTTGTCGCGCTTGTCCTGGTTTTGGATTGGCTCCACGATTCGGGCGGAAGGCATCGCAGGTCGCACAGGACGGCTCGGTCATTGTGTTGCCCTAGCGATGGCAGCACGGGCTTCTTGAAGCCATTCGCTGCGTTCAATTACACAATGCTTGAGTGCGTCCAACAAATCCGGCGCAGCGGCGATCAGGTGAGCGTCTGCTTCCCTCGGGATGTATCGGGCGATGCCGGGAACATCCCACCATTGGTCTGCGCTCGTATCGCTGTTGTCGTATTCGGGATCAGGCCACGGCCCCGGCGTGTGCTTGCTCTCAGCCATCACAATCTCCCTTCCGCTCGATACCGAAACCAAGTGCTACGAGACATGCCCTTTTCCTTCCAAGGTTCTGTCGCCGCCAGCGAGTGCGGGCGGTCCTTAGCGAAAGGACGCCCTTTCTTTGGCCTGGCTGCGGTCGGGGGAGACGCACCCCCTGTTCGGGCTCGGCGGCTCCCTTGGCCTTCGGTCTCCGCTGTCTTCACCGTTGCAACTCGCACCGCATCGCGCGATTTCGTGAACTTGGGGCATGGCCCTAAGCGATGTTCCTGCCCACAAGTTCTACATTTCGGTTGCTTCATGACACTATTTAAGACTATTCTGGACTAAATGACAAGTCCCCTCTATAGAAGCAGGGCGACTTGCCTTAGACGGAAGCGACAGACTTCTGCATAGCACGGAGATTAAATGATGAAGCAAAAAATCGGCAAAGCCCTTATGGCAATAGGTATGTTTTTTGGAGCCGCCTTTGCTCTTTCATTGGGCTTGCTTGGGGCGACGATGGCAGTCGGTCTTGTGGCGACGATAGGGCACCCCGGCATTCCGACCCTGCCCGATTGGGTGTTGCCTTGGATGGGCATCATTCTTGGCTGCGAATTAGCGGGCGCTTGTTTTTTTGGGCTCGGCATTTGTTTAAGCGGCTTCTGAGTAGTTGGCGACTAACACGGGGTCAGCCGGGAGAATTACGATGAAAAAATCCACTTCCTCATGGGGCGGCATGTGCTGCATAACCGAGCGGGATAAGGCTGCGTGCCTTAGCTGGTTCTCCCCCATGTGCGACGACATGACGCCTGAGAAATGTGACATCCTGTCTGACGACAGAACCGATGCCACGAAGAAGCTGCGCGCCGTCATGATCGACAAGAGCGGTCGCAAATTCATCGCCACGCGGACTTTCGGCAAGCGGTATTCAATCAAGTTGTCGCCATTGAAAACCGTTTTAAGTTTTCCGGGCGACGCCGATCTGGAATTGAGTTAGCGGTTCACAGGACGAAAGCACGGAGAAATCGCGATGACCGACAAACCAAATCCAAACGATTTTTCTCGCAATGATCGCCCGCGAGACTACACGGCGGTCATCAACGTGCGAGGCACAATTCGCGTGTCCATCCAGGCCGACAGCCAAGAGGATGCCCAACGGCAAGCCGAGGCCGAGGCGGACAAGATGGAGAAAGAGGGCTACGTCGAGATCGACGACATCGACGAGCTTGAGGTTTATCGAACCTACAAAGACCCGCCAATGTATCGCGTCACCAGGGAAGGAAAGCCCATGCAGGTTTCGCATCTTGAGCCGGGCGATCTGCCGCGTCCACCCGATGAACAGCGCGGATTTTAGGCGCTAACCGCCGACAGGAACGCTAGAGCAGGACGTTAGCATGGCAAAACTCAATGATCAGGAGCGTGAAATGTTTGTTGGTGCGCTCAATGTTGGCGTTGAATTATCGCAGAGCGAGCATGAGCAGCATAATCATCTAGGCACCATCATCGCGGGGCTTTGCGCCATCATCAATAAGTATGTCGATATTGATGATCCCGGCGTTCCTATTCGCCAAACGAAAGCCAGTTAACCGCCGATCAACGCCTGTGGAGAATCAAACAAACAACCGATTCAACTTGCTGAATCGCCAGAATGTGCAAAATAGATTGTGGCTCAACAATGGAGGTAGCCATGCGACTTGACCAACTGAGTGCAGGCGACATGGTGCTCGCCGACAACGGTTTTACTTGTCTGGAAACCGGCTCTTATGTCGTGCGGGCCGACGAAGATGGGCGGCTATATATTCCATGTAGCCACGGCAAGCACTATATCGACGGTCAGGTCAGTTTCAGTGATGAAAATGAAATCATTGGACTGACCAAATCAGCTTCCTGTCCTGCGGAGAGCATCTAAAGGGATTTTGCGATCCTGATGCCGTGTGTCCTAAACGAACGTCGTTCACGCCGTAGGTTTGTAGCGCGCTGGCCGGTGCGCGTGGAAGAAAACCGGCCACTAACAAATGGGCGTTAAACCCGTCCAATGCAGGGAGAAAATCTATGATACCGACCTTTGCCGAAAAGCTAGGCGACCTCATCAACGAGTACCTGACTGCCGACAAGCACGATGAGATCGTGAGTGCGATGGAGCTTTCTCTGATGGCTCTAAAAGAAGAGAACAGCGAGTCGCTGCGCGCGGCGGAAGCCGACTGATCAGTAGTCAGCGCCCATGAAAAACCGCACAATAGAATTGCGGGCAGGAACGTCGATGATCGAGCAGGTCATCGCCGACTACGAGCGCGAGCATCCAGGGCATGATGCCGCCGAAATGACGGGCAAGGAATTTACCGATCGGATGATGGAGAAGATGAAAGAAACTGCGCGGTTCACCGATGAAGCAAAACACTAACATCACAACAGCAGGGAACTGAAATGGACGACATAGAGCGCGAACAAGTAGCCAAGACTATCCTGATGGACGTGCTCAACGCCGTCGAGGCTTTATACGGACAGGATGGGCTAGACGCTGTTGTCACCCACGCACGCCGAGCGAACAGGGTTCGCGAGGACAACAACGAAATGGACTATCTGGAAAAGGCTTTTGCGCGTTAAACCCCCATGAGCAGCCAGATGGACAAGCCATATAAAAACTTCAAATTCGAGATGGGCGGAATGTATATGTTCTATCGCGGTCGCAATCTCGGCGAAGCCCTGCAACAGTTCATCAAGAATCGACCGAACTATATCGATATGCTTGAGAGCATCACCGAACAAAATGGCGACATACGTCATGAGTGGTCCGCTCACGCGGAACACGATGGGGCGGCCCTCCACCAACGGGCTAGATCATCAGCCCCTCCCCCCAAGGATGAGCAAGGCTCATTGGATTGAAGCGCACATGGAGCTGGTCGAGGAATATCTCGAACGCCACCCCAGCGCCGATTGGGACGAGGCCTACGAGGCCCCGGCCGACGCTGCCA
>Ga0210394_10009190_pt1 | contig 10012 bp, 11 predicted proteins | sample IncBWC12MmetaG_FD_160121 | JGI IMG/M metagenome (GOLD analysis project Ga0210394, IMG submission 160121) | Forest soil microbial communities from Barre Woods Harvard Forest LTER site, Petersham, Massachusetts, United States - Inc-BW-C-12-M | ecosystem: Environmental > Terrestrial > Soil >...
CGAGAGGCTTTCGAGCAGCATGGGGTTGAATCCCTCGCCGATGACGACCTCGGTCGAGCCGCCGCCGATATCGAGCACCAGGCGCTTGTCCGGACTCATGGGGCTCGTGTGCACCACGCCCGAATAGATCAACCGCGCCTCTTCAAGCCCGGAGATGATTTCGATGGGATGACCGAGCGCTGCGCGTGCGCGCTCCAGAAACCACCGCTTGCGCTTGGCGCGCCGCAGGGCATTGGTCCCGACCACACGTACGCTGTCGGCGTGCATGGCGCGCAGTCGCTGGCCGAAGCGCTCGAGGCAGCGCAGCGCGCGCTCCGTGGCCGCATCGTCCAACCGGCCGCTGTCACCCAGGCCCGCCGCCAACCGCACCATTTCCCGAAGACGATCCAGAATCACCAATTGGCCGTGCGAGTGACGCGCCACGACCATGTGAAAGCTATTGGAGCCCAGATCAACGGCGGCAAGAACGTCGGGTACGACATTGCCGCCGCTCATCTATCGGATCGACATGACTACGCCGAGAAGGAGGATCCGCAACCGCAGGTTGTTTTCGCGTTTGGGTTACGAATGACGAATTGGGCGCCCTGCAGGTCTTCCTTGTAGTCGATTTCCGCCCCCATGAGGTATTGGGCGCTCATCGGATCGACCAGCAGCTGAACGCCGCCATTTTCCACACAGAAATCGCCTTCCTCGAGCTTCTCGTCGAAGGTGAACCCGTATTGAAAGCCCGAGCAGCCGCCGCCCGAGACGAATACCCGCAATTTGAGGCTCGGATTGGCCTCCTCGCGGATCAATTCGCCGACCTTATTGGCCGCGGCGTCGGTGAAAACCAGCACCGCCGGAGGGGGCGGGGCCGAATCGGCCGCAATTGGTGACGTCGCGTTCATAGTGTCATTCTACCCCGGCGGCGGGCACCCGATCAAAGTTCCGAGCTCTCTTTGCGACCGGGTTCACCCGGCGCGGCTCCCGAACCTGCCCTGTGGATCAGTTTCCCATTGATTTGGGCGCCAACCGCCGTTTCAATGATGGTGTAGTGGACATTGCCCAAAACTCGCGCCTTGGCGCCGAGTTCAACCCGGTCGCTCGCCTCGATGTCGCCCTTGACGATGCCGTTCAGGACCACGAAGGGCGCCACCACCGACCCTTCGATGCTGCCCTGCTCGCTAACCGACAAGAAGGTGCCTGCATTGGAGTCGCCCGTGACGTTGCCGTTGATGTTGCCGTCCAGGTGCAGGCCGCCGCTGAACTCGACGTCGCCGTTGATGCGGGTCTTGGGGCCGATCAATGTGTCGACTTTCGCGTTCTTACTCTGTTTCTGTTTGAACATCTACGTCACCCTTGGCCGCTGCATTGGCCTCCGTTTCGACCGACATCCCCTGCGCCTTCCAAACGAAGGCCTGGCGAAAGCTGTGGCTGGCATCCCGATCCTTGCTGCTGTGAATTTCAATGCCCACCCGCGTCGGCTCGAATCCCAGCGGCAGCTGGATGGGTTCGTCGTAATCCTGAAAGTAGCGGAAGGAGTATGCCAGGATGGGGCGCCGGCTCGGTGACGCCTGCGCAAGGGTCAACGTGAGCGGTTTGCTCCGCAGCAGCCCGTCGATCGCGACCGCCGCGGTACCGGCGACGACGTTGTCGGGCTTGCCGGTCTGCATCAGCACGAATTTGAGCCGGTATTGTCCCGCCGCAGTCTCCGGCACGATCTGCATCTGCTGCACCTTCACGTGAATGATCGAATCCGGCTGCACCAGGCCCCGATAGAACGCGAGGTCTTGATTGAGGCGGGCAATCTGACTTTGCATGTCGCCGAGGCTCCGCTCGACCTGCTTGTAGCCCTCGCGGTCCGACGCGGCGCGCACCTCGGCGGCGGCCAGTTGCGTGCGCTGCTTCTCGTTCTGCGCCTCGAGGCCCCGTATGCGCGCGCTCGCCAGCAGCGCGCCGCGCACCGAATCGACGACGCGAAAACCGGCGTCATAGCGGCCGAGCTCGAACGCCGCGTACAGTACGCCGGCGCCCGACAGCACGGCCAGGGCCCATAGCGCCGCGCGGCGCCTCGGCGCGTGCGGCCTGACGACCAATTTGCCGAAAGAATCCGTCATTGTCGATTCCGCGCCGGTCTCGCAGGGGTGGCAACATTACACGGTATCATCGGTGCAGAATCGAGGGAACATTCATGCTCTGGCTCAAGGCCTTCCATATCATTGCGGTGACCACCTGGTTCGCCGGCCTTTTCTATCTGCCGCGGCTCTACGTGTATCACGCCGCTGCCGGCGACCCGATCGGTATCGAGCGCTTTGTCGCCATGGAGCGACGGTTGTTCGCGCTCATGACCATCGGTGCCGTGGCCTCATTGAGCTTCGGCGCGGCGATGCTGGCGGCGTCGCCCGCGTACCTGGCCATGGGTTGGCTGCGCGTCAAGCTGTTGCTGGTGCTGCTGGTCATCGCCTACCACGTCGCCTGCTATGCGCTGATGCGGGATTTCGCGAGGAATCGCAACACGCGCTCGGCCAGGTGGTACCGCGCATTCAATGAAGTGCCCTCAGTGCTGCTGATCGCCATCATACTGCTCGCGGTCCTCAAGCCCTTTTAGAGCCGAAAGGCCCTCAGGGCGTTCCGTCGAGTTCCGCCCACCAATCCGGATAGGGCGGCAGCCCTTCGGGGTACAGCAATTTGCCGAGATCGTGCAGCGCCCGCACGTAGACCCGGCGCTTGAAGTACACGACCTCGCGCACCGGCGTCCAAAGGTCGGTCCAGCGCCAGCGGTCGAATTCCGGCGTGGCGGTCGCATCAAAGTGGATTCGCGATTCGTCGCCGACGAGCTTGAGCAGGAACCAGCGTTGCTTCTGCCCGATGCAGCGATCGCGCACGTATTGCCGCGGCAGACGATAGCGCAGCCAGCCGCGCGTCGAGCCCAGCACTTCGACATCCCCCGCAGCGAGGCCGATTTCTTCGTTGAGCTCGCGGAACAACGCATCTTCGACCTGCTCGCCGCGATTGACGCCACCTTGGGGAAATTGCCAGCCGCGCCCGCCGACGCGGCCGCCCAGGAAAACCTCTCCGGATCCGCTTGCGAGGACGATGCCCACGTTGGCGCGAAAGCCGTCCTTGTCGATGTAGTCGATGGCGGGTTGAATGGACATTGGCGCAATTGTTCCACAACAGCAGTCGCTTGTGGTCGCCGCGCAACGTCCGGGGTCGGCGGACCGATAACCGCGCTATAGATCCTCGAGCAAGCCGAGGAACCGCCTTCTTTGGGCCTTCGGCAAGGCGGAGAACTTGACGATGACCACGGCGAGATCCGCGTCCTCGCAATAAAAATAGGGCACCGGCACTTGCACGACGGCGGCCAAGCGCGTCAGCGTCTGCAGATCCGGCATATGCTTGCCGCGCTCATACTGGTTGATGCGCGGGCTGGCGGAGAACTCATCGATTCCCGCCTGAATGCCGAGCTGATTCTGGGAGATGCCGGCCTTCAGCCGCGCCTCCTTCAAGCGCTTTGCGACAATCGAGATCCCGCCCATCCTCACCCCATTTAGCGTTTGGTACTCAGATACTCTTAGCTTTCACGTTGACGCGACACTAAGACTCTCTTAGTATACCCGCAATTGGGATCCCGACAAGTTTGGCATCCGTCGTCAAGGGTACTTGGGCGATCTCAAGAGGAACCAACCATTATTTGGCGCTCGCGGCCGCTCGCAAGGGTGGTGCGATTCATCGACAATGTCGAGATCTGACCGTCGAACTCGCTCCTAACGCCTTTCCGCCCCCACGAACAATTCCGCCAACGAGGCATTGAGCTTCACTGCAATCGAGATCAAGGTAGTCAAGGTCGGATTGCCAATTCCCCGCTCCAAACGGCCGATCACATTGGTGTGAATCCCGGCGAGCTGCGCGAGCTTCTCCTGGCTGAGCCGTTTCTGGGTACGCCGATCCCGAATTTCCTCACCGAGACTTCGCGGGATCGATTTTGAGCGCACCGCCCAAGATTCGATCTCCGGACAGCAAACTGTCTAGACATTACAATGTGTAAGTTCGCGTATTCCTTGGAAGAATCGCCTTAGTTTTGTCCGGCCGCCGCGTCGAACAACTCCGCAAGCGTGACCTCGAGCGTCACCGCAATCGCCAAGAGCAGCAGTACCGTCGGATTGTATCTTCCTCGCTCCAGGCGCCCCACGACGTTTGGGTGGATTCCAGACTCGAACGCCAGCGCCTCCTGGCTCAAATTCTTCTCAAGACGGCGCCGTCGAACCTCCTCGCCCAGCGTTCGAAGGATCGTATCTGTGCGCACGCGACAGATTCGATTCCTTGAACACCATAGTGTCTAGACATTATAGTGTTGATCGGAGGCAAAAGATGCTCATCCTAACTCGACGGCCGAAGGAGACCGTGTTCATCGGCGACGATGTCGCAGTCACGGTGCTCGACATCCGCGGTGACCGAGTCCGGATCGGCATCAACGCACCGCGGGACATCGAGGTACAGCGCGAAGAGCGGCTCGCAAAGATTGCATCCCGTCCTGTCGTTTCCCAAACCCCGCGCTGACCCGCCGCCGCTCGGCCTGCGACGCACGACACACCATGCCTTCGCGCCCCCGCTACTTCGAACGCCTGCTGCAGTTTCTCCGTCGCAAAGGCCGTTCGCACGAAGACGCAGAGGATCTCATCCAAGAGGCCATGCTGCGGCTGCACCTCTACATCCAAGAAGAGCCCGTCGCCAACGAAGAAGCCTTCCTGCGCCATGCCGTGGTGAACCTTTCCATCGACCAGCATCGCCGCGATCGGCCGGATCTACGCCGCAAGGTTCCCGTCGAGGATTTGGACTCCGACGGTCCGCTCATCGCCTGCGCCGCAACGCTCGAGGACACGCTCGAAGCGCAGCAGCGCTTGGCGCACATCGGCGCCCTCCTCGAGGCCTCGAGCCGGCGCACACGTGAGGTATACTTCGCCCACCGCGCCGGCTACAGCTATGCCGAAATTGCTGAGCGCTTAGGCATCTCGCACATCACCATTCGCCGGCACATCGCCCGCGCGCTCTTGGTGATCATGGAATCGACACCCCTTGACTAGCAGGGCCACAGGCGACGACCGCTTGAACGCTATCGCTCCCCGGCACATCCGGGCGCAAGCCGCCGTCTGGGTCGCCGATTTGCACGGCCCCCACCGCGACGTGCAGCTCGAAGCACGACTCCGCCGCTGGATCGCCGCCGATCCGCGCCACGCCGCGGCCTTCGAGCTCGCCACCGACGCCTGGCAGCGCAGCGGCAATCTGCGCGCCGACCTGCCCACCGCGAACTCCCCACCCAGATACTCACGCGCCCGCGCGGTCCCCGCCCGTGCGCGCGCCAGTCGAGAATTCCCCGCTGGCCCGGCGCTCGCCGGCAGCGCCGTGCTATGCACCCTGCTGATCGCGCTCTTTTATTTTCTCAGGGACGATGCAATCACCACCGGCGCCGCGGAACAACGCACCGTGATCTTGAGCGACGGCACCCAGGTGTCCTTGAACGCCCGTAGCCACCTGCTCGTAAAGTACGACGATCGCACCCGCCAAGTCACCCTCGCCCAAGGCGAGGCGTACTTCAATGTCGCGAAACATCAACCGCGCCCCTTCGTGGTGCTCTTAGGCGCCCGCAAGGTGATCGCGCTCGGCACCGCCTTCGAAGTACGCCGCGAGGACACCACAGGCTCCACCTTTGCCGTCACTCTAGTCGAAGGCAGCGTCGCCATCGAGCCTCGCGCCTGGCCCGATGCACTCCCCAGCGACCCCGCGCCCGGACTCACCCTTCTCACTCCCGGCCAGCGCCTCCAAGTCGCCGCCGACGTCCCAGATCGCATCGACCTCCCCTCCTTAGATCGCGTCACCGCCTGGCAAAAGGGCCAACTCATTTTTGACGATGCCTCCCTCAGAGAGGCCGCGCACGAATTCAACCGCTACGGCACGCGCAAGATCATCATCGGCACTGCCGTCCCTGCCACCTTGCGTGTCGGCGGCGTATTTCGCATCGGTGATCCCGAAAGCTTCGCGCAGGCGATGGCGAACGCCTACCCGCTGCGCATCGTCCAACGTGGCGAAAACATCATTCTCGATCGCCAGTGATCCATTGTGACGCGCCGATTACGTCTTAAGTAATCGGGGCGCTCGGAGTGTCCCCACTCATAACACTGTAAGGCGCGAGCTCAAGCCTCCGCCGGGGATGAACCATGGACACTCGCCGCCGAGTTGCTTCGTTTGCCTTTTGCCTCACCCTTCTACTTGGCCTCGCGAGTTCGCCGCTCATCGCCTTCGCCGACACCCGCGCCGACGCCACCGCGAACACCAACGCCCTCGCAAATGCGCCCGTGCGGTTCGATCTACCCGCAGAAGCGCTCGACAAGGCGCTGCGCGACTTTGCGATTCAAGCCCATTGCAACATCTCCTACGAGCCGTCGCTCGTCTCAGGCTTGCGCACCCCCGCCATCCAGGGGATGTTCAGGCCGAGCGATGCCCTCTCGCTGCTACTCAAGGCCACGCGCCTGCGCGCGGTCCACATCAACGAAGATACCATCCAAGTGCTCGGCCGCGCCGCATCAACGTCGATCAATCCGCCCGCCACGGACACTGCTCCGCTACCCGCGGCCACGCTGCGCCTCGCCGCCTTAGGTCCCAACTCGCCCAGCACACCCACTACCACAGCCGACTCGAGCACCAATACCACCACTTCGAGCGCGCCCGAACCCGACAAGAATCTGGAGGAGATCGTCGTCACCGGCACCAACATCCGCGGCGTCGAGAACAAGACCGTGCCGCTCCTCACCTTCGATCGCGATGCGATCGATCGCAGCGGCTATTCCAACCTCGCGGATTTTATCACCGCCCTGCCTCAGAACGTTAAAAGCGGCCCCAACAGTGCCGACGGCATGCTCTCCGGTGTATCCGGCATCTTCAACAACTTTGAGAATTCCACCGCCGCGAATCTCCGCGGCTTAGGCGCCAGTTCAACACTGACCCTGATCGACGGCCACCGAGTTGCCGCCTCCTCTGCTGGCACCGGCGTTGATCTATCCATGATCCCCTTGAGCGCCGTTGAGAGAATCGACGTACTGACGGACGGATCATCGGCGGTGTACGGCGCAGACGCCGTGGGCGGGGTGGTCAACATCATTCTGCGCAAGGACTTCAACGGCCAGGAAACCAGCGCGCGACTCGACACCTTGGCCCGCGGCGGCGGCGAGTTGAAACAAATTAGCCAGTCCGCAGGCAGAAGCTGGGGTAACGGCGGAGTACTAGGCGTGTTCCAGTTCGATGACTCCAACGCGATCCGCTCCGACCAAAGATCCTTCACCGCCGCGCTCCCGCCACCGACCGACGTGTATCCCGCCACGAAACGCTATTCCGCGGTCTTAAACGGTCATCAGTTTCTCGTGGATTCGGTGGAAGTCTTTGCCGATGGGCTTTATCAACACAACTCGGGACACCGGTCATTTACAGACGGTCGCCTGACGCAAGTCTTTGACAGTTCGACGAATTCCACTGCGGCGAACGCCGGTATTCGCTGGCAACCCTTCGGCGATTGGCATCTCGAGGGCAACGGCCTCTTCAGCCGAGTCAACACGCTCTCCTCCGAGATCTTCACCCCCGCCGAACCGCCCTATGTCAACGGCCAGCCCTACGCCCGCGTGATCGATACGATCAAAGAAGGCGACCTCAAGCTAGACGGCACTCTCTGGTCCTCGGGCACATCCAGCGTCAAAGCCGCCGTGGGAGCATCCTATCGCCTGGAGGAGTTCTCCGTTGAGGAGGTCTTCGCCAACGTGACCCTGCCCACCTCGAGCCACGTACATGCGGTATTCGCCGAGCTATATGCACCGCTGATTACCAATGCCAACGGCATCCCCGGCATCAGAAAACTCGATATCTCAGCGGCCGTACGCAGCGATTCCTATTCGGACTTCGGCACCAAGACCAATCCACGATTCGGCGTCTATTGGGCACCCATTGATCAACTGGGATTCAGAGCGGCCTACAGCACCTCATTCCGCGCGCCCGACCCCACTGCCCTGTTCGACGCCAAACTAGCGACGCGCGCCGTCATCGAAAGCGGTTACCCGCAACCGGGCGATCCTTCCGGCAACACTCCGGTGCTGTTCTTTGGCAATCCCACGCTGCGCCCCGAAACATCCAAAAACATCACTGCCGGTCTCGACTTCACGCCAACGGCGATTCCCAACACGCGCCTTTCGGTCAACTACTATCGGATCATCTACAGCAACCGCATCGTTGTACCCCCGATTAACGCAGGCATCTTTCTCAATCCCCAAATCTACGGCCCGCTCATCAAGCAATTCCCTGACGACGCAGCCGTTGAAGCCTTCGTCGCCAGTCTCAACCCGCCGCAGCAACTCTTCGATCTTTCTCCCGGCCAAACAGGCCTCGCCGGCATCCGCTACGGCTATGCCTACACCGTTACAAATGCCGCCAAAGAGACGACTGAAGGAGTCGACTTCGGCGCCCATTCGCTGATTGCACTCAGTAGCACCGACAAGTTGGTGCTGGATTTCAACGCGACGTATATCCGAGAGCTCGAAACGACGTTTTGCGACATCTGCACGAGCACCGAGCTCGTCAACACTTACGGCCAACCGCTCAAGTTCCGTCTTCGCGCCGGCGGCGGCTGGTCAAACGGGATCATCAGCACCAACGCCGCGGCGAATTACGCCAACGGCTACGCCGACACCAATCTCCTGCCTCCAGGGCGCATCGCCTCCTTTACCACACTCGACCTGAACGCAAGTTGGCTGATTCGCGCCACCGGCACGACGTTGAGCTTAAGCATTATCAATGCGTTGAATTCCGACGCACCGCATACCTCGTTCTCGCTCGAGAACGTCAACTACGATCCCACCAACGCGGATCCACGCGGCCGCATTGTTTCGCTGCAGATTCGTCAACTATGGTAGCGGTCCGAGTCGCCTGCACGATCGCGCTACTGACAGCATCCACGCATGCGCTCGGCGCAAAGCGCCAACTGACGCCCGCTGACGCCCTGGTCACGGTCCGCATTGTCGGAAATCAGGTTGGCCCTGGCCAACCTACCGGCGACGATTTCGCATCGCCCGACGGCCAGCGCTACTTGATTCGGCTGGTGTACGGCGACCTTAAACGCAACGGCGTATGGATGGACCTACTCACCGGCCCTCTCACCTCTCTTGCCGCCGCTACGCATCCGAAACGCTGCGCCCATCTCTTCACCACCGGTCTAGGATCGCTCAGCAGTTCTCAATCCGCCCAAGCGGATCCCGAGGCCTCCAACATTATCCACTGGTCCGATTCCACCCATATCGCCTTTTTGTGGAGCGACGCACACGCCGTCCGGCAAATCATGTCGGTGGACCTGACCATCTGCAAACATCAATTCCTGACGCATTCACGCAGCGACGTGTTCTCATTCGCATCGAGCTCCGACGGCACGCTCGTGTTCAATTCGCAAGTTCCGGCAGCCATAGGGGCCGCCGAACAGCTTTGGGCACACGGTTTTACCCTTGGAGATAACACCGATGGTCTCTCCATACTGCAGGGCCATATCGAAGACAGTTCCAAGCCCGAAACCATGTTTAAGAATGCTTGGTTCATTCGATCGCGCGGTCAAACCAAGCCGCTGTACCTCAATGGCCTTCAATTCGACCCCAGCCATCCATACTATCGTGACCTCTCGGTAGGGCCCACAGGTCGCTACGCCGTAATTGCGATTGGCGTCACGTCGAGCCCCCCAGGCTGGGAACAGTACGCCAACCCCAATCTGCAGGCAGGGCTCACCAACCACCAGAGAATTCGCTTGCCGGTGAGGTACACCGTTGTCGATTTGCATGACAGCGGATCGCACATGTTGTGGAACTCTCCTTTCAGTAGCCGCGGGCATGTTCATTGGTCGCCGACAAATGACACAGTCCTGCTCGCACCCACCTATCTTCCGTTGGAAATCAACAATCCCGTCGGCCTCACAGGCAATGCTGCCGCAACGATAGACGCGAAATCCGGCGAA
>Ga0210394_10009191_pt1 | contig 10011 bp, 9 predicted proteins | sample IncBWC12MmetaG_FD_160121 | JGI IMG/M metagenome (GOLD analysis project Ga0210394, IMG submission 160121) | Forest soil microbial communities from Barre Woods Harvard Forest LTER site, Petersham, Massachusetts, United States - Inc-BW-C-12-M | ecosystem: Environmental > Terrestrial > Soil >...
TTATGCGCTACTGCCGATCGTGCGCAACAGCGCGGCAGGGATCGCCGGGGTCGATCCGGCGGTGAGCGACGCCGCGCGCGGCATGGGGATGACCGGGCATCAGCTGTTCTGGCAAGTCGAATTACCGCTGGCGCTGCCGTTGCTCTTCGCCGGCTTGCGCATCGTCACGGTGCAGGCGGTGGGGCTCGCCGTCGTCGCCGCGCTGATCGGCGCCGGCGGTCTCGGCAGCTTTGTCTTCGAGGGGCTCGGCCAATACGCCGCCGATCTGGTATTGCTCGGGGCCTTGCCGGCGATCCTCCTCGCGCTCGCCGCCGATTTCCTCCTGCAGATGCTTGCCGCGCTCGCCGCGCCCGCGCCCCTCGCCATGATCGACTCGCCATGATCGAGATAGACCGCGTCAGCAAAGCCTATGACGGCAATCCTGTCGTCGACGGATTGTCGCTGACCGTCCCCGAAGGTGCGTTCTGCGTCCTCCTTGGACCCTCGGGCTGCGGCAAATCGACGACGTTGCGCATGATCAACCGGCTCGTTGCGTTGGATTCCGGCATGATCCGGGTCGGCGGTGAGGACGTGCGGCAGGTGTCCCCGGAGGCGCTGCGCCGGCGGATCGGCTATGCGATCCAGTCGATCGGGCTCTTTCCGCATTGGCCGGTCGAAGACAATATCGCCACCGTGCCGCGCCTCTTGAACTGGCCGCGCGGCCGGGTGCGCGACCGGGTGACCGAACTTCTCGAGCTGTTGCGCCTCGATCCCGCGACCTACCGCTCGAAATACCCGCATCAGCTGTCGGGCGGCGAGCAGCAGCGCGTCGGCGTCGCCCGTGCGTTGGCCGCCGACCCCGAGCTCTTGTTGATGGACGAGCCGTTCGCCGCGGTCGATCCCGTAACCCGCGCGGCGCTCCAGGGCGAGATCGTCCGCATCCAACAGGCGACGAAAAAAACCATTGTGTTCGTGACCCACGACATCGAAGAGGCGCTCATCCTGGCGACCGACATTGCCATCCTCGAGCGCGGCCGGCTCGCGCAATGGGGTACCCCGCTCGACCTTCTCGAACGTCCGAGAAGCGCGTTTGTCGCCGAGTTCGTCGGCGGCGAGGCGAGCGGCCTAAAGCTGTTGTCGTTGCGCACGGTCGCCGACCGGCTGCATCCGGGCGAGGTGGCCGAAGGCGAGCCGCTACCGAGCGATGCCTCGCTCCGCGACGCGCTCGCCGCGATGGCCGCGCGCCACACCGACCGCCTGCCGGTTGTCGACCGCGCCGGCCGCCCGCTCGGCGCGATCACCCTCGCCGATCTCGTGCGGTGATGCGGCAGCAAAGTCTCGGAGGTACGACGGTGCGTCCTTCGAGACGCCCGCGGCGCGGGCTCCTCAGGATGACGTTCTTTCTTAAATCCGCAAATTTACGTCATCCTGAGGAGCGCTCCAGAGGAGCGCGTCTCGAAGGACGCACCGTCTCTGTGCCAACCGAATCCGCGGGTTCGAATTGACGCCCCGCTCGCCCCCCCTCCTCGCCAGCCCGGTGCTGTGGGTCGCGGTGCTGTTTTTCGCGCTGTTGATCGGGATGCCGCAGCTGCGGCCGGTGTTTCAATGGGCGTTTCCGGGGGTCAACCCGCCGATCTTTGCGCGCGGCAGCTTTGTCGCCTTGTTTCTGTCGCATGCCGGGCTGGTCGCGGCGGCGAGCCTCAGTGCGACCCTCATCGGCATCGGCCTCGCGGTCTTCGTGACCCGCCCGGCCGGGCGCGATTTCCGCCCGATCGTCAACGCGCTCGCGACAGTCGGGCAGACCTTTCCGCCGGCGGCGGTCCTAGCCCTCTCGGTCCCGGCGCTCGGCTTCGGGCCGCGACCGACGATCGTCGCGCTGTTTCTCTACGGTCTCCTACCGATTATCGAAAACGCGATCACCGGCCTCGAAGGCGTCCCCGCCGCGGTACGCGACGCGGCGCAAGGTATGGGCCTCTCGGCCTGGCAGAGGCTGAGCGCCGTTGAACTGCCGCTTGCCGCGCCGGCGATCCTCGCCGGTGTGAGGGTGTCGGTGACGATCGCGATCGGCACGGCGACGATCGGCTCGACGGTCGGCGCTTTAACCCTCGGCACCCCGATCTTCGACGGGCTCGCCGCCAACAAGCTGCCCTTCGTCATCCAGGGGGCGGTGCTGGTCGCCCTCTTCGCGATCCTGACCGACATGCTGTTCGCCCGCCTCCAACACTGGCTGCGGGTTCCGGGCTAGCCGGCGGCGGCGCCGTCGTCCTTCGGTCCGGCCTTGGCGATGCCGACCATCGCCGGGCGCAGCAGCCGGTCGTGCAGCACATAGCCGGGCTGCAGCACCTCGATCACTGTCCCGGTCGGCGCACCGGGCCGCTCCGCTTCGAAGATCGCCTGGTGGAAATTGTGGTCGAAGCGCTCGCCCTGGGGGTCGATGCGCCGGAGGCCATGGCGCTCTAACGCGGCCACCAGCTCGCGCTCGGTCGCCGCGACCCCGTCCAGGAGGCTCCTGGTGCGAGGGTCGGTGATCTCGCCCTCCGGCACGGCGTCGAGCGCGCGCCGCAGATTGTCGACCGTGCTCAGCAAATCCTTGGCAAAGCCTGATATCGCGTATTTCTGCGTGTCCTCGCGCTCGCGCTGAAAGCGGCGGCGGACATTCTCCGCTTCGGCGAGCGCGCGCAACAGGCGGTCCTTGGTGTCGGCAAGCTCCGCTTCGATCGCGGCGAGGCGCTCTTCGGGTGAGGAGGGCGCGCCGTCGTCAGCAACATCGCGGGAATCCTCATCCCCGGGATCGTCCCCGCTCCCGCGATCATTGGCGGGCCTGCCGTTAGGGCCGATGCCCGCCTCTTCCTTTTCCTCGATCATGCTCAGTTATCCCATGATTCGGCCGATCATCTTGGCGGTATAATCCACCATTGGGATGATCCGCGCATAGTTGATCCGGGTGGGGCCGATGACCCCGATGGCGCCGATGATCCGCTCGCGGCTGTTCTGATAGGGCGCAATGATCAAGGAACAGCCGGCGACGCCGAAAAGATGGCTTTCGGCGCCGATAAAGATCTGCACCCCGTCGGCCTTCTTGCTGGCATCAAGCAAGCGCAGCACGGTCTCCTTGGTTTCCAGCATCTCGAACAGCGAGCGCAGCCGCTCCAGATCGGCAAGCGCGGTCACGTCTTCCAAGAGATTGGCCTGGCCGCGCACAATAAGCGCGCTTGCTCCCTCGCCGCCGGCCCAGCACGCCAAGCCGCTCGAGACCACCCGCGAGGTCACCTCGTCCAGTTGCGCCTTGTGCGACCCGATCTCCTGATCGATCTCGCCGCGCGCCTCTTCGATGGTGCGGCCAATGAGTCGCGAATTGAGGAAATTGGCGGCCGATACCAGCGTCGAGGGCATCAGCCCAAGAGGCACCTCGAGCACCCGGTTCTCTACGAGGCCATCCTCGGTCACCAGCACCACGAGCGCGCGCCCGGGCCCCAAATGGACGAACTCGATGTGCTTCAGCGGCCGCTCCTGTTTCGGCACGACGACGACCCCGGCGCAGTGCGACAGGCCCGACAGCGCCGTTGTCGCCTCCTCCAGCGCCTGCGCCAGGCTCTGGCCGCGCGCCGCGCACAGGCTCTCGATGTTGTTGCGCTCGTCTTCGGCGAGGTTGCCGATTTCCAAGAGACCATGCACGAACAGCCGCAACCCCGCCTCGGTCGGCAGCCTTCCGGCCGAGGTGTGCGGCGCATAGAGGAGCCCGGCTTCCTCGAGATCGGCCATCACGTTGCGGATCGTCGCCGGCGACAGGTTTTGCCCCAAGAGGCGTGACAAGGTGCGCGAGCCGATCGGCTCGCCGGTCTGCACATAACCGTCGACGATCAGCCGAAAGATCTCGCGGCTGCGCTCGTTCAATTCGGTAATCGGCGAGGGTGCCGGCGCTTGAACCATATGTTCATCGCGTGTCATATCGTCGCCACCGCTGAAGCGAGACCCGCGACCGCGATCGGACGGCGCTCTTCATTCTCGTGTGTCGTCCAACCTGCGCGTCCGCAATATCTAGGGATGCTGCCCGGCAGCGTCAACTCGCCGCGATCGCGGCGGGCCTGCTCACGGCGTCTTCTTGAAGACGGCGTGGTAGCCCTGGTCCTTTGGCGTGGCGAGGCGGCCGTCGAGATCGGCATACAGCGGCCGAAAGGCGAATTGGCTGCCATCGGAATTCTGGAACCTCAGTTCGCCGTCGCGGATGATCCCGGTCCCCTGCAGCACGCCGCTCGCGCCGCGCGCATTCGAGCCCATCGGCCCGAAAACATAAAGGATCGTCGCGGTCCCGTCCGGCGCGACATTCTCGACGATCAGCGCAGCGCAGAGAACGGGCGTCCAGGACGCATCGCTCCAGATCCCGATGAACGGCCGGAAGCGCTCGGCGACCGCCACCGGGTCGGCGAGCCGAACGGTGACCGGCTGCTCGCAGAAAACCCGCCCCATGGGCGCCGACATGGGCGCTGACATCGGCGCCACCGCGGGAGCGGCGGGTGGCGGAGCCGCGGCCGCTGGCGGCTGGGCGGTCTCGCCAGCGGGCATCAGCGGCGTCAGCGGCTGCGCCTCGATCGAACGCGGCGGCACGGACGATGATTGCTGCTGGGCGAGCGCAATGGCGGCGCTCGTCAACGCGAGAAGCAGTACAGCGGCAAAGCGAGCGACCATGCCAGTGCTCCGGCCAAGGTTCTGCGCGGTGTTACAAATCGGTCTGGGCATTCCCGCCCGGCTGCAAGGTCGCCCGCGTCCACCCCGACCAGGCGCCGGCAACCGGCTGGTTGGGATTGCGGTCATGGCGCCAGCAGAGGGTGGCGCCCGGAGGCACCTCGATCGCCTCGGACCGCTCCTTGCGCATGACCAGTTCCTTGGTCTCGATATAGCCCTCCTCGCGGCTGTCGCAATCGGCCCGCTTGGTAATCACGATTTCGACATTGACCTTGTCCCAATAGGGATCGTTGAGGGTCAGCGTGGCCGTACCGGCCGGCGCCGAAGAGCACGCCGCCACCCAAAGCAACGCGATCAGCCCTGCCCAATACCGCATGCCTTGCGCCTTTCCCGCCCCGCCGCACAGGCCCAAGCTTGCCGTGTCGCGCGGCGCGACGCAAACGCCGCGAGCATTGATTGCGCCCGGCCATTGATCGGATGCTGGCGGGCCGCTACGGTGCCTCACCCCTCCCTCGCCCGCACAGGAGATCGGCCATGCCCGATGATGTCCGCCATCCGGTAATCGACAAATCGCGCATGCCGAGCCGGCACGTCACGATCGGCCCGGAGCGCGCGCCGCACCGCGCCTTCCTCTATTCGATGGGGCTCAGCGCCGAGCAGATCGCCCAGCCGCTGGTCGGCGTGGCGACGACGTGGAACGAGGCGGCGCCGTGCAACATCGCCTTGTCGCGTCAGGCGCAGGCCGCCAAGAAGGGCGTCGCGGCGGCGGCCGGCACGCCGCGCGAGTTCACCACGATCACCGTCACCGACGGCATCGCGATGGGACACGAGGGCATGAAATCCTCGCTGGTCAGCCGCGAGGTCATCGCCGACTCGGTCGAATTGACGATGCGCGGGCATTGCTACGACGCGCTCGTGGGCCTCGCCGGCTGCGACAAGTCCTTGCCCGGCCTCATGATGGCGATGGTGCGGCTCAACGTGCCGTCGGTCTTCATGTATGGCGGATCGATCCTGCCGGGCCGCTTCAAGGGCCGGGACGTGACGATCGGCGATGTGTTCGAGGCGGTCGGCTCGCACAGCGTCGGCGCGATGTCGGACGAGGATCTGCACGAATTGGAATGCGCCGCCTGCCCGTCATCGGGCTCCTGCGGCGGCCTCTTCACCGCCAACACGATGGCCTGCGTCTCCGAGGCGATCGGCCTGGCACTGCCCGGCTCGGCCGGCGCGCCCGCGCCTTACGACTCGCGCGACGCCTATGCCGAAGCCTCGGGCCAGGCGGTGATGGACCTCATCCGCCGCAACATCCGGCCGCGCGATATCGTCACCCGGAAGGCGCTCGAAAACGCCGCGACCGTCATTGCCGCGGCCGGCGGCTCGACCAATGGCGGGCTGCATCTGCCGGCGATCGCCAACGAGGCCGGCATCGAATTCGACCTCCATGCCTTCGGCGAGATCTCCAAGAAGACCCCGTATATCGGCGATCTGAAGCCTGGCGGCCGCTATGTCATGAAGGATTTGCACGACATCGGCGGCGTCGCCGTGCTGATGAAGGCATTGCTCGACGGCGGCTATCTGCACGGCGATTGCCTGACCGTCACCGGCAAGACCGTCGCCGAGAACCTGAAGGATGTCGTCTTCCCGACCGGACAGGACGTGGTCCGCCCAACTTCGGCGCCGCTCGCGCCGACCGGCGGGCTGGTCGTGCTCAAGGGCAATCTGGCACCGCAGGGCGCGATCGTCAAAGTCGCCGGCATGAAGACGCTGCGCTTTGCCGGCACGGCTCTCTGCTTCGATTGCGAGGAGGACGCCTTCGCAGCGGTCGAACAACGCCATTACAAGGACGGCGACATCATCGTCATCCGCTACGAGGGGCCGCGCGGCGGGCCCGGCATGCGCGAGATGCTGTCGACGACCGCGGCGCTCTACGGCCAGGGTGTCGGCGATCGGGTGGCGCTGATCACCGACGGCCGCTTCTCCGGCGCGACGCACGGGTTCTGCATCGGCCATGTCGGCCCGGAGGCGGCGGTAGGCGGCCCGATCGCGCTGTTGCGCGACGGCGACAGGATCACGATCGATGCCGTCCTCGGCACGATCGATGTCGCGCTGAGCGATGCAGAGCTGGCCGAGCGCCGCCGCGCTTGGACGCCGCGCCAGAACGGCTACCAGTCGGGCACCCTGTGGAAATACGCGCAGACCGTCGGCGATACCGAGAAGGGCGCAGTCACCCACCCCGGCGCCCGCGCCGAGACCCACGTGTATGCGGATATCTGATGCAAGCGCGCATCGGATACCTGCTGCCGACCCGCGAGCAGGTCATGGAAGGCCGCCCCGAGGCGGCGCCCTTATTGGCCCTCGCGGAGCGGGCCGAGGACCTCGGTTTCGATTCGATCTGGGTCGGCGATTCGATCCTGGCGCGGCCGCGCCACGAGCCGCTGACGCTCCTCTCCGCGGTCGCCGCGCGCACCCGGCGTGCCGAGCTCGGTACGGCGGTCTTGCTGCCGGCGCTGCGCAACCCGGTGGTCCTGGCGCACGGCATCGCGACCCTGGACCAGATCAGCGAAGGGCGATTCATCCTGGGCGTCGGCATCGCCAGCGACGTTGCCAATATCCGCGCCGAATTCGTCGCCTGCGGGGTGCCGTTCGAAAGGCGCGTCGGGCGGATGCTCGAAGGGCTGCGCCTCGCCCGCGAGCTGTGGAAGGGTAAGCCCGTCAGCTGGAACGGACGCTGGGTCGTCGACAACGCCACCCTCGGCCCGGTACCCCACCGCCCGGGCGGCCCGCCGATCTGGATCGGCGGCATGGTGCGCGCCAGCCTCGAGCGCGTCGGCCGGCTCTACGACGGCTGGTTCCCCAATGCGCCGGACCCCGAACGCTGGCAGGCGCAATGGGCCGAGATTCACAGGATCGCGCGCGAGGCCGGGCGCGATCCCGGGCAGTTGACCGGCGCGGTTTATCTGACCCTGGCGATCGACGACAACGCCGAAGAGGCCGACGACCGGATGAATGCCTTCATCGAGAGCTATTACGGCCGCCCGGCCGCCGAGATGCGGGCCCGCCAGGCGACCTATGCCGGGCCCGCCGAGGGCGCGGCGGCGTGGCTGTCGAGCTGGGTCAAGGCCGGGGCCAGCCACCTCGTGCTGCGCTTCGCCGGCGACCACCGCCGCCACCTTGACGCGATCGCGAAGCTCCGCCCCAACATCTCCGGGTGAGCGGGGGAACGCTGCGAACTGGCACCCGTTAAGTCGGCAAGCTCCGGGGCGCTTCACCTCATCTCGGGGCCCCGGCCGGGCGGGCGCGACAGTCCCGCCCGGCTGCCCGGGGCCATGTGCCCGCTGGTCAGCGCCGCCGAGCCGCCTTAGGGTTCGCCTCCGATCGAAGAGGGAGGCTCGCCCCCAATGGCGTTGACAACCGCAACCACACCGCCCCGCCAATCCTGGCAGTTCGGCCGGATTTATACGCCCGACGAGGCTTGGCTCGCCACCGCGCCACCCGAGCCGATCCTCGACCCCGATCTGCCGATCGTCGACCCGCACCATCATCTCTGGCTGCGCGGCGGCCACCCTTATCTCCTCGACGAATTGCTCGCCGATCTCAATACCGGCCACAACATCGTCGCCACCGTGTTCGAGGAATGCCATTCGATGTACCGCGCCGACGGTCCGCCAGAGATGCGTGCCGTCGGCGAGACCGAGTTCGTCGCCGGCATCGCCGCGATGAGCGCTTCCGGGAATTACGGGAAAACGCGGGTCGCGGCGGGCATCGTCGGGGCCGCCGATCTGACCCTGGGCGAAGGGGTCGAGCCGGTGCTCTTGGCGCAGCTGCGCGCCGGCGGCGGCCGCTTCCGCGGCGTGCGCCACTCGGCCGGCTGGGACGCGGATCCGATCATCGGCAACAGCCGCCCCGACTCGGCGCCGCATCTCTACCAGCGGCCGGATTTCCGCGCCGGTCTCGCGCGCCTCTCCGCGCTGGGCCTCAGTTTCGATGCCTGGCTCTATCACCCGCAGCTGGCCGATGTGGTCGATCTGGCGCGCGCCTTCCCGGCGACGCCGATCGTGATGGGGCATGTCGGGGGCGTGCTCGGTTACGGCCCCTATACCGGCCGAGCGGCCGCGATCCTGCCCGAGTGGAAGCGCTCGATGAAGGAATTGGCGAGTTGCCCGAATGTCGTCGTCAAGCTCGGCGGCATGATCAACCGCGGCGCCGGCTTCGACTTCCACAACGCGGCCGCGGCGCCCTCTTCGGAGGCGATGGCGCAGGTGTGGCAGCCCTATGTCGAGACCTGCATCGAGTTGTTCGGGCCCGCGCGCTGCATGTTCGAGAGCAACTTCCCGGTCGACAAGATGGCGATCGGCTATGCCGCGCTGTGGAACGCCTTCAAGCGAATCACGTCCGGTGCCTCGCACAACGAAAAGCTCGCCCTCTTCAGCAGCACCGCCGCACGGATCTATCGCCTCGCCGATGCGGCGTGATTCCGCTCACCTCGGCTTGCGCTGTCCCAGCCCTCACCCTCCCACGCCCCCTCTCGGCGCGAGCGAGGCTCCCGACCGGCGCGAGTTGAAAAATCGCGCGCCCGGACAATTTGCATTGCTCCGGCCGCGTTGCGAGGAGGCGGTGAGGCATGAACGAGCCCCTGACGAGCGAAGCGGAAGGCCTCTTCACGGTATTGCGGCAATCGGTCGATCCTGAAACGGTGACGGCGATCGAGCGTTTCGTCGCCGAAGCGTCGGACCGCGAGCTGTGCCGCATCAACCTCATCGATTTCGCCGCGCGGCGCCGTCTCGACGAGGAGCTTGTCATCGCCGCCTTCCTGCACGCGGCCCGTCTCGGCATTTTCGAATTGTCGTGGAACGTCTTGTGCCCGGGCTGCGGTGGTGTGCTCGACGCGAGCGCTAGCCTCAAGACCGTCGATCGCGACGAATACGTGTGCGCGCTGTGTGCCAAGGGGTACGCGCCGACCCTCGACGACATGGTCGAGGTCACCTTCACGCTCAGCCGGCGGATCCGCCGGATCGCGGCGCACGAGCCGGACGAGCTGCCGTTCTTCGAGTATATGCGGCAGATCTTTTGGGCCTCCGGGATTGATCTTCCCGACGATCTGGAGCAGCTCGGTCAGGAGATCACCCTCGATACCCTCGAACTGCCGGCCGGGGAAAAGGCGCAATTGTCGCTACAGCTCCCCGCCGAGTTCCTGATCGTGTTCGAGCCGGTGAGCCACGCTGCCCAGTTCCTCGACGTCAAGGGCGAGCCGACCCGCGAGCGCCAGAACCTGTCGATGGTGTTCAACGATCTGAAGGCGCCGACCGGCACCACCGAGATGCGGCCGGGCCCGCTGCGGCTGTCCTTAGAAAA
>Ga0210394_10009192_pt1 | contig 10010 bp, 7 predicted proteins | sample IncBWC12MmetaG_FD_160121 | JGI IMG/M metagenome (GOLD analysis project Ga0210394, IMG submission 160121) | Forest soil microbial communities from Barre Woods Harvard Forest LTER site, Petersham, Massachusetts, United States - Inc-BW-C-12-M | ecosystem: Environmental > Terrestrial > Soil >...
CTGACCCTCACCGGATACTTACGCGCTCACTTGAACCGCCTCAGCGCCGGAGATTACTTTGCGATTCTCGCCTACATTGAAATGAACGATGCGCATCAATCGGCGCTGCAGTCGATCCGTCATACGATTCGCGACAAAAAGCGCGTCGCCACCTGCGCGGAATTTGGGCCGCGTTTTCAGCATTCCACCGGCCAGGCCTACAAGGGCGGACCCAACAGCGGCGTCTTTCTCCAAATTACCTGTGATGACGCAGTTGACATCCCTGTGCCCGAACAAAAATACACATTCGGAGTCGTAAAAGCTGCCCAGGCTCGCGGTGATTTTCAGGTTCTCGCAGAACGGGATCGCCGTGCACTGCGGATCCACCTGGGGCCGGATGTTGCGGCGGGCTTGAGATCTCTCAATAGCGCAGTGAAGCAAGCGCTCCTGTAGTCCAAAAAATCAGGCGGAGGCCGGTTCGATGAGTTCATCCGTTCCAGCAGGATTGGTGCATGAAGATCGGGGCCAGCCCGCCGACGCCTGCGCCATGGTAATTTTCGGTGCCGGTGGTGACCTCACCAAACGCAAGCTCTTCCCGGCGCTCTACAATTTGGCTCAGAGTAAGCTTCTCCCTCAGCAGTTCGCAATCGTCGGCGCCTCGCGCGAGGAATATTCCACCGAGCAATTTCGACAGAAAACGACTGAGGAGATGAAAGAGTTTCTAACGGGTTCCGCCGGTGACGCGTGGGAGTGGTTCTCCAACCGTCTTTATTACATTTCGGGCGATTTTAAGGATCCGGCCCTCTACAAAAAAATTCAGGATCAACTCGCGCAAGTGGATCGGGATCATGCCACCTGCGGAAACCGTCTGTTTTATCTGGCGACGAGCCCAAGTTTTTTTCCGATTGTCGCAAAGCAATTAGGCGCTGCAGGACTCACGAACATTGACTCCGCCGGTTGGAAACGCGTAGTGATTGAAAAGCCCTTCGGTCACGACTTGGCTTCAGCCGTCGCCTTGAATCGCGATATCGGCGAAGTCCTTCACGAAAGTCAGATCTATCGCATCGACCATTACCTCGGCAAGGAAACGGTTCAGAACATTCTTGCGTTTCGATTTGCGAATGGAATTTTCGAGCCGGTGTGGAACCGCCGCTACGTGGATCACGTGCAGGTCACTGTGGCTGAAGAACTCGGAGTAGAACTTCGCGGCGATTATTACGATCGTGCCGGTGCCCTTCGCGATATGGTTCCCAATCACATCTTCCAACTCATCACCCTGATGTCGATGGAGCCTCCGATTTCGTTTGATGCGGACTCCGTGCATGATGAGCAGACGAAAATTTTGCGCGCCATTCAGCCGCTGAATCCCGAGCAGGTGCTCACTCACGCGGTGCGCGGGCAATATGGCGACGGGATGATTGACGGCAAATCCGTGCCCGCATACCGATCCGAGCCTAACGTGCCCAAAGACTCCCATACGGAGACCTTTGTCGCCGTCGCACTGCACATCGACAACTGGCGCTGGGCGAGTGTTCCGTTCTACCTGCGGACCGGCAAACGGATGGCGACACGCGTCACGGAAATCGTCGTGCGTTTTCGGCGGCCGCCCTTCGTCCTATTTCGCAAGACGCCCGTGGAACACATCCCATCAAATGAATTGGTGATCAGCATTCAACCGAATGAAGGAATCTCGTTGAGCTTCGAGGCCAAGGTCCCCGGGCCTGTTGTCCGGCTCGGCGCTGTCGACATGAATTTCGAATATGCCGATTATTTCGGGACGGAGCCTTCCACCGGTTATGAAACTCTTCTCTACGATTGCATGATGGGCGACCCGACGCTTTTCCAGCGCGCCGATATGGTGGAAGCAGGCTGGAGCGTCGTGCAACCGATTCTCGATGTGTGGACGGCGTTACCTCCGCGCGATTTTCCGAACTACCCTGCCGGTTCTTGGGGGCCTGAAGCTGCCGCTGAATTGCTCCGTCGCGATGGACGCGAGTGGCGCGATCCCCTTCATAAGCGCGGAGCGATCTACCGCAAGAATGCGCCTAGCCCGGTTGCCACAAAGGGCGCGACCGCTAATCCCTGACCATCTCTTCGCACGCGAGCGATTCCAGAATGAAGAGCCGCGCGGAAGCGCTCAAAGACATCCAGAATAAGTCATTCGATGTTTGTGTCATCGGTGGCGGTGCCACCGGTTCCGGCTGCGCTCTTGATTCGCAGTTGCGTGGCCTAAGTACGGCATTAGTCGAGGCCGGTGATTTCGCCTCGGCCACTTCAAGCGCTTCCACGAAAATGGTGCATGGCGGCGTGCGTTATCTCGAAGAAGCCTTTCGTCATCTCGATCCTGCTGAATACAAAGTGGTGAATCGCGCTCTGGATGAACGGATTCACATGGTTAAAAATGCCCCGTTTCTTGCGGGCGCCAGGGAATTTATCACTCCGTGTTACAGCCGGTTCGACCTCGCCTATTACGAAACCGGTTTGAAGCTCTATGACTGGATCTCGGGCAGCGCGAGTCTGGCTCCAAGCCATTTTGTTTCTCGCGAAGAGGCGTTGAGTCGCCTTCCAAATCTAAATCCGCAAGGGCTAACGGGCGCGGTCGCATATACCGACGGGCAGTTCGACGATGCCCGGTACAACGTGACGCTCGTGCAATCACTTGCTGAAACGGGCGGGGTGGCGCTGAACTACGCGCGGGTCGCCTCGTGCGAAAAGGGCGCGGATGGGAAACTGGCGGCTGTGATTGTTCAAGAACAGTTCGGCGGGCAAAGTTTCGTGGTTCGCGCACGCGCATTTGTGAATGCCACGGGGCCCTTTGCAGATTCAATTCGAGCGATGGCGAATCCGGCTGCGAAGCCGCGCATGCGCCTAAGCAAAGGCGTTCATATCCTCCTGCCGGCCGATGTGCTTTCGAGCGGGGACGCGATGTTGATTCCCAAAACGGAAGATGGCCGCGTATTATTCGCGATTCCGTGGAGGGGGCGAGTGCTCGTAGGAACCACCGAGCAGGAAGTTGCGGTTGGCGAAGAACTTTTCCTAACGCGCGAAGAAGTAGAGTACTTGTTGCGGCATCTCAACCGTTATCTTGGTGAGCCGGTAAGGGCCGGCCAAGTGGTCGGCGGTTTCGCCGGAGCTCGCCCGCTATTGACCGCTGGCGATTCGCGTGACACAAAGAGATTGGCGCGAGACCATCAGGTTGAGCTGGATTCACCGAGCGGTTTGGTCAGTATTCTGGGCGGAAAGTGGACGACATATCGCGCTATGGCTCAGGATACGATTGACGTTGTTCGGAAATCTCTCGGCAGGAATCCCACGCCCTGTTCGACCTTGAATCACCCGTTAGTCGGCTCGGACGGCTACTCGTCAGATTACTGGAAGGTCTTGGTTGGAGATTGCGTGCTCGAGCCTATTGCACGACACCTGGCGGAAAAATATGGCACACGCGCCGCGCAGCTCTTGGCGCTCATCGAAAAAGATGCTGATCTCGGTGAGCCGCTCGTGAAAGGACTCGCTCCGTTGCGGGCAGAGGTCGCATTCGCGGCACGATTCGAAATGGCAATGACGATTGAAGACGTTCTCGCGCGGCGCATTGGTTTGCAGTTTTACGGCTGGACCGAGGCGATAGCCGCCGCTCCGGCGACCGCCGACATACTTGGGCGCGAATTGGGATGGTCGGAAGCGGATCGCGGCGATGCCCTCGGTGTCTACATCGAAAAGATTCGAGACCTGCAGCGAAAAGCGGGGCTGACCGTCGCACCACGAGCTGAGGGATAAAATCACTGGGAGTGCGGAAGAAGGGAATCGTGCCGAGTTACATCGGAGCGCTCGACCAGGGAACCACCAGCACGCGTTTCATCGTGTTCGATCGCGCCGGCCGGATTGTTTCCACCGCACAAAAGGAACACCGCCAGCTTTATCCGCGGCCTGGGTGGGTGGAACACGATCCCGACGAAATCTGGATGCGCACACAAGAGGTAATTTCCGAGTCGATGAGGCAGCGCAGCCTCGGCCCAAACGATCTTGCCGCGATTGGCATCACGAATCAGCGCGAGACCGCTGTTCTCTGGGATCGAAAAACCGGCAAGCCAGTATCAAACGCAACCGTCTGGCAGGACACGCGGACGGACGATCTCGTCCGTGAGTTCTCGGCGGCGGGCGGGCAGGATCGTTATCGAGCGAAGACCGGGCTGCCGCTTTCGACCTACTTCAGTGCCTTGAAAATTCGCTGGCTGCTGCAAAATATTCCCGGCCTTCGCGAGAAAGCACAGACGGGCGAAATTCTCTTCGGAAACGTGGACACGTTTTTGGTTTGGAAGCTCACCGGTGGCACAGCCGGCGGGATTCACGTCACGGATGTATCAAACGCCAGCCGCACGCAGCTTATGAACCTCGAGTCGCTGACGTGGGATGAGGAGATTCTTTCGGATTTCGGAATTCCCGCGGCGATGCTTCCGCAAATTCGCTCGAGCAGCGAAATTTACGGCAACGCTGAAATCGATTCCATAAAAAATGTCCCTATCTCCGGAATCCTCGGCGATCAACAGGCGGCGCTAGTTGGACAGGCCTGCTTCAAGCCGGGAGAGGCCAAGAACACATATGGCACAGGCTGCTTTTTATTGCTCAACACAGGTGAAAAGCCGATTCCTTCGAAACACGGCCTGCTGACGACCGTCGCCTACAAATTCGGCGCGCAAGCCGTTTGCTACGCGCTCGAAGGCAGCATCGCAATCACCGGTGCACTCGTCCAGTGGCTTCGCGACAATCTAAAGCTCATCGGCAAAAGCTCTGAGATCGATGCACTCGCGCGAACGGTGGAAGACAACGGAGGCGTCTATTTTGTCCCCGCTTTCTCGGGCCTCTACGCACCATACTGGAAATCGAACGCTCGCGGTGTGATAGCGGGACTCACACGCTTCGCGAATCGAGGGCATATCGCTCGCGCAGCGCTCGAGGCCACAGCCTTCCAGGTTCGCGAAGTTGTCGAAGCAATGGAAAGCGACTCCGGAATTCATCTCGACGTGTTGCGCACCGACGGCGGCATGGTGACGAACGATCTTCTGATGCAATTTCAAGCGGATATCTTGGATCGGCCAGTCGTACGCCCCGCGGTTCAGGAAACCACAGCTCTCGGCGCTGCTTATGCGGCCGGGCTTGCCGTCGGCTTCTACGAAAGCACCGATGAGCTTTGCACGCACTGGCGAGTGGATCGCACCTGGCATCCTGCGATGGATGGCGCCACTCGGGATACACTTTTTCACGCCTGGAAGAAAGCGGTCACACGAACATTCGACTGGGTTGATTGATTTGCACGGGAGGAGGGCTTATGAGCACGAATTCGATTCCAGGTTTCATAAGTAAACCCAGTCCTCATTCGGTACCCGAAACCATTCAGCGCCTTTGCGCACTCCTGAAATCAAAAGGTGTCGCGATTTTTGCGCTTATCGATCACAGTGGCGAAGCCGAAAAAGCTGGCCTGAAAATGCGTCCCACGCAATTGCTGATTTTTGGCAATCCAAAAGGTGGCACACCGCTGATGCTTGCCGCCCCCAGCACCGCCATTGACCTGCCGCTGAAGGCACTCATCTGGGAAGACGCTGATGGCAAAGTCTGGCTCAGCTACAATTCGCCCGATTACCTCCAGCAGCGCCACGGTTTTCCCGCCGACCTCGAAAAAAATATCGCAGCGATTGAGCCTCTCTTGGCTCAGGCCGTTGCCATCTAGCTCTTGCAGTAGCCAGCTAACGCATAAGGAAGCGCGGGCATCCAATCTGTTGCTTTTGCAATCGTATTGGCATTAGGATGGGTAGAAGCTTGAGACGCGGAGCAATCGATGCTCATGCGCGGAATTCTGGCAGCCAAACGGGTACAGTGCAGATTAAGCCCTTCAAGATTGTCCCGATTCGGATCGTAGTTGTCACGCTACTCGTGTTCCTCGCCGGCTTTTCAACTTTAGCAAAGAACGTTCAGTATCTTCCCAAGTCGAACCCCGCCCATTATCTGTCTATCGCTAGCAAGATGAAGGCGGATTCAGACTGCAATGTAGCCCAGCTCAAACTTCAACCTACCCAGCCAAGCTCGCGGCTGGTGATTCCTGAAGCCGTCCTTCCGGTCTTCACTTTCGATCCGAGGGAAGCGCCCTTCGTTGAGCGAATCTCTTTGATAGCCTGTCTGCAATACCGCGCTCCTCCAATCACTCTCTCCTAGCATCATCGCGTCCCAAAGCCATTTTTAGTAGTCAGAAGCTGTGCCTAGGCCCCTTTTTATCTAAGTGGCGGTTGCATCGTAACCGGAGGCCCCGATGACTGCACCTTCGCTGACGCCTGTTCGCTTGGAACAGTTGCGCCGATTCAGCACCTGTCTGGTCGCGAGCGCGATCGAAACGTTCCAGGTGCGTTTACCCAATACCGGCTTCTCCGATTCCACCATTCGTTGCATCTTTGAGGACCTTCCCCCAATTGCCGGCTACGCGGCTACGGCACGCATTCGCACGGCTGACCCACCCATGGAAGGCCGTGGCTACATCTACGATCGGACGGATTGGTGGAAGGAAATTCTCGCTGTGCCTGCGCCACGCATCGTCGTCATCCAGGATGTCGACTCTCATCCCGGCCTCGGCGCCTTTGTCGGCGAGGTCCACGCGAGCATTCTGCAGGCGCTCGGGTGTGTCGGAGTTGTCACGAATGGGGCGGTTCGCGACTTAAATGTAATTGAAGGCTCGGGCTTCCAGATGTTTGCTGGCAATGTCTCGGTCTCACACGCTTATGCCCACATATTTGATTTCGGCGGTCCTGTGGACGTAGCCCGCATGCATATTCGACCCGGAGATCTGCTTCACGCCGACCGCCACGGTGTTCTTTCGGTACCGGCGGAAGTTGCGGATCGAATTCCACCTGTAGCCACCGAAATAAAAGACCGGCGCCATCGCATCGTCGATACTTGCCGTTGCTCGGACTTTTCGATAGAAAAACTTGGCGAGTGCTTTCAGAGGGAAATTGATGAACATCAAGCCAATCGCCGCACTTAGTTCAACAGAAACGATGGAGTCTCAAATATGAAGGCTGCAGCAACAAACTGCCCGGCCCGGATTCTTTATTTTCGCGCTTGCTGCCCGTTGCTTTTCCTTATCGCCGCGTTTGTTGCTGGCTGCGGCTCGAGCGGTAAGGCCAAAGCGGACGCAGCCGACGCCCCCAGCGTCGCTGTTATCAAAGTCACTCGCCAGAATCTTTCGAACGAACTCGAAATCGCCTCGGAATTTCTCCCCTTCCAGGAAATCGACGTCTACGCCAAAGTCTCCGGCTACATCCAAAAGCTCTACGTTGATTGGGGAACGCACGTCAAGCAGGGTCAACTCCTCGCCGTCCTCGAAATCCCCGAGCTCGAACAGCAGCTCACCCAGGACGAAGCCGCCCTCCGTCGCAGCCAGCAGGATCAGGAACGCGCGCGCGAAGAACTCGGCCGCGCCCAGTCGGCTTACGACGTCGCACATATCACTTACAAACGTCTTGCCGATGTCCAGAAGACTCGTCCCGAACTCGTTGCCCAGCAGGATATCGATGTTGCACAGGGCAAAGACCTCGAAGCCAGTTCCGGTGTTTCCGCCGCAAAAGCAGCGCTATCCGCCGCCGAACAAGCTTCAATCGCTTCGAAAGCCGCGCTCGACAAGGACAAAGCCATGTTCGCATACGCGCGCATGACGGCGCCCTTCGACGGTGTGGTCACGAAGATCTACGCCTACACCGGGGCGCTGCTTCCCGCGGGCACTTCCTCCGCGAAAGCAGAGTCCGCTCTCTGCCAGCTCTCGCAGAATAATTTGCTCCGACTAGTGATTCCGGTTCCGGAAAGAGCCGTCTCAGAAATTCGCGACGGCCAAACGCTCGAAGTAGACGTCTCCGGCCTCAAGAAAACCTTCACAGGTAAAATCGCGCGTTTCTCAGATCAAATCGACCCAGGCACCCGCACCATGCACACCGAAGTGACCGTCCCAAATCCCAGCTTCGAATTAGTACCGGGAATGTATGCCAGCGTACGCATCCCGCTCCATTCCGCGACCAACGTTCTCACCATTCCGGTGCAGGCGATCCAGTTCACAGGGGCAGGCCAGGGCGTTGCCCTCATCGTGAATCCTCAGAAACGCCTCGAGAAACGTGAAGTGAAGCTTGGTCTTCAGACCGCCACAGAAGTGGAAATTCTCTCCGGGCTAAGCGAAGGCGATACAGCCGTCTTCGGCGAGCAGAACCAATTCAAAGAAGGCCAGATCGTCTCACCGAAGCTCGTCGAAGCTCCGAGGATGGAGTAACGTGCCAACCTTCGCGATTCGCCATCCCTACTTCACCATTGTCGTCTGCCTTTTCATTTGTGTGCTGGGAATCACCAGCCTCGCGCAAATGCCCGTGGACATGTTTCCTCCCATCAATATTCCCGTTGTCCTCGTCGCCACGTTTTATAACGGCATGCCCCCTGAACAGATAGAAGCCGACATCACCGACACCTTCGAACGATTCTTCACCCTCGGTAGCGGCATCGATCACATGGAATCCCGCTCGCTGACCGGCGTGAGCCTAATCAAAATTTACTTTCAGCCGGGCACCGACGCGAATGCCGATGTCACGAACATCTCCAATCTCGCCATGGCCGACTTGCGTCGCCTCCCCGAAGGCACCCTCCCTCCGGTCGTGATGAAGGTGGACGCTTCGAGCCTCCCGGTTTGTCTGCTTACGGTGGATGGCCAGGGTCTCAACGAAACTCAGCTTCACGATTATCTCCAATTTCAAATCCGCAACCAGATTGCAGGCGTCCCCGGCGCTACGGTGCCTCCGCCCTACGGCGGGAAATATCGCCAGATCATGGTTTATGTGGATCCGCTGAAGCTTCAGGCGCACGCACTCAGTCCCATGGATGTAGTTCGTGTGATGAACGAGTCAAACCTGATTCTCCCCGCCGGTGACGTGCGGCTGGGTCCGCTCGATTACAACATCTACACCAACGCGCAGGTTGCCGACGCCGATGCCTTGAACCGCGTGCCTCTCAAGACCGAAGGCCAGAAGTCAGTCTTTCTATCCGACGTGGGCAAAGCCATTGACGGCTCCTATCAGCAATACAACATCGTTCGCGTCAACGGCCAAAAATCCGTCTACGCTCCAATTTTGAAACAGGGCGGTGACACGAATACGATCGCAGTGGTTAACGGCATCAAGAAGGCCATCCTCACTCTTCGCGATATTCCGGCGCAGCTGCACACTCACGTGGTTTTTGATCAGTCGATCTTTGTTAAACAGGCCATTTCAACCGTGCTCCGCGAAGGTGGCATCGGCCTATTCCTCACCGCCGTGATGATCCTTTTATTCTTAGGCAGTATGCGAGCTACGTCCGCAGTCTTCCTCTCCATTCCGCTCTCGGTAATGATGGCGTTTTTCATCCTGCATCTCGCCGATAAAACCATCAACGCCATGGTTCTCAGCGGTCTCGCGCTGGCTTTCTCGCGTTTGATCGACGACTCCGTGGTCGTAATCGAAAATATCTACCGCCACATCGAACTCGGCGAAGATCCCAAAGTGGCCGCCGTAAAAGGCGCGAATGAAGTGGCGCTCGCCGTCCTGGCTATCATGCTAGTCGCAGTTGTGGTTTTCTTCCCGGTAACCCTGCTGTTCGGGGTCAGCAAATATTTGTTCTCGGCTTTGGCGCTGGCTGTCGTTCTCGCGCTGGCTGCCTCTTACTTTGACGCGGTCACGGTGGTTCCGCTTTTCTGCGCCTACTTCTTGAAACCTGCCCATGCCCACAGCGAAGAAACCAAGAAGTCCTGGGGCGCGAAATTCCACGCAGGCTTCAACGCTAAATTCGAAAAGATGCTGAATGTTTACGAAAGATACGTGGACAAGACGCTCGACCGTCCTCGCGAAGCCCTGCTCATTTTTACAGGAATGTTTTTACTCAGCTTCCTTCTCATTCCACTGATCGGAGTTTCGTTTTTCCCGCGCTCAGATGCCGGCCAGTTCGTCATCAACGTAAAGGCGCCCACCGGAACGCGCATCGAA
>Ga0210394_10009193_pt1 | contig 10010 bp, 6 predicted proteins | sample IncBWC12MmetaG_FD_160121 | JGI IMG/M metagenome (GOLD analysis project Ga0210394, IMG submission 160121) | Forest soil microbial communities from Barre Woods Harvard Forest LTER site, Petersham, Massachusetts, United States - Inc-BW-C-12-M | ecosystem: Environmental > Terrestrial > Soil >...
ACCGGCCGCGGAATCGGCCCTGCCTACGAGGACAAGGTGGCGCGCCGCGCGCTGCGGGTCGCGGATCTATTCCATCGCGAGCGCTTCGCGGCGAAGTTGGGCGAGATTCTGGACTACCACAACTTTGTTCTGCAGCGCTATTACCAAACGGCGCCGGTGGATTTCCAGCAGGTGTTGGAATCGAACTTGGAACTCGGCGAGCGCCTGAAACCGCTGGTTGCGGACGTTACCGGCATCCTCGAACAATTGAGTATCGACGGCCGCAATGTGCTGTTCGAAGGCGCGCAGGGGGCGATGCTGGACGTCGATCTCGGCACTTATCCCTACGTCACATCATCCACCACCACTGCGGGCGGCGCCGCGGCCGGCACGGGCTTGGGTCCCAGAAGGCTGCACGAGGTGCTCGGCATCGTCAAAGCCTATGCCACCCGCGTCGGTGCGGGTCCGTTTCCGACCGAGCTGTTCGACGAGTACGGCGAGCATCTATCCCGTGTCGGCCATGAATTTGGCGCCGTTACCGGGCGGCGCAGGCGCTGCGGCTGGTTCGATGCGGTAGTCTTGCGCCGATCCATCGTGCACAGCAGCTGCTCCATGCTGTGCGTGACCAAACTCGATGTGCTCGATGGCCTCGACACGATTCGCGTTTGCGTGGGCTACAGAACCGCCGACGGCATCAGCAGCTCCCCGCCCTTGTTGTCGGAGAACTTCGCAGAGTGCGAACCGGTGTACGAAGAGTGGCCCGGCTGGCAGGAAAGCAGCGTCGGCATTACGCGCTACGAGGATCTGCCGGCAAACGCCCGGAGCTACTTGGAGCGACTGCAGGCTTTGGTCGGTGTGCCGATCACAATCATTTCCACCGGTCCGGATCGCGACCAAACCATCATTCGCAAAAATCCCTTCGATTGAGCCGACGCCCCAGTCGGCGCGTTCTATACGAAGTGTAATTCGCCGCCGGCGCCGAACAAGCCGATCAACCCGATTGCGATCAAGTACAGGGCGACAATGTAGTTCAGCAGTTTCGGCATCACCAGAATGAGGATGCCGGCGATGAGCGAAACCAGCGGCGCGAGACCCAGGTGGATGTGCATGGATGACTCCGTTTGAAGCGGCGTTTGCCGCGTGTGGCTACTGAAACAACTTCATCGCGTTCTGCAGCGTTTTAAACACTCCCCACGCGAGCGGGATTCCAACCGCGATCCACAGCACGGCGAGTCGAAGTTTCATGATGGGTGTCTCCCGGGGGTCATTGGAGCTTGGTAATAGTATTTCGCATCGACCGCGCGCATCGCGAAATTGCACAAGAATCCGACCAACAATAATCCGCACATGATGTACATGGTGATCGAATAGGCCTGCGCTTTGGGCACGCCGTTGTCGATCTGGTACTGGCGAATGTAATTCACGAGAACCGGCCCCAGCACGCCGGCCACCGACCAAGCGGTGAGCAGCCGGCCATGAATGGCGCCGACCTGATAGGTGCCGAACATATCCCGCAGGTAGGCCGGGATGGTGGCAAAACCGCCGCCGTACATTGAAAGAATGACGCAGAAGGCGGCAACGAACAAAGCAGTCGAGCCGATATGGCCCAGCGTCGGTACCGCGGCATACAACGCAATGCCGAGCAGGAAGAACACCATGTAGGTGTTGCGGCGGCCGATGTAGTCGGAGGTGGAGGCCCAGAAGAATCTACCAATCATGTTGAACAGACTGATCAAGCCGACGAAACCCGCAGCGGCGGCAGGGGATACCCGGCCAGGGAACATTTCCTGGATCATCGGCGAGGCCTGACCCAAGACGCCGATGCCCGCGGTCACGTTCATGCATAGCACCACCCACAGCAGCCAGAACTGCGGCGTCCGCCAAGCCGCCTCGACCGCTACGTTGGCTGTCGTCACCAGCTTCTTGGGCTGGGCGGGCACAGTCCAGCCGGCAGGTTTCCAATCATCGGCGGGCACCCGCACCGAAAACACCCCGATCATCATGAACATGAAGTAGATGACGCCCATGGTGACGAAGGTTTCGAGCACGCCATTGGACATTGCGGTTTTGAAATGCGTCATCAGCAGCACGGACAGCGGGGCAGCAATGAACGCACCGCCGCCAAAACCCATGATCGCCATACCCGTTGCCATCCCAGGGCGGTCGGGAAACCATTTGATCAGGGTCGAAACCGGCGAGATGTAGCCGATGCCGAGCCCGCAGCCGCCGAGCACGCCGTAGCCCAGGTAAATGATCCACAGCTGGTGCAGATGAATGCCCACCGCGGACACCAGAAATCCGCCGCCGAAACACAGCGCCGCTACGAACATCGATTTTCGCGGTCCGACGCGTTCCACCCAGCGTCCGAACACGGCGGCCGAGGATCCCAGAAAGACGATGGCAATCGAAAAAATCCAACCCAGTTCCGTCAGATTCCAGTCTCCCGGGGCCGACTTCGTGAGGCCGATCAGCTTGGTGAGCGGCAGGTTGAAGGTCGAGAACGCGTAGGCTTGGCCGATGCAGAGGTGCACCGCAAGGGCGGCGGGCGGCACCATGAAGCGGTTGAAGCCGGGCCCGGCTATCGTGCTTTCGCGATCAAAAAACGTGGATGACATAAGCAGCCCGTTCCTTTTCGTTGTTGTTGCGCGGCAAGATATATGAGCAATATGCCCCACTTGCAGCAAGCTTGCCACCAGAACGTTCGCAGGTCGGCCCATTGGCCTGAGAGTTGGGTCACACTGGCCTGCCGAGCACAGCATCGCGCGATGCTCTGCGGTGAAAACCGTGACATTCGGTGGCGTACGAATTCGGGGAAACCCGTAATTTCCCCTTACTCATGTGTACGTCCATTTATACGGGCCGGCGCGCCTCCCGAGCGGGGGTGGGGTGGCTTTGCGCGGCGCTGCTGGCTGCATGGACTTTTGGTCCCGTGTCGGCGCCGGCCGCCTGCCTGCCCAGTGCCGATCCGGCAATACGCGCATTACAGACGCTGGTCGATCAGGACGCACATGCGGCACTGAAGAAAGTTCAGGTGCTGCTGGATACGGAGGCCGGCTTGGCGCACCCCGATCCGCGGCGGTTGGCCTCTCTATACGGCGTGCAGGCGCAGGCTTTCAGCATCTTGGAGCTGGAGTCGAAGGCACGGGACGCAGTCTTCAACGGACTCAAGTTCGCCACCGATAATACCGACCCGGTGCGCGTTGACTTGCTGTCAACGTATGCGGAGAACGTCTACGACCAAGCGGGCATCGCCGCGGCGGTCACGGCCACCGAAGCGGCGCAATCCGCGCAGAAACGCGGATCCCTTGCGGACATTTGCCTGCTCATCGGCCGCGGTCTGCTGCAGTACCGGGAAAATCGAGAAGATTTGGCGATCGGCAGCCTGACGCAGGCCTACAACGCCAGCGCGGCGCCCGCGTTCAACGAGCCGCGGGTGCTGGCCGCGAGTGTGTTGTCCACCGTGCTGCGCGGTATGGGAGATTACCCACAGGCGCTGGCGCTCAACCAGGAAGCAGTCGATTGGGACATCGCGCAGCACGCGCCGCTTGCGCTTTCGGTCAACAGATTTCTGCGCGGTAGAATTCTGGTTTTGATGGGCAAGCAGGCCGAGGCTCTCGACGAATTTGGCGAGGCTCGAAAGCTCAGCGCGCAATTGGACGATGCCCAGGGCGTCGCTTTCGCGGATCTGCACATTTGCGAAGCTCGCGTCGAATTAAGCCAACTCAGCAACGCGAAGGCAGCGTGCCGGGCCGCGTTGCCCACGTTCATCGCGTCGAAGTTCTGGGACCAGATGAAGGAAACGCAGGCGCTGCTGGCGCGCATCGATCTCGCGGAAGGCCATCCTGAGAAAGCGCTCGCCACATTGAATGAAGTCCTCGATCATGGCGGCACCGATGTGCTGCCGCGACGAGTGGCCGACCTGTATCAATGGCGCGCGCGCACCAACGCGGCGCTCGGCAATTACCGCGACGCCTACTCGGACCTGGCCGAGTACCTGCGCCGCTACACCGCCACCAACGACGGCGATCGAAACAAGCAAGCTGCGGCGCTGCGCGCGCGCTTCGAGACCGACCGTGAGATCGAGCAAAACGGTCTGTTGAAGCGGGAACTGGACCTATCCCAGGAGCGCTCGCAGCGTCAAGCGCAGCAATTGCGCTGGAATGCCATTGCGGCAGTGTCCGGCGTGCTGGTGATTGCGCTGCTCATTTATTTCCTGGTGACCAACCTGCGTTTCCGCCAGCAGTTGGTGCGCTTGGCGAGCACCGACGGATTGACTGGATTGCCCAACCGGCGCCGCACCGTGGAATTGGCGAGCGCCGCGCTGACCGAGGCCAACGCAACGCAGCAGCCCTTGACCATCGCGATCATCGATATGGATCACTTCAAATTCATCAACGATCGCTGCGGTCATGCCACGGGCGACTATGTCTTGAAGGAGTTCGCCCGCATGGGGCGCGAGTCACTGCGCGCCGGCGATGTGCTGGGACGGTGGGGCGGCGAGGAGTTCCTGCTGGTCATGCCCGAGGCGACCGCAGATGTCGCAATCACCGCTCTCGAGCGCCTGCGCACCCTGGTGTTTGGGATTGTGTTGCCGCCATCCGGCGCGGGACTGCGCGTCACCTTGAGCGCAGGCCTCGCAATGAATGAAAAGCCCACGCGCTCGCTGGATGAGCTGGTAGCGCGGGCGGATGCCGCATTGTATGTCGCGAAAAACGATGGCCGCGATCTCGTGCGCTTCGCCGAAGAGAGGTTCCTGACCACTTCCGGAATTCGCCGCGCCTCGCGGCAGTGAACGCGCGCTGCTTGTGTTGGTGCCCAGGAGAGGACTCGAACCTCCACGAATTGCTTCACTGGTACCTGAAACCAGCGCGTCTACCAGTTCCGCCACCTGGGCAAGATGGGTCCGCCATACGCGAGGCGCAGGAATGTACGCACTGATTTGGGGCTTGTCAATCCGGTCCGTTCCTGGCTTGCGCGCACGCCATGCTAAACTCGAACTACGCAGGTCCCCGCCCGAAATTTCAATGGGATGGGTCGCTTCAATTCGTCAGGACAGCCGCCGATTTGTGGATCGCATAGCCGGCGACGGCGCCGCTGCAGCGTAATGAGCGACTCGCAAGCCAGCGCGCAGCCCGCGGCTTCGGATCACGCGCTGCGTCAGCGGTTCCTGCTGGGGATGAGCCACGCTGCCTGTACCGTAAATGTGGTCACCACCGATGGGGCCGCCGGGCGGCACGGAATCACGGTGTCCGCCATGGTGTCGGTGTCTGCCGATACGCCGCAGCCCACCTTGCTCGTCTGCATCCATCATAAGAGCTCGGTCGCCACGGCATTGCTCGAGAACGGCGTATTCTGCGTGAATGTCTTGCGCGATGACCAATCCCACATTTCGGACAACTTTGCGGGCCGGCGCGGCGCGCGCGGTGCCGCGAGATTCAATTGCACCGAGTGGATTACGCAGGTCACCGGAGCGCCGCGCGTGGTTGACGCCCTGGTGGCGTTCGACTGTCGCGTGACCGCCAGCGAGCGCGTCGGATCGCATCTCGTGGTGTTCGGCTCGGTGCAGGATATTTTCGTGGCCGGCGGCGGGGCGCCGTTGATCTATGCGAATCGTGCGTACGGCGTGCCGCGGCGATTCCACCAGCGGCGACACCCCCGCGGTTCTGCAGCGGGGCAGCCGCTGTCAATCGGCTGCCACCAAATGTTCGCACCCTATGTGATGCCGGCGCTGGTCGCGCGCCTCACGAAATTACATCCGGGCATCGCACTCACGCTGCTGGAGGCGGATCAGGATCATCTGATTGCAAGCCTCAAGCGCAGCGACATGGAGGTCGCGCTGCTTTACGAAATTGCTCTCAGTGATGGCCTGCGCGTGTCTCCATTGGCCGAATTGACGCCGTACGTGCTGCTGCCCGACGGCCATCCGCTGGGCCAGAAGCCCTGCATCGCATTGCGTGATCTGCTGCATGAACCCCTGGTGCTGCTCGATCTGGAGCCCAGCCGCAGTTATTTCCTGTCGTTGTTCAAGAATCTGGGTCTCGAGCCGCAGGTGGGCTTTCACACCCGGTCTCCCGAAATGGTTCGCGGCTTCGTCGGGCATGGATTGGGCTACAGCATTTTGGCGACCAAGCCTGCCAATAACATGACCTATGACGGCCGCGCGCTGCTGGCCCGGCCCTTGAGCGACGCTGTGAAGAACAGCCGTCTGGTTCTTGCGACCCTGGCTGACCGCAACTTAAGCCCCATGGCGCTCGAGTTTGCCGCGCACTGCCGCTCGTTTTTCGGAGTAACCCAACGACTTGTGCCAGACTGAATGAAATCAGCAGACGCGGTCAAGCGCGAACACGCAACGCAGCTGGAGATCAGCACGATCCAACCCATTGGATTGGATCAGCGTCACGGCACGGCGCGCGATCTGTTTACCGTGTGGTTCGGGTCGAACATCATGCTGTTGACGGTGGTTACGGGCGGACTGGCCGTGACCACATTCGCGCTGCCGTTTACCTCCGCGGTATTGGCGCTGGTGGTCGGCAACATGGTCGGCGCGATTTTCATGGCCTTGCATGCGGCGCAGGGTCCCACGCTGGGCGTGCCGCAAATGGTGCAAACCCGCGGGCAATTCGGATCCTTGGGATCGCTGCTGGTGGTGGGCATCGTCATCGTCATGTACGTCGGATTTCTCGCATCGAATCTGGTGCTATGCGGCGAGTCCCTCGCCGGCGTGCTACCCGGCGTCACGGAGACTCCCGGTATCATCGTGGTCGGCATCCTCAGCGTGCTTGCCGCGATCTATGGCTACGACTGGATCCATGCCTACACCCGCCTCATGTCCTACGTCGCGGGCGCAGTCTTGTTCCTTGCCATCGGATGGATCGTCTGGGTGCACGGACTGCCGGCGAATTTCCTGACTCGTAATGCATTCAATTGGTCCGGTTTCCTGGGCACCATATCCGCGGCCGCGGTGTGGCAGATCGCCTACGCGCCCTATGTCTCCGACTACACGCGCTACATGCCCCGGGACACCGGCGTGCGTCCGGCATTCTGGGCCAGCTACTGGGGCTGTACCTTGGGATCGCTGCTGCCGATGATACTGGGGGCGATGGTGGGCCTGGCTTCGCCCAAGGGCAGCCTGGTGGCGGGATTTGCAGCACTCACTCACGGCATCACCCCACTGGTGCTGATCGTGTTCGCGGTGAGCATCGCATCCGCCAATGCCATAAACCTCTACTGTGGCGCGCTCTCGACTCTCACCTTCGGGCAGACACTGATCCCATCCTGGTCGCCCGGCCCCAGGGCCCGCGTGGTGGTGTCGATCGTTCTGTTCGGATTCGCGGTTGCCGGCGCACTGCTCAGCAAGGAATCGTTTTTGGCCAACTACGAAAGCTTCATCCTGGCCTTGCTGTACGTGCTGGTCCCTTGGACGGCGATCAATTTGGTGGACTACTACCTGTTGCGCCACGGCCGCTACGACGTAGCTTCATTTTTTCGGCAGGATGGCGGCATCTATGGCCGCGTCAACGGCCCTGCCGTCACATGCTACGCGGTAGGCATATTGGTGCAGTTGCCGTTTATCCACTCGCAGCTCTATACGGGTCCCGTGGCGAAAGCGATCGGCGGCATCGATTTATCGTGGATCGTGGGTCTCGCGGTTACGTCGCCCGCATATTATTGGTTGGCCAAGCGTTCGCGAGCCCACGCCAAGGGGTCGCTGGCCCAATATGCGCCCGGCGACTCGCAAAGCTGATAATCTGCTGGCGTAAATCAACTGCCCGCACGATGCGGAACTCTTGAGATTTACGCACCCACTTCACAGGTTTTCTAAAATCCATGCAGCGTATTTCCATCACACCTAAATCCCCATGACGCGACGTGGACCTGGCTCACGGCGCAACAGCAGCCTCACGGCAAAACGCAGCAACGATTGGCGCGCCGAGGATCCGAATTTGGAACTCGAGAAGTTGCGCTACGCGGATCCGATCGCAAGCCGGGAACTGCTGCTGAAGCATTTGAGCGAAGCGCCGCAGCCCATAACCTTGGCGCGTCTCGCCAAACAGCTGGGACTGAATACCGATGCGCAGCGCGAGGCGCTCGACAAGCGCCTGGCGGCGATGGTTCGCGACGGCCAGGCGATCCAGGGGCCAAATGGCTTTGCAGCGGCCGGCGAGGGTGAGCGCGTCGCAGGGCGAATCCGCGGCCGCGCCAGCGGCGAGGTGCTGGTGATGCCGGATGACGGCTCGGCACCCTTGGTTCTGGCGCGAGTCGATACCGCGACGCTGATGCACAACGATCGAGTCGAGGTGCTCGCCGTCGGCATGAACGAACGCGGACGACGCATCGCGCGATTGATTCGACGCACCGGCGACGCGCCGAAACGCATCGGCGGTGTTTGGCATGCCGGCCAGAATCATGGCCGCGTCGAGCCGGAGGATCCCGGCCATTGGTACTCGATTGAAGTGGCCATGCGCGACCGGCACGGCGCGAAAGATGGCGACAACGTCATCGTCGAAGTGAGCAAGCGTCCGCAAGGGGACGCCCCGGCGCACGGTCGCATCGTCGAAATCCTCGACAATCGCCGGCCGTCCGACCTGGCGGCGCGTTTTGCGATCTTGAGGCATGACCTGCCGCAAGAATTCCCGCCCGAAGTTTTGCGCGACGCCAATCTTTTTGCCCCGGATGTTCCGGCGGCTGACCATGAAGGCCGGGAGGATTTGCGCGACCTGCCGTTGGTGACCATCGATGGCGAGGATGCCAAGGATTTCGACGATGCCGTGTACGCCGAAGCCACGCACGGCGGCGGTTGGCGGCTGGTGGTCGCCATAGCCGATGTCAGCCACTATGTGCGCTACGGCAGCGCGTTGGACAACGAAGCCCGGGCGCGCGCCACGTCCGTATACTTTCCGGATCGCGTCATACCGATGCTGCCGGAACATCTCTCGAATCACTTGTGCTCCCTGATGCCGCGGGTTGAGCGCTTGGCGTTCGTCTGCGATGTGCACGTCAGCAAGTTCGGCAAGCCCGGCAAGGCTCGATTTTACGAGGCTGTGATTCGCTCGCATGCACGGCTCACCTACGATCGGGCGTGGGCTTACCTGCAGAATCCTCAAGCGCCCGCTGCCGCGGAACTGACGGCGCCGGTGCGCGCCTCGTTGCAAATGCTGTATGCGGTGTACGGCGCGCTGAAGTCGGCGCGCGACGCGCGCGGCGCGCTCGATTTTCGCGGCGGTGAAGTCAAGGCGCGAATCGGCGAGAACGGCACCATCGAGGGCTTCTATGCAGTGATGCGCAACGACGCGCATCGCTTGATCGAAGAATGCATGATTGCCGCGAATGTCGAGGCGGCCGTGGCCCTGCGTCTGGCGAAGGCAGGCAGCCTGTACCGCGTCCACGGCCAGCCCGAAGACAAGCGGGTCAACGAACTGCAAAAGGTCTTGAATGCATTGCAGGTGGGTGCGGCGTTTTCGGAAAAGCCGACGCCGCGCGAGTTTCGTCAGCTGGTGGAGCGCTTGGCTGCACGGCCCGATGGGCTGATGCTCGAGAGTCTGGTGATCCGCTCGCTCGCCCAGGCCGTGTACCAGCAGACCAACATCGGACACTTCGGCCTCGCGCTGGAAGAGTACGCGCACTTCACCTCGCCGATACGCCGCTATCCCGATCTCCTGGTGCATCGCGCGATCAAAGCCGCGGTGTTGCCAAACTCGGCATCGGGACATCGCTACACCAAGGCGGAGCTGCAGACCCTGGGCGCGGAGAGTTCGCAGCGCGAGCGGCGCGCCGATGATGCGTCGCGGGACGTGATGGGGTATCTAAAATGTCTGTACCTGCAGCCGCGCATCGGCGAGACCTTTGATGCGACCATCTCGAGCGCGCTCGAATTTGGTTTATTCGTGCAGTTGAAAGACATGCCCATCGACGGCTTGGTGCACATATCCCAAATTCCGGGCGACTACTGGCAGCTCGAAGACGGAGGCTTGGGGTTGGTCGGCCAACGCACCGGCCGGCGCTGGCAGATGGGGGATTCGGTCAGGGTGCGA
>Ga0210394_10009194_pt1 | contig 10009 bp, 7 predicted proteins | sample IncBWC12MmetaG_FD_160121 | JGI IMG/M metagenome (GOLD analysis project Ga0210394, IMG submission 160121) | Forest soil microbial communities from Barre Woods Harvard Forest LTER site, Petersham, Massachusetts, United States - Inc-BW-C-12-M | ecosystem: Environmental > Terrestrial > Soil >...
GGGTGCGGCGGTCGTAACCCTGGCATTGTCGGCGACCTTCACACGGGCGGCGGAGGTTTCGATGAAACCGCCGTTGCCGCCGGCGGCGGCCGAGGCATCGAGGGTGCCGCCGACATCGACGGTTCCGGCCGTCATCCCGCCCAGCAGGGTGATGGTGCCTTCGTGATTTTCTACCGTGCGTGCTTCGATCACGCCGGTGTTGTTCACTACGCTGGCGAGCAGCGCAGTCTTGGCGCCGGCCGTCATCACGACAAGCCCGCCGTCAGCGCGGATCAGCCCGCCGTTCTCGGCAAGGGCGCTCAGTACATTTTGGTCGACCTGCAGGTGAACCAGGTGGCTGCCGCTGAACGTCACCGTTGCTCCGCTGCCCGCTCCAAGGGCCACGGTGCCGAGCTGCGCAATGATGACGCCCTGATTTCCAACATGCTGGCCCAGCAGGGCCACGTACCCGCCACCGGCTGCCGTGATTGTGCCGTTGTTGACGATGCTGCCTGAGCCATTGCCACTGAAGAATCGGGTGTTGCCGCTCGGATTGGCATCATTCAGGTCCAGGGTGGAGGCGACCAGACCTCCGACATTAACCTGGGCGCCTTGGCCGAACACGATGCCGTTGGGGTTGATCAGGAACACCTGTCCGTTGGCGTTCAGGTGTCCGAGGATGAACGTGCCGTTGGTGTCGTAAATGCGATTGACGGCAACGGCGATGGCCGAAGGCTGTAGAAAGTTGACCGTTTCCTGTGGCGCGATGTCGAAGCTTTTCCAATTCAGGATGAGGGTTTGACTCGACTGCTGAATATTGGTTGCGGCGCCGGACTGCGAGATGCTCCCCTTACCTGAAGTAATCTGTCCACCTGCCGGGCCTGCATTCGCAGCGACCGCCGACAGCGAGAGCACGCTCGCAAAAAGCTTTCGGCATGATCCCTTTCCCATGGCCCGCGCCACCTCCGCGACCGCGACCAGCCCGTTGACGACACGGCTCCAGACCAGACGGAATATTCGATTCATCGGCACGCGGCGTTTCATAGTGCTGTTCCCTTGGAGATGTCGTCAAAATGGGTGCGCGCTCCAACAGAGCGTCGGCGTTTCCGGACAGCAGCTGTCCGGCCCTCGTCAATGCCTGAGCGGCAGACTGGTACGAAATGCAGTGCCGACTCCGTCGCGGTGGCTGTGGATCGCGGCGGCCACCGGCCTTTGGCCGGTCATGAAACAGAGGTCGGCTAGGTATGACGCCGGTGCGCCAAGTGGCTGGCAACGGGGTTTTCTAATACCGGCTTATCTTCCCGCCGCACGAGCGGATCAGTCTTGAGTGCGACCCGGCAATGGGGCGCAACTCGATCCCGCTAAGTGCGGACGCACGTTTGATCGTACGCAAGAGCCTGCACAGGCTCCGAGGTACGCATTGCGCTGCAGGCCATCAATTCCTTGGATGCGATGTACGCGCACCCTTACGGACAATTGACCAAACCCCTTCAAGCGCCTTCAGAGCCGCGCGCGTGCGATCGCGCACGCCGAACTTGGCGAGTGGGCTGATGCCTTGTGCCGCCAACTACTTCGGCGCTCTCCACACATTGAGGGGGCAGTGTGAGGCCGCCAGTTCGAAATCGCGGTCGGTCGTCAGCAGCGTGAACTCGTGCCGGATACAGATCTGCGCGAGCAGCGCGTCGATTGTGCCGATCTGAACTCCCGCACGGCGGCAACGATTGCGAACTTCGGCCGCCTCGACGTGGTCTTGTCGATCTGGAACGAGCAGCGGTAGTGCCGAGAATCTCTCGATAATCTGCCTGCGGGCCCGCGGTCCGGCGAAGCCCTGCAGCAGTTCTTGCAAGATCAAGCCCGTCGTAACGACGGCGTCACCGCCTTCCAGGGCCTGGCCCAGCGCGAGAACCTCCGGAGCGGCGCCGGCTCGGTCACGCCGCAGCGCGAGCGACCAGACGCTCGTATCGACGAGCAAACTCACCGGCGAGAGCGCTCGCTCTTATAGTCGTACGAGTCATCCCACTGCAGCTTGCCCATCAGTTCGATGAGCCGCTTCTGGCTGCGGCGGGCGATGAATTCTTGTAGCGCACGCGTTACCGCGGCCTTTTTGGTCTTTTCGCCGCTGACTTTCAGCGCGCGCTCGATCAGCTTTGGATCCAGGGCAAGATTGGTCGCCATCGGTGCCGAGTGTGTGAGATGCTACACACGATATTACACAGTTGACTCGCGCCTGGCAAGTGAATATTCGCCGGCCCGCGGAATCGGGCGGGCCGGATTCCTCGCTGTTCCCTTGCCGGGTTCCGCCTTGATCACAGCGCCGCGCCGGGCGTGCGCGAAATCAATGTCCCGATAAGCGAGGAGCACGACATGATGCGGACGCTGGTGGTGGTTCCTTGACCGTTAGCAGCAGGCGACGGAGGCATACCCGGGTGCCAAGGGGACATTAGGACCCGTCAGGCGCCCGCAATTCCATCGCATCACGAAAAAAGCCCTCTCCCCGGTCGTCGGGGAGAGGGCCGTTGTCGCAGGAACGTGGCTTAGTCGTCGAGGTCGGCGACGCGAGGTGCCGAGCTGATCTTGAACTCGCTCGGGTGCATCACCCGATTCTCGCCGGGGAAAGCCCGGGTAAACCCGGTCGCCTCGTACCAGTTCAGATGGTTGACGAGGTTCGGGTCTTCGGAGTCGGGCTTCGTCATCTTGCCGGCGAAGAGCTCCCGCTTCTTCTGAACCCAGGCCGCCTTCAGGCGCGCGACCGGATCGCTGTTCGAGGCGCTCGATGCGACCGCCGTGCCCGACTTGTTCGCCGCGATCGTATTGCCGCTGCTGTCCACATCCAGCGGGATCTCGTTCGGCAGGTAGGCGACCGGCGCGAAGTTGGACTCCGGCGGCTGACCCTTGACGAAGGCGGTCCGCATCGGCGACGCCACGAGGTCGAACTGGTTCATCGGCGTCAGGCCGAGGATCTGCTCGATCGTCCGGGTCATGTTGACCTGGGTGTAGTAGGTGTGGTCGGTGGGGCCTGCCTGCACCGCGTACGGGCTGATGACGTAGCCCGGGCTGCGGTGGCCGTCGACGTGGTCGACACCGTTCTGCGCGTCGTCTTCTTCCATGAAAATCGCCGACGAGGACCACACCTTGCTGTGGCTGATGTAGTCGATGATGCGGCCGACGGCGAGGTCGTTGTCCGCCTGCTCGGCCTGCGCGCTCGGCGGACCGCCCGTGTGGTCGTCCATGACCCACAGGATGCTCAACGCCGGCACCGTGTCGGCCTCGAGGTCCTTCTTGAAGTCCTGCACCCACAGGTCGACCCGGAACTGGTCGGGGATGTTCAGATCGAACTGCGGGAAGTTCTTGATGAGGTAGTTCGAAACGGCCGGCACGGACGATTCCGCCACGACCGTGTTCTGGTAGTGCAGCGTCGGATTCTGAGCCTTCTTGATGTCGAAGGCCGCCTCGAAGGCCAGCGCGTCGTCGTAGAACTGGCGCCAGCTCGGCTCGTTATGTGTGCCGTCGGGGTTGTTGAAGAAGTCGTTCTCCACGTACTCGCCGTAGATCTTGACCGACAGGCCGGCCTTCGCCGCGTTCGACCAGAAGAAGCCCTTATCGGTGTAGGCGAGCGCGTCACCGGCGTTGCCGCCCGGATAGCTGCGTACCCAGTCCGGCGACTGGATGTCGTCGGCGTAGGGCGCCATGCCCTCGGAGATCCACTGGTGGCCGTCGGCCGACTGCCGGCTCGGGTCGTAGAAATTGTCGAACAGCGGGAAGCGCTTGATCAGCGCATGCACGTTCGGCGTGACCTTGCCGCCGAACACCGCCAGCGAGGCGTCGCCATTGCCGGCAGTCACGTCACCCAGCATCTGATCGTAGGTGCGGTTTTCGCGGACGATCAGGAACACGTGCTTGATCGGCGACGGATCGCCGATCCGGGCCGGGATCGCCTGCGGTGCAGCCTCCCCTTCGCCGCGGGCAGCGGCTCTGATGTTCTGGGTCAGGTCCCAGTGGTTGTTCTGGTAAACCTGCTGGGTCATCGCCCCCAGGGTCGCGCCATCCGGCACGGGAACGATGCTGACGGTGCCGTTGTCCTGGTGGGTGTTGTGACTGGAGACGCCATAGTCCGTCTCGAACGAATTGCGCGCGCCGATGCCCTTGTCGTTGGCAACGATCAGCACGCGGTCGACCTTGTCCAGCACCACCGAGCTCGGGGCATAAGCCACCGGGATCATGCCCATGACCGGGTTCCGCGCATCCGCGCTCAGATCGACGACCCCGATCGCATTGGCGTTGTACAGCGCGACGTAAGCGATGCCATTGTCGGCGTCGACGGCGATCGAGTTCGGCGCAGCGCCATAGACGGGATGGTCCTGGCCCGGCACCGAGATCGGCAGTCCGACGTCGATCGTCCGGACCACCTCGTTGGTGGACGTGTCGATGACCGAGATCGTGTCGCTATAGGCGTTGGCGACCAGCAGGGCCCGTCCGAAGAACGCCATCCCGGTCGGGTGCAGGCCGGTGGAGATCGTCTTGGTCACCTGCATCGACTTCAGATCGACCACCGAAACCGTACCGGTCGTCGCGGAGCCGACGAACGGGTCGGCGACGATCGGCGTGCCGGCGGAGTAGATCTGGAAGTCGGTCGCCGTGGCGGCCCGGCCACCCTCGTTGCTGATGTAAGCGGTCGTGCCGGCGCGGTTGATCAGGATGCTGTGCGGCGCGTTGCCGACGCGGATCTGCGTGCCCTGCACCGGCGGCGTCGCGGTCAGGTCGATCCTGGCGAGCGTGTTGTTCTGGTTGAGCAACGCGTAGGCGCTCTTGCCATCCTTCGAGAACGCGACGCCGCCCGGATAGGACGTCGACGTCGAATAGAACGTGCCGCAGAGTCGGCCGTAATCGCCGATCGGGCTGTTCGGGAAGCAGTTGATGAAGGAATTGTTGGGCGGCACGTTGACGTGGGCGTAGTCGCTCAGCAGGCCCTGGTCGGAGACCTTGGCGACGGAAACGTAGCTGCTGCCGTCGATGTCGTAGTCCTGGCTGAACAACAGGTACTTGCCGTCCGCCGAATAGGTGATGCCGCTGTAGCTGCCATAGGAATCCCTTCCCAGCGCCGCGTAGTTCTGCAGAACCTGGCCGGTGCGCGTGTCGAAGACTTCGACGCCCTGGCCCATCGTGAGGATGGCAGCCGTGTGGCTGCCCTCATCGGGATTGAGCGCGACGGCCTTGGCGCGGACCCGGATACCGAGATCGACTTGAGTGCCTGCCGGGCTGATGATCTGGCCGCTGCCCACGACCCAGGTGCAACCCGCTGCCATCTGCTTGTCGCAGCCGGGCACTTGCGGGCCGGCAACGTAGGTCGGGAACGGCTCGGACGGATTGGCGAACGCCGGAACGGCGAGCCCCGTCGCGAGCAGGCCGGCGAGAGGACGCAAGCGGTTGATTCGAGATTTTTTTCTGGACATTGGTCAAGCCCCCTTTGATATTCCAACGGTGCAGCCGGAACTGGCGACGCGACTGAGCGGGCGGAACCGAGGCTCGCGCCCGCGCGCGATCGACATGGCACTCGATTCGAGTGCGCGCTCAAGTTACAGGCCGGCAGTAACGGGCTGATGACGGTCGCGAGAAATTCCCTACACGCCTAATGTTTTTCCCGTGACTTGTAACGCGCCAGGCTCTGCCACACGGCAGCGTGGATATCTATTCCGAGCCTTCGTCGATGAGCGCTCGAAGGGGTCCCAGCCAGGGTTCGTAGCGTCGCCAGCGCGCGACCGAATTGCGGTAAATCGGCTGCCGGGCCTGCCACTTGCTCGGGGTTTTCACGGTCCGGGGATTGCGTTCGGGGCGCAGGCACGCGTCGTTCCACGCCAGGCCGCAGGCCGCGATGATCCGCCGGATCATCGGCTCGGGGTCGCGCGTCAGTTCCTCGTAATCGACCTCGATGAAGCGATCGGCCGGCAGCACGCTGCGCCAGTGGTCGGTCAGCCGCCGGTAGCCGCGAAAATAGTCGACCAGTTCGAAACCGCCCGTCGGAAATGCCAGGCCAGGATGAAAATGGGTCTGGTGGATCGACAGCGCCGTGTCGACCGGGTTGCGGCGGCAATGGATGATGACCGCGCGCGGCAACGCGAGGTGGATCAACCCGGCCCAGAGGAAGTTGAACGGCATCTTGTCGGTTACCCGCGCCTTGCGCGGTGCGACCTCGCGCAGCACGCCGAGATAGTCTGCCGCCGCTTTGGCGAGAAACGGCGCCTCGGTCGCGGCCGTGCCCTGTGCGTGCCATGCTGCCCCGCGCTGGTTCCAGAAGTTCAGCTCACCACCGGCGCCGACCTCAGGGTGGCTCGAGACGATCTGCTCGGCCAGCGTGGTGCCGGACCGCGGCATGCCGATGATCAGTACCGGCGTCGCATCTTTACGGCCGAGTTCCGGGGTCCGGGCGATCAGTTCCGGAGTGCAGCGTGCGATCAGGCGGTCGATCTCGGCCGCGAACGCAACCGAGTCGAACGACAATGAGGCCCGGCGCACAGCGTCAGCGGCGTCCAGATGCTGCATTGCCAGGGCGTACTCGCCCAGATCGTCCGCCGCCTTGCCGAGCGCGAGGTGAAGTCGATGGCGCTGGCCCGCTTCCAGTGCCGGCGTGGCGAGCGCGGCTTCCATCTGTTGCATCAGACCGGCGTCATCGGCTGTGACAGGGCGACACCGGACCAGGTCGTAGTAGCTTCCCGCCAGCAGCGGCGCGATCGCGATCGCGCGTTCGAAACAGGCGCGGGCCTCGTCAAAACGGCCGAATTCGGAAAGCAGATTCCCCAGCAGGTCGCGTGCCAGCGCGTCGGTCGGATCGACCGCCAGAGTCTTTCTCAAGACCTTTTCGGCTTCCTGATCGCGATCCTCGGTCAGCAGCGCCCGGGCCTTGCCGAGGCGACCGAAGGGGGTCTTGGGCCCGGTCTCCGCCGCGCGGCGGAAACAGCCGATCGCCTCGTCCCGATGCCCCAGCGTGTAGACCAGGGCGCCGGCCCGGAACCACGCCTCGGGCAACGAGGGGAGCAGCTCGGTGGCGCGGTCGTAGGCGACGATGGCTCCGCCGATGTCGCCCAGCTTCTCCAGTGCGATCCCCAGGCGGAAATGGGCATCGGCGAAGCGCGGGTCGCTGGCGACGGCCTGCCGCAACGCTGCGACGGCGTCCGTGACCTTGCCTACCTCGAGGCAGGCAAGGCCAAGATCGTGCTGGATGGTGGGGTTGGATGGCTGCAGCAGCGCTGCTTCGTGCAATGGCGCGATCGCATCGGCCGGCTGGCCGGCCCTGAGCCGCTCGGTGGCCAGCTTAAGTAACGGCGCCAGCTGCTGCGGCTGGGGCGGGTTCGGAGACTGGGGCATGAGCGAGTTCGAAGCCAAGTAGACTGCATTCCGAGGGCCGGTATCGTACGCGTACCCTGCTGGCCCAACCGGAGCACGCGGTATTCGCAGTCAGCGTAACGACGTGGTACCTGCTGCTCGTATCGGTCGGCGAGCTCGCGCTCACACTTACGCGCTCACGACTGAGCGCATCGGCGCGCGAAGGGGGTTCGGTGATCAAGCACGTGGGAGGATGTCATTGCGGACGCGTCCGCTTCGAGGTTCTGGCGCCCGCCAGGCTTCAGGTGTCGGACTGCAACTGCTCGATCTGTAGCAAGGCCGGCTATCTGCACCTGATCGTCCCGGCCGATCGGTTCAGATTGCTGAGCGGGGAGGATGCACTCACTGTATATCAGTTCAATACGGGCACCGCGAGGCACCTGTTCTGTTCGGTCTGCGGGATAAAGTCTTTCTACGTTCCGCGCTCACACCCGGACGGCGTCAGCGTTAACGCCCGCTGTCTGGACGAAGGGACCGTCGAAGCGATGCAGATCCGGCAAACCAATGGCCGCGAATGGGAAAAGACCTATCCGGAGGGCCGCGGCCAGTACAACTCGTAGGGGCAATTTGATCGGGGTTGTCACCGCGATCCGGTCAGAATTTCAGTCGGAAGAATCGAAATCTGAAGAGCCGTGCTCGCTGCTGCGTCACAAAAAAAATCCGGTGGGTGAGCCCCACCGGATCCTCGTGGCTTGCGAAATGACAACTCCAGCAGATTCTACGGAGAGGTGATGGTCGCCGTATCGAGAGTGACCGCCGTCTGCGCCAGCAGCCTGCCAATTACCGTTGCGCCCGTCTGAACCGCAACGTTGGTTTGCGCGAGGATCACGCCCTTCATGACTGCAGTCGTTCCAACCGTAACGGCCCCCGAGACCTGCCAGAAGACGTTCTGCGGGAGCGCACCCCCGGTCAAAAGCACCTGGGTCGCGGAAGCTTGCGTGAGGGTCCCCGTGATCTGGAAGACCCAAACATCCGTCGCGTTGCCGGTGAGGGTGAGATTCCCAGGTATCGACACATTGACCGCGCACGTGTAAACGCCCGCGACCAGCGGTGCGCCGTCGTTAACGTCGCTCATGGCGCCGGTGGTTCCGATTGCTCCTCCAGGACAGGCGGTGGTCAACCCACCCCCAGCTGGTGCCTTTCCGGCAGCAGCGGTATACGCGGCTTGCATGTCGAGTACGGCGGTTCCGAGGTCAGAACTGGTGGTCCCTCCCACCATGTCGGCTCCGTATAGTTTTGACGGTGCAACCACCTGAGCGGATGTATCGAAGGTGTTCGAGGCCTCTGCGATCGGCGACCAGCCCGTCAGGGACGCTGTCGCGGCTGGACTTACTCCGATATTTCCGGTGACTGCGGACATCGGGGTGCTTGAGATCCCTGCCTTTGCCAGAATCGCGTAGTTGCCAGCCGTTGCGATATTTGCGCAAGCCGCCCCGCTGCAAGTCGACCCCGTTGATCCGGTCGTCGCGCTTGAACCCGCGCTTGAACCGGCTGGAGCGGCGGGCAGGGCCGCTGCGGGCGTGCTATCACTGCCACCGCACCCGGCCAGAATGGCCGTTATCAGTGCGGCCGTTGACAGAACGAATGCCGTATTCGTGCCTTTGAACCTTTTCATTTTGCTTCTCTCAAATTTGAAGATAAAAGGGGCCCAATCGGTCGCCGCCGCGCTCTTACCCTTGCTGCGGAGTTAATCCCAATCGCGATGGACCGTCCTGCGAATGGGCGGACACTCGGTCGGTCTATCGACTTGAACCGGACCGGTGCTTCAAAGAGATCGGACGGTACTACTTGGATCTCTGGTGTTCTGTGCGCCAACTCGCATAGAAGACGATCCAAAGAGATGGCGAGCGGACGTCTTTAGGATGACGGGCAATCGGGCTTCCCGCACACGGGGTCGGGAAGCACCGATGGTTGGTTTCGCTTTTGCGCACCACGTGCAGTCTCTCTGAGGTCGTGCGCGATGATCCTCGTCCTTCCGCCCTCTTATCGGCGCAAGACGTGGTCAGTTGAAATGCGACGCTGACATAGGCCGCGCATTGGCTGCGCAGGAAAGAATATGCTGACATCCGAGCAAGGCGAGCACAAGGCACACCGATTCGTCGATCGCGACGGCATAAAGATCGACGTCGTGGCCATAAGCGTAATCGGCACACGAAACTATGTAGAGTTTGTCCGGCAAGGGGGGCGCTTGGTGTACCGGATGACGCGCCCGGTGTTCGAAGCTACGTTCTCGCCTTCAGGCGGGTCGTACAGCCGGGACGCGGCGAACGAGCATCTGGAGCAGGTCCATATCGATGAAGTGCTGAAGCTGCCTTTGGCCGCTTAGGCGAAAGATTCTGTCGAGGTATTCGGCGAGCGCTATCGACCGCGTTACCGTCCTCGGAGCCTTCATTCACCCGAGGGCGCCTTCAATGGCGTCCACCCGGGGCGAATCGCGAGGTGTTCCGAGATTTTGAAGTCAACGCCCCGGCCCGCGGTTCTTCGAGTGACTCGAAGATCGTTCGTGGTCGCGAGCTACACCCGCGTTCCTCTTTCCTGATCCCATAGTCCAGGCTTGCCGGTAGGCAGAACGAATGCGTCCCTCAAACTGTGGCGGCTGTGTGTGCGTTGTCGCACAGACGCTGCACCCAGGCTAGCGGTACTGTGCTGCCCG
>Ga0210394_10009195_pt1 | contig 10008 bp, 7 predicted proteins | sample IncBWC12MmetaG_FD_160121 | JGI IMG/M metagenome (GOLD analysis project Ga0210394, IMG submission 160121) | Forest soil microbial communities from Barre Woods Harvard Forest LTER site, Petersham, Massachusetts, United States - Inc-BW-C-12-M | ecosystem: Environmental > Terrestrial > Soil >...
CGCTCTCCGAACCGAGAAAAGGAGCTAAGTCCTTTTGCTTAAGGTTGTTCGCTTCCATCAGTTCAACGAGCACTTCCACCGGGCTTGCAGCGCGTATCGGGAAGTGCTCCTCTTCGTATGCCTCAACTAGGACGGTGAGAAGTTCGGCGAAATCGCTCTCTTCGGCGCTGAGACGATCCTTTCTCTCCAGTTCAAGTAACGCAGCAATATACCGCTCGTTCTGCGCATCGGATGTGATTACCTTGGGTGCGGCAATTCCGTTGAGCGTGTCTTTTTCAATCACAGTCGCAATCATAGCACCGGCGATGAGCCTCCCAATAACGTTTGGCGGACCACCGCGATTGGCGGGAAGCCCTGGCCCATGAAGGCATCGTGGAATTTGCCGAGGCTGAAGTCCGCGCCTGCTTTCTTCTTGTAATCTTCACGGAGCTTGAGGATTTGCAGCTTGCCTAGCGTATAATAGAGGTATGTCGGGTCGCTTGTGCCGCGCTTGGTCTCGATCGAAGCGATTTTTGTCGACTGATACCCTTCTTTCACGAAAAACTTCTGCGCTTCCTCGATACTCATCGTGCCGGTATGCATGCGAATCCCCACCACAAACCGCGCATCCCGCAGCAGCGCATCTTGAAGTTGGCCCAGATGAATGTACTTTGCCTCTAGCGCATCTTTCGCGCCTACACCCGGCTGCGCATAACCCTGCTCCAGCATCATCTGCTCGCAGTAGTGTGCCCAACCCTCTCCGTTGGTGTTCGAGTAAAAGATCTTGCGCAATTTCGATGGCGCGCGCGAAGTCCATAAATACTGCATGTAGTGTCCCGGATAAGTTTCATGCGTCGAGGTGCTGAAAATTGTCCCGATGTTGAAACCCGCCATTAAACTAGCCACGTCTTCGGGCGAATCTCCCGGCGCAGGCAGCGTCACATTGAAATACGACTCCGTGGCCTTGGTTTCGAACGGCCCCGGTGTATCCATGGAAGCGGTGGTCGTAGCCCTTTCAAAGGGAGGCGTTTCCTGAAGAATCGGCTTGGGCCCTGGTGGAATGGTAATAATGTATTTCTGCTGAATGAACGCAATCAGTCCGTCGAAGGTGCCGCGGAACGTTTCCAGTAGCTTATCCGGCGCAGGATGCATCTTGGCCAGATCGGCAAGCACTTCGGAAGGCTTTTTCTTCGGGTCGATCTCCTTCGCCACTCGCTGAAATTCCGCCTGGTTCTTGTGCAGATCGGCCATACCCACCGCCAGTAACCGGTCCAGTGGAATTTCCACCATCTCGTCGTATTTCAGTTTCTTCGAGAAATTCTCCGCACCGATCCGGAAATCCCCATTCGATTTTGTCAGCAGCTCCGTCTTCAACCACGTCTCATATTTCTTCAGCGCGGAGATAACTTCGGAATTGGTTTTCTGGAACTCCGCCTTGAGCGCTGGATCCTTCACATCCGTGAACGCCAGCGGCACATCCTTCTCGAAAAACCCGGCGATTCCCGGCAACTGCTCGATAGCGATCTCCGTGGAAACCCGCGCGGGATTCTTCAGGTTGGTCCGTGCCGCCTCCAGAATGTCCGGAATTTTCTTTTCCCGTGCAATCACGCTGCGCAGGCGATCCTCCGGCGGAGCGAACTTGCGGCTCATCAATACGTAAATCGCGCCAGTCGCGCCGCTGGAATAAATGTCGGGATTCTTCTCCAGCGCCTTGATCTTTTCCAAAGACAGAAGTTGGCTGTGGATCGACCCCAGCAAAATCAGCCGGTCCGCGGTGTTCACCGCATCCAGGCCCGCGGGTGAAAACTCTTCCACGCGCTTTTCATATTCGTGCAGCTTCTGAATATCCGCGTCGCGTCCCGCCTTGGAGTAGTCCTCGATCAAATTGTCATACTGGTGCAATCCCGATTGCGTGGCGGTCGAAGGGCTTCGCGGAAAGTAGAACTTGTCCAGATACTCATCGACCAGCCCGTTCCACTGCGTGTCGCGCTCTCCTGCAAACGTCGCGCACGCGCTCAAAAAAATACCAACAAAGGCCGCAATAATACCGATTCGTCGCATAATCACCTTTTATCAATTAGAGATGACCGAATAATATGAATTTGTAGTGGCCAGTCTTTAGACTGGTCACTCTTGGGTTTAGCCGTTATCAAAAATCAAACCGGTAGCCCAATATCATTTTCGCGATCAGATGATCCGTGGATCGCGTCACTCCCACGCCGACACCGAAGTTGAACTCCCACTTCTCCGACAAATTCAGGTCAATCGCGGGAAAAATCTGCTGTTGCTGCTGCGCTACGGGGTCGAAACCCGTTGCCGGGCCCAACGAGCCATAGTATTCAATGCCCCCAGCAACCTTTTTCGTGAAGTCGTAACTCACCTTCACGTTCGGCGAAAATACGAAACCCTGGCTTTGCCCCGGCCCATGAAACGACTTATCAAAGGTGGGATTGAAGTCTAGATACCATCGCCCCAGCTTCTTATCGATAATGGGCCGCAGTTCGTACGTCCAGGTATCCGCCGAAAACTGGTGCCGTTGGTAACCGAATTCCTGCGAGATGCTCACGCCCACCGGCCAATGCCATTTTTCCGGCACTCGAACTCGCGGACGTATATGGTCGCCCACCCAGTCCCATCCATATCCGTTTTGCGCGGCGGTAAAAATATAGAACCCCACCTCAAACCATTCGGTAAATCCATGCGTGATTTCGATCGTTTCGTGCCACTGATGGTTGGTTGGACGCACGCCGTCTTCGGTGGTTTTCGACCCTTCAAAGGTAAAGTTATTGTGCAGTTCCACCATGGTGTGGCCCGGTTGCACGGTATCGTACGAATACACCTGAATTTCGTAGTTATCCTGCGCCGCGGCCAGCCTGGCTGTCAGGCTCGACAACCCCATAACGAAAATCGCCGCAACTCCCCAAGGCATCCTGGCCATTCACTTCTCCAAAACACAGCAAAATTCAAGTCATTCGTAAGGAATGTCGGTCACGCCACTCCACTATGCATGCGGGTGGGCTTTATCGTAAATGTCCATTAGCTGACGGATGGTTGCGTGGGTGTACTTCTGCGTGGTCGCCAGCGATTGATGCCCCAGCAATTCTTGAATCGACCGTAAATCCGCCCCGTCCGCCAACAAATGCGTGGCAAACGCATGGCGCAGGGAATGGGGGTGCAAATCCCAATGGATGTTCACCAGCGACACGTATTTCTTTACAATTCGCCCGACGCTTCTTTGCGTCAGCCGTCGGCCCATGTAGTTCAGGAAAATCGCTTCGGGGTTGGGCTTCTTTTTCGATCGCGCATTTTCGTGCAACAACTGGTCGCGCACCGGCCAGTACGCCCTTACCGCTTCGGCCGCCTTTTCGCCGAAGGGCACTATGCGTTCCTTGTTTCCCTTGCCACGCACGCGCAGGATGCGGTCCCGCTCATCCATGTCCACCAGGTTCAGGCCGGTCAACTCACTCACGCGAAGCCCCGCTGCATACAGCAATTCCAGAATCGCCCGGTCCCTGCGCAGCAAAAGCGTGTCTTCCAGCTTTGCGTGGCCTATCTCCAGCGCCTTTCCCGTGGTTTTTCGCTTTGCGCTTCTGGGTACCGTGGAAATCCCTTGTTTCTTTTGTGCGCCGGCAAGTTGATCCAGAAAACCGCTCATCTCTTCCGCGGAAAGAATCGCGGGAATGCGTTTCGGCAACTTCGGTGTGGGTACCAGGCGAGCGGGATTTTCCGCCACGAATCCTTCGCGGACGCTGTACTTGAAAAACGAACGCAGCGCCGCCAGTTTTCTTGCGATGGAGCTTTTCTCCAGCCCAGCTTCGTGCAGAAAACCCACAAATTCCCTGATCATCTGATGCCCGACCTTCGAAAGGGTGGGCGCTCCCATTCCAGGAGGGGTCAAATAAACCAAAAACTGTTGCAGGTCGTGCGCGTAGTTGGTCACCGTGTGAGGAGAGGCGTTGCGCACGGAGCGCAAATACTCCAAATATTTTTCGATCGTTTTTTTCATCCCAACCTGCTCGTCAATTATAGGCACAGTTCCACCGGGCGCCTTGAGAATGCGCGGGATTCTTTCGCGTACCTGTTTTTATTGGATGAGTGGTTGCTCTTACGAGCAGCCTGGGCGCGTGTGGCCCGCTCAGGATTTTAGCGCGACTGCCGGTTCTTCCGTCTGCACCGGCGCGGGCTTATCTTCGGGCGCCAGCTTCTCCCAATCGCAGTCTTCTTTTATGCACGAATGCACCGTGCCGATCTTGGTCTTTTTTTCCACGATAAACGGCGCGCCGCACTTCGGGCAGGGTTCTGGCAGCGGCATGAACGGTGTCGTGAAATCGCAATCCGGATAGCGCGAACAACCATAAAACACGCGGAATCTTCCACGCCCGCCCTTGCCCATGCTGCCACGTTTCACGAATTCGCCTTCATTGCACTTGGGGCATTTGATTCCCATGGTGATCGGCCGCGTGTATTTGCACTTCGGATAGCCGGAGCAACCGATAAATTCGCCAAATCGCCCGTGCTTCTTTACCAGACCATTTCCGTCCAATGGGCACTTTTCATCCAGCGGCTCATCCGGCTGATGCGCAATTCGTGTTCCGGCCACCAGGCGCCGCGTCGTTTTGCAATCCGGAAATCCCGTACAAGCCAGGAACGCCCCAAATCGCCCGCGCTTCAGCGCCATTTCCTTGCCGCAGTTTTCACAGTACTCCACCTTGTTTTCCGCATCGTCCGGAATCTCTTCGGACATATCCTGAATGAAATCGCACTCCGGATAGCGCGAACAGCCCAGAAAGAATCCATGCCGGCTGATGCGCTCCAGCAATTCGCCCTGTCCGCACTTTTCGCACTTCTTGCCGGTGGGAATCCCCGCCTTGTAGGAAACCATCTCATCGCCGGCCTTATCCAGATCCACCACGAACTTTTCCCAGAACTCCTTCACGGATTCGCGCCACGGCAGCTTGCCTTCTTCGATTTCATCCAGCTCTTCCTCAAGCCTCGCCGTAAATTTCACGTCGAACACGTCTTCGAAGCTCTTGATCAGCAGCACGCACACGCGTTCGCCCAGCATCGTCGGCGTAAACCGCCCTTGATCCTTCTTCACGTATTCGCGTTCGACGATCGTGGAAATGATCGAAGCGTACGTGGACGGCCGCCCAATTCCGTCCTCTTCCAATTCCTTTACCAGCGTCGCTTCCGTGTAGCGCGGCGGCGGCTCGGTGAAATGCTGGTCGGGACGAATCGATTCCAGCTTCAGCACCTGCCCTTCGGTCACCCGCGGCAGAGCCTTGCCTTCGCCTTCTTCATCCTTTTCGTCGTCCTCGCGATCCGCTCCAGCCACCGGAATCTGATACACCTTCAAGTAGCCGTCGAACTTCAGGATCGAACCGGTGGTGCGAAACGTGTAGTCGCCCGCCTCAATATCAATCGTGGTCTGGTCAGACACTGCTGGCAGCATCTGCGAAGCCACGAAGCGCTGCCAGATTAATTGGTACAGCTTGAAAACATCGTCTTCCAGATATTTCCGCACGTCTTCCGGCGCTCGCGAAACATCTGTCGGCCGCACCGCTTCGTGCGCACCCTGGGCATCCTTCTTCGACTTATAGAAATTTGGCTTTTCCGGCAAATAGTTGCTGCCGTAGCGCGCCGGAATCAACTCGCGCACTTGCGCCAGCGCATCATCGGAAACATGCACCGAATCCGTGCGCATGTAGGTAATCAGCGCGACCGAGCCCTCTTCGCCCATCTCCACGCCTTCATAAAGCCGCTGCGCCAAAGCCATCGTGCGCTTTGCCGTATAACGCAGCCGGTTGTAAGCAGCCTGTTGCAGCTTCGATGTGGTAAACGGCGGCGGCGGATTCCTGCGTTTCTCTTTGAGCGTAACGCTGGCGACCTGCCACTTGGCCTTCTGCACTGCGGCGACTACCGCGTCCGCCGCTTCCTGATTCTTCACCTCAATATCTTCGCCCTTGAATTTCGTCAGCCGCGCTTCAAACACCGGCGGCTCACCCGCATCCATCATCGCGTGGATGGTCCAATACTCTTCCGGCACGAATGCGCGAATCGCCAACTCGCGTTCCACGATCAGACGCAACGCCACGGTCTGGACGCGCCCGGCGCTCAACCCACGGCGCACCTTGTCCCACAGCAGCGGCGAAATCTTGTAACCCACAATGCGGTCCAGCACCCGCCGAGCCTGCTGCGCATCCACCAGTTGCGAATCCACGGCACGTGGCTTCTCGAAAGCAGCCCGAATCGCTTTGGGGGTAATTTCATTGAACGTAACGCGGAAGATTTTCTTCGGATCGATGGGATCAAACTCGATTTTTTCTTTCGCAAGTTCTTTCTTCGCGAACTTGCCTTTGCCCTTTACGGCAACCTTGCCATTCGACGCCGCAATCTTCTGATCATCCTTGGCTGCTTCTTTTTCCTCCACGCGCTTTTTGCCGTTCTTTGCGTGATCTTCGTCATCGTCGGGAATCAGAAACTTGGCCGGTTTGGAAAGCACCATGGCCAGATGCGCGGAAATAGCCTCCCCTTCGCGGTCCGGGTCGCCCGCCAGGTACACCGCATCGGCCGTGCTGGCGGCCCTTCTCAAGTCTGTGATTACTTTTCCCTTGCCGGGAATCACTTGCAGTGTCGGTTCGAAAATCCTCGGATCATCCAGGCGAATCTCTTTGAGCGGCGGCTTCGGAGGCTTGCCGCCCTTTTTTGCTTTTTTCTTTTTGGGTTTCTCTGCTTCTTGCGGCAGACGAATCCCGATGGTCTTCTTCGGCAGGTCCATCACGTGGCCGATGGAAGCCTTCACCGTATAGTTCTTTCCCAGATATTTGTTGATCGTCTTCGCCTTAGCTGGCGACTCGACGATAACTAATGAACGTCCCATGTTTTCCTTTGTAACCTGCTTGAACAGTTAGGGAAGGTCCAGACGGGCGGGTGTGTGTCCTTCTCGCTACCTTATATATAGCCTATTTGCCCGGCCCCTTCGCTTGCTAGCTGATGCTTTTCAGCCGGGTTCGGATGCATTCTCGAAAATAAAATCTCGCAACTCGCTGTATCTCCTGCCTTTACGCAATTCCGAAAATATGCGGTTCGCGCGCTACAACAACACTTTGCTGAACTGCTTCCCGGGCAATTGCCGCACCAGCCCCTTCATCTCCATTTCAAAGAGCGTAGCCAGAACTTCGCTGGAGTTCAAGCCACTCGTTTCCACGATGTCATCAATGTGCCTCGTATCCTCAATGCTCAGCAGTTCGTAGATCTTCTTCGCCGTGGGGTTCAACCCCTCGGCGGCCAGCAAATTTCTCTGCCCCGATTCCATCTCTTCGGCTTGTATCAGTGCCGCGCGAATCGGCGTCGGCAATTCCTCGATCACGTCATCCGCGCTGGTTACCAGCTTGGCTCCCTGCTTTATCAATTGGTTCGGCGCGAAGCTCACCTCCTGCGTCACATTGCCAGGCACCCCATATACCTCGCGCCCAAATTCCATGGCCAGTCTCGCGGTGATCAGTGACCCGCTGTATTGTTTGCCCTCCACAATCACCACGCCCAGCGGCATCCCCGCGATAATTCGATTCCGCACTGGGAAATTCTCGGGAGCCGGATGCGACCCCGTTGGAAACTCGCTTAGAATCGCTCCACGCTCCAGCACTTTCTCGTAGAGCTTCTTGTTTTCCTTCGGATAGCACACGTCAATGCCAGTCCCCAGCACCCCAATCGCTCTCCCACTCACCGCTGTCGCGCCTGTGTGCGCTATCGCGTCGATCCCTCTCGCCAGCCCGCTCACAATGGTCAGCCCGCGCGCCGCCAGGTCGCGCCCCATCCGCTCCGCCATCTGCATTCCATATATCGTCGGGCGCCGGGTCCCCACGATGCTCAGCGCCGGCGCGTTCAGGATCGTCGCGTCGCCGCGTACATACAGCATCACCGGGGGATCGTAAATCTGCAGCAGGTTCTGAGGGTATTCCGGTTCTTTCCAATGGACCAGCCTCGCGCCAATTCCTCGCAGCGCGGCTACTTCCTTTTCGGCCCGCCAGAAGAACTGTTTCTTGAAGATTGCCTGCGCTGTCGGCGCCGGCAAGTTGCAGGATTCCAGCCCAGTCAAACTCGCTCGAAACACACCTTCCGGCGACCCGAATTGACGCAGCAATCGCGCAGACAATCGCGCCGCTATGCCCGGCGTCATTGTCAGCGCCAGCCAGGGGAGGGAAGCTTCCAACTCCATACAGCCGCAAGCCTAGTGGCATAGTATCAATGTTGTCAAGTCCATCGCTATTAATCTTACTCAAGTGTAGTGCGCAGCACTGCTTTTCCCTGACCTGCGAAGGGTGCACCCCACGTCCGCACGATTTGCGGGATCGTGGCACGATTCCAACCCCACCCAGCCCATCGTGATCATCGTCGTACTCCCGCAACTTTCCCTCTTCCCACCCGCACCACGATGCACTAGCATTCCGGCCTTGGAGGTGGTCCATGCCATTGAACATCATGACCCTTTCAAGAGTAGACATGCCGGTAAGCCAGGCCGAAGGCCTGAAAATCCTCGAACGCGATCAATTCTGTTGTCGGTATTGCGGATTGGACGGCAAGGCCAGCTTCGAAAACGCGCTGGTCATGTCCGTGGACTTCGTCGTGCCGCGCGCCCGCAAAGGCAAAAAAGATCCCGCCAATCTGGTGGCCTGTTGCCGCCCCTGCAACACCATCAAAGGCACGCGCGTCTACAAAAATTTCGAGGACGCCAAGAAATACGTGCTCGCCCAGCGCAACGCCATGCGCCAAACCTGGGAAGCCAAGCAATCCCACGCCAGAGCCATCCCGGCCTGACTAGCGTATCTTGTAGGTGCGTGGCTTTAGCCACGTAACCTTCTTTTCCTTTGTAGGGGCGGAGTTTGCTCTGTCCTCTTGGGTTTCGCCGCTTCCCCGCTACAACGCCGGCGGCTTCACATTCGCATACTCATACCGCAGCGACATGTGCGTCTTCCCCATCGTTCCGCCGACATCCATATCCATGTCTTCCTTCAACGGCAATCCTTTGCTCTTCGAAATCGACACTGTCGCGTCGATCTTGTTGCCATCGTTGTCGCTGTGCGTGCTGTACACCGTGGCCGCTTCGCCGTTCACCACCTCATCGCGCACCACGTGGCAGACATCCTTCGCGATGCGGCGGTTTTCTTCCTGCTTGCTCATCATCTCCGCCGACGTCATTTTCGCGCGCGTCCATTTTCCTCCAGCAAAAATGTAGATGGCTCCATTCGGCCCACCCTCGTAAATCATCTCGCTGTTCCTGGGCACGTTGTTGTCGTATCCCGCCACCGTGGTGGTGTAGATGTGCGTCGGAGTCACGACTACCTTGGTCAGCGCATCGTAAAGCGCCTTGCACCCGTCATCCCCCCGCGCCGCGGCCGCACACAAAAACATCGCCAGCAATCCCGCTGAAGCACCCATTCCCCGCACAGAAATCCTCCGCCCGAACATCTCAAAAATGCCATTCTTGCCCACTATCATCAGTCCCTCCCCGTTTCCCCAATCTAGCAATAGTCCGCACTGAGCCTAACCTCTTCAGCCCGCCAAGCAAACGCAATCTTTCCACCACGCGCTATAGCGCCTCCCGAATTTCCTTCCCTTGTATTGTGCTGTGATTGCCCCACACGTCGATGTCACGTGTGGGGCTCGGGTTTTGCCCATGTAGGCGCGTGGCCTTACCCACCCACGCATTCCTCTTCTGTAGTGGCCAGCCTTCAGGCTGGTCACTCTTGGGTTTTCTTGCAGGTTGTCGTCCCGAGCGTAGCGGCCCGATTTTCTCTTTCGCGCCGTTGTCAGGCGGTCGGGCTGCGGAGTCGAGGGATCGTGGCTTGATTTACACCCAGCCCGGGCCATCGTGAACGTCACAGCGTGCAGTATGTGTTTGCGGTTGAACAGCCTTTAGCCACGCAACTGTCTTAGCTCCATAATTCTGTCACCCCTTAACGGCAACGTGAAAATGTCACCCCATGAGACAGGAGACATTCACGTTGAGTCAGAAGGAACTTCAGCGAG
>Ga0210394_10009196_pt1 | contig 10008 bp, 16 predicted proteins | sample IncBWC12MmetaG_FD_160121 | JGI IMG/M metagenome (GOLD analysis project Ga0210394, IMG submission 160121) | Forest soil microbial communities from Barre Woods Harvard Forest LTER site, Petersham, Massachusetts, United States - Inc-BW-C-12-M | ecosystem: Environmental > Terrestrial > Soil >...
ATAGTAGCCGCTGTATAAGTCTTAGCTATTGACGTGTTACCTGAACCGACTAAAGCACACTGTGGCGTGTTACCGGGCGTAAGAGCCGTTGGAGTTTGATTTGTAAAAGCATAAACTCCTATAGCACAAATTGTTGTCGCCACCGCTGTAAATGTTGTAAGAGCTGTTGTAATTTCCAAAAGAACTAAATTCTTACCGGAACCCAATGGATTGTAAAGAGTGAACGACCCGGCTGCTGTGGCAGACGGAGCCGCTAAAGCTGCCGCTGCGTAACCTGCACAGAAAAGATTTCCTCTGTAATTTTGTTGATAGTATCGGGCCATCAACTCGTTAACTAGGACTTCACCAAACTCACCCGCAGACGCTACTGGAACTTGCCCAACCTGCTTACCTGTCGCCCCTTGCTGAACACCTATGTTAGCCATTTAATTCACCGGTTGAAAATCTTGATTACTTGGATCAAAATCAGAAGTTAACACATCCTGATTTTCAGTAATCATATAAACTATAGCCGAACGCATCGCTCTAACTTCTAAAATCAACGTCTGCATTAAATCGTTTAGCGAAACTGTTTGTGGATCGGTTACAAGAACAGCCACACCAGGAACTCCAGCCGTCCCTGCACCCGTGACTATCCACGGAGTTGTTCCCTCGGTTACTGAAATAGCTCCGCTATCAACAATTACGTGACCGATAACATTTGTCCCAGATGGAATTGAGGTTGCCAAGTCCACCAAAAGATTCTGACTTGCATCTACCTTTAGCGCTCGAATTTTAGAATTAACACTATCCCAACCCATACTCAAAGTACCGGTTGGAGTTGCTCCCGATGCAGCATTGTCTGCAAACTGAACATCGGGATTCGAAACAGCAACAGTTCCAGTCGAACCGATATCTACTTTAAGAATACCCGTTCCTGTATCTACTTGAACTCGACGCCAAACAGAGTTAGTTGCATCCCATCCAGCGAGCAAAGCAAAAGAATCTACAGCATCGGTTGGGTTCGCAAATGTGTCTGACGGAGTTTTAGCTCCTGCGACTATCCAAGGACTCGTACCCTGAATATTCGTAACTCGCAAATTTCCAGCGAGATCGGTGGAAAGTAAAACTTGATTTCCTTCTGCAAATGTTGGAGCCGCAGCATTTGCTAACGCTGACAAAACTCCTATATTGGTAGCAGCCGGAACTGCAATATTATTAGTAAGATTACCAGCAACTATTACAGTACCAAGAGTTGCAGAATCGATAATTACATGAAGTTGGCCTGTAGTCGAAGTTGACAATCCTCGAACATTAGTACCATCGTAGCCTAGAGCAATAGTGCCTAAAGAATTCGCTGCTTGGGCACTGCCCATAGCGAACTGCGAGCCACCACCGAAACTTGAAATCTGATTTCCATTCGTATCGACAATCGCTACTGTCAAAGCAAACGCATTTGTTAAATCTAAACCAGTGACATGCTGCAAATTTCCGGCAGCATCCACGACGCCGATTTCAGTTGCAGATGTGGGAGCAGTTGTGCCGATCAAACCAACCGAAGCGTTGCTTCCACCCCCACCGGTGCTGGTGACTTTTAAGTTTCCATTTATGTCAAACTGAAGAGCGCAAGACTGACCGTCTACTAACGTGAAGGACGCAAGATTGTAAAATCCACCTACTGCGAACGGCCCGTTATTTTGTCGTGTGCTTCCCGGTCCCTGTGGTGGCATCTAGGCCTCCGAGGACCCTAGTCCTTTTATAATCTTGTTTTCATTTCACGAATAACTTCTTCTACGATTTCTGATACGTTAGGTGAATAACCGGGTTCGCCTTTCTCGCCTTTCAAACCCTGCTCACCACGAGCACCCTGTGGTCCTGTCGGACCTGTCTGTCCAGTGTCGCCCTTGTCTCCCTTCGATCCAGTTGGACCGGGAACATTACTAACACCAGCAGCACCCGTATCTCCCTTGTCGCCCTTAGGACCTTGCGGACCACGTGGGCCGGGAATGTTAGAGATGCCGGGTTCACCTTTTTCACCACGAGCACCTTCCGGACCTCTGCGAGACGAAATAGCTTTCTGCTGAGAGTCGGTATGTTCAATGAAACGCTGGACAGTGTTGTTCTTCAGTGCTTCGAACTCAGCTCGTAATTCTCGAATCTGTTGTTCTAAGTCAGCCATATTAATTTCCTCGAAGCCCGTTTCCAGAAATACCGGGAGCGCCGTCACTTCCAATATCGTGCATTCCAATCTGCTGAGCGATAGCTTTGTGGGCGGCTGCGCCGTCATCACACTTTGCTTCTGTTACAGCCGAACCTGTCGTCTTAGGCTTTCCTAAGGCGTCGTTCACGTCGTTAGACTTGCCCCGTGAGTGAACACCCGCATCCGGGTGGCTCATATCGTGCTCGAATGCACAATCAGGAATCGTGTTCTTTGCTCTCATAAATCATCTGCTCCGAGGATTCCACGATTATCCAGTGGGGTCAATCCTACTCGTGTCAAGATGAACACCAGCTTGTCGCCAGCATACGTCTCGATATAAAATTTGAAGTCACCGTTCGACTGGCGCTTTGTGACAAGCCGATACTCGGTGATACCTACTTTCTCTCGTTCTTCGAAAAACTTGTATAGGGCTTGCATTACTTAACCGTCCAGCCCTTAACCCAATTAGGTCGGGGAGTCAAGACATACTCAAACTTCTTTTTCAGGAATGCAAAAAGAGTGTTCTTCTCTTTCTCCCATTCTTTGTACGTCAACTCTTGCTCGATCCGCTTGTCCATTAGTATTTCCGTCTCCATGATTCCCAAACGAATGGGAAGCAGTATTGTTGGATGTGTGTCTTGCTCAACTTCTCTCGAATCTCGTTTCTCAAATCGTTAGCGCCGGGAACGGTCCAATGAAACTGAACTTGGACGTTCTTGAACAGGCTGATCATATTTGTTTCGATCAAGCGAGGGAGGATTTTATATTCACTTCCTTCAGCATTGATGCTAATCAAATCAGCCCCACCAAGTGGATACGTCGCTATGTCATCAACAATGATATCTTCTTTACGCTGACGCTTTACATCAGGAAAGAAACTGGAACTGTCCTCATCAAGAAATATCTGACGTAACTCGTGCTTATCTTCTAAAGCCACCGGATGAATACTGACTCGGTAGTCACCTTGGAATCGTGTTCTCAGATGCTCGACAAACTCTTTGACTGGTTCGAATACATCAACGAACGGGCCATACGTGTTTAGAATTCGTGCTGTCCAATCACCCTTGTATCCGCCTACATCAACGACTCGACTTAAAGCGGTAAGATACGGATGGATTAAATGGGGATCAGCATTATAATCGGCAAGATGTTGCCGGTACTGAGTCATCCCAACTTCAAACAGCTTTTGGGCATTCATCATTTCGATCCAGTGAGACATTGGTCTGCTACGAAGGAGTCGAACCTTCACGCCCGAAGGCGGCACGTTTTAAGTGTGCTGCGTCTGCCAGTTCCGCCAGTAACAGAAACGTCGGTTAGTTTATACTGTAACCGACTGAACCAGTTAAGGAGGTGAAATGTCCGGTGTTTGATAAGGTTATCCGGCACCTTGTGGTCGGTCTGAAAGGAATCGAACCTTCATGGGTTTCCCCACCCGTTTCTAAGACGGGAGCGTCTGCCTAGTTCCGCCACAGACCGAAAATTAGAGATGCTTGACAAACTTCATGTACGTCGGGTTAGCATACCGTGTGGCAAAGTGAACGAACAACCACGTCAGTCCCGGCATTGTCACCCACCACGGTACGTAGCGGACAACAGCCTGCGTCAGCATTGGGATATCTTTGCCGCCAGCTTTTTCTACGCCAGCGTAAGTTTCCCATACGACGAATGCTAAAAACCAAAACAGCCAATAGAGACAAGGCCAAAGTTTCCAAGTCATAGTGGCTCCAAAATTCAGATCGACGACTCTGAGCCTGATGCGGGGCGGGGTTATCGATTTATCCCCTGTCCTTAACAGAGTCTACCCGTGGTCGGTAATGAGGGAGTCGAACCCACACGGTACATGCCCGCCGCTTTTTGAGAACGGTGCGTCTGCCAGTTCCGCCAATCACCGAAATTCTATTTACCGCCGGGAGCACTCAGGCTCTCGGCTTTCAGGCGTCGGAGTTCTTCCGTCATCGCCTGCTTGAACAATCTTATGTGTCTCTTGGTCAGAATGTAATCGTCTACGATTAAACCAAGGAAAATTAGAATCAAGTATGAAATACCAATCCAAAACATTTACCCTCTGAAGAACGGGTTAGGAGTCTGATCTAGGAGCAATCTAGACTTCGGAAATGTCGGTCCCCACACACTGACGTGATAAGGGTTTGCTGCTCCCGTTGATAATGTCTTCGCTGTCGAGGCGTGTAACGCACCGACTGCCTGAACTGACTCTTCCTCGATCAAAAATCCAACGGCTGGTTTTGCCATAATGTCTCCTTAAAATCCCGGTGTGTTAATGTTCGAAGCGTTCAGCGCTGTGGGATTAAAGTTAACATCCACTACGTTTGCTCCGTTAATGCTGACTGCGTGCTGGAAGCGATAAACCTTTCCAGATAAAGTAGCAATCAAGAAATATGTTCGCTGATCAGGCAAATTCGGAATCGAGTAAACTCCGTTGTTATCTGCTATGACGGATGTTTGAATATCCCCACGATCAGAATTCAATTCGACAGTTGCTCCCGCACCGGTTGCCCCACCAGTATTTCCAGCAATTGAAAAAGTTGCCATAACATCCTCAGGCCCGATTTACCGGGATACAAAATAAGTGACGGTTCCTGTCAGCACTAACCGACTCGCACCCCGTCGGGTTTGAGTGGCCTAGGCGTCCCTAGTCGCCGAGTCTCCGCCTCTGGTAGGCCATCAGGGATTCGAACCCCGATTTCTCGTTAATCGGACGAGCGTCCTGCCGTTGGACGAACAGCCTAAATTTATTTCTTTGGTTCGTAAACACTCAGCCAGATCAAAAAGCTGAGGATCAGAACGACAACCCAAAACATTAGAAAGGTCCCATGCCCGGAACCATGTCTTGAATCTCGTCGTCAGTCAATTCGTCTTTCTTCGGTTCTTCATGCATAAACATCACCCAACTCTTCTCTCAGCTTCACATCGTCACGATATGACATTCGATGCCGGTTGCTCGCTGATGGCCTTATTTTTTGAATCTCAGCGGATTCCTTCGTACGGTGAATACCGACAACTTGATGACTTCGTGTTGTGACCGCTAGCACATGATCCATTTTAAAATCCTTTGGTGGAACTGTAGCCCGGATTCTGTCTTCGCCACTACGATGACGGAGATGACCATTCGTCTTAGCTCCCTACCCGGCCAAGCTTGCTTGAGCATCGAGGCCTCTTTGGGATTGCTACTGGCGTGGAGTTATCCACCGGCTGTAGGATATCACTTAGGCCGATGGCTTTACCCGTCACCTTGCGGTGCCTGCAACTTCCACAGCGCCATTTGCTCGTGTAGTCCGGAACTTCCTCAACGTCTTACGATGTTACTCGGTACGCTGCGGTCATCCGATCCACCAAAATGAGAATAGCACGACTAAGTTTGAGTGTCAAGATATATTTTCAACAGGGACTATCATCCCGCAGTGTATCCTATTTACTGTTCATATGGTATCGGGATTTAGCTAACGTGATGATTCTAAATGAGTTGAGTCCTAATTTAGGATATCTGTCGCCCGATAGTGTCACCGAAAGGTGTCGCACGATTCTGTCGCATTAACACCACTCTCTGATTCTATGGCAGTTAGAACAGAGTAGATCGCATTTGGCTAACTCCTCCAACAACTCAGGTTCGGCCCACTAAATGAGTCGCATACCGCTGATTTCAAATAACTTAGACGAAGGATCACGGTGATGAAAATCGTAACAAACCGGCGGAAATACACCTTTGCAATCGAGGCATTTTCCGCCAGCGAGTTCTACTAATCTAGCTTTAATAGCTGCACGTAACCCCTTTTGTTCCTGCCAGATAACCTCCAATTCTGGATACTCTTGCTTAGGGCGGCGACCTCGGATGATAATCATAAGTTCTCCCACTATAGAATAGCACAACTCAGATCGGTTGTCAAGCACTATGTGGGCCGTACAGGTGTAAGCATTAGGTGTATACAGGCCATAACCACACAGGTGAATACAGCTTATACACTCTATACCGTTACACCACGTCGCCCGAAATATAGTGTCGCATGAGTGTTTTGGGGCTATGTGACAGTATTTCTCCTACATTCTAAAGGAGTTAAGTCGATACTGTCGCATAAAACGGCACCCGGAGAGAGAGAGAGAGAGTAGATCAAAAAAATCTCTATGTTCGAAGTGAGGCGTATTGTATGTTAAATGCTTTAGAATCAATAACTTACAAAATCCACTTTTTACTCATAAAATAAACTTCGGAGTTTAGCATGATAAAAATGAAAAATAAGGGTTTTGTGTGTCTCCGGCTATGCGACACCTTTTATGCGACACAATAGCACCACGATGATTGATTCTAAAGAACTTACGGGAGAAAATAAGTGTCGCATTGGGCCTGCTATAGTGTCGCATTGGGTTTGTGACACCTTTCCGACCGTCCGGGGACCGGTTCCTTAACTTTCGTTTTTAGCTCGTAAAATATTTTTCGAGATATTTTTCGAGTGTACTCACAAAATAATAAAGCGAACTCACAAAAATAAAAAGTGGGTGTTAAGCCGGGTAGTAGGTAGCACGGAGTGGGTGGCCGGGTAGAGTACTGGGGTGGAGGGGTGCCGGGGGTAGTTAATAGGGGACCCAATTTTATTGTCAGGCAAATTTTATTTTCGGCGATGGTCCCTTGGGGGCTGGTCGCACGGGTCTCATTCTAAAGGACTTAACGTCAGAATGATGAAAACAAACGACATAGCAGCAGCCTCTAACTCCTTTATAATCAGCATCTTAGCATTTCCAGCAGTTTTAGGGCCGTTTCGATTCGATTGCATTGCGTAGGCGAACGGTATTATCCTGATTCATTGCAGGTTTAAGTCTTTTGTTATCATTGCGTTAGGCCTGCAATAGATTACACTAATCTATTGCACGCAATCCGGCCCGAATCGCTGTAAATTGTTGAAAATACACAATTTATTGCCGAATTTTTCCGAAAATTTTGAAAGTTTTCGTTTCCAGAATGTTCCTAGCACGTGTATCTGCGGTCTCTCGAATCAGTGTCAATATAAGTCTTTTGTTTTGATCCGCATACGAGACAATCTGTAAACACGCTAGCGGATTCAATTTTACCCGTGAAAATACACTCCAAGACTCACATTCTACATGTGTTATTTAGTGCATTATTTTGTTGACACAGTGTCGTGTCTCTATGCTATCATCAGACTGCGGCAGAGACCGCAAATAGGAGACAAACATGGCATACGTTAATCCAGACTACAAAACGAAAAAAGAGTTTAAGCTTGCAATCGAATCAGGGAAGCGACCGGAAACCTACAATTATGCGGGCATGTTTCAGACCGTGCAAAATGGTCAAGACACAATCGAAGGGCCGCATTATCCCAAGCCGCATAAGTGGTATGCACGTGTCCAAGTAGAGAACGGTTTGGTTGTTAAGGTCATATCCTAGGTTGCGTTTAATCCAATCGAACGGAGACCGCATGGCGAACATAGATAAAAAACTCCAATGGGAAACGGTAGCAGAGACCTTGCAAGCGGCATTAGGTCTAGTCGAAGCAATGGACGAAAAACCGAGCGTACAATACACGCTGTACAAACTGATTCAAACGGCACGAGCACAGGCTAAACTCTGGCGCAATCCGAACGTGTGTAAGTGTACGCATGGAATTGATGATCACGAGCGTATGAGTGGACCTTGCAACGTTCGCACGGCTGACAAGCATTGTATCTGTTATCAATTCAAATTCGAATAGGAGACCGACAAATGCGAATTGCAAACGATGCTGCACCGATTCAACCTAGGCCGTACTGTTACAATGAACAGGCAAAGAATGCACACTCGCAAAATGTTCGCAAGTTTTACCGTCAAGCCGCTAAACTGCTACCCGGTTTCACGTTTCACGTACACTTCAATAAAGGCGGAATTGCGGTCTATGGTGAAACCATTGCGAAGATATGCCGCAGTAATATCGTTACTTGTGTCGAAGCATACGACACTCCGAACGGCATATTAGTCCGACAATTTGACGGTCGCAATAGTGGCGCAAACCATTACGTGCACACGCTGGAAAGCTTTGTTTCATTAGTTCAGGAATTAGCCTCTAAGCCTTTTGTTCGGTTCTAGCAATCTAATCCAATCATAGGAGACCGCATCTATGAAACTACTAAGTGTTAGCGCTGACGCTAAGACAATCAAAGGCAAAAAGTACGGGTATCTAACTGGAATCCTGTACTTGGCACCGTCTGATATTTCGGGAATTAATGTGTGCGCCAAGGCTACAAACGGATGCAAAGCCGGATGTTTGTTTACTGCCGGTCGTGCTGGTATGTTCCCGAAAATAAATGAGGCACGGATACGTAAGACACACGAACTGTTCAGCGACCGTCAAGCTTTCCTGAATCAATTGCGCCGTGATATTGAAACGTTACTCCGCAAGGCCGAACGTGACAAGCTTATCCCATGCGTACGCTTGAATGGCACATCGGACTTGCCTTGGCTTGCATTGATACTCGCCGAAGAATACCCGAACGTTCAATTTTACGACTACACGAAGCTTCCCAAGGCCTACGCTAGGACACGTCCAAACTATCATCTAACCTTTTCTCATTCGGAGTCTAACCTAGCAGACTGTCTTGATTCGTTGCAGCATGGAGTTAACGTTGCGGTCGTATTCGACACGAAGCGCAATAAGCCGTTACCCGAACAGTGGCACGGATTCCCTGTTACCGATGGCGACACGTCAGACTTACGCTTTACAGACTCTCAAGGTGTAGTGATAGGCCTACGTGCCAAGGGCAAGGCTAAGAAAGACTGTTCGGGATTCGTGGAGTCTAGCAAGCTTGTCACTATCTCACTCTGACGTTCGATACTAGGCCTAGGAACGTTCCTAGGCTTAGCAATGGCACGTCAGACAGAGACCGCTATAGAACAGGAGACTGTCTATGGACATAGGCGAAGCAACAACGTTAGCACGGGTGTTAATGAATCAGCACGGTCTAGCGAACTGGCAATTGCAAATAGACGATTGTAAGGTCAGGTTCGGGCAGTGTAGTTATCGAAACCATTGTATTTCCCTATCCCGAGTCTTAATAGGTCTCAATGACCTTGAAAACGTCAGAGATACCATACTCCACGAAATAGCACACGCATTGACGCCACACGCTGACCATGGCCGATTGTGGAAACTGACGGCGCAAAGCATAGGTGCTAGGCCTGTCGCTTGCTACAGTTCGGCACACGTCAAGACTCCGCTAGCGCCATGGCACGCATACTGCCCAAAGTGTCACACCGAAATTAAACGGCACCGAATGAGCAGAGCACTGTTGACAGGGAAATACTATTGCAAGTGTGTCAGCTTGCCAGCCGACAACGATTTATTTTTGAAGTGGGAGCGTGTCTAAAATTCTGGGGTTTGATTATGCGCCACGAAAAATCTGTTTAGGGGAAGTATGAAAATTCGAGCGCCGTTCAGAATGCGTCAGGTTAGACTCAGGTTACAAGTGCGTAACTCTGCCGGAATATTTCAGCAGTTTATCCGGCGAAAATTGGCCCGATATGGTACCCGGCGTCAAAATTCCGGGGTTTCGATAGGCGCAAACGTTGCCGAAAAATAGGCCTTGACAGGCCGGAGAGGGTGGTTCAGAATAGCCAAATGCAGATCACTTGGAATGAAACAAGACAGCGGTTCGAAGCGAGCACAACGTACGCTGAGCGATCGACAGCCAATCCAGCGTTGAAATCTGCCGGGTTTGCATTCGACGGTCTGAATAAGTTGTGGCACACTGCCGGATACAAACAACCAAAACCGTATTTAGATCAGGTCCGTATCGCTGCTAAGCTTGAGAAGTTTCTGACTGTCGAA
>Ga0210394_10009197_pt1 | contig 10008 bp, 10 predicted proteins | sample IncBWC12MmetaG_FD_160121 | JGI IMG/M metagenome (GOLD analysis project Ga0210394, IMG submission 160121) | Forest soil microbial communities from Barre Woods Harvard Forest LTER site, Petersham, Massachusetts, United States - Inc-BW-C-12-M | ecosystem: Environmental > Terrestrial > Soil >...
CGAGAATCAAGACTTCTGGTCAGCTGGATCACTTACCGTGCTAGCTGGCAGCGAATTCTACACCGCTGGTGCGCCAGCTGGACCGGCTCCGCCATTACCATGACCATCACACAGCAGGTAGTAGACAACACGCCGGGCGCCGGGGAGAGCGCGTTCAGTGCGTTTAGTAAGGTTAACGCCAATGACGCGGCGCTGTTCAACGCGGTCAACACGGCTGCGTCTACGTACACCCCGCCTGGCACCGGGGCTGTGCCAACAACGGTTGCGCAGAAGTTACAGCAGTCACTGAGCGTATTCGATTACATGACATCCGCCCAGCAAAACAACGTTGCTCTGAACATCGGCAGCCTAGATGTCAGTGCGGCGATAACGGTGGCTGACGCTGCTGCAACGGCGTCCGGCAAGAACTTATTCTTCCCTCCTGGAGTATACGGTATAGCGCCGCCAGTGGGGGCAGGAGCCAGCACCATCCACGGAACAGGGTGCTCATGGCAAGCTGCTAGTCGGGACGCCGCCACGTTGAAGTCTCTGTCTGGAGCGTACCTTGGTGGTCAACGCATGATTAGCTGGGCAGGGTTATCTAATTTCACCATAGAGCACATAGGATTTGACTTCAGCGCAGCAAATTGCGCCGGGCCTAATGGGAGCCCGTGTGAGGTGCTGCTCGCATTTCAGTGCACAGACTTTGCGTTCCGGGATGTCAGCGTGCTGGGTATCTCAGATTACGTACTAGGGCTGTTTATCAATGACACAGCCTCTGGCACCAACTGGGCTGTCACTGACTCGTACTTCCAGAACTCCACGCCCAGCGTGCACCAGAGTCAGGCGATTAACATCCAGACATCTACTAATCAGCACCAGGTAAGTCGCAACATATGCGTCGGAACAGGTATATTCAGCAACGCAGCTAATGGATTGTACAGCGAGAACATCGTATCTGGCTGGAAGTTTGGGGGCGGCCTAGTGCTAGGACCTCTGGCGGCTTGCATCAATAATCGAGTAATAGGCAATTACTGCTTCAATGGCGGCACCGCCATCGACGACAACGCCACGTACCCGAGTGGCGTCGAGTGCTGGTCACCGTACACCATAGTTATGGGCAATACCTGTAACAACAATGGCGGAGCAGGCATAGTGCTTGGTGGAAGCAATTGCGTGGTTAAGGGAAATCAGTGCCTTAATAACTCACAGGCAGGTACTCCGTTAGGTGGTATAATAGCGTACGGCATACCAGGGTTCAGCGCCAGCAACAGCATTATCACTGGTAATCAGCTGAGCGACAACCAGGGATCACCTACGCAGCAGTACGGGTACAAGGAGTACCCAAATGTTGGGGGATCGGCGCCAATTACCGGGGTGCTGTTCTGCGATAACGTGGCGCTCGGCAATGTGGTATCACCCTTCAGCTTTGGTGGCACGACACCAGCCCAGAATCAGATGAACGGCGCCCTGTACGTGCAATCACAGGTGCCTACGTCAGCTGGCACCTCTGCCACTCCGGTTATTCTATTCGGATCGGCGTCAGGTTTTGGCGTGTACTGGGGATCTGGGGTTCCTTCGTTCTCCGCAGCCCAGGGGTCTTTGTACTTGCGCAGCGACGGCAGCAGCGGCAGCACAAGAGCATACATAAACAGCACAGTTGGTGGCGGAACATCATGGACCGCCATCACGACGGCAGCTTAACATGATAACACCGCAGGCAATAGATAACACGCAAGGCGGCGGAGAGAGCGCATTCAGCGCCTTCGGCAAAGTCAATAGCAACTTCGCTGCGTCGTTTGCTGCTATTAACACTGCTGCGTCGACGTACACTGCGCCGCTCACCGGATCTGTTGGTGTGCTGGTTTCTAGCAAGCTACTGCAGACCGTTAGCGTGCTGGATTTCGCTGGCGCAGATCCCACCGGTGGCAGCAGCAGCACAGCCGCGTTTCTGGCTGCAGCTAACGCTAGTAAGCAGGTAACTGTTCCTGCTGGCACGTACCAGGTGTCTGCGTTCACGCCATCTCAGGCCATGACCTGGGTTATCAATGACGGCGTGGTGTTCTCTGGCACTAACAACATCCCTGTGGCAGATGCCCAGGTGAAGTTTGGTGCCTATGTAAACACCTGGGTTAACTCGGTTGGCGGCGGCGTCTTCGAGTACCTGGAGCTGCAGTCTGCGTTCAACGTGCGCCCTCACCTGTCAGGTATTGGCATATTCGTTTCTGGCAGGACCTCTACATCACCATCTCCTGGTGTTGGCGCGATTAACTACTCATCGTTCGCGTACAACGACAACACCAGCGTAGCCGCCGACGTGTGGGGTTATTACATGACAGCGCTGCGAGTAGCTGGCGCGAACGGTCACACGCATGGCATGGAGCTAGATATCCTTAACACCGGGGCGCTGGTGCAGATGGCTCCTGGGCAGAACTTCCCCGCTGGCCTCACAGACTGTCTGTGGGTTGCAGCTGGTGGCGAGTTCGCGTCCACAGCGGGTACCGTAAATCCGGCGACATGCGCCATAGGAATAATCCAGAACGACAGCAGCAACCGGGCGACGTTCGACAAGGGAATTATATTCCAGAACACCGCCATCAATGGCGCCACCGGGGCATCTGGTACTGGTATAGCGATAGCGATGGCCACGGGGCACGTGCTGCAGTGGTTCAATAACTCCAACGTCGGGTCAGCGTACGTGTACGCCGTTCCAGGTCTATCAGGGGCTAATGGCACAGGGATTGTGTTCGCTAACGCTGGTACGACAATTGTAGAAACAGCTGGTGGCACTGTGCAGGCAGCATTTGCTGCCACGCCATCTGCGGTCAATCACGTCTCCATAACCGGTTCAACCACCGGTAATGCTGTCAAGATTAATGCCCAAGGTTCTGACGCCACTATAGACCTATTTCTGACCGGGCAGGGTGGCGGATCATTCGTGCAGCTAGGAGCTGCTTTCACATCGGTATCTGATCCGGCCACGACCGGGTACATAACAGTCAAAGACATAACTGGCGTCGTGCGCAAGCTGGCGATTATCACGTAGGCAAAAGTAAATGCAAACAGTAACCATTGTATCACCCAAGGTAAGCCGATCAATCGGCACCGCCCTCACTCAGGTGGGCGGTTACAGCCCGGCATCCAGCGCCATCGTGAGCGGCCTTAGTGTGTGCAACACCTCTGGCGCTGCCGTGAACGTCACAGTCACCGTGTTCGATGGCACCAATGACACTAACCTAGTGTTCGCAACTCCGGTGGCTGTTGGCGACACCCTGCTGCTCGGCGCAGACTGGTTCAAGTTTAACCTTGTGGCTGGCTGGAGCATAAGAGTTAAATCTTCAGCTGCCACCAGTGTAGATGCCGCCATGTTCGTGAGCGAGTTCACCTAACATGAGAGTCGCCGGGAACGCCATCCAAAATTACTTTGGCCAGCTGACTATACAGCCACCCAACCCAGGGGGAAATCCGTTAACTGTTTTCCAGGCCAACGGATCACTTGCATTTTCCACTGGAGCCAATGGTAATGTCACGGTGAGCGCTCCCGTCAGCGGTGTGGCCCTATCTATTACCGGCGTGGCTGGCGCTCAAACATTGGTTGCAACCAATGGCGGAGCTGGCTTAGGCATCCAGTCAACTGGCACATCTCCGGTGATGTCGATACTAGACAACGGAGCCAATGGTGTATTCGCTGTTATGCAGGCAATAAATACAGGTTGGTCTGTAAACTTCGGGTGGAACACATCAGCGCCATCTGGTAACGCCGCGTTTCAGATTAATGGCACCGGGGCTCTTGTTATCAAGCAGACGTCTGGTTCATACTCTGGAATCAACATGCAGACCCCTGCCGTAGCTGCCACCACGTTAACTGTAAACAATAACGCATCAGTTGTTGCTGCATTCAACAACAGTACTGGAGCCACGGCGGTTTCTGGTATTACATTCGGTAGCGCTGCCAACAGTAATTTAAGTGCAGGTATAGCTGGCCAGGCGGCAACCGCAACGAGCGGCCAGCTGCTGCTTCAGTATGTAACAGGTAGCGCTCTTACTACTGGCGCCACCATAACTCAGTTTGGCGAATTCTTTGTCAGCGCCCCAACTAGCGGACACGTTGCGCTAACGGTAAATGGAGTGTCTGGCACACATAGCGCCAAGATATCTGACTCAGCTGCGGTTCTGCATAACGCCGGGTTCCTAGAGATCAATCAAAACAGCCAGAGCGCTAACTACACCACGGTGCTGTCTGACTCTGGTAAGCACATCTACCATCCTAGCGCAGACACAACCGCGCGCACGTGGACGATAGACTCTAACGCCAACGTCCCGTATCCAATAGGAACTGCGATCACGTTCGACAACGACACAAGCGCCGGGGTCATTACGCTAGCTATTACGACGGATACATTAGTGTGGTTGCCATCTGGCACAACCGGATCACGCACCATTGCTGCCAATGGACAAGCCACTGCGCTTAAGGTCACAGCCACTCGTTGGCATATTACTGGGGTTGGAATAACCTAATGAGTATGCAGCAAATGCTACTGGCAGATACCGCTATCGGATTGCCAATAACCCAGACTTACACGACGCCTGGCTCTGGCTTTATAGCTACTGCCCCCAATGGAGCTGTTAGCCTTACTATGGAAATGTGGGGCGGCGGCGGCGGCGGCGGCTGGGATACAGGAACTATTCTTGGTGCGGGCGGCGGTGGCGGCGGATACTCCAAGAGCGTATTTACTGGCGTTATAGTTCCTGGAGATACTGTAACATTTACCGTGGGATCTGGTGGCGCTGGAGCTACCAGCGTAGGCACAGCCGGTACCGCAGGTACTGCTAGCTCCCCAACTGCCGGAACCAATGGCTCAGTCAATGCTTCGCCAGCCAATGGTGGCGGTGGCGGTGCGGGTGGCACGCTGGTTGGCGGGGCTGGAGGAACAGCCGTCAATGGCAACACAACAAACACCAACGGAACAGCTGGGGCTAACAGTCCATCCGGTACTGGTGGTGCTGGCGCTAATGGCGGCGCGGGCGGCGGCTCTGGAGGCGCAGCAGGAACCGCCCCAGGTGGCGGCGGAGCAGGCGCTGATGTCGGCGCTGGGGGTGCTGGCGCAAATGGACAAGCACGATTTACTTGGTCTTAAATGATACACAAAGGAAACGACAATGGCTAACACACTTTTGATTTTCACTGAAGAGGGCGTCAAGCGCATAGTCGCAGGGCTTGGAGAGCTACCTAGCAAGCTAGCGCACGAGCTGCTTAACGACATCGACTTCCAGCTAAACATGCTGAAGACAGACGTCAAGAAGTACGTCGCCACGGTTGAGGAGCATCTCACCCCACACAAGGCCATAGCCGCCACCAAGTCTGAGGTTGCCGCTGTTGAGAAGGTTGCAGAAGACATAAAGGCGGCAGTGTGAGCATTGACGCGTTCAACAAGGCGTTCGACGAGGTCGTGGGTATCGAGGGAAAGTATTCGAACGACGAACACGACCCCGGTAATTGGACCGGCGGCGAAGTTGGGCAGGGAGAGCTTAAGGGAACGATGTACGGCATCAGCGCCAAGGCGTACCCGACGCTAGACATCGCAGCCCTTGGTTTGCCGCAGGTGAAGCAGATATACCGGGATGACTTCTGGGGCAAGTTGCGCTGCGACACGCTGCCTGATGCTATCGCTGGTGCGCTCTTTAAGGAGGGCGTCAACCTTGGTGTGAGCGGCGCCGCTAAGGCGTTACAGCGCTCACTGAAGGTCACCGCTGATGGGAATATAGGGCAGCTGACCACGGGCATTGCGACCTCCAGCCCACCGAAGGAAGTGCTCTGCAACTTCCTTACCGAGTGCGCATACGAGTACACGCAGATGAGCAATTTCAGTAAGTACGGCAAGGGCTGGCTGTCGCGCGTCATCAAGACCGCTGTCGAGGCGCAACTAACCTCGCAGGAACTTGGGAGCATGAAGCCATGAGCGTCGACGTAGCAGGCGTTGGAGCCATAGCCACAGCGGCCGAGAAGGTACTGGGGATGATATTCCCAGATAAGACTGCCATCGAGACACAGAAGATGGCGGCTGCCTTTGCGCTCATCCAGAACCAGACCAACATCGACAACACTGAGGCGGCGTCAAGCGACCCGCTGCAGCACTGGCGTGGCGGACTTGGTTGGGTGTGCGTGCTAGCGTACCTCAATAACTTCATCCTGGTGCCATGGGCTACGGCGTTTGGCGCCCATGTGCCGGTACTGGACTTCGCCCCGCTGGCTACCCTCACCGCCGGTATGCTGGGACTTGGCGGCATGCATGTGTACGAGCAAACACAAAAATGACAAACAGACCATCTGTGTGGGTGTGCACCAGCATCGGGACATGCGCCACAAGCTTCATCGATCTTTCTATGCCGTACCTGCAATTCATTGCCGTGGTGCTCTCAATAGCTGCGGCTCTGAGGGCACTATGGACCAGTCGCAAGGGTAAGTAAATGCCAGTATCGATGACGTTCCAGTCACTGCAGACAGACATCCAGAGCTACCTGGAGCGCGGCACCGTGCTCGACCCTGTGGTGTTCGCTCAGCTACCTGAGCTTATAAACTTTGCTGAGCGGCGCATCAGTCGCGAGCTTAAGGTGCTGGGGTTCGTCGTCGCCGCCACATTCACGCTGCAGCCTAATCTGGCTGTGTACCCGAAGCCAGACCGGTGGCGCAAGCTGCTATCAATCAACGTCGGACAGGCTGCTGTCGGCAACAGCGTGCGCTCGCAGGTGTTCCCGCGCAGCTACGAGTACATCAGGCAGTATTGGCCGGATGACACGCAGACCAACACCACAGTGTTCGGCGTCGCTGCGCCCCCCAAGTTTTACGCAGAGTACAACTACCAGAACATCATCGTCGCCCCCACACCAGATGCGGCGTACCCGGCGGAGATCGTGTACTATGAGGAACCTGCGCTGCTCGACAACACCAATAACACTAACTGGATTACCCAGTACGCCCCCAATCTGCTGCTGTACTCAACCCTGCTTGAGTGCATGCCATTCATCAAGCAGGACTCCCGCACCGCCACATGGCAGGGCATGTACGACCGTGCAGCAGCGGTGCTAGACGCCGAGTCCAAGGACGGCATCATGGACCGTAACGCGCAACCCAGGACCGAAACCTAATGACCTCATTCACGAACATCTTCACCGGGGCGCTGGTTGCGCCAGCTCTGGCTGCGTACAATTCTATCACTCTTACCGGCCCCCTTACCCTGGTGTGGCCGCTGGAGACCGCACCTAACAGCAACCTGTGCACACCACTCATAGATATCACGCTGGGTAGCGTCGCCGCCAGTCTTACTCTGCCGCCCGCCAACCAGGTGGGTGTTGGCACATTCGTGATCGTGAACAACCTGTCTGCGTTCACGCAAACAGTGTTCGGCAACACTGGCACCGCGCTGGCGACGCTCGCCGCCGGGTCGGTGTTCTTCTTCTACCTGCAGAACAACACCACACCGGCTGGTGTATGGTTCGCGTTCCAGTACGGCGCAGCGGTCTCCAACCCGAGCGTGGCAGCGCTTGCTGGTCCTGGATTGCGTCCTGTGGGATCGACGCTTGGTCAGGACATCGTCGTCGTCACGCTGAACAGCAACTTTGCCATCGGCAACAACAACCAGACGCAGCTGCTAAACTGGAACGGCGGATCTGGCACGTTCACGTTGCCGCTGGCGGCCACCGTCGGCCCTAATTGGTATATCCAGGTGCGCAACTCTGGCACCGGCATCCTGTCGGTAGCAAACTCAGGATCAGACGTCATCAATGGCGCCACGCCGCTGAACATGAACCCTGGCGACAGCGCCTTTATCGTGACGGATGGTACGACTTGGTACACGATTGGGCTAGGTCCGAATATCACGGGTGGCTTCAACTACATCACTATCAGCCTGACCGGCGTCACCGGCAACTACGTGCTCACTGGCACGCAGCTCAACCAGATCGGGTACCGGTTTACAGGCGTCCCCACTGGTAACGTCACCGTGATCGTGCCGAACACCAAGCAGGAATACTGGGTCAACAACCAGGCCACTGGCGGGTTCACGTTCGGCATAGGTACCGCTGCTCAGGTGTCGCCTCCGTTGCTCGCGCAAAACTCGAACGCGATCTTCTACAGCGACGGCGCTAACGTCTCCATCGCCACCCCGGCATCTGCCATCACCACGGTGCCCGTACTCATCTCCCAGGGCGGCACGGGGGCCACCACAGCCAATGGTGCTCTGGTGAACCTTGGTGGCACATCGGACGGCATCGCAGTGTTCACCGCTATCAATAACGCTGGCGCGCAGGCGGCTATCGGTGCGTCGTCGGTAGCTGATGCGTACATCTTCGGGATGATTAACTAATGCCGATCATACCGCTACAATCCGCCCCAGGGATTCAGCGGGACGGCACAGTGTTAGCATCAAAGGCGTACACGGATGGCCTCTGGTGCAGATTCCAGCGTGGCCTGCCTCGCAAGATGGGCGGCTACAAGGTAATCCAGCCTTACCTGACTGGCATAGGCCGTAACATAAACTCTCAGGCTCAGACCGGATACCGCTACATAGACGTAGGCAACCAGACCGGCATTGACGAGTTCACGATGGATAACTTCGGGGTCACCTCTGCGGTGCAGAACCCGACATTCCCGGCGACCACTAACCCGACCACGGCTAACGTCAGCCAGAGCCCACTCAACAGCTGGCAGTTCGAGACGCAGTTCGATAACGCATCTGGCAACATGCTGCTATTTGCGTTCTGCGGGAACAACATCCTTGATCCGACGAACGCGGCCAACTTCCCACTGTACGCGCGCAACGTGTACACCCAGGGGGCGCCATTCGTTCAGGTTCAAGGATTCGGTACGGGTAGCGACGGGCACGGTGGTACGCAGCAGGCGCTATTCCCTAACGGCATCAGCGGCGGCATCGTGAGCCTGGCTCCGTACATGATTGTGTACGGCAACAACGGCTTCTTCGCATGGTCGGCGCCAGGTGACCCGACTGACTTCACCGGCATCTCGCAGGGCAGCCTATTCGTGGGTGCAACCGAGATCACTAACCAGAAGATCGTCAAGGGTATCCCATTGCGAGGCGGCGGTGGCTTCAGCCCGGCTGGTTTGTTCTGGAGCATCGACAGCGTCATACGTGCGACCTTCATCGGGGTCACGAATGGCACCTGGCAATTCGACCAGCTGACCACGCAGAGTTCTATCCTCAGCGACCGGTGCGTGATCGAGAACGATGGTACCTTCTACTGGGCTGGCACAGACCGGTTTCTGATGTACAACGGCGTCATCCAAGAGATCCCGAACTCGATGAACCTTAACTGGTTCTTCGACAACATAAATATAGCTAACGCGGGTAAGAGCTTCGCCTTCAAGATACCGCGCTGGGGTGAGATCTGGTGGTGCTACCCGCGAGGCGCTAACACGGAGTGCAGCCACGCCGTGATCTACAACTACCGGGAGAAGTACTGGTACGACACGCCGCTGCCAACCTTCCTGCGCAGCGCTGGGTTGCACGGCGACAGCCTGGTTGGCAACATCATGTGCGACACAACCGGGTACCAGTCGCAGATCACGGGTGGTAACAAGACGTACTACAATATGTGGCAGCACGAGAACGGCGTAGACTCAGTGAACGGCACCAGCTTAAACGCCGTGCAGTCGTTCTACACCACCGCTCCCATCACGGGTCTGACGATACAGCAACCAAGCGACAACGCCCTGTCTCTGGAGATGCTGCAGCCAGACTTCATACAGAGCGGTGACATGCAGGTTACCGTGCTCAAGCAGAACAACGCACGCGCTCCCGTGGTAATAGGCAGCCAGCCCACCATACAGGTGTCGCCGTCAACGCCGCTCAATCAGATCGTGCCATTGAAGGACACCGCCAAGATCCTGCGCATCAACATCCAGAGCAATACCATTGGTGGCACGTTTCAGGCTGGCGCGTCCGTGATCGAGGTCAACTCGGACGACGGGCGCGACACGTAAGTGCACATACCAGACCCCAATGGATACGACCT
>Ga0210394_10009198_pt1 | contig 10007 bp, 7 predicted proteins | sample IncBWC12MmetaG_FD_160121 | JGI IMG/M metagenome (GOLD analysis project Ga0210394, IMG submission 160121) | Forest soil microbial communities from Barre Woods Harvard Forest LTER site, Petersham, Massachusetts, United States - Inc-BW-C-12-M | ecosystem: Environmental > Terrestrial > Soil >...
TACGATTAAGCTACTGCTGCGTCCCTGAAGTCACATCACGAAGCGAGGCGTTCACGGAGTTGCAATATGACCGCATGGCCCAAAGACGAACTGCGCCAGATTGCTGAGGCCGATGACCTGCACATCTCGCCCTTCCGTGAGGACGGCGTGACGTACGGCACGCCCACGTGGATTTGGTCCGTTGCGGTCGACGACGCCCTCTACGTGCGCCCGTACAACGGGCAGAACTCTCGGTGGTACCAGGCCGCGATACGGCAGAAGGCCGGGCGGATCACGGCCGCCGCCATGAGGAAGGAAGTTGCGTTCGAACCGATCAACGGGTCGATCAACGACCTCATCGACGACGCCTACCGATCGAAGTACCACGGCAGCCCTTACCTGAAGCCGATGATCGGCGCCCGCGCCCGTTCAGCGACGGTCAAGGTCATGCCGCGCGAAATCAAAGCATAGAACGGCCGAGGTCGCGATCAGTTCCCCGGGCGAGGGAAGCGCCTTGTCGTCGCAAGGGGCTGTTCTGGGCGAAACCCTGATGCAGAGCAGCACGAGCTACGTTCAACTCAATCAGACTCATCTCGGCGGCAGCGCGCTGTCCGGCGTGCAGTGATCCGGCAACACCCCGTTGGATCTGCCGACCGCGATCGACCGGATCCGATTTTCAACATGGTTGTCGTCGTGCGGCAAAGTGCCGTCGTCCAGGTAGCGCGTCAGGCTGTGGTCCAACGCCTTGCTAGAGCCGGTACAACGCCGTCACCCCGATCGTCCGCGGCCGCAGCGAGTACGCCCGGATCAGCGCCGACGGCGGGTTCGGGTTGAAGGGGTCGACCCCGCTGTGCGGGTCGTTGGACGGGGCGTACTGCGGGTGCGCATCGAACAGGTTGTCGACGAAGGCCGAGACGCTCCAGTGCTTGATCGTCGTGCCGCCGCGCAGCGAGACGAAGTTCAGCGGGCCGGGCGTGTAGGCCAGCGGATCGAAGACTCCGGTCGCATTCGGGTCCTCGTTCGGCGCCGGCGCCGGGTTGCGCGACTCGAACTCGTAGTCCAGCCGTACGAAGGACTTGTGGTCCAGGGCCGTGAAGTTGTACTGCGCCCCCAGCGCGATGGTCCAGGGCGCCGGAGGGCTCAGCGCCGCGCCCTCGATCGCATCTCCCGCAACGGCGGTCAGGCCCCCGGGATTGCCGGCGTCCGTGGTGTATTTCGCGTTGGTGTAGCCCGCGGCCAGGTCGAAGGCCCACGTCGCGTTGGGCGCGTACTCGAGCTGGATGTCGCCTCCCTTGGTCCTGGCATCGCCGGAATTGGCGGTGTACTGGAAGCCGCAGGTCGGCAGGTAGATGATCTGCTGGATGTTGTGCCACTGGATGTAGTACAGGCTCGAGGCGATCCGCAGGTGCTCGCCCAGCTTGTTCTTGGCGCCGATCTCGTAGCTGTCGACGGTGTCGGAGTCGTACGAGTTGGGCGCCGCCGTCAGCCCCAGGTTGGCCAGGTCCGTGGCGCAGGCCGAGGCCGGAAGCGGGGGGTTGGCCCCGCCGATCCGGAAGCCCTTGGCGTAGGTGGTGTAGAGCATGTTGTTCGGGTCGGCCTGCCAGGCGAGCGAGAACTTGGGCGTGACCGGCTTCTGGTGCTGCTCGCCCGTGCCGCCGCTGGGGCCGAAATTCTGCGGGCCGTCGGCGGCGTTGCCGAAGTCCAGGTCGGTCTTGGACAGCCGCACGCCCGCGGTCGCCTTCAGCCTGGACGTCACCGCGACCGTCAGCTCCCCGAACAGCGCGAGCTGCCGGTCGCGGCTGTCGTTGCGACTGTAGAACGAGTCCCCGTTGGCCAGGACGTCCTCGCCGAAGAGGGCCGTGGCGTCCATGCCGGGGCCGAACAGCACCGGCAGCAGCGTGTCGAGCATCGGGTCGTGGATCTCCTCGATGCTGGTCTGCCGGTTCACCGAATAGAACAGGCCGGCGGTCCAAACGAACCGGGCGTTCGGGTCGTCCGACTGCAGGCGAAGCTCCTGCGTGAAGGATTGAAGCGCATTGGTCACGGTGGCCGGGGCGCGGTAGCTCTGCACGCCGGCCGGCAGGTGCAGCCCGTTGCCGTCGATCAGCGGGTAGAAGTTCGGATCGACGAAGGGGAAGAACATCCCCGTGTTGGACGGATTGTTGAACTGCTGGAAGTAGCTCAGGTTGTAGTTCGTGCCGCTGTAGCCGCTCTGGTCCTTGCGCGAGAAGTAGGACGTATTCGAGAACAGCGACATCGAGCCCAGGTCGATCTCGGCCTTCAGGGCCGGCAGGAAGTAGTGGTCTGGCTCGGGCAGGCGCTCGGGGTCGCCAAGGCGGTAGGAGTCCGAATTCGGGTTCGACAGCACCGGCCAGTAGGCGGTGACGTCGTTGGTCTGCCGGTCCTGGTACAGGAAGGAGGGCGTCAGCGTGATGTTGTCCCGCACCGCCCACTTGACCGCCAGCCGCGCCACCACGTCCTTCGAATAGTTGGCGTTCTCCTCGTCCGTCTGCCCCGTGAACGGGTTGGCGCGGTCGATCCAGCCGCCGTCGCGGCGGTACCAGAAGCTGGCGCGGAAGCCCAGCTGGTCTTCGACGATGGGCGCGCCGTAGGCGACCCCCGCCTCGTAGCTGGGCGCCCCGCCCTGCGTGAACGAGAGCTCGCTGCGTGCGTACACGCTGGGCTGGTGCATGTTGGGCTGCGTCATGATGTAGCGCACCGCGCCGCCCTCGGTGCCGGCGCCGAACAGGGTTCCCTGCGGGCCGCGCAGCACCTCGACCCGGTCCAGGTCGAAGGTCTTGGGAAGGGCGTCGTCCGAATAGAACGACAGCGCGCGCATCTGGATCGGCGTGTCGTCGATGTAGATTCCGGTCGTGCCGGCGCCGGCGTTGGACGAGATGCCGCGGATCGAGATGTTGTTGGTGCCGTTGTTGTCCAGCGTGACGCCCGGTGTATAGCGCACCAGGTCGCTGAAGTCCTTCACGCCCCGCGCGTCCATCGATTCCTGGGAGAAGGCGCTGACGCTCATGGGCACCTTGCTGATCGCCTCTTCCCGCCGCGTGGCCGTGATGACGATTTCCTGCAGTCCCGGGCCGGCCTCGGGCTCCGGCGCCGCTGCGGCGGGAGTGGTCGCATCGGCGGCGGCCTGCGCCAGCGCCACGCCCGCCGGCATCGCGCCGGCGGCCAGCGCGACCATCAGGCGCACCCCCCGCGCTGCACAGTCCCAGGAAGCCCCCATCGCTCTCCTCCCCGTCGGCGCGACCCGTCGCGGCGAGCCACGCTATTGAATGAACGTATGATAACGAGTGTCCTCGTTTTTCCGGGTTCCCGCAAGCCCCCGCCGGCGTTTGCGCGACGGGCGGATGGCGCTGCCGGGGCGTCCATCGGGTCATTCGCCGGCATTGATTGAACGCCCGTTTACTTGTATGTTTGGCTCCCGGGACCCCTTGGAAGCGAACAGCGCGTGAACGCCCGAACCGCCGCCGGCCTGGCCTGCGCCGGCGTGCTCGCATGGGCGCCGGTCCCGGCGGCCGCCGCCGGCGACCTGAACATCCTGATCTGGTCCGACTACCTGCCCAGCGCCGCGACGGTGTCGGAGTTCACCCGGTCCGAGTCGATCCACCTCACGTACGCGACGCTGGACACCGACGACACGCTGCAGGCCAAGCTGCTGAGCGGGCACTCGGGCTACGACGTGGTCTACCCGTCCTCAACCTATTTCGCCGAGCAGGTCAAGGCCGGCGTCTACCAGGAGCTGGACTGGTCCCGGATCCCCAATCGACCGAACCTGGACCCGGTCCTGATGAAGAAGATCGCCACTCAGGACCCGGGCAACCGCTTCGGCGTTCCCTATGTCTGGGGAACCGACGGGATGGTGGTCAACACCACTGCTGCGCGCGAGCTGCTCGGCAGGGACGCCCCGCTGGACAGCTGGGACCTGATGTTCAAGCCCGAGGTGGTCGGCAAGCTGCACCGCTGCGGCGTGTCGATGATCGATTCGGCCAGCGACGTGTTCCCCATCGTGCTGGCCTACATGGGGCGCGACCCGAACAGCCGCAAGGCCTCGGACTACCGCGACGCCTACGCCTTGCTGCGCGCCATCCGGCCGTACATCGACCAGTTCAGCTCCACTTACCTGAACGACATGGCGGGCGGCGACATGTGCATCGCGCTGGGCTGGTCGGGCGATGCCGGCACGATCCGCCGTCGCGCGAAGCAGGCGCACCAGGCGTTCGAGATCGTGTACGTCGCGCCCAAAGGCCAGACGGGACTGTGGTTTACGATGATGGGGATCCCCAAGGATTCCGCCAACAAGGAGAACGCGCACAAGTGGCTCAACCGCATGATCGACGTGAAAGTGGCCGCCGACATCACCAACGCGATCACCTATCCCACGGCCGTGCCGGCTGCCCGCCAGCTGGTCAAGCCGGAGCTGGCGTCGGATACGACGATATTCCCGCCGTCCGACGCGATGGCGGACTTCTTCCTGTTCGCGCCGATCGATCCCGACATCCTGCACCTGATCACGCGCTTGTGGCTCGAGTTCAAGGCGGGCCGCTAGCGGCCGGCGCCGGGCGGACCTCGCGTCGATGAGATCCAGGCGCACCGGGACGCAACCGGACAGGCCGGCGCGCGAGCGCCACACGCGCGAGTCGCCCGAGGTCCGGCGCAAGTCGATCATCCAGGCGGCCATGCGCTCGATCGCCAAGTACGGCTATGCCGGCACGACGATCGGACGCATCTGCGCCGAGGCCCAGGTGTCGCGCGGCCTGATCAACCATCACTTCGGCACCAAGGAGGAGTTGATCCGCCAGTCGTACAAGGAGTTGTGCGACGAATGGACCTTCCAGACGCGCGACCTGCTGCTGGAGACGCACCGCGATCCGGAGGAGAAGCTGCGGGCGATGGTCCGCGTCAGTTTCGGGCCCACGGTGTTCAAGCAGGACCATCTTGGCATCTGGATCGGCTTCTGGAGCGTGATCGGCAAGTCGGCGAGCTTGAAGAAGCTCAACCGGGAGCTCTACAAGCAGGACCGCGGCACCTACCAGAAGGCGTTCGATGAGATCGCCGCCCGGCGCGGCAAGCGCATCGATTCGCGCCGGGCCGCCATCGCCCTGTCCGCGCTGATGGACGGGCTGTGGCTGCAGTGGTGCCTGGACCCGAAGGGCTTCTCGCCCAAGGACGCCGAATCGGCCTGCATGGACCTGGTGACGCGCACCTTCGAGTAGGCCGCCCGGCCTGTGGCGGGCTCAAGGCCCGCGCGGGGGCGCGGCGCCGGACAGCCTGACCAGCGCATCGACCGCGACGGCATCGCGCGCGGACACGATCAGCGGATTGACGTCCAGCTCCACCAGCCGGTCGGCGTTGGCCTCGGCGAAGGCAGCCACCGCGGCGATGGCGTCGACGGCGCGCCCGAGATCCGCCGGGGGCCTGCCCCGGTGGCCGTCCAGCAGCGCGAAGCAGCGCAGGCCGCGCAGCGCGCGCTCGATGTCGGCGCGCGAGGCGGGCAGCAGCAGCGTGGCGGCATCGGACAGCACTTCGACCCAGATGCCCCCCGCGCCGATCGTCAGCGCCAGCCCGAATTGAGCGTTGCGCGTGACGCCGACGATCAACTCGGCCAGGCCGTCGGTCACCATCTTCTCGAGCAGGAAGCGGTCGAACCGCCGGCCCAGGTCCGACACCGCCGCCCGCACCTGCGGCGCGGCGGCCAGGTTCAAGCGCACGGCCCCCAGCTCGGTCTTGTGGGCCAGCGCTTCGGACACCGCCTTGACGACGACCGGGTAGCCGATGGCCTCGGCCATCTCGACCGCCTCGGCGCCGTCGCGCACCAGCCCGCCGGACGGAACGCGCAGCCCGAAGCGCGCCAACGCCGTCTTGGCGGCCAGCTCGTCCAGCATCGCGACCGGTCCCTGGGCCAGCGCAACCGGCCCGGGCAGCGGCGCCACGGCCTCGGCAGAGCGGCGCGCGGCGCCGATGCGCGCCGCTGCGGCGATGGCCGCGGCGCACTCGCGCAGGCCCTGCATCGGCGCGATGCCGGCCGCCAGCAGACGCTCGGCCACGTGCGCGGGCATCAGCTCCGGCATCGAGCTCACCATCACCGCCGGCACACGTTGCCCCTGGCAGGCGGCCTCGAACGCGTCGAGCACGTCCTGCCAGCCGTCGACGCTCTCGGTCGGGCCGTGGTGGGGGAAGTCCAGCACGATCGCGCACAGATCGACATGGGCGCCCATCATCGCGGAGAAGCACGCGCGCAGGGCCGGCCGGTTGCCCCAGATGTAGGTCTGGTAGTCCAGCGGATTGTTGATCGGCACGCGCGGCCCGAGCGTTGCGCTCAACGACTCGACCACCGCCGCATCGAGCCGCGGGAACTCGAGCCCGCGCTCCTGTCCGATGTCGGCCATCATGGAGGCGTCGCCGCCCGAGCAGCTCAGCGACCCGACCCGGCGCCCGGGCAGCGGGCCGCAGGCGTGCAGCAGCTTGAGCGTCTCGAGCAGCTCGGCCAGGTCGCCCGCGCGCGCGATTCCGAGCCGGTCGAACAGGGCCTGGTAGAGCTCCTCGGGGCCGGACAGCGAGCGCGTGTGGCTGGCGGTGAGCTCGGCGCCGATCTCGGAGACGCCGGACTTCAGCACCACCACGCCCACGCCCCGGGCCAGTGCGGCCCGGGCCACCCGGGAGAACGCGGCCACGTCGGTCAGGCCCTCCAGGTGCAGCCCGATGGCGGTCACGCGCTCGTCGCACAGCAGCGCGGCCATGCAGTCGTGCACGTCCGACACCGCCTTGTTGCCGATCGCCAGCAGGTACGCGAGCGGCAGGTGATGGCGCTGCATGCTCAGGTTCAGCGCGATGTTGCCACTCTGGGTCAGGATCGCGACGCCGCGGTCGACCCGGCGCCCGCCCTGGCGGTCCGGCCACAGCGCGCATCCATCCAGGTAGTTGACCGCTCCGTAGCAGTTGGGCCCGAGCAGCGCCATGTCGCCAGCGGCCTGCACCAGCGCCTGCTGCAGCCCGACGCCTTCGCCACCCACCTCGGCGAAACCCGACGCGTAGCAGACGGCGCCGGCCGCACCGCGGCGGGACAAGGCCGCCACCAGCTTCACGGTCTCCTCGCGCCGCACGGCGACGTAGGTGGCATCGGGCGCGGCCGGCAGCGCATCGACGTCCGGGAAGCTCGGCACGCCCTCGATGCTGGCCCGGTGCGGGTTGATCGCCCACAGCTGCCCGCCGAAGCCGACCGCGCGGCACTGCCGGATCACCTCGGCCGCAACCTCGCCGCCGGCCACCGCGACGGTGGCCGGATTGAGCAGGCGCTGCAGGCGCGCCAGGCGCCCGCCGGGGACGGCAGCCGCGCTCACGTGGCCGCGATCCCCATCTGGCGCTCGACGTCGTGCGCGGTGCGCAAAATGGCCTCGCGCAGGATGTCGAACATCCGGTCGATCTGCTCGTGCGTGATGATCAGCGGCGGCGAGAACACGCACTGGTTCACCAGCGGCCGCACCATCAGGCCCAGCTGGTGGCAGTGCCGGTCGATGCGCGCGCCCAGGTCGTTGTCCACGGCCAGCACCTGCTCCTCGTCGGCATCGGCCCCGGGCGCGTGCGCCACCGTGCACTCGACGCATCCGACCAGGCCCATGCCGCGCGTATCGAACACCAGCGGGATGTCGCGCAGCTCGTGCAGCCGGCGCTGGAAGTGCGGGGAGACGTCCCGCACGTGCTGCAAAATGCCCTCGCGCTCGATGATCTCGATGTTGCGCAGCGCGGCGGCGCAGCTGACCGGGTGGCCCGAGTACGAGAACCCGTGGCCGAAGCTCGCGCCGCGCGCCTTCGCCCCCGACACCTCGGAGAACAGGCGGTCCGAAATCAGGCAGGCGCCCAGCGGAAGGTAGCCTGAAGTGAGCCCCTTGGCGCAGATCGCGATGTCCGGCTCGACCCCGAACACGTCTTTCGACGAGAACCAGTGCCCGAGGCGCCCGAACGCGGTAACGACCTCGTCCGCGATGAAGATCACGTCGTGGCGCCTGCACACCTCCCAGCAGCGCCGCAGGTACCCGTCGGGCGGAACGATCACTCCGCCCGAGGCCTGGATCGGCTCCGCGATGAAGGCGCCCACCCGCTCCGAGCCGATCTCCAGGATCTTGCGCTCCAGGTCCTCGACCTTCTGGTCGCAGAAAGCTTCGATGCTCGTGCCGGCCGGCCGGCGCGCCGGGTTCACGTGCGGCAGCAGGTGCACGTAGGGCGAGGCCACGTCGAACCAGTTCTTCTCGCGGTCCTTGCCCGTGATCATCGCGCACAGGTAGGTGCTGCCGTGGTAGGCGTGTGCGCGCGAGATGACGTGCTTCTTGGCGCGCCGCTCGCGGATGTTGTTGTAGAAGTGCACGAAGCGCAGCGCGGTATCCACCGCGGTGGAGCCGCCGGTCGTGAAGAACACGTGCTTCAGGTCGCCCGGCGCCATCTGCGCCAGCCGCGCGGCCAGCCGCGCCGGGGGAGCGCTGGTCAGCGAGAACGGGTTCATGTACGGCATCCGCACCACCTGCTCGGCGATGGCCTGGGCCATCTCCGGCCGGTTGTAGCCGATCTGCACGCACCACATGCCGCCAGGGCCGTCGATCAGCCGGGTACCGTTCTCGTCGTAGATGTAGATGCCGTCAGCGCCGCTGACGATGGTGCGGTCGGCGCGCCCGCTCTCGCCCATGGTCTCCCACGGGTGGAACCAGGCGGTGTTGTCGTCGTGACGGATGCGGTCGATGTCGTGAGGTGGAATCATCGTGAGCTCCTCGAGGAATACATCTCGCGGTCCAGGCGGCGCTGGCGCTTCAGCATGAGGTGATTGCCGGCCACCACGCCGACCGTGACCAGCGCGATGAAGAGCGTGCCGAGCGCGTTGATCTCGGGGTTCAGCCCCAGGCGCGCCCGCGAGAACACGACGATGGGCAGCAGCGTGGAGTCGGGCCCGGACAGGAACGCCGTCATCAGCACGTCGTCGATCGAGATGGTGAAGGACAGCAGCCACCCGGCCACCAGCGCCTGCGAGATCAGCGGCAGCGTGATGTCGAAGAACACGCGCGGCGGCGTGGCGCCCAGCACCGCGGCGGCCTCGTGCAGCGAGGGGTCCAGGCCGGCCAGCCGCGACCGCACCGTGATGGCCACGTACGACACGCACAGCATCGTGTGGCCGATCCAGATCGTGAACATGCCGCGCTCGGGCCAGCCGGTGGCCTCCTGCAGCGCCACGAACAGCAGCAGCAGCGAGATGCCCTGGATCACCTCGGGGATCACCAGCGGCGCGTTGATCATCGCCGTGTACAGCGTCAGGCCGCGGAAGCGCTTGAAGCGGTCCAGCACGAACCCGGCCCAGGTGCCCACCAGCACCGCGGCGCAGGCGGTGGCGACGCCGATCTCCAGGCTGGCCCAGGCGGCCGACAGCACCTCGCCGTCGGCCGCCAGCTCTGCGTACCAGCGCGTGGAGAACCCGGTCCAGAGGCTGACCAGCGGCGACTCGTTGAACGAGTAGACGATGACGCTCGCGGTCGGTACGTACAGGAACAGGAACACCAGCGCCAGGTAGGCGTTTCCCAGGCGCTTGCCGGCGCTTTTCATGCGGCCCCCATCTCGCGCCGCTGGATGCGCTGGAACCAGGCGATCGGCAGCAGCAGCAGGAGCACCATCGTGCAGGTGGCCGCGGCCGCCGACGGCCAGTCGGTGCTGACGAAGAAGTCGTCCCACATCACGCGGCCGATCATCAGCGAGTTGGACCCGCCCAGGATCTCCGGGATCACGTACTCGCCCACCGCCGGGATGAACACCAGCAGCGAGGCCGCCACGATGCCGCGCCGGGACATCGGCAGCGTGATCGAGAAGAACGCCTCCCAGGGCCGGGCGCCCAGGTCGGCGGCCGCCTCCAGCAACGTCAGGTCCAGCCTCACCAGGTGCGCGTACAGCGGCAGCATCAGGTACGGCAGGTAGTTGTAGACCATGCCGATCAACAGCCCCCAGTTGCTGTGGTACAGCTTCAGCGGCTGCGTGATGATGTG
>Ga0210394_10009199_pt1 | contig 10007 bp, 6 predicted proteins | sample IncBWC12MmetaG_FD_160121 | JGI IMG/M metagenome (GOLD analysis project Ga0210394, IMG submission 160121) | Forest soil microbial communities from Barre Woods Harvard Forest LTER site, Petersham, Massachusetts, United States - Inc-BW-C-12-M | ecosystem: Environmental > Terrestrial > Soil >...
AATTCTTCGAGACCAGCTACAAACAACTGAACCTGTTCGTGGCTGGCGCAGGGAATGTGGGGAGTAGACTGCTCAGTCAATTGCGCCAGCAGCAACCGTATTTGCAGGAACATCTGCGCCTGCAGGTTCGCGTTACCGGCTTGGCAAACAGCAGGAGAATGCTGTTCGACGATGAAGGGATCGACCTGGCAAACTGGAAAGAATCATTGGAATCGGGTTTGCCTATGCAGCTGGATGAATGGCTTCGGGTTATCCGGTCCAAAAACCTTCGAAATGCCGTATTTGCCGACATAACCGCGGACCAGGAAGTGGCCGCCTGCTATGACCGGCTCCTTCAGAAAAGCATTTCGGTGGTAGCCTGCAACAAAACGGCCTGTTCCGGCAGCCTGGCTTATTATCGAAAGCTCAAAGGATTGGCCCGGGAATTCAATGCCCAGTTGCTTTTTGAAACCAACGTAGGCGCTGGGTTGCCGGTGATCGGAACATTGAATGATTTGCTCCGGAGTGGCGATCAGGTCCACAAGATCCAAGCTGTGCTCAGCGGTACCTTGAATTTCGTTTTCAATCACTATGAGGGAACGCGACCCTTTGCCGATATCGTTCGAAAGGCCCAAGAGGAGGGGTATACCGAGCCGGATCCCCGGCTTGACCTCAGCGGCGTTGACGTCATGAGAAAAATAATGATCCTCGCCCGCGAGTCGGGCAGTGACCTAGAAATGGATGATATCCGCATCGATCCGTTCGTGCCGGAGGATTGCATGAAGGGATCCATCAAGGATTTTTATCGCTGCCTGGCTTCCCGGGAAGAACATTTCCAGAAACTATACCGCGACGCCCACGCGGCTGGACGAAAATTGAAATTCGTGGCGAATTTTGAGCATGGACGAGCCTGGGTAGGATTGGAGCAAATTGATCCCCAACATGACCTTTACCATCTTTATGGCAAGGACAATGTCGTGCTTTTTTATACCGATCGCTATCGGGATCAGCCCTTGGTCATCAAGGGTGCCGGAGCGGGCGCAGAAGTTACTGCTTCCGGTGTTTTTGCCGATATCATCCGTGCGGCTAGTTCATAAGGGCCGATAACCAGCTCAGGAAAACGCAATGTTGAAATCGATTACCATACAGGCTCCGTCCAGTATCGCCAACCTTGTTTGCGGTTTTGATGTGCTTGGCATGTGCCTCAATGAGCCCTTTGATCTGATGGAGATGCGCCTATTGGACGAGCCAAAGGTCGTCGTGCATAGCGACGATCGTTATCCCCTTCCGGAGGATCCGGCGCTCAATACGGCCGGCGCGCCTTTGCTGGCCCTTATGGAAGAATGGAAGCGGCCCGTCGGATTTGAGGTGTCGATTCGCAAGCAAATCAAACCGGGAAGCGGCATCGGATCCAGCGCGGCGAGCGCTGCAGGAGCAGTGGCCGGCGCGAATATCTTGTTGGGGAGCCCGTTCAGTCGGGAAGACCTGGTTCGTTTTGCCATGTTCGGAGAAAAGGTGGCCTCCGGAGTAAAACATGCCGACAATGTTTCCCCCTGCATATTTGGCGGCATTACGCTCATCCGGTCGATTTTCCCATTGGATATCGTATCGATTCCGCCACCCGATCTCCATGTCACCGTCGTACATCCCCAGATCGAAGTAAAGACTTCCGACGCCCGCCAGATCCTCCGCAAGGAGGTACTGCTAAAAGACGCGATTCGCCAATGGGGAAATATCGGCGGGTTGGTAGCGGGACTGATCCAGGCAGATTACGGGCTGATTGGCCGCTCCCTGGAAGACGTTATCATCGAACCCGTCCGGAGCATGCTTATTCCCGGCTTTGCCGAAGTAAAAAAGGCCTCCCGGGAGGCCGGCGCCTTAGGAGGAGGGATCTCCGGTTCGGGCCCTTCGATCTTTATGCTGAGTGAAACCAGGGACACGGCCAAACGGGTGGAGCAGGTTATGCAGGAAATCTACGCGGTGATGGGTTTGCCCTGCAATATTTATGTTACAACGGTGAATACGCAGGGCGTGAAGCTGATCGAATCGTCTCGATAGCGGGCTGCCGGTATGGTGCGGATGCTACAAAATCAATCTTAACCTGGATCCCTATCCAAGACCATGCAATATGTTAGCACAATAGACCGATCAATGCGTGCGGGTTTTGAGGAAGCCACGCTCCGGGGTCAGGCTCCGGACAATGGATTGTATTTTCCCGTAGAAATCCCCCGCTTGCCCGCGGCTTTTCTTCGCCGGCTTTCCGCTATTTCCCAAGAAGAGATCGCTTTCCGGGTCATTCATCCCTATACCGGCGATTCCCTACCCCAAGACCTGTTGCGCCAAATCATAGAGTCCACGGTGTCATTCGAATTCCCGCTCCGGCCTATTGGCGGGGGAATATTCGCTTTGGAACTCTTTCATGGCCCGACATTGGCATTCAAAGACGTGGGAGCGCGGTTTATGAGCCGGTGCCTGGCTTATTTCGTTAGAAACAGAAGCAAAAAAACCTTGGTGTTGGTGGCCACTTCCGGTGATACCGGAGGAGCCGTGGCGGATGGGTTTGCCGGCATACCTGGTATCGATGTGGTCATCCTCTTCCCTTCGGGAAAAGTGAGTGCGGTGCAGGAGTTGCAGCTGACGACGCAGGGGAAAAATATCTCAGCACTTGAAGTAAAAGGAACCTTTGACGATTGTCAGCAGCTGGTAAAAAAAGCCTTTGCCGATCAGGAATTGAACGCCAGGCTGTTCCTCAGCTCAGCGAACTCGATCAATGTCGCCCGCTGGCTACCGCAACAATTTTATTATTTCTTCGCAGGGCGTCAATGGCCGGTTACGGAACAGCCTCCGGTATTGAGCGTTCCCAGCGGTAATTTCGGCAATTTATGTGCGGGGATGCTGGCCAACCGATCCGGACTGCCGGTGGAACACTTTATTGCGGCCTGCAATAGCAACGACCCCGTAACACGATACTTGGATCAGGGCATTTATGCCCCCCGTCCGGCGGTCGCTACGATTTCCAACGCCATGGACGTCGGCGACCCAAGCAACTTCGTCCGAATCCTTGAGCTGTTCGCAAATGACCGGACTGCCTTGAAAAACCTGCTTTCCAGTATCTCCATTTCCGATCCGGAAACCCGGGAAGGCATCCGGGAATTGTGGATGGAACACGGCTATCTGGCCGACCCGCATGGTGCGGTAGGCTACCTGGCACTCAAGAAATGGATGCTTGATCATTCCCGAATGCGAAAGGGAATCTTTCTGGAGACAGCTCATCCGGTCAAATTCATCGACACGGTAGAACCCCTGATCGGGCAGCCGATTATGAAGCCGCCCGCCGTGACCAAACTGTACGACCGGACCCGGCAAGCCTTGCTCATAGAGCCGGTTTACGAAGAATTCCGGGACTGGCTATACTCGCGCGCCTAGTTTGGGAGGGTTTAATTTCGGTTATTGATATTCAACGCATTATGGCGGGTGAAGGGTGGCGGGACCCAATTAAAGCATCCCCAGGAGGTATTTTGCTTGGTTTTTGCATATTACCGGGGCCTCCTCCTTCGTTTTTCTGCCGCAGGATCAGGCAAAAATTCAAACCTATAAAAACACCTCATGCGCGAATTCAGGTTCGTACTCATTTCCCTTGCCTTGATTGCCTCCGGCGCCGGCTATTCCCAGGCGGTCTGCGGTTTCGATCAAATTCAGGCAAAATTGATGCGCGATCCTGCTTACCGGAGCAAACTCGCGCTGCAGGAAGCCAGCCTTCGCCAGTACATCCTCACCCACCCGAAGCAAAAAGGGAAGGAACATGTTTTAAGCGGCCCTCCTTATACCATTCCCATCGTCTTTCATGTGGTAACCACCGGAGGGTCCCGGGGTTCCATCTATAATCCAACGGATAGTCAGATCGTAGCAACCATGGCCTACCTCAATGCGGTGTACAACGGAACTTATCCCGGCACGCAGGGTGCAGGAGATTTGCAAATGCAGTTTGTATTGGCCCAACGGGATCCGAATTGCAATCCAACCAATGGAATCGATCATATTGACGGCTCCGGTATCGCCGGTTATGTCGCCGGCGGCGTCAACCTGAATACCACGCTCGGGACGGATGAGATCAACGTCAAGAACCTGGATCGATGGGATCCTACCCAATATTATAATGTCTGGGTAGTGAATATGATCGATGGCCAGGACGGAACTTCAGGAACCTTTATCGCCGGCTTTACCTATTTCCCGGGGGGAGATCCCAATTACGACGGGGTGATTATTCTGGCTACCCAGACTGCGCCCGGATTAAAAACGCTGCCACACGAAATGGGGCATGCATTTAACCTCTATCACCCCTTCCAGGGTTCCAGTGGAAATACCTGTCCCATCAACACCGACTGTACGACGGATGGCGACCAAGTTTGCGATACCGATCCCATTACGGAACCGGTAAACTTTGTTTGCCGTGCCGGCACCAATCCCTGTACCAGCACGCCGTACAGCATCAACACCGAGAGCAATTACATGAATTATACGAACTGCAGCACGTTGTTCACGCCGGACCAGGATACGAGGATGCTGGCTTCCGCAGCCAGCACAGCGCGGATCAGCCTTTCCAGCTCGCTGGGGGGAACGCCCCCGGGTTCAGGGACGAGTCCCTGCGTGCCCAAAATTGATTTTGCAGTCAGTGATGACGAGGTTACCGAATCAACTACGGCCACTTCCGGTTGCCGAGCGTATACTGATCATACCTATTATGTGGTTATCGGGAACAGCCCCAGTGCGGCAACCACGGCGACCCTCGCGGTGATGTCGGGTACGGCCACTCAGGGGTTGAAATATGATATTACGACGAGCGGAAGTTTCAGCTCGCCCAGCATGGTCTTGAATTTTCCTGCAGGATCCACCACGTCTCAACCGTTTACGGTCCGCGTATATGATGACGCCAGCGTCGAAGGAACGCAAAACTTAGTTTTGGGCTTAAGCGTGAACAACGGGGGCGGGAACGCGGTGGCGGGTGATGGGCGGTCCAGCCTGACCATTACGATTTATGACAATGATTCCCTGCCCTACGGTCCCACCAACAGCACCAAAACTCTGGGATCGAGCCTGGGTTTATTGCAGAGTCCCTTTGCGGGTGCCAATGCCAAACAGAAGTCGCAGATTTTGTATATGGCTTCTGAACTCAGCGCGGTAGGCATAAAAGCCGGAAATCTGGTCGGTCTTAGCTTGAATATCAGCAAGAATAGCGCAAATTCCTTTTTGTATACCGGACTGACCATCAAAATGGGATTGACCTCCCAAGGCTCCCTTTACAATGCCAGCACAGAATTCCCGCTGAGCGACGCAGGGTTCACTACGGTATTCAGTTCCAGTGACAGTACGGTCAATGGATGGAACAATTTCTCCTTCTCCACTCCCTTTGCCTGGGACGGTAGCTCCAACGTCGTAGTAGAACTCTGTTACGACAACGGCGCATCCACCAGCAACAATGACGATTGCGAAGCTTATACCGACGGAAGCAGCAATTCCAGTTATGTTTTTCAATCTGGAATCAACTGCACCGGATCCTTCAGTTCCTTTAGCCTATACAGCGGAGGCTACAAACCCATAGCCGAATTCATCTATGCGGACCCCGGGACCGCCGTTCAGACCATAGTAAATTCTTCGCAAACCCAATACCTCGGTCCATTTGCCGATGTATATTTCTATGACCAGACGGGCAGCAAATTGATGGCCCACATTCAGAATCTCAGCAACTTCAATTACGATTGTACGCAAGTGGTCATTGACCGGGCAGGCAGTTCCGCCACGGCCTTCTGGAACAACAATCCTTCCAATTATCTCATGGACAAGACGTTTCACGTCTTGCCCACCAGCAATAACAGCTCGGGCTCGTACAACATCACCGTATACTATACACAGGCTGAAGTGAGCGGATGGGCAGCGGCAACCGGTCAAAATCCCAACAATCTTCAGTTGGTCAAGGCGCCCGGACAATTGTACCTGGTAACTCCATCCAATCCGAACGCCGCGGGCACGGTATCGCTGGGAATGCCGACGATCAGCAGCCTGGGGTCCAATACAGCGCTGACTTATAGTTTTACCAATGGATTTTCCGGATTCGGCGCCGGCGTAGTCGGAACTGCCCTGCCGGTGACCTTACTTTCCTTTACCGGTCAGCTACAGGATGATCATGCATTATTGAACTGGATCACGTCTCTGGAAGTCAACAGCAAGGAGTTCGTACTCGAGCGTTCTTATGACGACTCCCTCTTTGAAGCGATTGGCTCGGTGCCTGCTGCAGGCAACAGTTCCTCTCCGCATAGCTACCGCTTTGAAGATCCGGATCCTTTGCAAGCCTACAGCTATTACCGCCTCAGGCTGGTCGACCTGGACAACCGCTATACGTACAGTCAGGTGGTGTTGATCCGGGAAACTAGTTTGCCTGCCGCATGCCGGGTCCTCAATAACCCCTTCACAGACCAGATATGGGTAAGTTTTAATCAGCCTCCAGCCAGTCCGGTTATTTCCCGGTTGTTTGATCTGACCGGACGCCTGGTAGCCTCTTGGGAAAATCACCCGGGCGGATCAACAGAACTTGAACTTAGTATGACTGGCAAGCGCCTGGCATCCGGCTCATATATATTGGAGATTCAATTTGACAACCAGCTCTACACTACGCGGGTCGTGAAGAATTAGCCGGATAGATCTGCCTCGTACTGATCAACGGGAACTGGCTGATTGGCCAAATATTCCCAGTAAGGCCGAGGCGCCGACGGCGGTGCCATAAGGTAAGGCGCTCAAATCCACTACAAAATTTGGATTGTGGTTGAAAAAGGGAAACTGCTTCCCCTGGGATTTGGCTTGCCTGCACAATTCCGGATCGGCGATGCCTACCTGCAAGAAATCATAGGGCGTATTATTTTTATTGCGCATAACCAGGTAAGGAAAGTCCTCGGAAACCATCATGGGCAAAGCGCGGGAAATGATCTGGTCAGCAGGAACCCATAGACTTAAGGCCCCATTGATTTTATTTACCAGGGCCGTATCGTTCCTTACCGGATACACCATGCCCTTCATGACCACGCTTGGATAGAGCTCTGCAGGGAGGTTGTTGGCAAAGGCAATGCTGCTGTCTACCCGATTGATGCCTTCGATCATGGCCATCCGGTCTGCCCAATTGAACCAGCGCAGATTAACCTTCAAGATCGCTAAACTGGGAATGACATTATTGGTAGACCCGGCCACCATGGAGCCTACGGTAATCACGTGCGGATTTTGCGCAGAAATGGACCGGTTCACGATAGTCTGGTATTCCAAAATAGCGGTAGCCCCCATGATCACCGGGTCTTTGGCTAAATGGGGAGAGGAACCATGACCTCCGATTCCATTAAAGGTAACATCAAAGACGTCGCTCCCAGGCATGATGGTCCCGGCGCAATTCTGAACTATCCCCACGGCAAGGGGCAAGGTGTGCATGGCCATCGCAAAGTCTGGCAACGGAACACCCCGGCCATAGAGATTGTCCTTTACCATGGAGTCTGCACCCGTCAGGATCTCCTCTGCCGGCTGCGCTATAAATACCAGGGTGCCCTTCCAGTCGTTTTTCATTTCCTTCATGATCCTGGCGATGCCAAGCATCCACGACATATGGGCATCGTGTCCGCAGGCATGCATGACCGGAACCTGGGACCCATCCCCTTTACTGACGATCTGGGAACTGGCATAGCTCAACCCGGTTGCCTCTTTTATGGGTAGGGCGTCCATTTCCGTGCGGTATAACACGGTTGGTCCTTCCCCATTGTGAAATATCGCGGCTAGCCCCGTTTTGCCGATGCCGGTGATCACCTGATATCCCAGCGATTGCAGTTCTTTGGCAAGAAAGGCAGCCGTCCGTGTTTCCCCAAATCCTAGTTCCGGATGCTGATGCAGATCCTTGAATATATCTACCAGCCGCGCGGAATCTGCATAGGCCCTTGTTTTTGCTTCGGCTAATTCGCGTTTTAACTGGGCATCGGCCCGGGAGCCTGCGAGCAGCAGGATCAATACCGGAACAGCAAATCTGGGAACCGAATACGTTCTCATAAATTTTACATTTAGTGGAGGCAGTTAGTTGACTCCAGAGCAGGCATGGAATAGCCGAGCGTTCAAAATTATCATAGTGTAAATTGTTAAATGAAAAAGTTCTATTTCTTCTTCCATCGGGCAGACGCCGCTTTCTTTGCTATTTCCGATCGTCTTTTAGCCGTTAAGGACTTTGCCCTAGCGGCACCTCCTTTAGCTCCCCCAAGCTTGCCCAACGCTACGGCAGCAGCGTTTTTACCATCAGGAGTTAATAGGGTATCGGTAATTGCACCGGTAGAAATATCAACGATCATTTTAGCCCGCTGATTGATATCTGTGGGACGTTTATTTTTTGCCATGACCAAATATACAACCTAACTTGCTTATCCGATCAAGCATAGTGAAACAAATTCCGGAACTTAATATGGCTGGCATCTCAATGGTTTACCTTTATTATTCACCTTAAACTTTTGAGATATGAAACAGAAACACTTTTTTCGGTTTCCATTATTTATCATAATGTTTGTTCTTGTATTATTAGGATGTTCCAAACAGGGTCCCGCAGGCGCTACAGGCCCTCAAGGTCCACAAGGCCCTACTGGCCCTACTGGCCCTACTGGCCCAGGAGGATCAAAAGGAGATACTGGAACGGCAAATGTTATTTATTCACAGTGGGATACTTCATTTAGCGGAACTAGTGCCGAATGGGTAGTGCCTGAATTAACCCAGAGTATCATAGATAGTGGTGTCGTTTTGGTCTATTTTAAAGCGGGTGGTTTGGTATATCAGTTGAATTATGTCCAGGAAACTTTTTATTTCCTCTATTATACTGCACCGGGTTATATCTATATGGTCACTTCAGGCAATTTGGCCAACCAACCTACTAGATATATCTTAATCCCTGGAGGCGTTCCAAGTGGTAATTCTATACCTAAAGATTACAAATTATTGTGTCAACAATATAATATTCCCGATAATTAAATTAATAAATGCAGCAACCGGAACAAGATTCACATCCCGGTAGCCGATTGGCGGGAACCTTTACATAGGAGACACTACCAAAATTATTGAAAGTTGCAGGTTGGGAGGTTTTTTTTGTACCGCCCTTTTTTCAGTTGGTGAGTAGGCGCCTTCAGGAATTACCCATTAAATAAAAACGCCGCGTTGCCCGGGGTTTAGCCGTCAAATCATTATTTTTTTTACCACATTTGGGAATGTCAAAAAAATTAGTAAATTTGAGCTAAATTTATTGGTATGTCTATAGCCGGAAAAAACCTTAAATACCTCCGCAAACTGCGGGGCTGGACTCAGGAAGAATTTGCCGCTAAGCTAAAAATCAAAAGGTCACTGCTAGGCGCTTATGAAGAAGAACGCGCCGATCCCAGGATCGATGTATTGGAACAGGTGGGAGACCTGTTTAAACTCACCCTCGATGAGCTTTTGCGCAAGGAATTGCAAGAAGTCCGACCTGGGAGTTACCTGGCCAAACGTAGGGCGCAGAAGCTGGCTTCTGCTGGCAACCTGATCCACCTGGTTCCCGTTAAGGCGGCAGCCGGCTATTTGGCCGGTTATGGGGATCCGGATTTTTTGGACGAGCTCAACAGTTTTACGCTGCCCATGCTGGCGCCGGGCAATTACCGTGCCTTTGAGATCGTGGGAGATTCCATGTTGCCCACCACCAGTGGTTCAGTGATCGTTGCGGAGAAACTGGAAGACTTGGAGCAGGTCCGGACCAATCACACCTATGTGGTAGTATCCAGACAGGAAGGCATTGTCTATAAACGCATACTTCGAAGCAATAAATCAAGGAACAAGCTGACGCTGATCAGCGACAATACTGCTTTCGCCCCCTACCAGGTAATGACCGAAGATGTGCTGGAAGTCTGGAAGGCGCAACTGGTCATCAGCAAAGCCAACACCCAGCAGCGCTGGGACGTCAACCAGTTAGCGAGCCTGGTTAGCAACTTGCAGGAACA
>Ga0210394_10009200_pt1 | contig 10006 bp, 5 predicted proteins | sample IncBWC12MmetaG_FD_160121 | JGI IMG/M metagenome (GOLD analysis project Ga0210394, IMG submission 160121) | Forest soil microbial communities from Barre Woods Harvard Forest LTER site, Petersham, Massachusetts, United States - Inc-BW-C-12-M | ecosystem: Environmental > Terrestrial > Soil >...
AAACGCGGGGATCGCCGCCGCCGGATCCGCCCAGTCAATCTCCGCCAGCGCGCCCATCATCATGGCGCCGACCAGCACCAGGGCCGGCGCCGTCGCCGCGGTGGGAATGGCCTGCACCAGCGGCGCGAAAAACAGCGTGCACAGGAACAGGATTCCAACCACGACGGCGGTGAGTCCGGTGCGCCCGCCCACCGCAACCCCGGCGGCGCTCTCGATGTAGCTCGTCACGGGGCTCGTGCCGGCCACGGCGCCCACCACCATGGCGGTGGAGTCCGCGATCAGGATCCGGTTCAGCCGCGGGATCGAGCCGTCCGGGGCGACCAGGCCGGCGCGCTTGGTTACCGCCACCAGCGTGCCGATATTGTCGAACAGGTCAACGAACAGGAACACGAAGATGATCTCGATGAGTGACAGGCCGAGGCCGCTCTTGAGGTTCAGCGCCTGGCGCACGTCCAGCTTGAATGCCGTGGACGACAGGTCGCCCAGGCTGTAGGCGCCGGGGCTGAAGTGCGCCAGCCCGAATAGCCACGCCACCGCCGCCGTGACCAGAATGCCAAACAGCATGGCTCCCTTGAGCCCGCGCGCCTGCAATCCGGCGATGACCAGCATGCCGAGCAGGGCGAGCGCTGCGGTGGGTGCCGTGAGGCTGCCTAAGCCCACCATAGTGCCGGGCTTCGCGACGATGATGCCGGCATCCGCAAGTCCGATGAAGGCGATGAAGAGTCCAACGCCCCCGGCGACCGCCGCAAACAGCGAGCGCGGTACGGCACTGACAATCAACTGCCGCACGCCGGCAACCGTGAGCAGGAGGAAGGCGACGCCGGAGATGAACACACACCCGAGCGCGGTCTGCCACGGCAAGCCCATGCCCTTGACCACGGTGTAGGTGAAGTAGGCGTTCAGGCCCATGCCGGGCGCCAGCGCCAGCGGGTAGTTCGACAGCAGGCCCATCAGAATGCTGCCGAAGCCGGCCGCGAGACACGTCGCCACGGCGACGCCTGCGACCGGCATGCCGGCCGCGCCCAGAATCGCCGGGTTCACCACCACGATGTAGGCCATCGTCAGGAAGGTGGTCAGCCCCGCGACCACCTCCGTGCGAACCGTAGTTCCATGGCCTTTGAGGTCAAAGAGCCGTGCCAGCATGCCGGCGGTCAGAACTTCATGGTGAACTGGCCGCCCACAATGCGAGGATCGTTGATGAAGCCGGTGAAGTTCTCGAAGTTGATACCGCCGGTAACGCGGATCTCGTTGGTGCAGTTGCGGCAGAAGGCCGCCACTTCGTACTTCTTGTTGTCCCAGGTGTAGCCCAGGCGCACGCCCAGCTGATACATCGCCGGACCCGTGAATTCCCGCTCCTCGTCGAGGAAGAAGTTCATCTCGCTGCGGTATGACATGTCGGTGTAGAAGTAGGCCTCGCTGCCGGCGGCCACCGGCACGCCGTAACGCAAGGAGAAGTCGCCGGTGTATTTCGGCGCCTCCGGCAGCGGGTTGCCGTTCACCAGTGCCAGCCCCTGCGCGTTCAGGGGATTAAGCTCGGTGCACGACAGGCCGGGGCCGAAGTTAAAGCACGGCGACACGGCGAGCCCGGGGCTGTCGATGCGCGTGTAGTTGTAGGCGCCGCTCAGGCTCATGGTCAGGTTCGGCAGCGGGCGAACCTCGAAATCCAGCTCCGCGCCCTTGCCGATGGTGTCCTTGGCGTTGATTAGTGCCACGGCGTTGGCGCCATTACCACCGACCGCGGTGAGCTGCTGATTGCTGACGTCGTAGTAATAGATGTCGAAGGCGATCGAGGCGCGGTGCTCGAACATGTTGGCCTTGATGCCGGTCTCGTACGAGATGTTGTCCTCGGCGCGTGCGATCTGCACCGGCAGACCATTGGGCAGGGTGGGGGGCGATGGGACCGAAGGCGCGCCGAAGCTGGGCGCGCGGAAGCCCGTCGCCACGCGCGCGTAGAGGTTCACATCGGGAGCCAGCTGGTAGGTCGGGCTCACATCCCAGTTGAGCCGCCGGGCGGTCGCGCCGACCGAGGCCTTGTACGGCGTCGGCAGGCCCGAGTCATCGAAGGGCACTGAGAAGTCCTTGTGGTCCTGCGTGAAACGCAGCCCGGCGCGCAGTTTGAACGCCGGGTTGAATGAATACTCCAGCGAGGCGAACGCCGCTTCGGCATCGTTCTTTTGCCGCGAAACCGTGGACTGGAAAGCCCCCAGCCCGTCCGGCGTCAGGTAGTTGTTGCTGAATGCGGTGATGTCTTCGTAGAAGAAGAACACGCCCATCTGCCCCTGCAGGGGACCCGGCTGGCTGGATACGGCACGGAACTCCTGCGTCAGCTGGTAGTGCTCCTTGACCCCGCCCGAGGTCTGCACGAAGAACGGAATGAAGCCGGGGCCGGAGGGGCCGGGGCCGACGAACGCGCCCAGGCCGTAACCGCCATCGATGTCGCCTTCAGTGACGTAATGGCGGATCGATTCGTAGCCGCTGATTGACTGGTAGGTGAAATCCGGTGTGTTCCAGGTCAGGTGCACGTTGCCGCCGACGCTGGTGTAAGACTGGCCGTTGTAGCCGTCGGTCGAGATGGTCGCCGGATCAAATCCCGGCACGATGGAGTCGGTTCCGGGCGTGATCATGTTGGCGCGGAACAGGCGCGCCGAGCCATCCAGCACGCGGGCGTGCGCATTGAACAGCGCGCTGAAGGTGTCGCTTGCCTTCACCAGCAGCTGCAGGCGAGCAGCCCAGTCGTCGTAGCCCTCCAGGTGCTGGTCGCCGGCCGGGTTCATGGGCGCGTACACCCAGTTGTCGCGGTGCTGCCCCTGGACCGCGGCGCGAAAGGCGGCGTTGTCTGACACCGGCGCATTGATGACCCCGTTCACATCCAGGGTGTTGTAGGTGCCATCGGAGATGCTGGCGGAGCCGGAGGTTTCACCGAGTACCGGTTTGGCCGATTCGAACTTCACCACGCCGGCCGGGGAGTTGCGGCCGAAGAGGGTGCCCTGCGGCCCGCGCAGCACTTCGACGTCCGCCTGGTCAAACACCGGGAAGCCCTTGAGCGAGGGATTTTCCTGGACGATATCGTCGTAGTAGAGGCCGACGGGCTGGGACGCGAAGTTGGTGAAGTCGGTGTTGCCGTAGCCGCGGATGTAGATACGCGGAAAGGTGCGGCCGTTCGAGGATTCGATGTTCAGGCTCGGCACAGCGAAGGCCAGCTGGCGGATGTCTTGGCCGCCGGTGCCGAGGACATCAAGTGTCTGGCCGCTCAGCGCGGAAGCCGACACGGGAATATCAAGGAGCCGCTCCTCCTTGCGCGTCGCGGTAACGACCACCTCGGCGAGCGAATCTGAGTCCGCAGGGGTAGTGCTCGGGGTGTCCGCCGTGTGGCCGACCGAGGGGACGATGCCCAGCGCTCCTGCAGCCAGCAGGCTTGCCGGTGCCGCAGCCCACAGCAGTCGTTGAAACCTGGCGCAGCGCAGCAATACCGATGAGCCCGAGCGGGTGTCGTTCATCGCCTTCTCCCCTTGTTGCCGGCGCGATACACACCCCGCGCCGGCGTACTGATTGTTTGTGTCGGAAGCGGACCTGTGCGGGATCGTTGTCTCGGATTAGTAAAACGTTACACTAGAGGCAGGGGGAAAAAGTTACACCACGCCTGCGCTTCCTGTAAAGGGATGCGAGCGTCACCAAGCGGCACATGACGACGGTCAAGGACATTGCGGCAGCCGTGGGCGTGTCGGTCGCCACGGTGTCAAACGTGCTCAACGACCGGCCGAATGTCGGGCAGGTGATCCGGCAGAAAGTGTTGCGCGCCGCCAAAAGACTCGGCTACCGGCCCAATCGTGCCGCCCAGGCCATGCGCACCGGCCGCACGCGCGCGATTGGTCTCGTGCTCCCGGATCTGACCAATCCGTTTTTCCCAGAACTCGCGCAAGCCGTTGAGAACACAGCACGCAGTCTCGGGCTGCTGGTGTGTCTGGTTGACAGCCAGGGCAGGGCTGAAGGGGAAGCGGATGGCTTCGCGCTCCTCATGCAGCACGCGGTGGATGGAATCATCTGGTGCCCGATCGGCCCACGGCTGCCGCCGTACCTGCACGATGCGACCCGGCCCGTGGTCCTGATCGATCGCCCGCGCCCGGGGTTTCCGGTGGTGCACTCGGACTATCAGATGGGCGGGCGACTGCTGGCGGACTATGCGCGGCGGATGGGACATAGCTGCGTCGGCCTCTTATCCGGCCCGCAGAACCTCGCCAGCGCCCGGCAGCGCCGCGACGGCTTTGTCGAGGCCTTCCCGGGTGACATCAGCGTCGCCTGGGAGGTGAGCGTCGGTTTCGATGGGATTCTCAACGCCGCGGCGGTTAAAGCGCTCAAGCGGCGCGGCAAGGCGACGCTCATCGTTGCGGGCAACGACCTGATCGCCATCAGCGCGATCCGCTGTCTGGCGGAAAGTGGCGTACGCGTGCCCGAGGACGTATCGATCACGGGTTTCGACAACATCCGCTGGACCGACGTGGTGACGCCGCGCCTGACGACCATCGCGCAACCCGTCAGCGCCATCGGCGCCAAGGCGGTGCAGCTGATGCAGCAGCGCATGGCAGGTGAGAAGATCGCCAGCCGGCGCACGATTTTCGATGTGACGCTCATCGAGCGCGACTCAGTCAGGAGGAATTAATGGCCAATGCAGCGCGGATTGCCGTCGTCGGCAGCGCCAATACGGATCTGACGACCTTTACCGATGTGTTTCCACGACCCGGCGAGACGCTGTTCGGCAAAAGCTTTGACCTGGGGTTCGGCGGCAAGGGTGCTAACCAGGCGGTGGCGGCGCGGCTGTGCGGCGCGGAAGTGCTGATGGTCGCGAAGGTCGGCAACGACCTGTTCGGTGAGGCCACCATCCGCAACTTCGCCTCCTTCGGGATCGATACCGCGCACGTGCAGATCATCGAGGGCGTATCGACCGGGGTCGCACCGATCTTCGTCGAACCGAACGGCCAGAACCGCATCATCGTTGTGAAGGGTGCGAATGATCGGCTCACGCCGGCGGACGTGGACGCGGCCAGCGATGCCCTGCGGCGCGTCGACACCATCATCCTGCAGTTCGAGATCCCGCTCGAGACCATCTACTACACGGTGCGATTCGCGCGCGCCAACAAGATCCGCTGCATCGTCAACCCGGCGCCGGCGATTGCCGCGGACCTGGCGCAGCTCACCGGCGCCGATTATTTCATTCCCAATGAAACCGAGGCGGAACTCATCACCGGGCAGGCGGTGCGCACCCCCGCGGAGGCCGCGGCTTGCGCCGCCGGGCTTCTCGGCAAGGGTTTTCAGCGCGTGGTACTGACCTTGGGCGCGCGCGGCGCGCTGGTGGCCGGTGCGGCTGGCAGCACCCACGTGCCGGCGTTTCCGGTATCGGCCGTGGATACCAGCGGCGCCGGGGATGCCTTCATCGGCAGCCTCGCGGTGTTCCTCGCCGAGGGTCTCACCGAGCCGGACGCCATCGCCCGCGCCAACCTCTACGCGGCCATGTCCACCACCGGGGTTGGCACGCAGAAATCATTTCCGAAGCGCGCCGACTTTGAAACCCAATGGACCCGGCGGCGCAACGAAGCCCGCTCCTAACTTCAGTAACACATCAGGATCCACACATGTTTGTTGTGCATAGCTACTCACTCGCCGTCGTCCTGTGCGTGATCACCATGTTCTGCTGGGGTTCGTGGGCCAACACCCGCAAGCTTGGCTCCCGGGACTGGCGCTTCGAGCTGTTCTACTGGGATTACACCCTGGGGGTGCTGCTTCTCACCCTGGTGCTCGGACTCACACTCGGCAGCGCCGGCGCCGAGGGCCGTTCCTTCCTGCCTGATCTGTCGCAGGCTTCGGGCACGAGCATCGGCTCGGCGCTTGTTGGCGGGGCCATTTTCAACCTGGCCAACATCCTCTTGGTCGCGGCGATCGAGATCGCGGGCATGGCGGTGGCCTTCCCGGTCGGCATCGGACTGGCACTGCTGATCGGGGTGATCGTGAACTACCTCGCCGCCCCGGTCGGCAACGGCACGCTGCTGGCCGGCGGCGTCGTGCTGGTCACGCTCGCCATTGTGCTTGACGCGGTGGCCTACCGGCGCCTGGCCGGCGGGGCGACGGCAGTCAGCACCAAGGGGCTCGTGCTGTCGGTTGCCTGCGGGATTTTCATGGGCATGTTCTATCGCTTCGTCGCCGCGGCGATGTACGCGGATCCGGTGCACGCCGAGGCCGGCAAGATGGGACCTTATGCGGCGGTGTTTGTATTCGCGGTGGGCGTGTTCCTGAGCAGTTTCATCTGGAACACGATCGCGATGAAAAAGCCGTTCATCGGCACGCCGGTTGGTTTCGCCGACTACTTCAAGGTCGGATTCAATACCCATCTCACCGGCATCCTCGGCGGGGTGATCTGGGGCGTCGGCATGTCGCTGAACCTGATCGCCTCGGGTCGCGCCGGCTTTGCGATCTCCTACGGCCTGGGCCAGGGCGCGACCATGGTGGCGGCGTTCTGGGGCGTGTTCATCTGGAAGGAGTTCCGCACCGCGCCGGCCGGCACGCCGAAGCTGCTGACGGCGATGTTCGCCTGCTTCCTGAGCGGACTGGCACTCATCGTGCTGGCTCGCACGGTGTAGCGCCACCCATGAGCAGGTCCGCATCGCCGCGCCGCGACGCTGCCGAAGGCAGCGTTGCCTTGCAGGTGGCTGCCGCGACCGCCAATCGCGGCGTGCCACTGAATCTTGAGTGGGTCGATGAAGTGCGGGTCAACACCAGTGCCGTGGAGCGCCGCGCCGCCACGCTCGTCACCCGTCGCACGGTGAAGAAGGACTGGCAGATCGCGTGGCTGCTCAAAGCCATCACCTGCATGGATCTGACCACCCTGTCCGGGGACGACACCCACGAGCGGGTACGGCGCCTGTGCGCCAAGGCGCGCAATCCCGTGACCGATGAGGTGAAGGCGCAGCTTGGAATCGCGGAGTTGCCGGTGCAGGTGGCGGCGGTGTGTGTGTATCACCTGTTCGTGGCAACGGCGCGGCGCGCGCTCGAGGGAACCAACATCAAGGTCGCCGCCGTGTCCACGGGGTTTCCGGCGGGGCTGAACGCCTTCGAGGAGCGCCTGGCGGAAGTGCGCAGTTCGGTGGCGGCCGGTGCCCAGGAAATCGACGTGGTGGTGACGCGCGCGCATGTGTTCGGCGCCGAGTGGCAGCGCCTGTACGATGAAGTCTGGGCGTTCAAGGCGGCCTGCGGCACGGCGCATTGCAAAGTGATCCTCGGGACCGGGGATCTGGCGACGCTGCGTAACGTCGGCCGGGCCAGCCTCGTCGCCATGATGGCGGGTGCGGACTTCATCAAGACCTCCACCGGAAAGGAAACCGTCAATGCCACCTTGCCCGTGGGGCTGGTGATGACGCGTGCCATACGCGAGTACGCCGAGCGCACCGGTTTCACGGTTGGCTTTAAACCCGCGGGCGGTATCCGCACCGCCCGGCAGGCGCTCGACTGGCTGACGCTGATGAAGGAGGAGCTGGGTTCGGTATGGCTCACGCCGCACTTGTTCCGGCTCGGGGCGAGCAGCATGCTCAGCGACATCGAGCGGCAGTTGTCGTTCCACGCCAGCGGCCGCTACGCCGCCGCCTATCGCCAGCCACTGGTCTGAATCTATGCCGAATACGACGCTCGCCGAGAAGTTTCACTCACTCGAATACGGGGCGGCACCGGAGGATCCGGCCGCGACGCTGGCGTGGCTGGCTGAGCACCAGCGCCGCTTCCAGCACTTCATTGGCGGCCGTTGGCGCGCCCCAGGGGAGGGCAAGTACTTCGAGAGCCGCGATCCGGCCACGGGCGAGAAGATCGCCGACGTGGCGCAAGGCAGTCCGAAGGACGTCGACGCGGCGGTCAAGGCAGCGCGCGCGGCGCTGCGCCCCTGGCAGGCCCTGTCTGCCCACGCGCGCGCCCGCTTTCTTTACGCGCTGGCGCGGCAGGTGCAGAAGCACTCGCGGCGACTGGCGGTACTGGAGACCCTCGACAACGGCAAGCCCATCCGCGAGAGCCGCGACATCGATATTCCGCTGGTGGCGCGGCACTTTTACTACCACGCCGGCTGGGCGCAGCTTGTGGCGCAGGAGTTTCCCGGTTACGAGGCGTGTGGCGTCGTCGGCCAGATCATTCCGTGGAACTTTCCGCTGCTGATGCTGGCGTGGAAGATCGCGCCGGCGCTGGGCGCCGGCAACACCGTGGTGTTGAAACCCGCCGAATTCACACCCCTCACCGCGCTCGCTTTTGCGGAATTGTGTAACGAGGTCGGCCTGCCGCCTGGCGTGGTGAACATCGTCACCGGGGATGGCACCACCGGTGAGGCCCTGGTGGTGCATCCCGGAGTGAACAAGATCGCCTTTACCGGCTCGACAGAAGTCGGGCGCGCGATCCGACGGGCGACGGCGGACTCGCACAAGAAGCTGTCGCTGGAGCTCGGGGGCAAATCCCCCTTCGTCGTATTCGAGGATGCGGACCTCGACAGCGCCGTGGAGGGCCTGGTCGACGGGATCTGGCTCAACCAGGGGCAGGTGTGCTGCGCCGGTTCGCGCCTGCTGATGCAGGAGAGCATCGCTGAACGCCTGACCCACAAACTGAAAGTGAGAATGGCGAAGCTGCGGGTGGGGGCCCCGCTGGACAAGGCGACCGATATCGGCGCGATCGTCGCGCCCGTGCAGTTGCAGCGCATCGAGGGCCTGGTGGCGCAGGGCGTCGCGGAGGGGGCCGCGTGCTGGCAGCCGCAGCTGACTATGCCGGCGCGCGGGCTTTACTACCCGCCCACGCTCTTCACCCATGTCCATCCGACTTCGGTGCTCGCGCAGCAGGAGATTTTTGGCCCGGTGCTCGCGGCGATGACCTTCCGGACCCCGGGCGAGGCGGTCGAGCTTGCCAACAACACCGCCTACGGCCTCGCCGCCAGCGTGTGGAGCGAGAGCATCAACCTCGCGCTGCAGGTGGCCGCGGGTATCAAGGCGGGCGTGGTGTGGGTGAACAGCACCAATCTGTTCGACGCGGCCTGCGGTTTCGGCGGCTACCGCGAGAGCGGCTTCGGCCGCGAAGGCGGCGCCGAAGGACTGCGCGAATACCTCGAGCCGGCGTGGTTTCGCAAGGCGCCGCTGTTGCGTGCGCCTGCCGTCGAACGGCGCGGCAGCGCGGATCCCAAGGCCGTGACCCCGCGGTCGCGCGCGGGGATCGACCGCACGGTCAAACAGTACATTGGCGGCAAGCAGGTGCGCCCCGATTCGGGCTACAGCTTTGAGTGCCGCAGCGTGAAGGGCGTGCTGCTCGGGGAGGCGCCGCTGGGCAACCGCAAGGACATCCGCAACGCGGTCGAGGCGGCGCGGCGCGCCGAAAAATGGGGCACGACGAGCACGCACAACCGCGCGCAGATTCTCTACTACGCCGCCGAGAATCTCTCCCAGCGCGGCAAGGACGTCACCGCCCGCCTTGCGCTCGCTGTCGGGGCCAGGCAGGCGGCGGCTGAAGTGAAGCTGGGCATCGAGCGGCTGTTCACCTATGCCGCCTGGGCCGACAAGTACGAGGGCGTCGTGCACTCCCCGCCAGGGCGCAACATCGCCATGGCCATGAACGAGGCGCTCGGCACGGTGGGGGTGATTTGCCCTGAACACGCGCCGCTCCTCGGGTTCCTGTCACTGGTGGCCCCACTGGTCGCATCCGGCAACACGGTGGTCGCCATACCCTCGGTGCGCTATCCGCTGATTGCCGGCGACCTCTACCAGGTATTCGACACCAGCGATGTTCCCGCCGGTGTCATCAACATGGTGAGCGGGCGGCCCGCAGAGCTTCTGAAGGTGCTCGCCGAGCACGACGATGTGGACGCGCTGTGGTGCCACGGCAGTCGCGAGCTGTGTGCCACGGCCAAGCGACTCTCAGTGGGCAATCTCAAGCAGACCTGGACCAACGAGGGGCGCGAGATCGACTTTTTCGCCGGGCCGGGCGCGGCAGGGCGCTGGTACCT
>Ga0210394_10009201_pt1 | contig 10005 bp, 8 predicted proteins | sample IncBWC12MmetaG_FD_160121 | JGI IMG/M metagenome (GOLD analysis project Ga0210394, IMG submission 160121) | Forest soil microbial communities from Barre Woods Harvard Forest LTER site, Petersham, Massachusetts, United States - Inc-BW-C-12-M | ecosystem: Environmental > Terrestrial > Soil >...
AGCCCGAGCGCGGCGCTGCCGAGGAGCCACAGAAGCGAGGAATCGCGGGCGATGAAGATGCGGTCGAGCACCGGCTCCATCAGCCAGGCGCGCAGCGCCGTCGCGCCGCCGGCGATCGCCATGAACACAAAGGCGAGCGCGATCGTGCGCGCATGCCGCCAGATGAATTCGCGCACCAGCCGGCCTATGAGCACCGACGAGCGTGCCCCGTTTTGCGGAAATCCAGAGTTGTCGCGCATCGCTGCCGCCGAGTGTTAGAGGCGGGCGGCGGGATTGGCAAGGCCGGCGGTCAGTGGCGCAACCGATAGTGGATCCCGGCATTCGCCGGGATGACAATCGTTGCGAAGGTCACGACCCCGCGACAGTCAAATCGTCGATGCGCAGGGTGGGCGCGTCGGCGCCGGTGCGGAATTCGAGGTCGTTGGCGGCGACGAGGCGAAGGAACATGTCGTTGAGGTTGCCGGCGACCGTCATTTCGCTGACCGGGAAGGCGATCTGGCCGTTCTCGATCCAAAAGCCGGCCGCGCCGCGGCTGTAGTCGCCGGTGAGGCCGTTGACCCCCATGCCCATCAGCTCGGTCACATATAACCCGCTTTTGACGTCGGCCATAAGCTCGGCCGGGGTCATGGTTCCGGGCTCGACCCAGAGGTTGGTCGCGGCCGGCGAGGGGGGTGAGGCGGTGCCGCGCGCGGCATGTCCGGTCGAGTGAAGGCCGAGTTGGCGCGCCGAGCGCAAATCGAGGAGCCAGGTCGTCAGCACGCCCTTGTCGACGAGGGCGCGCCGCCGATTCGCCAGGCCCTCGGCGTCGAACGGCTTCGAGCGGTGGCCGCGCGGCCGGTGCGGGTCTTCGATGAGGGTGATCGCCTCGGGAAAGATCCGCTGGCCGAGCTTTTCCTTCAAAAAGCTTGTGCCGCGCGCGATCGACGGCCCGGAGATCGCACCGAGAAGGTGCGAGATGAAGCTGCGCGCGACCCGCGGGTCGAAGACGACCGGGACCCGACCGGTCGGCATTTTTCGCGCGCCCAACCGCTTCACCGTCCGCTCGCCGGCGCTGCGGCCGATCAGGGCGGGATCGCGCAGATCGGCGGCGTAGACGGCGCTCGCGAAATCGTAGTCGCGTTCCATCTGGGTCCCGGAGCCGCCGATCACCGAGACGCTGACCCCCTGACTGGAGCCGGCATAGGCGCCGGCAAAACCGTTGGAGGCGGCGAGCGCGATGCGCGAGCGGCCCCAGCCGGCCTCGGCTCCCTCGGAATTGGTGACCCCCGCGACCGCCAGCGCCGCCTCCTCGGCGGCGCGGGCGCGCTCGATCAATACTTCGGCGCCCGGCTCCTCGGGATCGAGCATGTCGAGGCTCGGCCAGTCCTTGGTGATCTCGTCGGGATCGGCGAGCCCGCAGAACGGGTCCTCGGGCACCGCCTTCGCCATTGCGAGGGTGCGCTCGACCAATTCGGCGAGCATGGCGGGCGAGCGGTCGCTCGACGACACCATCGCCTGGCGCTTGCCGACGAGGACGCGCAGCCCGAGATCCTGGCCCTCGGACCGCTCCAGCTTTTCGGTCTTGCCAAGGCGGCAGGCATGCGACAGCGAAACGCCCTCGACCAGTATCGCGTCGGCGGCGTCGGCGCCGGCCTTCCTCGCGCGGGCCACGAGACCTTGCAACAGATCGATATCGTTCGCCGCTTCCTTGGTGATTTTCGCGTTGGTCATGTTCGATCCCAGAAAAAGAATTCACAACGAGGCGGTGAGACAGCGAGGAGACATATTTTATTGTCATCCCTTTTATTGTCATCCTGAAGGCCCACGGGATGACGATCGAATAATCTTCTTCTCATCGCCTCGCCGTCTCGTTGTGAAAAGCATCATTTCCAGATCGGCCGACCGCTCCCGGGGAGGCCGTAATCGGTCCATTTCCGTGTGACCTCGGCGATGATTTCGTCGGCCATGCGGATCGGACGGCCCCAGTTCCGTCTTGTCTCGGGCGGCAATTTGGTGGTTGCGTCGAGCCCGATCTTGCCGCCGAGCCCCGATTCGGGCGAGGCAAAGTCGAGGTAGTCGATCGGCGTATTCTCTATGAGCGTCACGTCGCGCACCGGGTCCATGCGGGTCGCGACCGCCCACATCACGTCCTTCCAGTCGCGCACCGCGATGTCAGAATCCACGACAATGACGAATTTCGTGTAGATGAACTGCCGCAGAAAGGACCAGATCCCCATCATCACCCGCTTCGCCTGGCCGGGATAGGTCTTGCGGATGGCGACGACCGCGATGCGGTAGGAGCAGCCTTCGGGCGGCAGCCAGAAATCGGCGATCTCCGGAAACTGCTGCTGCAACAGCGGGATGAACACCTCGTTCAGCGCCTCGCCAAGCACCGACGGCTCGTCGGGCGGCCGGCCGGTGAAGGTCGAGAGGTAGATCGGGTTCTGCCGCATCGTCATCGCCGACAGGCGAAACACCGGAAATTCCTCGACCGCGTTGTAATAGCCGGTGTGGTCGCCGTAGGGGCCCTCCTCGCCCATTTCGTCGAGCGCGACATAGCCCTCCAGCACGATCTCCGCCGCGGCCGGCACCTTGAGCGGCACGGTCTTGCATTGGACGAGGTCGAGCCGCCTGCCGCGCAGGAGGCCGGCGAACTGGTATTCCGAAAGGGTATCGGGGACCGGCGTCACGGCGGCGATGATCGTGCCCGGGTCGGCGCCGATGACGACCGCGGCGGGTAGCGGCTCGCGCTTCTTCGCGTCGCGCCAGCGCTGGTGATGCTGCGCCCCGCCGCGGTGCCGGAGCCAGCGCATCAGTGTCGTGTCGCGGCCGGTCACCTGCATCCGATAGATGCCGAGGTTGAAGCCGTCCTCGCGCGCCGCGGTGGGGCCTTTCGTCACGACGAGCGGCCAGGTGATCAAGGGCGCCGGCTCGTCCGGCCAGCAGGTTTGGATCGGCAGGAGCCCAAGGTCAATGTTGGCGCCGCGCAGCACGATCTCCTGGCAGGGCGCGGCGTTGACCGTGCGCGGCCGCATCGCCATCACGGTCTTCACCAAGGGCAGCATGTCTAAGGCCTCGCGCCAGCCGCCGGGCGGCTCGGGCTGCTTCAGAAAGGCCAGCGTCTCGCCGATTTCGCGCAGCTGATGGGGCTCGCGGTCCATCCCCCAGGCGACGCGCTCGACCGTGCCGAACAGATTGACGAGAACCGGCATCCGGGTTCCCCCGCCGCCCTCGCGCACGACATTCTCGAACAGCACCGCGGGGCCCCTTTCGGCGAGGAGGCGGGTCTGGATCTCGGTCATTTCGAGGAACGGCGACACCGGTGCTGTGACCCGCGTGAGCCGGCCAGCGGCTTCGAGCCGGGCGATGAAGTCGCGCAGGCTGGCGTAAGGCATGGCCGGCTATATAGGCGTGGCGTCGGCGCTTGGCGAGCGCGGCTATTTCGGCGTTGCCGGAACCACCTCCGGGTCACCCTCGCGACTGATGTTTGCCTGAAGGAGGACGAGGGGAAGATCGCCGGGGTTGGCCAGGCTGTGGACCCAGCCAAAGCCCTCGAAGAGCGCCATTCCGGCCGACCCCGTTTCGGTTTTCCCGTCCGCGGTCACCGACCCGGAGCCGGCGAGAACATAATCGAGCGCGGCACCGGAGCGATAATAGGCGGGATCCGCTGGCATGCCGGGCGGGAAGGTCAGCCGCACCAGGCTGAATTCGTAAGGTCCGGCCTTGAGACCCGGCAACGGATCACCGGTTCGGTACAATTCCTGCGCGACTGCAGGACGGCTGATGAGCCCTCTCCCCTGGTTGGGGCGAGCCGTCAGCAGAAACAACAGGAGTTCGGTCGGTTCGGATTGGGTCGCGGTGATGGTCACCTCCCGACCCGCCGCAATGAAAATGCCGGCGCCTTCGGCAAGCGGCTGAGCGGCGGCGCCGTCGATCTGGATCGTGGCGGCGCCCGAGAGGTCGTAGAGCATGGCGCTCGACCCCTCATAGGACGCGTGCTGCGCCGCCGGCAGGTGGGCCCGGTACAGCCGGAAAAACAGCGGCAGCTCAATAACGCTGTCGAGGTGCGCGCTGGCGAGCACGCTCAGAGCCGGGCTTGCGGATTGGGGTTGGGCGAGAGCCGGCATCCCCAGCAGAGGCGCGACGAGGACAGCGGCAAGACCGGCGCGGATAGGCATAGGGTCTCCTGGACGGTCAGTCGCTGGCGAGGGGAGCAATAGCCGGGGCGGGACGCGGCCGCAGCAGCCACAAGGAGAGGAAGGCGGCAAGGCTGAGGCCGGCCGTAACCATGACGGCGAAGGTTCCGATCCAGTCGAGCAGCACGCCGAACACGAACGGCGCCGCCGCCACCGTCACCCGCGCCGGGGCCGCAAGGATGCCGGTGCGCAGCCCATAGCCGACAGGGCCGTAGATCGCCAGCGGCAGGGTGCCTCGGGCGATCGTGATGAGGCCGTTGCCGGCACCGTGCAGCACCGCGAACGCCGCGACCCCGGCCGGGCCGAGCATCCCCAGCATTGCCGCGCCGAGCGGGTGCATAACCGCCGCGATCCGGGCCGACCACACCGGGTGGATCCCCCGCAGAATCCCGAACTCGACGAGCCGCGCCGCGACCTGAGCCGGCCCGACCAGCGCGCTGGCGGCAATCGCCGCCGTCGCGCTGGCGCCGACGCTTTCGAGAAAGCCCGGCAGATGCGCCGACATCGCGCCGGTGACGAAGGCGGTCGCGCAAAAATAGAAGGCGAGGATCGGCATCGCGCCGCGCGGCGGCTCGGCCCTGAGCACGTCATGGGCTTGTTCCCCCGGCGCGATCAGCGCAGGGGCCGGCGGGATGATCAGCCAGTTGAGCGGCAGCGCCAGGAAGAGGTGAAGGCCGGCCCAGATGAGGCACGCATCGCGCCAGCCGAACGCGTGCTCGAACCAGGCCGAAGCCGGCCAGCCGACCGTGCTGGCAAACCCGGCAATGAGCGTGATGCCGGTGATGGAAGAGCGCGCGTCGCGGCCGTAGAGCCGGGTCAAGGTCGCAAAGGCCGGGTCATAAAGGCCGATCGCCATGCCGATGCCGAGGACGAGCCAGGCGACCGTCAGGCTGACGACGCCCTGCGCCAGGGCGAGCCCGGCGAGCCCGGCGGCCAGCACCAGATTCGAGCTCGCCAGCACGGCGCGCCCGCCATTCCTGTCGATCAGCCGCCCGACCCAGGGGCCGATCGCCGCACCGAGCAAGAGCGCCGCCGAGAAGGCGCCAAAAAAGACGCTCACCGGAAAACCGAGCGAGGCTGCGACCGGGGCGCCGAGGATCGCCGGGAGGTAAAAGCTCGACGCCCAGGCCACCGTCTGGGTGATGCCGAGCGTGGCGACGGTAATGGTCTTGTTGGGCCTCAGCACCGCCTCCCTCACCGCGGCAGGACGCGCCACACAAAGCCGTCGCAGCGCTCGCGGCCCTCCAGGTCCTGACTGGTCGGGACATCGTAGCGCGCCAACTCGCACAACCCGACGCCCGGCAGATGGGCGCGGCCGGGGTCGCCCAGGAGGACCATGGCTCCGCGGCCGGCGAGGCGCCGCAGCCAGCGCATCGCGCGGTCCGCCATCGGCTGCTCGTAGCAGATGTCGCCCGCGGTGACCAACTTCCAGAACCTGTTGCCGGAATCCAGGATGTCGGTGGTCACCACCTCGATCGTCACCCCGTTCAGACGGGCGTTGGCGGCGATCGCCGCGGCGGCGAAATGGTCGATGTCGGCCGCGGTCACCGAACGGGCGCCGGCTTTCGCCGCGGCAATCGCGACGAGCCCGGAACCGGCGCCGAAATCGAGGACCGCGCGGCCGGCCACCGTCTCGGGATGATCGAGGAGATAGCGGGCGAGCGCCTGGCCGCCGGCCCAGGCGAAGGCCCAGTAGGGCGGCGGCACTGCGCCCTCTCTCAGAGTATCCTCGGTCGCCTGCCAGATCGGCGTCACCTCGGTGGCGAGGTGGAGTTGGATCTCCGGGACGAAGGGCGGAGCGACGATCGCCGTGTTGTGCCGGATGAAGAGCGCCGGATCCATGGCTCACAATTCATTCCAAAGACCGTCACCCCCGCGAAAGCGGGGGTCCAGGGCAGCCGCTCCGCCTTGTGGCCCCTGGATACCCGCTTTCGCGGGTACGACGGATAGGATTTTCACTCTGCGGTTCAGGCGAGATGCCCGGCGACGATGCCGGCGAGGAGGAGCCAGCCGACCGCGCGGTTCGAGCGGAACTTCTTCAGGCAATCGGAGGGATCCTCGGTGTTGACCGAATTCGCCTGCCAGAACAGCTGGACCGTCGCGGCGGAGAGACCCAGCCTGAACCACGGGCCCAATCCGGCGGCGATTCCGGCGACGGCCCACAGCACCACCGCGGCGCCATAACACAGGAACAGAAAAGGCCGGGTCCGGGGCCCCAGTGCCAGAGCCGAGGATTTGACGCCGATCCGCGCGTCGTCCTCCTTGTCCTGATGGGCGTAGATCGTGTCGTAGCCTACCGTCCACAGGATCCCGCCGAGATAGAGGAGAAAGGGCGGTGAGGCGAGGGCGCCGGTGACCGCGGTCCAGCCGATGAGGGCGCCCCAGTTGAAATTCAGCCCGAGAAAGAGCTGCGGCCACCAGGTGATCCGCTTCATAAACGGATAGGTGGCGATCAGGCCCAATACGGCGAACCCGAGCACGATGCTCAACCGATTGAGGCTGAAGAGCACGGCGGCGCCGACCGCGAGCAGGCCGAGCATGAAGAGGACGGCCTGTGCTACCCCGACCCGCCCGCTCGGCAGCGGCCGCAGCCGGGTGCGCGCGACCATGCCGTCATAATCGCGGTCGGCGATGTCGTTGAGGGTGCAGCCGGCGCCGCGCATCGCGAGGGCGCCCAGTCCGAACAGCACGAGGAGCACCGGGTCGGGCCAGCCGGGCGACGCCAGAGCAATCCCCCACCAGCCCGGAAACAAGAGGAGCCAGGTGCCGATCGGGCGATCGAGCCGCGCCAGGCGCGCGTAGGGCTCGGCCCAGCCGGGCAGCCACCGCTCGACCCAATCGCCGGGGTCGATGTCGCTCGGATCGGCAAGCCGCCACCCTCCCATGGCTGCACGACGGGCTCCTCCCTCCCCCGCATTGCCCCCGCCCAACCCTCCCGCGCAAGCGCGGGAGGGTTGGGGTGGGGGCGAGGGAGGGTTATCGATGCGATCTCCGTTAGCTCCCTCCCCTCCCCGGGCTTGACCCGGGGATTGCGGGGGAGGGTCGGGGTGGGGGCTCGGCTGAAACATTGGGCCGCCGCTTGTCATGACATAATCTTGGCCTCACAGCTCGACCGGCTCAAGCCGCGAGCTTCGAGCCGAGATGAGGAGGCTCCCCTGTCCGATCGCCCGGCAACCCGTCTCTACATCCCCGAAGGCCTCGCCGTCGACGCCGCGGTGACGCTCGACCCGCCCCGGGCGCATCGGTTGCGACACGTGCTGCGGCTCCTCCCCGGCGCCGCGGTGGCGGCATTCAACGCGGCCGAGGGCGAATTTCTGTGCCGGGTCGGCGACGCCGGCAAAAACCGGATGCGCCTGACGGTGGAGCGGCAATTGCGCGCGCCCGAGCCCGACCCCGACCTCTGGCTCCTGTTCGCGCCGCTGAAGCGAGCGCGGCAGGATTGGCTCACAGAGAAGGCGACCGAGCTCGGCGCCGGCGCATTGCGGCCGGTGTGGACCGCGCGAACCCAGCCCCAGCGTCTCAACGAGGAGCGGCTCCGCCTGCTGGCCGTCGCCGCTTCCGAGCAGAGCGAGCGCCTGTCGGTGCCCGAGATCCACCTCGCCCTGCCCCTCGACCAGATGCTCGCCGCGTGGCCCGCCGGGCGGCGTCTCGTACTGTTGGACGAGAGCGGCACCGGCCCGCCGATCGCCGAGGCCCTCGCCGGCTTTCCGCCGGAGGCACCCGCCGCGCTCTTTGTCGGCCCGGAAGGCGGTTTCACCGATTGGGAGCTTGACGCTCTGGGCAAACTCCCCATTGTTACTCGGGTCGGGCTCGGCCCGAGGGTGTTGCGCGCCGAGACCGCCGCTCTTGCCGCGCTGGCGGTTTTTCAGGCGATCGCCGGAGATTGGCGCCGCCGCCGGGTGCGGTGAGTTGTGCCGCGATCCGGCCTACTGGGGAGTCTTGGAAGCCGCATGTCCGGGCCGTCGAGCTTAGAAGGAACCCCGATCACTGATAAGCGGCAGCTCGTCGAGTACCATGAGGCCGGCGGCAAACCGCCCGAAGCATGGCGGGTCGGCACCGAGCACGAAAAATTCGTCTTCCGCCACGCCGATCTCAGCCGGGTCCCCTACGAGGGGCCGGACGGGATCGGCGCCTTGTTGGGGGGCATGACCCGCTTCGGCTGGAAGCCGGTCATCGAAAAGGGCAACGTCATCGCCCTCGCAAACGACGCCCAGTGTTCGATCACCCTGGAACCCGGCGGACAGTTCGAATTGAGCGGGGCGCCGCTCGAAACGATCCACCAGACCTGCGACGAGGTGCACGAGCATCTGCGCCAGGTGCGCGAGGTGTGCGACGAATTGGGGCTCGGCATGATCGGCCTCGGCTTCGACCCGAAATCGCGGCGCGAGGACGTATCGTGGATGCCCAAGGGCCGCTACCAGATCATGCGCAACTACATGCCGAAAAGGGGCCGGCTCGGGCTCGACATGATGCTGCGCACGTGCACCGTGCAGGCCAATCTCGATTACCGCTCGGAAGCCGACATGGTGAAGAAGTTCCGCACCAGCCTCGCGCTTCAGCCGGTCGCGGTCGCGCTCTTCGCCAATTCGCCGTTCATCGAGGGGCGCCCCACCGAGTTTCAGAGCTATCGCAGCCTGGTGTGGACCGATACCGATCCCGACCGCTGCGGCACGCTGCCCTTTGTGTTCGAGGATGGGTTCGGGTTCGAGCGCTATGTCGATTACCTGCTCGATGTGCCGATGTACTTTGTCTACCGCAACGGCATCTACATCGACGCGAGCGGGCAATCCTTCCGCGATTTCATGGCGGGCAGATTGCCGGCATTGCCGGGCGAATTGCCGCTGATCGGCGATTGGGCCGACCATCTGACGACCGCCTTCCCGGAAGTTCGCCTCAAGACCTATCTCGAGATGCGCGGGGCCGATGGCGGCCCGTGGCGCCGGCTCTGCGCGCTGCCGGCGTTGTGGACCGGGCTCCTCTATGACGGCACCGCGCTCGACGCGGCAACCGACCTCGTAGCCGATTGGACCCCCGAGGAGCGCGAGGCGATGCGGCGCGACGTGCCGCGGCTCGGCCTCGACACCCCGCATCGGAGCCGCAGCTTTCGCGACATCGCGCTCGAGGTCCTCGACATCGCCCGCGAAGGGCTGCACCGCCGGGCGCGGCGCGACACATCAGGCGAGGACGAGACGCATTTTCTCGACAATCTGTTCTCGATCGCCGGCTCCGGCCGCACCCCCGCCCAAGAGCTGGTCGAGGATTACAAGACCCGCTGGGGCGGCCGCATCGAGCCCCTCTACACCGAGCAGGCGTACTAACTATTTGAGGAGTGGCCGCGAGCGGAACCGGGCCTCCTCGATTACAACATAACGCCCGAATAATCCTTCGCCGAATCTTGCGATCGCCGACTCCAGACGCGCCCATTTGAGCTGCGATTTCTCAGGGTCGATGCGCAGCAGAACAACCCCAGGCACCGGCCGTTTGAAGCGAAAGACGAGCTCGCCGAAATCCTTGTCCTCGGTTAGGAACAGCCTCCCGTCCTCCTGGGCTTGCCGGAGAACCTCAGTATCCGAAGCGCCAGAGGGCCATCTCCGCGATATAGGACGCGTCATGCCCTGCTTCGCGAAGGCGGGCTACGAGTGCAGTGTCGACGCACTCGTCCGCGAGCCAGCGCACGCGGACACCGTTCAGCGGTATACCAGTTCCTCATCGGCGAGGTAGTCGGCCGCGAAAGCCTGCGCAGCTCGGATGTCGTCGAGGGTGAGCTTTGGATGATCGGCGAGGATCGCCGCTGCGCTGATACCCCCTCCAAACTTGCGCAGGATCAACT
>Ga0210394_10009202_pt1 | contig 10004 bp, 9 predicted proteins | sample IncBWC12MmetaG_FD_160121 | JGI IMG/M metagenome (GOLD analysis project Ga0210394, IMG submission 160121) | Forest soil microbial communities from Barre Woods Harvard Forest LTER site, Petersham, Massachusetts, United States - Inc-BW-C-12-M | ecosystem: Environmental > Terrestrial > Soil >...
CGAGATCGTAGTTGCTCCGCCGTTCACCGCGATTGCGGCATGTGTCGAGGCGGCCAAAGGTTCGGCGATCGGAATTGCGGGGCAGAACGTCTATTGGGGCAATGAGGGAGCATTCACCGGCGAAGTATCGCCTCGAATGCTCGTGGAGGCGGGCTGCCGCGCCGTAATCATCGCGCATTCCGAGCGCCGGCAGTTCTTTGGCGAAACCGACGAAAGCGCCAACCGCAAGGTGAAGGCTGCGCTCGCAGTGGGATTGACGCCGATCCTCTGCGTCGGCGAGATGCTTGCCGATCGCGAAGCCGGCAACACGCAAAAAGTGCTCGAGAGGCAATTTCGCGGCTCGCTGGCCGCGTTGACCCCCGTTGAGTTCTCACGTATCATCATGGCTTACGAGCCGGTTTGGGCGATCGGTACCGGCCGAACGGCCACGCCCGAAATCGCTGCCGAGGCTCACAAATTCCTGCGCGAATTGGCTGCGGCGTCATTTACCGTGGAATATGCCGCTTCTCTGCGAATCCTCTACGGCGGCAGTGTCAAACCCGAAAATATAAAGGGCTTGATGGCGCAGGCGGAAATCGACGGGGCACTGGTTGGCGGGGCGAGCCTGGACGCGGCGCAGTTTGCCGCGATCGTCAATTATTGATTGCGCGACAATTTGCCGTTATCGTGAATTACTGAAGCTTTCGACAAACGGAGTGGTGGATGCCAAGAGAAGTAAAGTGGGCGATTGCATTTCTGGCCGGAGCCGCATTGCTCTGGTTTGGCTGGCGGTTTTATATTGCGCTGGTGATTCTGCACGTGATCGTGTGCCTGGTGCTCATTGGCGTGATCCTGCTACAAAGCGGGCAGGCGGCGGACATCGCCGGCGCGTTTGGCGGTTCGGGCAGCCAGACGGCATTTGGTCCACGCGGCGCCGCGACGGTTCTCTCTCGCGCCACGACGTGGTGCGCTGTGATGTTTATGTTCACCTCGATGGCGCTGGCTGTGCACGTCAGTACGAGCAGCGGAGGAGCGGGCCGCTCCATTCTCGAACAGTTTTCCAAACCGGCGCCTAAATCTGCAGCTCCTGCGCCCGCCCCTCCCTCGCAGGTACCCCCAGCCCAGCAGCAGCCGGGTCAGCCCGCAGCGCCGGCTCCAACGGCACCTGCACCTGGACCTGCCAAGTAGCGCTACCACGTAAGACAGTTTTCACCAACTACTTGCCGGGAACGTCGCTCGCGGGATCGGCAATTATTTTCAAATAATCTTGCATCAGCGATGGCACGCAGATTTCTTCGACGAGGTCTTGGTTTGGGAGCCACCTGAAACGGGCGTTCGTGATCACAAAAGGCTTCGTGTACGTCTTCGGGTCATCAATGGTCATGGTCATTTCCAAGGTGTTGTGATCCACGCGTGTGTATCGTTCCTGCACCTTCACGTCTATGCTGTGCGCGTGACCTACGGCATCGAGCCAAGTTCTCTCGTCAATGCCTACCGTGTCCACGACGAACGTATAATCCCCCTCCCAATGTCCTACCGAGTAGCCGTACCAGCGCGGGTCTGCCGCATCAGCGGACCTGCCGCCCACGTTTTTGGGAAGCTCTCGCCCGTCAGTCCAAATTTCGCGCCATACTCGGTTGAACTGAAAAGCCTGTAGTATCTTGCCTGGCATGGGAGCGAAGGCAAACCCTCGATTGTCGTAAAGCATGTCGCGCGGGAAGCCCATAGGGTCACAAAACTTCATGGGATCATTCGATTCCGCCTCGGAATATTGCGAGTGGCTCTTATGGGAACGAAACTGCTCCTGCCCCCAAGGCGTCATGGGAGGCACGGGATTTAGTTTGGCGCTGATGAGGCCTGCCCAGAAGCCGGTCAGTTCCTGACGAGGAGCAGGACCTCCGCTCCCGGTGCTGGATGCTTTCTCGTATAAAGTTTTGCCGTCGTCGGCGCGAATTGGCTGATTGGCCTCCCGGTTTTGCGACCATGCATACGAAGAGAAAAACTGCACTCCCATCACACCGATGACGCAGCCGATAGCTACACTTCGCATTTAGCCACCTCTCAACCTTCTTCGCATGGATTAGGTGTGTGCAGGCAAACACCGCTGTCGGAGCGGCGCGCTACTTAGTACTTCTTGTCTTCGCCTTCGCCTCCGCCCAATTGCGTATCCCTTAGCGTTTTGCCATCAGGAAATACGACCTTGTTCAGACGGCCGACGGGCCTACCAGACTTGGCTGGCCAAATGTAAACCGTGACTACGTCCCCAGGCTGCAGAGAGTTCCTCGTCCAGCCAAGGAGTGTGACCGCTGGCGGACTGCCAATTTCCGCAGCCCAATGTGCGATGTTGCCCTTCTCATCTTTCACATCGAACATCACGATGCAATGGGGATTGTTCCAAGTGAATTTCGTCACCGTGGCATCTTTCATGACGGCTACGGCGTTTGAATAGGCCGCACTCCCATGGTGCGCGAAGGTTGAGCCACAAAACGTTAGTACACCAACAGCGAATGCTAAACACAGAAGCTTGCTTTTCATGCAGCGCCCTCCGCAATTCGAACTCACGCTTCCGAGGACTGAGGCAGATGCAGCCGAACGGTACGACAGTCGGTTTATCGCGTCAAGCGTTTCCGTTTCTTGTGAAGTCCCAACGTTAGTTCCAAGGCCTTCGGAGATTCTCGATGTAAGAACGTAGCCTTTTGACCCCCTCAAGGGCGATCAAACCCACTGGATCAGAGGGCGTCGTCCTTCGTTTCGCGTGTCGCGAGCAGCCCAATCAGGGTCAAGACCGCCGCCGCAGAGAGGTAGTAACCGACGTACTGCAGCCCGTAGGTCTTGGCGAGCCACGTGGCGATGTACGGTGCTAACGAAGCGCCGAAAATTCCAGCGAAGTTGAACGTCAACGAGCTGCCGGTGTAACGCACCGACGTAGGGAAAAGCTCGGATAGCACCGTGCCGAGCGGGCCGTAGGTCAGGCCCATCAAAGACAGGCCCACTGCCATCGTCATCACCGCCCCGAACGTCCCGGCGAGGAACATCGGCGCCATCAACAGACCGAAGACACCGATCGCTGAGGTCACCCAGAGGAGTGTGCGACGACGCCCTCGTTCGGCCAGGACCGCGCTGAGGGGAATGGTCAGCGCGAACAACACGATGCCCAACAACTGCATCACCAGGAACTTCTCGCGGCTATATCCGAGCACGGTGGTGCCCCAAGACAGCGCGAAAACCGTCATCAGGTAAAAGAGCACGAAGGTTGCAAGCGACACCAGAGTACCGATCACCAGCGGCTTGGGGTAGTTACGGAACACCACCAGCATTGGTACCCTCACTCGCTCTCGCCGACTGAGGGCGTCTCGAAATACAGGCGTTTCGGTAATCGTCAGCCGCACGTAAAGGCCGACAAGCACAAGCGCGGCGCTCGCCAAAAACGGAATGCGCCAACCGAAGTCGAAGAACCGCTGATCGGTAAGCCATTTGGAAAGCGCCAGGAATACACTCGCGGAGAGGATGAATCCGAACGGCGCGCCGAGTTGCGGAAACATGCCGTACCAAGCGCGCTTCCCGGGCGGCGCATTCTCGACCGCGAGCAGCACGGCGCCGCCCCATTCGCCACCTAGACCCAAACCCTGACCGAAGCGACAGAGCGCGAGGAGCAGTGGAGCGGCCACGCCGATGGTGGTGTAGGTTGGCAGGGCGCCAATCGCGACCGTGGAGATTCCCATGGTGAGCAGCGCCGCAACCAATGTTGTCTTGCGGCCGACGCGATCGCCGAAGTGACCGAAAAGTGCCGAGCCGACTGGTCGTGCCAAGAACGCAATCCCAAAGGTCGCCAGCGAGGCGAGCGTGGCGGAGGCTGGGTCAAACGCAGGGAAGAACAACCGGGGAAAGACAAGCACTGCCGCGGTCGCATAGATGTAGAAGTCGAAGAACTCGATCGTCGTACCGATCAGACTGGCAAACAGCACCTGGCCCGGATTGTTAACGGCCACGCGTGCGCTGGGGTAGGTCTGGCTGATCACGATTCCGACGTCAGGGGCCTCGCGCACGGGCCCCAGCTTAACTCATGTACGCCGTGGCCAGTATTGCCGAGCTTGGAGAATGCTCCTTTTTGGCACAGCCCTGAATGACTTTATGCGTTGAGCGTAAAGGATGAAAAGAAAATGGTGCGGTCGAGTGGATTCGAACCACCACGGTATTGCTACCGCCAGCCCCTCAAGCTGGTGCGTCTGCCAGTTCCGCCACGACCGCCTTGTGATTAAGTGAAGTCATTATAGATGGGCCAAAGAATTCCGCGCAACGCCCAGGTTAACTGTCTTGCATTGGTGCGAATCGATTAGGCTGCGTGGGTAAGTTTCGCGACCTAGCTTTCGGCGCACATTGACTCACCTGCGGAAATCGGGGCCTTTCCGTATCGAATCGTGATTTCAGTACGCCGTACCTTAGGTCATGGCCGCACGAATCTTACTCGTGGATGACTTTCAGAGAATACGCAGCGGCGTTCGAACTCTTCTCACGAGCGAGCCAGTGGAAATTTGCGGCGAGGCCGAGAACGGAAGGGAAGCAATCGAAAGGGTTCGTGAGCTACATCCTGATCTCGTGCTTCTCGATATCGTCATGCCCGTGATGAGCGGCATCGAAGCCGCTCACGAGATCCATCGCATTTCACCGTCAACGAAGATCGTCTTCTTTACTATTGAAGACACTCCGGAAGCCGCCGCTGTCGCCCGGCTAATAGGTGTCGACGGGCTCGTACCGAAATCTGCCGCTGGAACCGAATTGATTCCGACGCTGAAGCGTTTGCTGCGAAACGAACATTAGGGCCCGCGTTCGCCTGGCTCTGAACCTGTCGCAAACTTGGACCAAGCTGTCAGTTCGCCTCATCTGACGCGTCGACACGCCGAAACACGATCGTGATGTCTTGGGCGACTTCGATCGGATGATCGCCAAGCAGTGTCGGTTTATAGCGCCAATGCCGCACGGCGCTCACTGCGGCGGACGCCAGCAGCGGTGGTCCGCTCATCACTTCTACGTTCTCCACGGTGCCGTCTTTGCCCACAAAGGCTCGTAACTTGATCGTGCCGTCGATGTGTTGCCGCTCAGCCTCCTCCGGATAGGTAGGATCAGTGCGGGAGACCGATTCTCCGATTTGAAGACTCTCAGCTGATGAGGTTGCTCCCGACCTCAATTCAGGCGGCACACGGATGGAAGGATACGAACTGGCGCTTACGGAAACCGTCACCCGGGGCCGCTCCGATTTTTCTTGCGGTTCGGTGGCGGGGGATGACGCGCTCTGGCTATCTGCGGCCGCCTGAGGCGCAGGATTAGCCCTCGTGCTCACTGGAGACTTATCCACAGAATCTCGCGCCCGCGCGCTTTCAACTTGCGCCTCAGGAGCGTTGTCAACATTGCCTGAAGCTTTAGCGATAGTGTCGGGAGCTTTGGTAGCAGACGTCCCAATAGAGAAGCCCCGGCGAGGAGCAGGCGCTTCGGGGGAGGCGTTCGGATTTTTGCCTTTCGCACCGGCGCCTAGCTCGTCCATGCGATTTTTAGCGATCACCCGTGGATCTCGCGCGCTCGGAGCAGGGGTTCCCTGCAAACCGTGCTTGTGAGAGCCAGCATCGATGATGGGGTAACCGCCAGCGTGGGGAATGATGGTGGTGCGGGAGTTTCTCCGGGCCTGCATTTCTGCTGCAGCGGCCGTTCTCCGCTCGTCATTTAGATCATTCCTTCTCACCGCCATCCAGGCCGTCGCGGATGCCAGCGCCAAGCCCAGACCAACTGGCACCGCGAGACGCATCCAATTCCGCCACGTGGGGTCGGTCTCTTCGTCTTGGATTTGACCCGGAGGGTGTTGCTCATGGGGAGACAAAGCGTATAAGCGATTGAGCGCTTCCCGAAGCGCGCGGCCTTCAGGGAGATCGTCCGCGGGGCCGGGAAGTTCTTGTAAACGCATAACGATTGCTTTCTCGGCTATCACCAGCCGTTCAGGCAATCGACCTGGATCCTTCTCACGAAGGGCGGCGTCGTACGGTTGCTGCCATCCCCAAGTCATGTCTTACGTTCCTCGCTCGCGACAAATCTCGTCGCGTTTTGATTCGAGAACTCAAGTTAAATATGCACGCTTCCGCGGCTGCATTCTGGCGCGTACCTATTGGATTCACCAAAGCCAAAAGAAGACCGGTCGGCCGGATTCCTCATCACATGAGCAGAAGTGTGTATTGTTCCCTACAAGAGTTCCCCGGCCCGGTCACTCTTCGCGATTTTTTCCGTCATGCGGAGTCTCACGATGCTCAAAAGAGGGCTAAAAACGCCTGTGAAAATTTCCCTTAGATCCGTTTTCCTGCAGCTCCTAATCCTGCATTTTTCGTTTGGCTTGGCTTATGGCGCGGCTTATCCAGGGCAGGGACCAGAGCAGCGACAAGCGCTCGGCTCCTTGACCACGACAGGTGAGGTCTATCTGAATAGCTCCGGGGCGCCGGCGCAGTCCACAGTTTTGGCCGGTGATGTCCTTCGAACCAGTCCAGGCGGCACCGCAATGTTTACACTCGCGGGTAATGGCTCTCTCCGAATTTCTCCCAACACCGAAATCGTTTTCGCGGGTGGACCTCAATACGCGGCGGAGCTGAAGTTGGGCAAAGTGGTGATGAACTCTTTCAACGGGCCGATAGGCATTACACTGCGGGCCGGCAGCTCCGTAGTCGTGGCAGTGGCGGAAGGCGAGCAGTCTACGTCCAGTATTGAGGCGCCGTCAGATGGGTCGTTTCTCATAAGCTGCCTAGGAGGCAGTGTGGGTGTAATTCCTTTGCAGGGCGGCAAGGGCATTTTTATCCGCGAAGGCCAATCCGTCAGCATTTCACCGCAGGGCGAGTTGTCTGCCATGATCGCTCAGGCAGAGGCGCCCGCAGCCGTGCTCGGGTCTACGGAGACGGCGCCCGCGGCCCGGCAAAAACACAGTCACGCACGCTGGATTCTTATTGGCGTCGGAGCAGCCGGAGCTATAGCCGCTGCCGCGATCCTGAGCGCCCGGGGCTCCGGCGCCTCAGTCAACACACCAACGGTTGCGGCCTCTTCAGGCAGCGCGACTCCTCCGGCGAGCAATCCACCGACTCCTGATCCACCTGCTCCACCGCAGCCGACTCCTCCCCAACCAACCCCGCCACAACCGCAGCCGCCCCCTCCGACACCTCCTCCACAGCCAAATCCGCCCGGCGGGGATGGTTGTCATCACCATAAAATGAATTGCCATCCGAATGTGGTGATCGGTTTCGCGTTTCATTTCTGAGGCTACGGCAGACAGTGCAAGAGAAGGACGGGAAATAGCGTTTCCGGCTTGTGGATTCAACTTGCGCCTGCACACTGACCCGCACATGCTCGGCCTCACTCGATGTCGCGTTTGACCCTGCTAGCGAGCTGAACTACTATCCACGGTCAATAGGGAGATAAGCCATGAAAGCTAAGAGTCCATGCCGTTTTGCAACCCTCGGTGTTCTGCTCAGTGCTTTCCTGCTGGTTGTCGTCGTCTGCGCCCTTTGCGCTAGTGTCGGCGCTCAGACCACTCAAACTAAAGTCGCGCCGGTCGTATTCAAAGGCGCGCGACTCATCGATGGAACGGGCCGGCCGCCGATTGAAAATTCCGTGCTGGTCATTGAAGGCAAGCAGATTGTCGCCGCAGGAAAGCCGGGAGCGGTCAAGATTCCCAAGGACGCCGATGTGCACGACGTTACGGGAAAGACGATCATGCCGGCCATCATCAATCTTCATGGGCACCTGGGATTGTCGAACAATGGCGCCGATTCCGCGGCCGGGCATTACACCGAGGAAAACGTCGCCAAACAGCTGAATAAGTATCTTTCTTACGGCGTGGCCACGGTGGCCTCGTTTGGGCAGGACGAGGACTTGATCTTTTCCATACGGGCGGACCAACGTGCTGGAAAAATCGGAGGCGCGCGACTTTATGCCGCGGGCAGAGGCTTCCTCGAACCTGGCAAGGCTAACCCCGCCGACCACCGTTATCGCCCGCAAACCCCCGACGAAGCGCGTGCCGACGTGCGAGAACTGGCGACGAATCATCCCGACTACCTCAAGATGTGGGTGGACGATGGGTTGGGCCACGGCACCAAGATGAAGCCCGAAATTTATCGCGCGATCATCGATGAAGCGCACAAACACCAGATTCGCGTCTTTGCTCACGAATTTTACCTGGCGGACGCGAAATCATTGCTTGCCGCGGGCGTGGACGGATTCGCCCACAGTATTCGCGATCAGGCCGTCGACAGTGAGCTCATCAGCACCATGAAAGCGCGCAACGTTTTCCTGATTCCCACGCTCGTGCGCGATGAAGTGCTCTTCGCTTATGCCGATAACTTGAAGTGGGTTGACGATCCCTTTTTCATATCCGGACTCGAACCTGGAGCGCTGGCGTTCATCCGCAATCCGCAATACGTGGAAAAGATTCGCCAGGATCCTGATATTGCCAAGTACCGCGCCGGGCTAGAAATGGCCAAGAAAAACCTGAAGACGCTTTACGATGCCGGCGTAAAAATCGCTTTCGGCACCGATTCCGGAATTCCTACGCGCTTTCCGGGTTACAACGAGCATCGGGAACTCCAGCTTATGGTTGAAGCCGGCCTCACGCCGATGCAAGTGATCGTTGCCGCGACCGCTACGAATGCAGAAATCCTCGGAGGCGCAAAACAGTTTGGAACTCTGCAAGCCGGCCGCGCGGCGGATTTCATGGTGCTGGATGCAAACCCGCTGGACGATATTCACAATACCGAGAAGTTGTCCGCCGTCTGGCAAGCCGGAAAGCCGGTGCCTTCGGTCTCGGCGAAATCGACCGCGACTCGAGCCAGCCGCTAACAGCACGAACTTTAATTACCGGCGCCTTCTGTTTGCTAAGGCCATCTTCTCATCGCAATTGCAACTCATCACAATTGCAACCGCTGCAGTGAACCGGAAATGCAGAACTAGAGATATTGAGCGCTGAGTCCATTGGTGCGTGGTCCGGTGGCTTGGTCTTCTTAAGCATCATTCCATACGCGATCAGGACCTACGAGCGCAAGATCCAGCCGGTACCCACCACCTGGTCGCTTTGGTCCCTCATCGGTCTCGCGGTGTTGCTTACCTATCGAAGTTCGGGCGCGGAAGCTAACGCGTGGCCCGCCGTCTTCGGTTTTGTAAATCCAATACTGATCACAATTCTGAGTGTCTGGAGACAGGGGGAATGGAAGAAACCGGCACTCTCTGAGAGATTCTGTTTTTTGTTTGGATTGGCGTCATTGGCAATGTGGATCTTCCTGCGGCGCAATGCGAATCTCGCCCAATATGCGTTGTACGTCGCTATCGCTGCTGACATATGTGCCGCTATCCCTACAATCCTTTTTGTCTGGAAACAGCCGGATCGCGATCGCCCGTTCTCCTGGGTGGTCTTCGCTATGGGTTATTTCCTGGCGATTTTTGCGATTCCGCAAGACACAGTAGCGAACTGGATTCTGCCGCTCTACATGACGGTTGTGTCGCTGGTTGTGGCATTCCCTCTTGCCCTATACCGTGTGCGCCAACGGACATCCTTGAAGGACTGGGCGTAACCCGAGTCAGGAGGAGTCCCGAGTCGTTTTTCCCGCCTGGTTGACTCGACTGCTAAGCCTATGACAGGCTGCGGCGGCATCATGGATAAAATCGATCCGAAAGAATCTCCCCTCAGCGACCTTACGGTTCTCGATCTCACCGTTGCCCTTGCGGGACCGGTCGCAACGCTGCTGCTCGCGGGCCTTGGCGCACGGGTCATCAAGATCGAAAACCCTGCCGGCGGAGATCCTTCCCGAGATAATGCGCCGTACTTCGGACTAGGGGGCGTCAAGCTCGTTCGGGAGAGGGACGACGATATCTCGGTCACGGCTTTTAACCGCCTTCGTAACAAGCTCGGCGTGACCCTCAACCTGAAGCATCCCCGCGCCCGCGACATCTTTGCCGACCTGGCGCGCAAGGCCGATCTGGTCGTGGAGAACTTCTCGCCGGGCACTCTC
>Ga0210394_10009203_pt1 | contig 10003 bp, 5 predicted proteins | sample IncBWC12MmetaG_FD_160121 | JGI IMG/M metagenome (GOLD analysis project Ga0210394, IMG submission 160121) | Forest soil microbial communities from Barre Woods Harvard Forest LTER site, Petersham, Massachusetts, United States - Inc-BW-C-12-M | ecosystem: Environmental > Terrestrial > Soil >...
GGATTGCTGGTTCTGCGTATGAAACCGGCGACGTTGTCGTGCAGCATCTTGAGCGATGCGTCCTTGGCGTACACCATGTGGCCCGAGTCGTAGAACTTGTACTCGATATTCGACTGCAAGTTCGCCGGAATCGGCAGGTGATGCATCTCGTAGACGCCTTGGTAGAACGGCGTCGCCAGATCGTAATACCCGGCGTTCAACTGAATCTTTAGATTCGGATTGATCTTCATTGCGTTCGCAAGGTCGGGCATCACGTTGGAACCTTGGCGCGAGGAGGTTGGCGGCTGATTTTGGCCCGGCTGGCGGTGCTGAAAATTCCAGGTTCCAAAGGTCTGGATGCTGGGCTTGAAGGTTTTGCCCTCACCGTAGCGCAGCTCCTTGCGCAGATACTCGTTGAACGCCGACACATACGCCGAGCTCAAGGCCGAGGATTGCGGGTCATAGTCAGCGCGCTGCGCCAAGGGATCGAGATCCGGTCCCGAAAACCGGGTATCCAGCCGGCCGGTTGCCAACCCGGCATCGCCTTGTAATGTCTGGCGAAATTCGCCGCCATCGATACGCAGGTCGGCCCTGAGGATGTATTCGACCGAAAGTCCGGTGTACTGATGCAGCTTCTCGGCGATCGCGGAGCGTTCCGCGGGGGCAAGCTCGGATCCAGCCGCCAGCGCACGTCCATAATCCCCCATGGCGAACTGTTCGACCTCCGCGAGAAAGGCTTCGAGATTCTCATGCTGAGCCGGCAGTTTCTTGTGGTACCAGGCGGTCGCGGCATAGGTGGGCAACACCGTCTGGTAGGGCAAATCGACACCGGGATTGCCGGTCGGCCGATCCGGACTGAGATCGAAGTTGAGAATCTGCGACAGCAGAATCACGCCGTTGAAATCGATCGAGCGGTCTGCCTCGAGTATGTTGATGAGAACCGCCGAGCGCGGCGTACCGTAGCTTTCGCCGAACAGATATTTGGGCGAATTCCAGCGGCCGTATTTCGACAGGAACTGTGAAATGAATTCAGAAAAGGCGTATGCATCCTGATCGACGCCGTAAAATGCCTTCTCCTTGTCCTTGCCGGCGATGCGGCTGAAACCGGTGCCGGGCGCGTCGATGAACACCAGATCGGTCACATCGAGAAGGCTCGAACCATTGTTGATCAGCGAATACGGCGCCGCCGGCGTGTGTCCGTCGGTGGATGTGACGATCCGGCGCGGTCCGAACGCTCCCATATGCAGCCAGAAGCTCGCGGAGCCCGGACCGCCGTTGTACACGAAGGTCACCGGCCGCGAACCTGCACCGGATTTGAAATAGGCGACATAGAACACCGAGGCTTCGGCGGTCGGATTCTTGGCATCGCCGCCATCCTCCGCGGCGCCGGGGCCGCCCTTCTCCGCTTTGGGATCGCGCGGAACATCGTCCCAATCCTTCGGGTGCACGATGAGGGTGCCGGCGACGGCTTGGTAAGAAATCACCTGGCCGCCGATGGTCACGGTACTGGTGCTGGTCACGGCCTCCGCTTTGAAAGGCTCGAATTTACCGTCCGGCGCCGTCTCGCCAGGCTTCGCGTCCGGCGTATTTGGCGCAGCGGATGCGGCGCTTACGGCCGCGGAAAAGGCCACTGTGAGCGCTGCCACGAGACCTGGTGCGAAACTCAATCGACTCATGATACCTCCCAAGGAAATCTTCTTTTCGGCAAATGCGCGTAAGTCTAACGGAGCCGCGCGTTATTGCCACTCCGCCGTGTGACTTTCTGTAGACTTTGCTTGGCGACCAGCGTGTTCTTAAGCAAAAGCGAGGTCTGCGATGGCACAGGGTGGGAACCGCGCGCTCGAGCCGGGAACGCACCGCCTCTTGGAACGGATGATGTTCTTTTCCGATGCCGTGTTCGCCATTGTACTGACGCTGCTGGTGCTGGAGTTGCGCTTGCCGGCGGGCATCACGGATGAGAACCTGTTTCGCGGCGTGCTCGCCATGGCGCCCAAGCTGGTGGCCTTCGCGACCACCTTCGCCTTGGTTTCGGTATTCTGGATCGCCCACGTCACCCTCACGCGCCGACTGTTGGAGTTCGATTGGGCGGCGGCCTGGGTCAATCTATTATTTCTGTTTACCGTTACATTGACGCCCTTCGCCTCCACGCTGCTCGGCGAATACAGCGTGTTCGGCAACGCCTGGCGGCTGTATTGCCTGGCGTTGATGGCGGTAGGGATCGCGCAGCTGATCCTGTTCCTGGTGATCTATCGTGACGCTGGGCGTCTCATTGGCGGTGTGAGCCGGCGGGTGTTCTGGCATCGCTTCACGCGCTCGAGCAGTCCTTTGTTAACTTTCACGATTCTTCTGGGGCTGAGCCTTTTGGGGTTTGCGCGCAGCTCATTTTTTCTTTGCTGGTTTATGATTCCAGCGATCTTCATCCTCGCCCGCTTCACATTCGGGCCGAGGCACGAGCCGGCTGATTGAGCCGTACGGACGAGGCCATCCAATGAAAGATTTGATTTATTTGGCGGCGGCGCTTGGGTTCACACTGCCGATATGCTCGCCGGCGGACGTTCCGGCGCCCGAAGCAACCAAGGATGGACTGTATTTCCCCGCCGCGGTCGGCCAGACCGAAGCGGACGCCTACACGCGCTATGAGTTGCTGGCGCCGGAGACCGCCAGCTTCAAGATCTACTATGAGGTGACCGCAACCACCGCAGGGGCGCGTTTCTACTACAACCCGATTCGCAAGGGCAGCGTCGCCAGCGATGAAAGCGTGTCTGACGCGATGCTCGGGACGCCGCTGCATTTCGAGGTGGTCAGCGGTGCAGAGGCGCGCAGGGACCCGCTGATGGCGGATGCCGATCTTGACACCAACTACATCAAGGTAACCTTGGCGCGGCCGGTGCCGGAACACGGCCAGGGACGCATAGTCATCCTCAAGACCTACAAGGACCCGAAGAGCTACTACCTGGATGGGAAAACCATCGTCTTCAATCGGCCGCTGGGCGTTGCGCGCAACAAAGTGGTGCTGCCTTCCGGGTACGAAGTGGTCGGGCTGACGGTGCCCTCGCAGATTCGCACGGAAAAAGACGGCCGGATCGCGATCAGCTTTCTGCATGCGGGCGCCGGCGAGGCGCCGTTGGTACTTCGGGCAGCCAAGGATGCGCAGACAGGCGCGGCGGCCATGCCCAAGGCTCTGACGACGACGCTCAGCTGGGAGTCGCCGTTTAAGGGAGAGACCGAGCAAGACCGTCTGTCGGAGCGGGCTCATCAGGACCGCGACATCGTCTACTTCCTGCAGCAACCGGAGACGCATGCGTTCAGTCTGTATCACGACTACACGGAATCGCGCGCGGGCGTCAACGGCTATGCGAATGTGGTTCGTACAGGCAGCGTCGCGAGTCATCCTTCCGCCACCATTCTGGACACCGGTGAGCAGTTGAAAACGCAGGAAATGAGCGGCGCGGAGATGACCGCCTCGAAGATCAATGTGGGTGAAGCGGTCGATCCGAAGGCGCGCGTGGTGGTGATTTCGTTCGCGCCGATACTCGCCGGTCAGAGCTTGCGGCTGCGCATTGCGGAAACCTACACGGCGCCGATGAGCTACCGTCTCGATGGCGATGAACTGGTATTCGATCGCAGCTTTGGAAGGCCGCGAAATGCGGTGGTGCTGCCCACGGGCTGGTATTGCACGTTCAGCGCGGCGCCGGCAACCGCGAGTCAGTTGCCGGATGGCCGGGTGCGGCTGGATTATTGGGATGACCGGCCGGAGGCGGTGGATGTGCTGCTGAAGGCCAAACGGCGCACCGCCGCGGAGTGACAGTGTCCTAATCGCTCGCGAACAGATAGCGGCAGCTTTTGTCAGCCGGATCGTGAGCTAGAACTCGCTCATATAGCCCGACGTTTTCCGCCATCGCGCGCTCGATGTCTTCTTCCAGCAGGAACCCCGCCGCAACCTGCTGGTCCGCCGCACGACGCAGCTTGTTGATGTAGTCCTCGCGCGTGGGATATCGCTCTTGCAGGCTGGGACGCGTATCTCCGGCGGCGTGCCGCTCCGCTTCGGTGCGCGCGAACGGCACAAAACTTCCGTCAAAGCGCGCGGTCGCCCACGGGAAGCCCGTTTCGGGCGCGCGCTGGTTCCAGCCCGTGTGGGTGCCGAGCGGAACCTGCATCTCGATCAAACGCACGCCGCCGCGATCGTTGCCGTCGGCGTCCGGACTGGGCACGCGTGTTTCATAGGGCGCGCCGTGCGCCGGCGGAATGCGGCTCGCGATTCCCTGCTCCGCAAACGCAGGGCCGAAGTCGAGCCTCGACTCGCGCAGATTTTGATCCGGCGGCGAAATGCCCGTGCTCGCGGGAAAGGCGGCACGGTAGTCGGCAACCGTAACGAGAGTCCCGTCGCTTATCTTAGGATAGGCACTGGGCGGCGGCGCCGCGTCATCCGCCGTCCAGCGATCGAGCGCCAGGATCAGCGCACGCATCGGCAGATAATGATCGGTGGTGGAAACGCAGTTCTGGTAAGGCGTGCGTGTCCTCGAGCGGCCGACGTAATGTTGAGCCCCCATGAACCCATACACACGGACGTCGGCTGCGGGCGGCACATCCTCGGCGCCGTCGGGCGTGGTCGTGATCAGCGACGCATCCCGGTTCCAATACTCCGCTGAGGTGTTGGCTACTATCAACTTGGGCGGATGCCCGTGCGCGTCCCCGGCGTTATCCAGCAACGAGGCCGTGTGTCCGGTGACAGGATCGCGCGACGGCGCGGATGTGAAAGGAAAAGCGTCGGCGGGATAGTCGTGTTCTTCCAGCATCGAGGGGTGCCGCGTAGGCTGCACGAACCGGCTGTTGAAGCCTGCGCCCCCGCCGCCGCCCGGAACTTGCATGTAGGCGCCGGCAAATGCCAAACGGCCCGTCTCGTCCACGTCGAGCCCGTCGCGCAGCATTCGGCCGATCAGGCGTCCGGACTGGCTGATGCCGAAGATCAGTATCTGGCGCGGCGCGGGCGCGCCGGCAAATGGCTGATCGCGGAAAAAGGCCAGCAGATCGCGGATGCCGGCGAGACCTGTGCCGCTGACGTAGGGGTCCTTGGCCAGATAGGTTAGTTCGTAGATTTTTCCGGGCTCGAAGCCGCCGTCCAGCTGCACGCGGCCGGGACCCCCGGCTCGTTCCGGCGCGACAAAATGCCAATGGCTGCGCGCAATCGATCGGCGTGGCTCGTCGGGCCGGTCCCGCTCGGTGAGCATGGCGTGCGGATCGTTCGCGATGGCGGGCTCATAGGTGAGCCCGCGCATTCCCGCGTAGGTCGCCACTGCCGCCGGGGCGCTCACGGTGAACTCGTTCTCGATCAGCCCGGTGATGGATTTCTTGCCAGCCGTCGCGACCGGAGGCGCAAAGACCAGCGGCTTCACGCCCGGAGCCGGCGGCTCCACATCCCAGGTCCACGCGGAAAACAACAAGGTGAAGCCATGGCGCATCAAGAAACCGTCACCCGCATCGGCGATGGTTGTGGGGTCGTTGTTTGCCGGACTGCGCCCGTTGACCTGGCCGAGAATGGCGATCCCGCCGCGATTGTTGACGTCGTAGATGAGGCTTGCGGCGCGGGCCTTTACGGGCCGCAGCAGGATGAACTCGCTGGAAAACACCACCAGGCCATTGGCATCGCGCGGCGCGTACTTCAGGTCGACAATCTTGGCGTTGGCGGAAATGGCAGGATCGAGGTCGAAGTGCGCGATGCCGCGGATCTTTTCGAATGCGCCCGCGTCGCCGAACTGCATGCCTTCAGCAAACGGCACGCGCTCGAGAATTTCCACCCGCCGCACCGCGGCCGCCGCCGGCATGGCGATCATGCCAAGTGCAGCGCCCACGGCCAGCGGTATCGCCCAGGCCCGCAATCGGCATTGAAGCAATCTCATCCCGACATACTCCGCGATGTCGGCCTTGCGCTCAACTAGCCCGTTACGGACAATCCTCGCCCTGCGGCTGCCAGATGAATCCATGCGGCATGAACTGTGCATCGAGATACCAGCCGACCACTTCGCCCGCTGCGTTGTTGGTCGATGGGCGCGTCCCCTGGTTGGCCGTCGTTCCGGCATCCGGCGCATCGAAGGTCTGGACCTGCCCGCCGGCGGAACGCGAATACCCATGCATGACGGTGCCGGCATCATTGTATTCTCCGGTCGCCGCGCCAAATAGGTTGATCGAGTAAGCCACCGTACCTTCGCCGGGTGCGGTGCTGGCTTGTTTGAGTTGGAACGAAGTGAACTTGCCGTCTCGCGAGCGGGTGAAACCGTAGGCTAAGTAATTCGAATCAAGCGTGTAGCCGGTGATTTCCCCTTCGGCGTTGATGCTCGCGGCATACGTTCCAGCAAATTGAGCGGTCCCCGCATTGGGCCCATCGAAGGAAATGATCTTGCCGCCTGGCTCGCGCAGGAACCCGTGAACTACAGCGTTCGAGTCGAAGTAAAACCCGGTGGTCTCGCCCTCGACATTCAAGCAGGTTTCCTCGCACACCATGGTGGAGATGGAGCCCAGCGGATCGAAGGTGGCCATCTCGCCGAAGAACCCGCGGACGAAGCCATGCTGGTTCGACATCGAGTCGATATACACGCCGGCCGCCGCGCCCTCCAGGTTGACGTTGTATGCGAGCGTACCCTGATTGGTCCCGGTACCCGCGCCCGGCGCGTCGAAGGTCACAAACTTCCCGTCCGGGTATCGCAGGAAGGCATGAAAGTTATTGGAGGGGTCTTCGAACTGTCCGGCGATCACCCCAAAATCATTGATGCTGTACGCCACCGTTCCTTGATCGAGTCCCTCACCAAGGCCCGCGCCCGGCGCATCGAAGGACACGAACTTGCCGGCCGGCGTGCGCAGGAATGCGTGCGGCACAACGTTGCCATCGGTGTAGAAGCCGACCACCGCGCCCTCATCGTTGTTGGCGAACGCGTAGGTTCCCAGCTGGCCGGGGACGGGCGCGTCGAATTCAATCAATCTGGAATGCTGCGACGACGCGGAGCGGCTTGCCGGCGATTCCTGCGCGGCCGCTTGCACCGACAGTACCAAGGACGCGATGGCGGCAGCGCTTGAGTAGCAAAGTCCCGCCAGGTTTGAGTTTCTCATCTGGATCCCTCCGCAGAAATTAGGCGCACAACGCTACCTTCTGTCGCAGGCAAATCAACGACCCGGGCATTAGAAGTGCAATAGAAGTGCATAAGAGCGTATGCCATTGATTAGTCTCACATATTATGTCAATTACACGCAGCATAACGACACTGCGCGGATGCGTCCGGCGGGTGCTAAAGTCGCGGTACGTTCTCGCCTTGGGAAGCGCACATGGATACCCCAGCGCAATCGGAACCAGTGCTGCGGTTCGGCCCGTTCGAATTGAACGCGGCAGCCGAGGAGTTGCGCGAGAACGGCACATTGCGCCGGCTTCCGCCCCAACCGTTTCGCGTGCTTCTTTTGCTTGCCGAGCGAGCGGGTCAAATCGTCACTCGCAAGGAAATCAGGCACTGTCTATGGGGCGAGCGCAAATACGTCGATGTCGAGCACGGCATCAATTTTTGCGTGAACCAGATCCGCAGCGCACTGCATGACCCCGCCGAAAAGTCTCGCTACATCAAGACCGTGCCGCGGCGCGGCTATTGTTTCGTGGCGACTACAAATCGGCTGGTTCGCCCAGCAGCCGCCGACGCTGCAATTGCCGCGGCTGCCGGAGGCGAAATTCACCGCGTCCTTAGACTGCCGGCGGCCGCCGTCATCCTGCTGGCTCTGCTTTCAATTCCCATGAGCACACAGAACGCGCAGACGCATGCGCCGGCGCCCCTCACGGAGAAGGATTTCGTGGTGGTCGCGGAATTCGCGAATACCACCGGCGAGGAAACGTTCGATGGTTCCTTGCGCCAGGCGCTCGCCATCGAGCTGCGGCAGTCGCCTTTCTTGAACGTTCTGGCCGACGCGAAGGTTCGCCAAACCCTGAAAAGAATGGGCCGCCCCGATAATCAACGAATGACGCCCGATGTCGCACGCGATATTTGTCTGCGCACCGGCAGCAAGGCGGTATTGGACGGCAGAATCTCCAAGCTGGGCAGCCGCTACTTCATGAGTCTGGATGCTGTGGCCTGCGATGGCAGCGACTCGCTGGCGAGCACTCAAGGCGAGGCCGCTCGCCGCGACGATGTGCTTGCGACTTTGAGCAAACTGGCCACGCAATTGCGGGCCGGTCTGGGCGAGTCGCTGCGGTCGGTGCAGAAATTCGATGTGCCGGTTGAGGTAACCACCGCTTCGCTCGAGGCGCTGAAGAGCTACTCCGAAGGACTCAAAGTACTGGTATCCAAGGGCGACGCGCCGAGCATTCCATTTTTTTCCCGGGCAATAGAACTCGATCCTGATTTCTCCATGGCCTATGCAACCTTGGCCGCCCGCTACAACAATCTCGATCAGCCTGCGCAGGCATTGCGGCTCGCGACCCGGGCATACGAGCTTCGCGACCGTGTTTCGGAGCGCGAAAGGCTGGTCATCACCACACGCTACCTGCGTCTCACCGGCCAGTTGGAGAAACTCACCCAGGCCCTCGATATGTGGATATCGGAATACCCACGCGATGCAGGTCCGCACGGCAGCCTGGGGTCGAACTATGCATTCATGGGCGAATATTCCAAGGCGCTGACCGAATGGCAGACCGCAGTGCGCTTGGCGCCCGACGATGTCTCGATATATGAGAATCTGGGTGTGGTTTATCTCGCGCTGAATCAACCGCTTGAAGCGGAACAGACATTGAATTCGGCGTTTGCCCAGAATCTGGATAGCGGCGGCCTGCGCTGGGCCGCCTACTACCTCGGCTTCGTGCAAAAAGATTCCGGGTTGATGCAGCAGCAGGCCCAATGGAGTGTGGGCAAGCTCGGCTCGGAGGATATTTTATTATCGGCGCAAGCCGACACGGAAGGCTTCTTCGGCAGGCTGCGCAGTGCGCGCGAATTCTCGCGCCGGGCGGTGGATTCGGCCATCCGCTCCGACTATCCGGAAGCAGCGGCGCTGTGGCAGGTGAACGCCGCACTGAGAGAGGCGGAGTTCAACGAACCGCGCGAGGCCAGGAGCGACGTCCGCGCGGCTCTGGCACTGTCCGCCGGAAGAAACGTCAAAATGCTTGCGGCACTCACCCTCGCGCGGCTTGGCGATGCCGACCAGGCTGAGACGATCGCCAATGAATTGCAAAGCGAAAATCCTCGCAACACCGTATTCGCGCATTTTCGATTGCCGAGCATCGCAGCCGCGATCGCGCTGAGCCGCGGAAATCCGGCGCGGGCGGTCGAATGCTTGGAAGCGATCCGGCCGTACGAGCTTGGAGAACCCTCGCCTTCAGGTCTGGCCCCGCTGTATCCAGCCTACTTGCGAGGCCTGGCTTATTTGTCCATGCACGATGGGGCGGCAGCGGCAGTCGAGTTCAAAAAGGTGCTCGACAATCCAGGAATAGCGCTTAATTTTGCACCCGCGGCGCTCGCGCAGCTGGATCTCGCAAGAGCCTATGTGCTGGCGAAGGACGCAATTCACGCCACGGCCGCCTACGACAGCTTTCTAAGTCTCTGGAAGGATGCGGACACGAACATTCCGATTCGCGCGGTCGCCGAGCAGGAGGTTGCCAGATTGCGCCAGGCTCAAAAAACCTACGTGCAGCGGGCGCGAATCCATGACCGAGCACCGCTCGCCACCAACGCGCTTCCCCGGAATTGAGTCGGGCTAGATCAGCGGCCGGCGCGCTGCGAACAACATCAAGTATTGGCGGTCATCCAGAACTTCGACTCGCACCGGCCGCGGCGTGGATCCATTGCGCAAGCGGAAGATCGCGCGTTTGATCTTCGACGCGTGCCGCGGCATGCGCGGTCGCTCGCAGGAATACAGATGGACAAATCCAAGCGATCGCAGGAACCCGATGGTCGCCTCGGCGCTGGCACGGTCGACTTCGGGGTGCGCTTCGAACATCACCACCGGATCGTGCCTGCTCAGGGTTCGCTGCAGTCCCTTGAGCACCGCCAACTCCAGTCCC